>Ga0315539_1000069_pt1 | contig 72870 bp, 62 predicted proteins | sample SalMarSW160150MG_FD_203097 | JGI IMG/M metagenome (GOLD analysis project Ga0315539, IMG submission 203097) | Salt marsh sediment microbial communities from the Plum Island Ecosystem LTER, Massachusetts, United States - Salt Marsh Sediment SW1601-150 ...
AGTTTCGTCGGAGAAGAAATCCAGGTTAAATCTACCGTCTATCTTATCCGTAATAGTAGGCTCAATCCTGAAATAACCCCTCTCCAGAGTAAGTTTACTTTGAGTTACCTCATTATCAATAATTTCAGTGGTATACCTATTCCACAATTTCATAGAAACCTTTGTCTCCCCTACCTCTCCCCCCATTAAGTTCATGGGAGTAAAAATAAAAACACTAACCAATAAATAAACCAAGCACTTAAACCTTCTCATAAAAACCCTCCTACAATTTTACAAATTTACATTAAACATCACTTCTTAAAATCATCCTATAACAAAGATAACAATAGCGCTTCCAATGAAAAATAAAACATAATTTAAATAGACTATTAATTAATTATCAACTACTGTCAAGGGCGAAAAACGCTATCCGCCGAGGCTAACGGCAAAAAAAAAGAATTCGTGTTATTTGTGTAATAATTAGTTTATTGAGTTTATAGAGTTCATTGGGTTTGTTGGGTTAGATTTAAAAAAACAACAAATAAAAATCCTGTAAATCCTTTTTTTATCCTGTCTAAATATTTGGTGTCGTGGGTTGGGTTCTAAACAAAAAAAATCCTTTTAAATCTGCGTCCGATTATTGGGGTGTGGTGTGGCTCTGTGTTCTCTGCCTGCCCCGTAGGGAAGAATGACCGTATCGGGGTGTCTCTGTGGCCAAAAACAAAAAAAGGGTTGACAAACAAACAAAAATGAATATGATTACTCGATTGTTCATTTATGTATCTTTGTATACTCTAAAAAACCAAAGGAGGTCTTTTTAGTATGGCTGAAGGTAAAGTAAAATGGTTTAGTGACAGGAAAGGATTCGGTTTCATTACAATGGACGACTCAAAAGACATATTTGTTCACACAACATCCCTTAGTGATGGTCTGGTTACACTTTCAGAAGGAGACGAAGTAGAATTCGATCTTATAGAAAGTGAAAAAGGACCAAAAGCCGAAAACGTTAAAAAGATTCGTTAAACTTTAGTTCTCAATGTAAAGTTTCGATAAACAAAAACATAAAAACAAAAACCCTCTGGTTTTGTTGTGTTGTTTGCTACGAATTTCATGCATACAATAGTTAGGATGTTAGGAGGTTAGAAAGTTGGGGAGTTAAAACAAAAAAATAAACTTTGTGATCTCTGTGTCTTTGTGTGAGATATTAGGTTTTAGGTCTTGGGTTTTAGGTTTTAGGAAAAACAAATAAAAAATGGGAGGTGGTTGGGTAATCCGTGTGAATCTGTGTTAATCCGTGGCTAATTATTGGTGGTGCGGGATGGGTTTTAAACAAAAAATCCTTTTTAATCTGCGTTCATCTGCGTCCTATCATTGCGGGTAGTGTGGGTTCTGGTCTTGATTTATTATATTAAACCGTTATATTTGTCTCTAAATGGAAGGAAATAAATGTACGATAGAAGAAAAATAACAGGGTTTTTATCTGTATTAATCGTTTTAATTTCAGCGTATTTATACACTATTGCCCCTACTGTTTCACTCTGGGATTGCGGAGAATTCATAGCTTGCTCACACATCCTGGGAGTCCCACATCCTCCGGGAACGCCGTTTTTCATTCTACTCGGCAGAATATTTGATATCATTATCCCTTTCAATGAAGTAGCGAAAAGGATAAACTTTTTTTCGTCTCTCTCAAGTGCCCTGGCAGGAGGCTTCCTTTACCTCATCATACTCTCGGTTTTTCAGAGATTTAGAGAGAACAGAGGAAAAAGACTACCTCTAAGCAACCATCTTATCGCGGTATTTTCTGCTATCGGAGCCGGTTTTTCTTACAGTGTATGGGATACATCAGTAGAAGCAGAAGTTTATTCGACATCCATTCTGATACTGGTAATATGTTTATGGCTTGCTCTCCACTGGGATGAAAACCGGGAGATGAGAGGTGACGATAACTATCTTTTACTTCTTGTTTATTTAATTTTTCTATCATTCGGTATTCATTTAATGCCCTTACTCCTTATTCCGGGGATTTTAGTTTTTGCAATAATGACAGACAAGAAAATATTCAATAATCCAAAGTTAATTATTTTCTCTGCAATTCTTATATTAATAGGTATCACCACATATTATTACTTAATGGTAAGAGCGGTAAGTAACCCGGCGATAAACGAAGCAGACCCAAGCAATTTTTCGGCTTTATGGGATGTTATATCACGGGAACAATACGGACCCATGAAGATGTTCCCCAGAAAAACTCAAATGGAAACCAACCTCTCCTCTTTTATTGCGTTATTTGAACAAATAAAAATATTTTTCAAATATTTCTCATGGCAGTATTTCCCGTATCCGAGAGAATCCACCAATAACCTGCTAAAGTATATATCAATAACAGGTACTTATGCATACATTTTAACTGGCCTCGGGGGTATGTTTATTCATTTTAAAAAAGACAAAAAATCTTTTTGGTTATTTTTCATTTTGTACCTTCTCGTAAGTTTAGGCCTTGTTTTTTATCTGAATTTAAAATTCTCTCCTTCCGATCCCAATCCGGCACATCAGGGACGGGAGGTAAGAGAAAGAGACTATTTCTGGAGTTCGGCATATTTCCTTTTTATGTTTTACGCAGCAATAGGGTTATACTGGATATACGAAAAAATAAAAAATATAAACAACTCTTATGGTTACTCAGGGTTGGCTTTATCCTTTTTGATAGGGTTTACACCGATGATTTCCAATATAAACAGTCACGTCAACAGAAGAGGAAACTGGATTGCTTCAGATTACGCTCATAACTTACTAATCAGTATAGAAGAACATTCCATACTCTTTACATACGGAGACAATGATACATTTCCGGTCTGGTTTCTTCAAGAGGTAAAAGGTTTCCGGAAATTCGACCCCGAAAACAAAAAAGGAATTCGGCTTTCAAATTTTTCTCTTATGAATACGTCCTGGTATATACGACAATTAAAATTATCCGGTATACCTATGGATTTCGCTTCTCCCTTTAGAGGAACCAATATGGAAAGGGCATATCATATAAAGAAAAGAAGCGGGGAAACGAATTTAGATTTCGAACAATGGGTAATAAATAATATACAACCAATAAGGTGCGAAGACGGAAAATGGTTAAGGCCCGCAGATATTTTAGTAAGAAATATAATACTTTGCGCAATAGGCAGGAAACCTACATTCAAAGACTTCATCATGCCGGCAGAAATATTCGTAAACGAATACATTAAAGAAGATTTCAAGCCTTTTATCAATATATATTTTTCTTATCCTGTAGAATCTTATTCCGAAAAAGTCTTTGGCAGTCACTTTGAATTGGAAGGGTTCGCCTACCGTTTGGTAGGAAAAGAAGGAAGAGAAATGATAAATTCCAGAAAAATGCTTGATAAACTTGCCAACGAATTTAAAACAAGTTATTATGAAAATCCTACAATTTATACTGGAAGTGCACAGGAGAAGCCTTTAGCTAACCATGCGTCTATTTATCTCATGTCTGGAAGCCAATCATTGGCGGAATTCAACGAAAAACATAAAAAAATAATTTCGGAGTCCGATAAAGATACATTAAAAATGTTAGAAAACATCTTCGAACACGCCTTTATCTTTTCAATGAACTCTCGGCTCTCTACTGTAGTACCCCCCCAGGTAGCAAACAAACTCAAAAAAATCTATTTCCTGCTTAATGAAAAAGAAAGAGCAACCAACTTTAGTGATTCGCTTCTTTCCATAATTAATACACCGCCACTTCATTTCCTGCGAGCCGAAATGTTAACTTTAAAAGCAAAAGATAAGAACTCCAGGGAATTTAAAGAAGCAGAAGATGAATTCCTATCCTTACTTAACAATGAAGACTTCAAGGCTCTCGGTTATGTAGGACTTACTGAACTTTACACCATGTCTAACGAGTCGGAAAAAATAAAAGAAATTATTTTAAAGATCAGTGAAGATCCAAAACTTGTAGAGAAAGTTCTCTTTTACGCTATGAGAGGCAATCCCAAAACAGCCATTAAACTGCTCGAAAGCTGGCAGGAAATATATCCCGGTGACGCAAGAAGAGTCGATCCATTGATCCGACAACTTAAAACGAGGGATAAAGAAGGATTCTAAATAGCTGCAAGTATGGTAAAACCACGAAATCAAAATTGACCAAAAAAATAGCAGCGCTTCAAAGCCGCTAAAATGCAAAAATTAAATATCAAAATGAAAAATGACAAATCAAAATTCAAAAATGAATTAAAAAAAATTACCACAGAGTGCACAGAGGAAAACAGAACACACAGAGTACACAGAGATTTTTATTATGTTCCTTAAAACCCATCCCAATACCCCAATAATAGCTACAGATGAACACGGATTAAAAAAAATATTTTGTTGTTTAAAAATAAAAAATATTGGGGGGAGGTTGGGTAGTCTTGTGTTAATCTGTGAAATCTTGTGGTTACTATTTGGGGTGTGGTGTGCATGAATTGGACTAAAATCCCTGCATTCGCAAAGATAAATCTCGGTCTTCATATCCACGAAAAAAGAGAAGATGGCTTCCATTCAATCGAATCTATCTTTCAAACGATATCTCTTAAAGATACACTCTACTTCAAACTGGAAGGAAACGTAATAGAGATTCTTTCCGACAATCCTAATTTGCCGGGTGGACCCTCTAATTTAATATATAAAGCAGCAAGTATGTTTAAAGATAAACAATGTAAAGGATTTGGAGTTAAGATAAAAGTCGAAAAAAAAATACCGATTGGTGCGGGCCTCGGAGGAGGAAGTTCAAACGCGGCCGCAACCCTATTAACCTTGAATCGTTTACTGGAATATCCCAAAAATACGGAAGAATTAATGGAATGCGCAAAAAAACTTGGCTCGGATGTACCATTTTTTTTGAAAGGCGGAACAGCACTTGTAAAGGAAAGAGGGGAAAAAGTTGAATGGGTGAAAGATATCCCAACATTTCAACTCTTGCTTGCAGTCCCTTCATTTCCAATATCGACAAAAGATGCCTACAATTGGTGGGATAACGAAGAAAAACAAGCCTTGACAAATGAAGACTTAAGCCTTATACTTCAAAAAATGCAAGAGGGAAAAAGGGAAATCTTTGGTAAATTGGAGAATTCCTTTTGTGAGATAATTTCAAAAAAATACCCTCAAGTAAAAAATGCTATGGAAAAGTTAAGGAGAATGAACCCAATAAATGTTATATTAAGTGGTTCTGGTTCTGCTATATATGCAATATTCGGATCAGAAAAATACAACTATAGGGGGGGAGATATCAAAGAAGATCAGTATACATTAATAAATTGCAAAAGTATCTCCCGGGAAGAGTACTTCAACTTGTTAAAACCAAAGGAGGACTAATGGAATTCACAGAAGTACGTGTAACTCTTAGAGATGAACCCAGACTTAAGGCATTTGTCAACGTTACCTTTGACGACGATTTTGTTATCCGCGGTATGAAAGTGATCGAAGGGAGAAAAGGACTTTTTGTAGCAATGCCTTCAAGGAAAGGGAAAGACGGAACTTTTAGAGACATCGCTCATCCAATAAATAACAACATGCGAAAAAAACTTGAAAAGGTTGTCCTTGACGAATACTATAGCAAATGTGAAGAAGAGGGTAAAACTCCAAAGAGTTCCAATCTCGAACAGGAAGACTTTGAAGCACCCGATGATAATGTTAATATAAACGAAATCGGAGAAGAAGATGACATCGGAGAAGAAGATGACATCGATGAAGAGATAGCAAACGACCTTCAGGAAGAAGAAATAACAGCAGATGAAGAAATAGCAATAGAAGAAGAAATAATAGAGGACGAAGAGCTTTTATAAAAATTAAACTCCTTGCCCTTATAATTTCTTGGGGCGTCGCCAAGCGGCAAGGCACGAGATTTTGGGTCTCGCATTCGTAGGTTCGAATCCTACCGCCCCAGAAGAGAAGTGAAATTGAAATTAAAAGTTTTTTCAGGCTCCGAAACCTTAAAGTTGGCAAAAGGTATTACTAAGCATTTAAAGATACCTTTGTCTACTCTCGAAAGGAAGAAATTCTCAGACGGCGAAATCTTTATTCAGATTAAAGAAAACGTCCGAGGACGAGATGTATATGTTGTCCAGTCAACAAATCCTCCCGCAGAGAATTTTTTAGAACTGTTACTTATAATTGATGCATTAAACCGTGCTTCTACGGGAAGGATAACCGCTGTTATACCATATTTTGGATATGGACGTCAGGAAAAAAAGGACAAACCCAGAGTTCCGATTTCAGCAAAACTTTTTGCGAATTTATTGGAAAAAGCAGGTGCTGATCGTATCTTAACCATGGACTTACACGCACCCCAGATTACAGGTTTCTTTGATATCTCGGTTGATCATCTTTTTGCAACACCGGTGATGGTTAAACATATAAAAAAATTAAAATTAAATTATAAAAAAACCGTCATTGTTTCCCCGGACGTTGGAAGGGTTGAAGCAGCTAGAGTTATAGCAAAGAAAATCAACAGTGATATACCTATAGCTATTGTGGATAAAAGAAGACCCAAACCAAATCACTGTGAAGTTGTCAATATAATTGGAGATGTAAAAGATAAAGTCGCTATTATAATAGACGACATCGTAGACACAGCAGGTACTTTAACTGCGGCAGCGAACGAATTAAAGAAACAGGGAGCCAAAGTGATCCACGCATATATAACTCATCCTGTACTTTCGGGAAAAGCAATAAAAAAGATTACATCTTCATCGCTTAACAAGCTTGTCGTTACAGACACTATTCCACTGGGCAACAAGAAAAGCGAGAAAATAGAGGTGATTTCAGTAGCCGAACTTCTTGGTGAAGCGATAAAAAGAATCTACGAAAACAAATCCGTGTCATCGCTTTTTATATAGACAGACGCAATTTATTAGGAGGAGAAATTGAAAGTAAAAGAACGGAAAGAAATTGGAACCAGAAAAGTCAATAATCTCAGGAAAGAGGGTTGGATTCCTGGTATAATTTACGGTCACGGTGAAAAAAGCAGACCGATAATGGTTCAGGAAGAAGAACTGACAAATGTCATACACAAACTGCATTCCGAAGCAACATTGTTAACTCTTGACTATGAAGGAAAAGACCTTCAGGTATTAATGCGAGAGGTCAGTCGAAATCCTATGACCGAAAGACTATTACATGTAGATTTCCAGCACATACATGAAGATGAAGAAATCAATGTTCACGTCATACTGGATTTCCAGGGCAAAGCTAAAGGCATAGAAGAAAGCGGAATATTGAACATAGAACATAGAGATTTAATAGTCAGATGTTTACCTAAAGATATACCTGAAAATATTGTTGTGGATGTCACTGCTCTTGAAATAGGACAATCTATTCACATTAGAGATCTCAATATACCCGAGGGAGTTAAAGTAGAAGCGGATCCTTCCGCGACCATAGTAAATATCTTATCACCCAGAAAGCTTGTGGAAGTTGTACCTGTTGAAGAAGAACTCCCAATCGGCGAAGAAGCAGAAGAACCAGAGGTTATTACAAAAGAAGAAGGAAAAGAAATGCCCGAAGAACAGAAAGAAAAGGAGAGTGGCGAATAGAATATCGCGCAGCAATAGGGCTTGGCAATTTCTCAGGGGAGTACAGTGGAACCAGGCATAACCTTGGAGGAAGAGTAATAAAATCAATATGTTCAGAAGAAAACTTAAGGCTCAAACCTGGTAAAGGACATTACTATTATTCGAAAAATGGAAACCTTATATTAGCCTATCCGACAACTTTTATGAATAACAATGGAATAGCAGCCCTTGAATTAAGCGAACATTTTTTTCTCTCTCTTGAAAACATTCTTATCATTTCAGATGATATAAATTTACCTTTCGGTAGCCTTAGATTAAGAACCAAAGGCAGTGACGGAGGACATAAAGGCTTATATTCCATAATATATCATCTTGACAGCGAAGATATACCACGCTTGCGAATTGGGATAGGAAATCCGGTAAACTGCGAAAATTCAACCTGGGTTCTTTCTAAATTTAGTGAAACCGAAGAAAAGGAAATGCCTGCAATCCTAAAAAAAGCAAAAGAAGCTGTTTTTATATGGCAAAATGAAAATATTGAAGTAGCTATGTCAAAAATCAACCAGAATTAAAAGGAGGGTAAATGAGAAAATACGAATGCACATTTATTATCAATCCCGAAAAAGAAGAAGAAGCAAAACAAATTATCGACGAAATCAAAACTAATCTCGAAGACAACAAAGGAAAGGTCAAAAAAATAGACGAATGGGGTATTAAAGAACTAGCTTACGAAATAAACGGACATAACAATGGTTTCTATACTGTAATCAATTTTGAATCAGAACCCGATAAAACAAACGATTTCAAAGAATTCATGGGAAAGAACAACAATATACTCAGGTATATTCTAGTAGTAAAGGGGAAATAAATATGGCTGAATATAGAATTCCAAACATCAATTCTGTGGTTATTACAGGAAGGGCAACGGCTGATTCTATTCTTAGTTACACAGAATCAGGCAGCGCTTATCTCAAATTCAGTATTGCATCAAACCGTAATTACAAGGATAAAAGCGGAGAATGGAAGGAAGAAACAACATTCACGGGTGTAACTTTATGGGGCAACCAGGCAGAAAGACTAAGCGAACGCATAAAAAAAGGTGCTCCGGTCCTTGTTGAAGGCAGATTATCCAGTTATACCAGAGAAGCAGATGGTTTTAAAAGAACCGAAGTAAGTATAGGCGCATTTAGAGTTCAGGTATTACTCAAATCCACAACCCCATACCAGGAAAACGAAACCGATACAGAAACATCAAAAGAAATACCACAAGATGTAGAGGCCCCTCCGGGAGATGACGTTGAGGCCCCTCCGGGAGATGACGAAGAACTTCCATTTTAAAAAACTTAAAAGGAAATTGCCACGGATTAACATAGATGTACACGGATTTAAAAAAATTTTTTGAAATTTTAAAAAAATAAAATAGTTAAGAGGGATGTGAAAGGCAACCTTAATAACATTTTTAGGCTATATTTTTAGAAAAATTAATCTACTGTTAATCACCGCGGAGTTGCATCCGGGAGCCCACCGTCCACCGGGATGGTCGAACCTGTTGTTGGAGTCTGACGGGTTGCAAAGAATAATACTGCCTTCGCAACATGTTTAGCAGTTATTTTTACTTTAAGTAGATTTCGCTTTCTATAATATTCCTCAAGTTCTTTCTCGGAGAGACCCCTTGCCTTCATACGGTCTACTCCAACTTCAGCCCATAATCCGGATTTACGCTTACCATGAGAAAATATTGCATCGGGAGAAACCATATTGACTCTCACATCCATCTCTGCAAACTCCAGGCTCGCGATTCGAGCTAGCTGGTGTGATGCTGCCTTAGTTGCGCTGTAAGCTCCGAATTTTGCACCAGGTGCAAAAACATTCTTAGTGGATATTACGATAATATCACCCCCTGTTCCCTGGACTTTAAAATGTCTTCCAGATTCAGATAGGACGTGAAGTGTCCCTTCAATATTTACCTGTTCCAGTTTCCTAAATGTATCTGGATTCATGTCCATGAGAGATGAAACGCTGGCAACACCAGCATTCACCACCACCAGGTCAATTCCACCCCAATTTTGAACAACTGTATCAAAGCCATTTGCAACTGATTGTGGATTTGTTACATCAAGGCTAACACCAATTACTCTTTCTTTATACTTTATTTTAAACTCATCTACTAATAAATCCATATTATCACCCGGTAAATCTGTGGCAGCAACATGGCACCCATTTTTAAGAAGTTCCTCGCAAATTCCACTTCCAATTGCTCCTGCTGCTCCGGTTATAATTGCAACAGAACGCCTGAGAAGAAATTCATCTTTTTTGTCAAGCTTCGCATGTTGAAGGCTAAAATATTCCATATCAAATAGATGTTCTTCATTTAGACCCTCATACTTTCCCATTGAAGAAATCTTTATCTTAGTAGAAAAAGTCGAAGCAGTGATATCTCTTGCTATATCAGCTTCTACTACATCCTTACCAGCGCATATTGCTCCTAACCCGGGCATTAGAATCACTCGTGGCATTGAATCAAAACGATTAAGTTTTTGTTTCATCTTTTTAGAATAACGCCCGAAATACTCATCATATTTTCCTACGTACTTTGTCACTGAAGTTCTAATTTGTTCTCTTAATTTTTCTTCATCCTCATAGTTTGGCTTGTCAATCCATAGTGGATAAGCTTTGGTTCTTATAAGATGGTCGGTAGTCAAGGGAGGTGTCAATGCGATTTCCATACCCTTATATAAATCAACAAGGTTTAGAATTTCTTTTTTTATTAAAGGTCTAATTATAAAACGCAAATGTGGCCAGTCAGCGTTTCCCGTCGGGATAGCAAGAAGTCCCCTCAGGATCGATGCAACCTTTAGATATCTTTTCCTGGCTTTTGATAGAGGTGTGGCGGTTTTAACTTTTAGAGGTTTCCCCCTTTTCTTTGATAGATAATGCTCCGCTTTTGTTACAAGTTCGATTGTCCTCTGGTATGATTTCCGGGCACTCTCTCCCCAAGTAAGCAGTCCATGTTTCATTAGGACCATGCCCCTACAATCGGCATTGTCACGAAATGCACGTGCAGCAGCTTTGGCCAGCTCAAATCCTGGCTTTTTGTATTCCATTATGATCACATCACTACCCAACACATCCCGGGTGATTTTTCCTCCATCAATCTGATTGGTTAGAGCGAGTATCGCATCTGCGTGAGTGTGATCGATGTATTTTGCGGGTATAAAAGCATGCATCAGAGTTTCAATTGATGGAGTTCTGTCGGTTGCATTGAAACGATGCGTTAACAGCTCATTAACCATATCTTCATCGGAAAGCTTTTTTAAATTTTGTAGTTGCTTTAGATAATCAAGGTCAATTCCTGTGTGTCCTTCCACTTTAATATTTGAAAGGTCCTGACCGGATGCTTTAACGTAAATAACAGGAATTTTTTCACCAAGGACATTCATGAATGTTCCTTTAACCGATGTATTTCCACCACCATGAAGCACAAGTTCCCTTTCCTCTCCAATAAGTCTACTTGTGTAGGTTCGGAGAGCCATATCTTCTCCCCATTTTTTACCGTATTTAGCGATGAACTTGGACGCCTCTTTCCCGGACCATCTATTTTTCATTCAATTCCCTTATCGATTTTAGGCACGTTCCTTAACCTGTAGGACAGTCTCCAATTTTAAGATTTTATTTCCTTTAACATGAATCGGATGTTTTCCACTGGATTTTTCCCATCAAATATTGCACTTCCGCTTACCAAAATATCGGCACCTACTTTAGCGAACTCAGAAACATTATTCTTTTTAATACCACCGTCAAGACATAACAGGATTTCTTTACCAGAGTTAGAAATAAGGTCCTTTACTTCCATAAATTTATCCGCATAAGAATCAAAGAAGGGAAATTCTTTCATCTTAATATTTACAGCAAGGACTACAATCATCTCAATATCGTCGAGTAAAGGTTTAAGACGGTCAACTGGTGTATCGGGATTAATGGCAACACCTCTTAATAATCCTCTTTCTGGGGCGTTTTTATTTTCCGTTTTTCCAAGTCCTGTGAGAACTAAGTGAGCATCCTTAGAAGATTCTATGTGAATTGTAATCATGTCGGCACCAGCATCTACATATTCCCGGATTTTTTCTTCCGGACTTTGAATCATTAAATGGACATCCTTTAATAAATGAGTTTTTACGGCTTTTATAAATGGTGGTCCTACCGTCATCCTTGACACAAAATATCCATCCATAACATCAAAATGCATTACTTTTATATCCGTTCCTTCAAGTAATTCAACTTCTTTACCAATGTTCAAAAAGTCGGCCGATGTTATACCCACACTGAGAGTAGGCGAACATTCGCGAAGGAGATTAAAGACTTTATTATCTGACATAAACCATTTCTATTTTTTTTCTTTCTTTAAAGTCTGATATATTTCATATGCTTCCGCAGGAGACATATTTTCATGAACAACCTTTCGTACTGTTTGAATCATTGCGATGGGAGCTTCGGCTTGAAATATATTTCGTCCCATATCAACACCAGAGGCTCCTTTCTGAATCGCATTGTATGCCATCTCGAGCGCCTCAAGTTCCGGAAGTTTTTTTCCGCCAGCTATAACTATGGGAACAGGACAGGATGCCGTTACAGTCTCAAAGCCCTCCGCGACATAATATGTCTTGACATAAGACGCTCCCAGTTCCGCGCAGATTCTCGTCGCCAGACGCATATATTTAGCGTCCCGTGTCATCTCTTTGCCTACTGCAGTGACACCAAGGACGGGAATGCCATATCTGTTACCCATATCCACAAGTCGTGTTAGATTGTGTATTGATTTGGTTTCAAACTCACCTCCAATAAAAACCTGAACCGCAAGTGCAGCAACATTAAGACGTATGGCATCTTCGATATCGACAGCAATCTCCTCATTCGAGAGTTCTTTGAGTATGCTTGGACCACCACTTGCTCTAAGCACAACTCCTTTTGTGAAGGTTGGGGGAACACTTGAGCGTAATATTCCTCGTGTACACATCAGGGTATCGGCATAAGGAAGCAGTGGCACAATGTTTACATCAACTCTCTCCAAACCTGAGGTCGGACCGAGAAAATATCCATGATCGATGGCAAGCATTACAGTGCGATTGGTATTGGGATTGAAAATATTGGACAACCTATTTTTCATCCCCCAGTCCAGTGAGTTTGAGCCACGAAGTTCAAAAGGCTCATTTTTCATGGGGATATCCAGGTGATAATTGTGAGTTTTTTGAGTTCTATCTTTGTCTGCCATGGCTTGTCCTCCTTTTATTTTATGGCCTTTTTCTTATATATAGAGCGGATAATAAAAAAATGATGCATAAACTCCTCATTAGTTCTGATGCTATAGTGTCTGGTTCTAATCGCTGAACGTACTTGGTCAAGAAGTTTGGGTTTGTTTTTTAATCTGTAGTTCGTCTTTGTATTTTGCCCTGCGAATCCCATATTGGCATTATAAATAGAGATCCTTTCTCTGTCAAGGTGAAGAAAATTTAGATACAGGATATAGAGATTAGTATATCAGTGAATTGGTAGATTAGTTAATTTCGTTAATTTGTTAATTGGTAAAAAACAAAATCCTTTACTACCAAAAGCTCTACGAGAAAACACGAAAAAATAAATAGGACGCAGATTTATTTATTGGTCCAAAGTCCAATGTCCGAAGTCCAAAGTCAAAACTAAATCCTAAATCCCAAATCCTATATCCCAAAACTTCTTGACATAATCAATTAAATCTCTTATCCTATAAATTCGCAAAATCCCCCATCGTAATACTAAACTTCACATACCATTGATGAAGCGGCATCACAGGAGCGTTTTGTATTTCTATATCCTCCATTCCCTCTAGAACCATCTCCGGAGTACGTAATCCGTGCACATAACCGGCAGAAACACCAAGACCCAAATAGTCCGAAATAGCCAACATAGCACCGGCACTTGCCGATAGGACAAAAGACGAACCTTTATAGCTAACACTTCCTTCAGGATTCAAAAGAGACCCCGGAAAATCAATCGTTTCAGCTTCTTTAACAGACTTAAGGACCACTGAAGATTGTCCACCCCCACCACTTATGTAAAAGATAAAACGCGAAAAACCAACCGCATAACCAAGTTCCACTAACTTAGTATCAAAGGAAAGATCCAGCAAAAGTGAATCGAGATCTCCTATTTCGTTCCCCTTTAGCATTTTTACACCCAATGCCAGATTGTTTTCGACAACTAATAAAGACCAACTCCAGCCCCATTCTTCTTCCTTAAATGCGTGAGAAAGCTGAGAAAGCTCTATTCTTTCATTTAGCTTATCCATTTCTAAATGAACGGTATAATCCTTATCAACAGAAATATATCCAGTAGACAATCCCAATAATAAAAACAACATCTAAAACTCCCTTCCTAATTTAAACATTACATCGATAGTCCATTCATTATCATCGTATCCTCCGAAACCCTCAAGCCAATCTTTATTCTCAGAAAAGATAAAATCTGAAGTACCTTCTACTGCGACGATAAAACCCGCTATTTCAACTTTTAAACCAGCACCTCCTCCAAGAAAAAGGCTTAAGCCATCAAAATCATTGCCATTAAGACTCATAGCAACATCCCCTCCACTTACAAATTTCCATCGGCTTAAACCCAACCGCCCCGACAGATATGGAGAAAAAGCAGTTTGCAGCGGAAACCAGTTAACAGAGAGATTAGTTTTAAAATATTGAAAATATTCTCGGACAAACACCATTGGCATCATCGATGAGTCACGGGCTACAGTATTACTAAAAGCTTCAGCTTTTCCTCCTATGAAAGATAAGCTATAACTCAAATTAGGAGTTATACTAACATCACAAAAAACACCAAAAGAAGGTCCAAAAGAAGAAGAAACGATATCCTCTCCTTTTAACTCAAACATCCCCCCTTCCAGTCCCACTGTAAATGAGAGTAAAATATGAAGTATCATGAACAACCTCCGCACCTTTCTTCTATTTCATTTACCGTAAGCAAAAAACCTTCTTTAATCCATTCATCTTTTTTTTCTTCTATTTTCTTACGAAAGCTTTCGAATTTTTCCTCATCCAGACAGAACTTATAATGCACAAAGTATCCGGGCCAGACATGTGTATTCAGTCTAGGATCAGTTCCCGCCAGTTTACCTATAACTTTGGGTGTTATAAAGTACTCATCGACCTCTTCTTCCTCTAAGATATTTTGAAACTGATCCTGTAAACCCATAAATATAACAACTTCGATCTGTTTCATTTCGACAATCTCCTTTTTAACTTCGATTCAAAAATCGTATATAAAGTCGGAATTAAAAGCAGCGTTATGAAGGACGAAACAATCATACCACCAACAACCGAAATACCGAGTGACTTCCACAAAGTAGAACCACTACCGGTAGAAAGAGCAAGAGGCATGAGTCCGAATACTGTAGTACCCGTGGTCATAAGTATAGGTCTTAGTCTTCTTTTTGCTCCGGTTTTGACAGCCTCGATCAACCCGATGCCTCTTTTTCTTAAGATATTAAAATAGTCGATCATAACGATAGCATTATTAACAACAACACCAACAAGCATCGCAATTCCAACCATACCCATAAGGCTCATCGATTGAAAACTAACCCAGTAAGCAAGAGAAACTCCTACGAAAGCAAAAGGTATAGAGAACATTATTATGAATGGATCAAAGAAAGATTCAAACTGTGCTGCCATTACCAGGTAAACCAGTATAATGCCAAGCAATATTGCAAAAATAAGACTATTAAAAGTCTCTCCCTGCTGCTCAACCTGACCGGCATAATTAATAGTCAATCCTTTGGGTATCACGAAAGAATCAACAATCTTCACAACCTCTTTCATTACAACTCCAAGAGGCGCGGAAACACTTATCTTCAATTTTACCATCCTCTCTTTATTCTTTCTTTCAACAGAAAGCGAAGCTCTCTTCTCTACGGGTTCAAGAAAATTAGAAATATGAACAGGCATACCATACAGGCTTACAAGCTGCAAATTATCTATGGTAGCAAAGGAATTTCTGCTCGCATCATCTAACCTTACCACAATGGGATATTCTACCCCTTCTTCACTGAATTTACCAACTTCCGTACCGTAAAATGCGGTTCTGAGTTGGGAGCCAACAGAATAAGCTGAAAACCCATATGAATACATCTCAGAACCTCGCGGATCCAGCCACAATTCCCTACCGCCTTTTTTCCTCGAAATTTCAACAGAAGAAATTCCTTCAACAGCAACAAGCTTCTCTCTAAAAACTTCTGCCAAGGAATCCGCAGCCTCAAGATCGGCTCCGATTATTTCAACCTCAATAGGAGCACCTCCAAAAACACCCTCATCGTCTCCGCCAAACATGCCGCCCATAACGGAAAATTTAACTCTCTTTATCCCTGGAATTTCACCTGCTTTTTCATTAAGTTCATCCGCAATCTGAAATTTAGACTTTTCCGTTTCTCCGATTGTAAGGTACATAGTAATCGCGTGAGAACCCTTTGACCCTCCAAAGATATCTCCCGTACCACCTGCTTGAACTGTAATACTTTTTGTTTCGGGAACTTCTTTCCAGATAAGCTCCTCGATTCTCTTTGCCATCTCGTTCGTTTTTTCCACTCTAGTTCCTATCGGAAGTTCAATATTCGCCTGAAGCTGGTCGCTACCCGGATTGGGAAAGAAATCCATTGGAACAAACCTGAAAAGAAACATCCCGATAATAAAGATAAGAATAAATATTCCTAACAACTTCCCTCTATGTGAAAGAGCCCAGTCTAACATTCCGGAATAACCGGACTCCAGCCTACCGAAGAACCGATCAGAGAAATCTTCTTCTTTTTTCATTTTAAGGAATCTGGACGAAAGCATAGGTGCAAGAGTAATAGCGGTTACAAAAGACACTGTAAGCATCAAAGGCATTGTGATTGCAAGTTCTTTGAACATAACCGCTACAAGACCTCTTGTAAGCATCAAAGGCAAAAATATGACAATTGTTGTTATGGTTGATGCAAGTATTGCCTGGGAAACCTCCTGCGCTCCGAATATAGCCGCTTCCTTACGAGTCTCGCCTGATTCACGATGACGGAAAACATTCTCGAGAACAACAACAGCATTATCTACAACCATCCCTACCGCAATAGCAATCGCGGAAAGAGAGATAATATTCAAACTGCTGTCCGATAAATACAGATAAATAAAGGAAATAATCAAAGAAACCGGAATTGCAACTGCAATGATTATACTTGCTCTTATATTCCCAAGAAGAAGAAAAGAAACAAGAAGTACAAGAATTATTGCTATTGTTATAGTATTGACAAGATTACTTATAGAATCTTCTACGATTTCCGAGAGATCAAAAATAACTTCAAAGTTTAAACCCGGATACTTTTTATCAAGAACTTCTACTCTTTTTTTAACCGATTTTGCAACTTCTACGGTATTTGCTCCGGTTTTCTTAAAGATACCAAACATAGCAGCATCCTGCCCGTTTCTCCTGAAATAGCCGTCAATCTCTCCTACTCCCCAGCTAACGGTAGAAATATCACGCAATTCAACTAATTTGCCATCATTATTTCCCACAACTACCTTTTCAATCTCTTCAAGGTTCTCAAATTTCGCGGGGAGCCTTAAATTGTATTCGATTCCACCCTGTTCTAACTGACCAACAGGGAAATTCAAATTATTGGCTTCCAACACCTGGGTAACCTGCAAGATAGAAACTCCAAGCTGTTCAAGTTTTACCTGCGAAATATCAATGTTTATTTGTCGCTCAAAACCTCCACCCCAGTAAGATGCAGAACCTACCCCTGGAACTCTCGAAAGTTCATCCAGGACTTTATCTTCCAATATACCCTTAATATCGATCCCAGGATTCTCAGTTGATGCGGTAAAACCAATAACCGGAGCCATAGAACCGGATATTTTAATTAATGTAGGATCTCCCGCATCATCAGGCAAAAAAGCGAAACCCAATGCATCCCTGACATCATTCGCAGCTTCATCAAGGTTTGTACCATATTCAAATTCAAGAGAAATGATGGATATATTTTCTCTTGAATCCGACTTAATGGTTTGAAGGTTTGATACGTTACCGAGCGCCTCTTCCAACACCTTTGAAATCTCTTCTTCGACGTCCAGCGCCGATGCTCCTCGGTATTCCGCCATAACCATTAAAGTGGGAAGCGTAATATCGGGATACATAGAAACAGGGAGATTCGACCATCCGAATATTCCCAGAAGAACCAGGATAATAAAACCAACAGCAGTTAAAACAGGACGATTTACTGCTCCTTGTATCATTTTATCTCCTTTATATCAATTTTTGCACTATCTTTTACAATGTATTGACCCACTATAATAATCGTATCTCCGGGAGAGACTCCTTTATTTACGACGATATCATTATCGGTAGTAAATCCGGTCTTAACCGATAACAGTATTGCTTTACCTTTTTCCGCCTTAAAAACATATTTATCAACTAAACCAAGTACGGCATCGATCGGAAGGGAAATAGCATTATTTTCCCGCGCGACTTCAACCCATACCTTTGCAAACATACCCGGAAGGATTTCTCTCTTGGGGTTAGAAACAACCCCAACAACGTTCTGAGTTCTGCTGCTTGAATTATAAAAAACCGAAGCCTTTTCTACTTTGCCTTCGAAAATCTTTGAAAGAGAAGGTATTTCAACTTTCATCGGCAATCCTTTTTTAAGATGAAATTTTTCAGGAATATCAAATTCGACTTTAATTCTGTCTATTCTCGCAACCTCCGCCAGAGGAGGATCAGGAAACATTGGGTCCTGCTGCCTTATAAGCTGACCTTTATCGACCGAACGTAGCGACACCACACCCGATATAGTACTCTTAACGGCAATCGGCTCTCTCACAACCCCGGGAATATTCTGTTCCACGTAAGCTATAATTTGATCTTTCTTAACCCACTGCCCGTCTTGCACTGTGTACCTGAGAAATTTTCCCGGAATATCAGGAAAAATTTGAGCCTGCTCGATGCCCTGCACCTGTGAAGAAAAACTCATAATTTTAACCGCATCACTAACTTTGGCAGTGGTAACCACCACCGGAACACCCCCATCTTCCTCTTCAACTTTTCCGGAAGCTCTTCTAAATCGTATTAGTCCGGGTATAACAAGAATCAAAACAAGGATTAAAATAAAAATCCATTTTTTCATAATTCCTCCTTATCCATCATTGTGGCAACTTTAATTTGTTCTTTTGAAACTATTAGATTATACTGAGCATTAAGATGAGAAAATGCTGCACTCTTGTAGCCCAACTCGATATCCTTATATTCAAGGGCAGATATATATCCGGCTCTGTACTGCTTATCTGCCATACCATATGCTTCTTTAGCTCTTTTTAACTGTTCTTCGGAAAGTTCTAATTTCTGCTTATTTAAATTGTAAGCAAGAAGCTGATTTTTTATTTCCATCTTTATGCCTTCTCTAACAATCTTTTCTCTTATAACCGATTGCTCAACTGAAAGCCTGTACTTATTAATCGCATTTGTTCTCGAAAAGCCCTGAAAAATTGGCAGCGAAACAGCTATTGTTGCTGCCATATCGTTATCCCATTCATTCGCAAAACCCACCGGTTTATCATAAGAGAAACTCCCACTAAATATTACATCTGGCAAAAAAGCAAGGTATTGCAACTTCTTACCTAACTTGGCAACTTCATTTAATCTTTCCATACTTTTGACTTCGGGTCTTCTGCTTAAGGCGAGGCGATTTAATAAATCCAAATTAAAGGTATCGATATCGATTTTAATTTCTCCTGAAATATCGATAACCGTATCTAAAGGAAATCCCAACATCATGTTCAATGCGGATTTGGCTTGCTCCACTCCGTTACTTACGTTTAACAACTCTGTTTTTATGCTGTTAAACTCAGTTTCCGCGGAGAGCAACTCGAGCTTGGTTATTCTACCTTGATTATACTGAATACGCGCGGTTCTCAAGTGGTCTTCTGACCGTTCGAGCGCATCTTCCGCTATCTTTAAACCTTCCTCAGCTGAAACAACTCCGTAGAATACAGTCACCAGATCTTTAACTAAATTAATTTTATCGGTTTCATGCTGAAAAACCTGGATGTCTTTACTCCTCTCCCCAAGTTCTTTGACTACAAATCTTTTTCCAAAAGTAAAAATTGGAAATGTTACCATAAGAGAATTCCTGAAGTTGTCGGGATAACCAAGCGAGATATACTCGACTTCTCCCTCTCCAACAGGCATTTCAAACTGAGGAACACTTAGAAGCCTGGTATAACTCGACTGTAGACTTACCGTAGGATAAAAAGATGCCCATGATTCTTTCATTGCAATTTCTGCTTTTTTTACTTCAAGCTCTGATATTTCCAGGTCTTTATTCTTATCCAGAGCTATTTTTTTTGCTTCCTCAAAAGTTAAAGAAAAAGAAGAAAAAGAAAGCATCAAAAGCATAAAAACAACAACCCTAAACTTTAACATTTAACCTCCTTCCTAACTCCATCCAAAAGAATAGAAAGAGCAGTCTTTTTTATTGTTTCAGATTCAGATTCTTCAACAGCCAATATCAAAGAAACGATTATTTCAAAAATATCGTTAAAATTTAATTTACTACCAGGAAAATATCCCTTAAGAACACTCACCGCCTCTTTTTCCAAAGACTCGATCATTTCAGCTACCGACTCATTAATTTTTTGAAAACATTCAAGCGGAATATTAGCCCCTCTCATCCCTTTCTGAACCTTACCAAACCTGCTGAAAAAACCATCCCCCCTTATAAACTCCTCGAAATAATCGAAAATTTCAGAAATAACCTCTACAAAACCATTACCCGATCCGATCACCCTCCTCACCTCTTCGATAATCTCTTTATGTGCTTCTACAAAGATTTCGATAAAGAGATCAGCCTTGGAATTAAAATATAAATACAGCGTACCCTTCGCAACTCCACAAGCCTCGGCAACCTTCTCCACAGTTACAGGATGATAACCCTTTTCAGCAAAGAGTTCCTTCGCTTTTTCCATTATTTGAATCTTTCTAACTGACTGGTCAGTCATAACGTCGGTTAATATACCCATGTTAACTTATTTGTCAAGGGGTAAACCAAAAAATTAACGATAAAACCATACATTCTTAACTTCATCTTAATATTTTTTATCATGCTTCAAAATTCCACCATAGTAGACTATTAGAAAAAGAACCTTTTCTGAGCTCTGAGTCATCTATCATTTTTTTTGCCTGATCTAAAGTCAAAGCATTATTTACTTCTTTTTCAAACACTCCTAACCATGAACGTCGTAAATCTTTTATAAAAAGAAATCCTTTTGGCTTTAAAATTCTCTCGATCTCATTTAACATAGAAAGCGGTTCATTAACCCAATGAACCATATTGATGTTAAACACCGCATCAAATGAATTATCTTCAAAAGACATTTTTTCAACATCTTCCTTTTCAAATTTCACTCTACTTTCAAACGTCTCCCGAGAGAGATTATCCCTCGCGCAATCCAATAAAGGAACAGATAAATCAACACCCACCACCTCACACCCTGGAATTTCTTTAGCCAGGACTATACACATCGTACCAAAACCACAACTAACATCGATTATTTTCCCGCCACGAAAACCAAGGTTTTCCAATTTTTTTGCATAATAATAACCTAATTTTCGCAAAATTTTCTTATGTTTTTTAATATAAAGCTCCGCAAAACTTTTATCGTTAAAATCTTTTTTTGAATCCAATATTAGCCCCTTATTTACTACTCACTAACAAACCTACAACTTCTTTTGACAACTCTTGCAATATCCCCTAATCCCAAATCTAAACTCTATAGGTTTAAAACCATATTTACCGCACATCTTTTTCTTTATCTTTTCTAATTCCTTATTTTCGAACTCTATTATCTTACCGCATTTTATACATATCATATGTCCATGTGATTTATGCCCGTAAATATGCTCATAACACACCCTCTCCCCACATCTCATTGCCTCTTGAACAAGCCCGCTATCCACCAACAAAGGTAAGGTCCTGTAAATGGTAGCCCTCGAGACATCCTCCCCCCTCCCGCGAAAAACTTGAAAAAGAGCCTCCGCGTCAAAATGATCATGCCTCGAAAAAACTTCTTTCAAAATTAGCTCTCTTTCGGGAGTAAACTTTAAACCCTTTTTAATTAAATATCTTTTAAATATCTCTTTTTCTTTTTTCATAATTGAGACTGAGTCTCAATTTCAACTATACATAAAAACGCAATTTTGTCAAGGGGGGGAAAATAACATTGACATATAAACCAAGAAAACTTATACTTTCCTATGTCCAAATTAAGAATAAAAGTAAAGCCATCATCAAACAAAAACAAAATTGTAAAGATGGAAAACGGCACTTTTAAAATCTGGATAAAAAGTGCTCCAGAGAAAGGTAAAGCTAATAAAGAACTGCAAAAATACTTGAAGAAAATTACCGGTATTCCGGTAAAAATTAGTACGGGGCTTACCTCGGAAAATAAAACAATCGAATTTGGTATTGAGAGGGAAAAATTTATCGCAAAACTGGAAGAACAATTATAAACTAAAAATTTGAACCACAGAAGACACAGAGAAAAAACTGATCTAACCACGAAATACACTAAATACACGAAAAAAACAAAAACATTTACCACAGAGGACGCAGAGAAAAAACGAACACACAGAGAAAACAGAGATTTTTTGTTATTTAAAACCCAATCCCCCCAAATTAGTCTCACAAGTAGTCACTAAACTTACCTAAAACCTTGACAAACTTAAATTTTTCGTTAATTTTTAATATATAATTTAAACATAAAAAATAGGGTGCCATTAATGAAAAAATTCTATAAATATTTAGTTATTATTTTAATAATTTCTGTTTTGTTCTTTAATTGTCACAAAAACAGCTGGCCGCTAACACCATTTCCTCCTACAGGTTCGTCCGCCGGTAACGTCAACGATACACTGCTCTTCAAAGCTTCAACAACCGATCCGGAAGGTGACAATATTGCCTACCAGTTCGATTGGGGAACAGAGAATAATTCAGATTGGAGTGACTTTTTCGACTCGGGAGATTCAATCATAACAACACATTCCTGGGATGATACAGGGCATTATAATATACGTGTAAGAGCCATTGATATAAAAGACAAAGTATCAAGGTGGTCTGACCCACATTTAATGGTAATATTAGACAATACTGCACCGAACATTCCTTCCACCCCTTCAGGACCTGACAGTGGACACACGAATTACTCCTATACTTTCAATACAAGCACAACCGATCCGGACGGGGATAGTATATCCTATCAATTCGACTGGGGAGACGGCAATTTATCAGACTGGAGCTCCTATGCGCCAAACGGTGATTCGGTTTCAATGGATCATTCCTGGTCATCCGAGGGGACATATAACATAAAGGCAAACGCAAAAGATAAATACGGGTTAGAATCGGGTTGGTCTACTGAACATCCAATAATAATATCCATTATAACCAACTCACCTCCCAATACACCAGATACTCCTTCCGGACCATCAAGCGGATATAAGGATAGCACATACACTTTTTCTGCCAGTACCACTGATCCGGATGGAGATAGTATATCCTATCAGTTCGACTGGGGAGACGGAGATTACTCAGGATGGAGTGATTATGTCTCAAACGGACAATCAGTCTCCATGGATCATTCTTACTCATCTGAGGGAACATATTATGTCAAAGCAAAGGCAAAAGATGAGAATGAAGCGGAATCCGGTTGGTCAAGCGAACATTTAACAGCAATATCCGAGTCTCCCCCAGGTATTCAGAAATGGTCATTCTCAACCGGAAATTGGGTGGAATCCTGTCCTGCGATAGGCAGTGACGGCACCATCTATGTGGGTTCCCGTGATGACAATCTCTATGCGATAAACCCGGATGGAACCGAGAAATGGACATTTTTAACCGGAGGTGATGTACGCTCCTCCCCTACGATAGGCAGTGACGGTACCATCTATGTGGGTTCCTACTGGAATCTCAGACTTCACGCGATAAACCCGGATGGAACCGAGAAATGGACATTTTTAACCGGAGGAAATGTGTTCTCCTCTCCGGCAGTAGGTAGTGACGGTACCATCTATGTGGGTTCCACCGATGATAATCTCTACGCAATAAACCCGAATGGAACACAAAAATGGACGTTTCCAACCGGAGGAAATGTGTATTCTTCCCCCGCAATAGGCAGTGACGGTACCATCTATGTAGGTTCCGATGATAACAACCTCTACGCGATAAACCCGGATGGGACCCAAAAATGGAAGTTCCCAACCGGAGATTGGGTGCGGTCTTCCCCTGCTATAGACAATGACGGCACCATCTATGTGGGTTCCCGTGATGACAATATCTACGCCATAAACCCGGATAGCACCGAGAAATGGACGTTTCCAACCGGAGGTGATGTACGCTCCTCCCCTACGATAGGCAGTGACGGTACCATCTATGTGGGTTCCGATGATAACAACCTCTACGCGATAAACCCGGATGGGACCCAAAAATGGGCGTTTTCAACCGGATATTGGGTGTCCTCCTCCTCTGCGATAGGCTCAGATGGCACTATCTATGTGGGTTCCGATGATAACAACCTCTACGCGATAAACCCGGATGGTACCCAGAAATGGACGTTTCCAACCGGAGGTGATGTACGCTCCTCCCCGGCGATTGGTAGTGACGGCACCATCTATGTAGGTTCCTATGATAACAATCTCTACGTCATTTACGGCTCTTCAGGAGGTCTTGCCAACACCCCCTGGCCAATATTCCATCATGATTTGAAACACACCGGAAGAGCAAGAAACCCCTGAGAAAAAATAAACCACGAAACAACCACTAAACACACGAAAAACTTTTACTATTTTACTATTTCACTACTTAACCAATCAACTAATCCCCTAATTGACTAATAATACACAGTTGGGTCTTCGATTCCCGCTTCCTCAAAACCCTTTTTACGTAAAAGACAACTATCGCATCTGCCGCAGGCACGCCTTTTCTCATCCGGGTCGTAACAACTGTGGGTCAAACTGTAATCAACGCCTAACTTCAACCCTTTTTTTATTATCTCGGATTTAGTAAGTGAAATAAGCGGAGTATGAACTTTGATTTTCTTACCCTCTACCCCACTTTTTGTTCCAAGATTTACCGCTTTTTCGAAAGCTTTTATAAATTCCTCTCTACAATCAGGATAACCAGAATAGTCGATAGCGTTAACGCCAATAAATATATCGGTGCAGCAAAGAACTTCAGCCCATCCGAGAGCAAGACTTAAAAAAATAATATTACGAGCGGGAACATAAGTAATGGGGATTTCTCTTCCGATATCTTCTACTTTTTCTCTCTTTGGAACGGGAATATCATCAGTTAACGCGGAACCCCCAAAAGAAGATAAATCTATATCCATAATTAAGTGCTTTTTAACATCCATTTCGCGAGCAACCTTCCTGGCAGCCTCAATCTCAAAATGGTGTCTCTGACCGTAACGAAAACTTATCGCGTACACTTCATACCCTGAATCTTTCGCAATCGCAAGAGTAGTCGCTGAATCGACACCACCACTTAATAAAACTACTGCTTTTTTGCTCAATTCATTTGCCTCTCTTAACATCCGGCCATAAAATCTTATGCAATTGCATTTGAAAACGAACCTTCAAATTATCTTTTAAAATCCATTCGGCAAGTAAAGCCGGATCCAATTTTTCTTTAACAGGAGATAACAGAACTTTAGCTTTACCAGTCAGGTTTTTCTCAATTATGATTCCCTTTGCCCAATCGTAATCCGACCTTTCAGCAACTACAAATTTAATCTCATCTTTAAAATCTAACCGCTTTATATTTTCCCAATCAATTTTACCTTTTTCGCCGCTGGAAGGACATTTTATATCCATAATTATTATAGCTTTATCGGATACAACACTTACATCCTTAGTCCCATTGGTTTCAACAAGGACGGTAAAACCTTTATCTATCAAAGAATCCACAAGAAAGGGTGTATCATCCTGCAGGAGAGGTTCTCCCCCGGTAATTTCGACATAAGGACATTTATATTTTTTGACCTCTTTCAAAATCTGCTCAACTGTGACTTCTTTTCCTTCTTCGTAAGCGTACTTCGTATCACAATAAGAGCATCTAAGATTACAGCCGGTTAGCCTTACAAATACAAAAGGAATTCCTGAAAAAAAAGACTCTCCCTGAATAGAATAAAAGATTTCATTAACTTTAAGCAAATCATCGCTCCGAATATTTTACCCCATAATTTGCAGATTCCCAGACTATTACCTCGAGAATCCTTATGTTATTGGGCAGAAGTTCTTTCATTTCATTATAGACATACCGAGCAATATTCTCTGCAGTGGGATTTTTCTTGTCAAAAGGACTTATCTGATTAAGGCAGCGATGGTCGAACCTGCCAATTACAGCATCTGTCTTCATTTTTAAATCCTTAAAATCGATAGTCATACTCAATTTATCGAGCTTATCCGTTTCGACTTCAATCCTCACCTTCCAGGTGTGACCATGCAGCTCGCCGCATGACCCCTTATAATCTCGCAGTTGATGAGCGGCCGAGAAACTCGTATCTACAAATGTTTTATACACTGATTTTTCTTTCCCCATTTTCAAACCTTAAATTAGTATAAAAACTACTTTTAAATTTGTCAAGCTCCTTCTTTAACCACGAAAAAAACAAAAGACACGAAAAAAACATTTACCACAGAGCACACAGAGAAAAAGAACACACAGAGTACACAGAGAAAACAATATAGTGTTGTTTAAAACACATATCAAAAAATGGGTTGTTTTTGGGCAATCCGGTGTAAATCTGCCTGCCCTGTAGGGAGGAACGTCCGTACCTGGGTGTTAATCCGTGGCTAATTATTTGGCGATGTGGTTTGGGTTTTAAACAAAAAAATAAAGTGTTAATCTTGTGTAATCTCGTGGTTACTATTTGGGGTGTGGTGTGGAGAATAAAAATACTTGACAAAAACCGAATTATGACAAAATTAACAATAATGGATACGGAAAAAATATACAACAAAATCATTGAAGAAATAAAAAAATACTTCAAAGAAAATAATATTACAAGAGCAGTTGTAGGGGTAAGCGGCGGCATCGACTCCGCTCTAACTGTTTTACTTACAAGTGATGCAATCGGAAAAGAAAATACAGATTGTCTTTTCATGCCAACGGAATTTACTTCCGAAAACAGTAAAAAAGACGCGTATGAGCTTTGTGAAAATCTCCAGGTTCCATTGACTGAATTTGATATAACCGGTATTTTCAATACTTATCTGGAAACTCTCGCCGAAAAACTTATAATCAAAGGAATAAAAGTACCGGAAGAAAATCTCCAGGCAAGAATCAGAGCAAATATACTAATGTATGTCGCAAACAGAAAAAACGCACTTGTAATTGCAACAGGTAACCGATCGGAAATCTTGACCGGTTATTGCACGCTTTACGGAGACACTGTGGGAGCGATTGCCCCGATAGGCAATTTATACAAAACAGAAGTTTACGAATTGGTGGAGTGGATCAACAAGACTAAAGGAGATATTATCCCACAGTCAATCATAGAACAACCTCCTTCAGCAGAGTTAAATAAAGACCAAAAAGATGAAGATGAGCTTCTACCCTATATAATCCTGGATCCCATTCTTAAACTTTACGTTGATGAGGGTAAAAGCAAAGAGGAAATTGAAGATGAGGGTTTTGAAAAAGAGTATATAGAGAAAACTATACATAGGATTAAATCAACCCATTTCAAACGAATAAAACTTCCTGTAATTATTGAAATAAAATAAATAGTTAATGAGTGTATGGGAACATGGGTGAATGAGTTACAAATTAAAACCGTTATATAACATATTATTTTTAACTATTTTCCTTAAAAACACATAATCTCATTTACATAAACCTTTTATAATTCCCGTCGCGTTTGAAACCCAGTTGATTCCTTTGCATTTAAGTCTCTCAAACCCTCTGAATTTATTCAAACCGATTTTCGCCGAAAGATTAAAAAGAGTATCTATAGTATATACGCCCCAGCGTCCAAGAAGGTAAGGATTGTTTGTTTCTCTCGGGGTAGAAATAAATGCTTTTTCATAACCAACCTGCCCTGCTAACTCACTTTCATTTCTTCTTATTCTACCAAAAGGATAGGAAAGATACTTAACTCTCTCCCCTATTTTGTCAGATATGACCTCAAAAGAGAGCTTCATGTCTTTTTTAACCAACTCAGCAGGACTACGAGAATAATCCGGATGAAGATGTGAGTGTGAACCAATTGTAACACCATACTTATGCATTTCTTTTATCTTATCCCACGAAAGGTGAGTAAATGATTTTCCCATTGTAACCTCCCATTCGTTTTTCTTTCCGGCAAAACCTGAAACCACAAATACAACAGCCGGTACCTTCTCATCCATAAGAACAGGAAAAGCAAACTCATATAAGTCGACAAACCCATCATCAAAAGTGAGTAAAATTCCCGAATCCTCTTTGAAGAATTCATCCGGATGAAGAAACCTTATTCCTTTACTTTTTATAAATCTTATATGTTTTCTAAAAACATCGGGAAAAACAATTGAACCGTAGGGCGAAAACGTTTTAGATATATTATGGTAGAGAAGGATCGACTTCATAATAAAAATCCATAATATCTTTTGCAATGGTATCCCATGAGTACTTCGCAATTGTCGTAAGACCTCCTTCAATCAAGGTTTCGCGCAGGGCTTTATCTTCCAAAAGATGTATAACTTTATTAGCTATTTCTCTTGAATTCCTTGGAGAAACAAGTAACCCATTCTTTCCGTCTTCGATAACACATCTGTAACCGGGAATATCCGAAGCAATTACAGGAGTTTCTGCAGCCATAGCTTCTAATAAAACAATGCCAAAACTTTCCCCGCTAACAGCCGGTGATACAAAAATCGACGCCCTGCTGAATATTCCGGGCAAATCAGTTGGTTCCACAAAACCCAAAAACTTAATTGAATCTTTAATTTCTGAAGGAATATTCAGCTTCATTCCTTTATAACCACCACCTGCCACTGTAAGCATTGCCTCCGGAAACTCCCGCTTTATACGAGATAAAGCGTCAACTAAAAACTGCAGTCCTTTCCTTGGTTCTATCCGTCCAACAAATAATATTTCAAAAGGATTTCTTTTCTCTCCGGAATTTTTGAACCTATTTGGGTCAACTCCGTTAGGAATTATACGATAATCATCCGGAAAATATTTGCAAATTGAATCTCTTGCGGTAGTTGAGACAGCAATCTTACCATGAATTCTTTTTAAATAATGCTTTAAATATTTTTTGAAAACTTTATACAAATCAGAAGATTCAAAAGTCGGATGAAAAGTAAATATATTTGTTTTTCTTGAGACTTTAAGGGAAAGAAGAGGTAAAGTAGGGGCAATTATACCGTGGATGTGAATAACATCATAATCGTTCACAACCCTTGAAAGAGCAGATAAATTAACCCAACCGGTAATCCTAGCATTAGATTGGTTCATAGGAATCACCATTGACTTTCCCAAACGAATAACTCTCCTTTCATCCGGTTTTAAATCTCCCTTGATATCCGCTGTAAGTATTGAAACCTTATGTCTCATATTCTCAAATTCATTGGCAAGATGGTATATATGTTCAGTAACTCCTCCAATATGAGGATAATAAAAATCAGAAATAAAAAGAATTTTCATTTCCAGATTCTTTGAAAAACAAACCATTGAAAGGGATACATTCGTATACCATCTTCCAATAGACGAATAACTTCCTTCAGCATTTCATTTGTCGAATCAAAATCCTCAGGATAAACAGGCTTGAAAACTTTGCCTAAATATCTTGGTGAATTTGAATTAAGAGCGAGCAGTCCTACCAGAATAGGTGCACCCGTTTTTCTGGAAAGAAAAGCAATACCTTTCGGAATCGATGCCTTACGTCCAAAAAATTCACATTCCACTCCTGAATTCAAAATATCTCTGTCACCAATCAAAACAATCATCTTGTTATCTTTTAGCAATTTTATCAATCTAAAAGGCAATTTCCTGCTCTCAAGGGGCAACAATTTGCTTCCAAAATGACCTCTATAATGCTTGTAAAATCTAAAAAAATCAACTCCTGGTCCTTTAGTTTCCGCAACGGAATAGAGAGGGAAACCCAAACCCGCAAGATAAATACCTGCCAATTCCATCCCCCCTACATGGCAAGAAACAATAATTACCCCCTTTCCCCTGTCTAATTCTTCCCCAATAAAATGTTCTCCTTCAAGCTTGATCATTGAATTCATATATGCCCTACTCATATTGGGCACATTAAGAATATCACCGTACACTCTCATAAAATTGATAAAAACTTTCTTTACATCTTTCTCTTCAGCCTTGCCCAGAACCGTAATTAAATTTTCTCTTATGACTTTTTTTCTTTCCCCCGCGAAATAAAACCATAAAGTCCCGGATGCTCTTGCCAAAAACTCCCGGAACCAATCGGGAGTAAATCTTAAAAACTGAGTCGTAAAAAGCATAAAGATTTTTTTCATAATTAATAATCTGTAGACCCGAAACCCCCATCCTCTCTTTTGGTTATCTTAAGCTCTTTTACCTCTCTTAAATTTACTTTCTCAACTTTAGAAATAATCAATTGTGCTATTCTATTTCCCCTTTTTACCTCAAAATCTTTCTTACTTAGGTTAAAAAGAATCACCTTAATCTCTCCCCTATAATCGGAATCTATCGTTCCCGGTGAATTCAATACTCCTATTCCAAACTTTGATGCAAGTCCGCTCCTCGCTCTAACTTCTCCCTCATATCCGGGAGGTATCTCAAGAGCAATCCCTGTAGAAACCATTTTAAAATCACCCGGAGCTAAAAGGCAATCCTCCGAAGCATACAGATCGAGCCCGGAGCTACCCTTAGTCTGATACGCAGGAAGGGATAAACTTTCATCCAGTTTTTTAACGTCTATTGTTAAAGACATAAAGCCCTTTTGAAGATTTCGGTGTATTTTTACCTTTTTTCGAGATCATTGTTCAACTTCTTTTACTGCTTCCAAACCCAGATACCGATCAAGTGCATCCTGCAATATATCAAGACCTTCTTCTAGAATTTCGGGATTAAGATAACAATAGTCAATTAAAATTTCCCCTTCATCTTCATACTCATTGGAGTGAAAAAAAACGGAAGGCGCTACAAACACTGTTCTCTTGTCTCGATTATACTCGCATAGCAGCCACTCTACAAAAGTATCGGCACTTGGCACCGGCAGCTTTAAAAAAATCGAAGAAATACTGTTAGAATACGCTGCCGAAACATCTTCTCTATTATCAAGAAAATTCCTTATTATTGCTCTATTCTGTTCTATTTGCTCAAATCGATTATTCAATATGCTGGAATGATTTCCAAGAAAATAGTCAATCAGAGAAAGCTCATACGGTGTTATCGGAAATAAATCTCTTGCAATTATGTCAATCTTTGCAGATAACGTAGCGTGAAAAACAATTATCGTCAAGTCTCCCAGAGAAAGGTCTCTTAGGAAACTATTTACCCTTATCACCCTCTCGTTGTCAAGAGAAATGTCTCTCAAAAAAACCGAACCTTTAGTATCTTTGATTAAATGACTAAGAGTTTCATCAACAGCCAAAAATAACTCATAATTTCTAGAGATAAAAAGCATTCTTTCTAGACTTTCCCTAGGATACATAATACTTCCCGAGAAACCCGGCTCAGAAAAATAAAATATCTTTGTTCGAGGAGTCAAAGCATCCTCGATATCTCTCCTCAAAGGAAGATCAAAATCCTCCGCAGAACTTGTCTCAATAAGCTTAGTATCTATAGAAAGAATATCAGCATATTGTTTTATAAAATAAGGAGCTGGCGCAGGGATTAATATTTCATCACCCACATCAGCCGTAGCAAAAAGAAACAGATAATACGCGGAAAATCTGTTGGGAAGGATTAACAATTTATAGTCATTTGATAAACCAAAGTACAATTTTAGTCTTCTAACGATTTCTTCTTCTGTAATAGGTCGAACATCACTCAAACGATGAGTATTAATGGGGTCCACGGAAAAAAGATTTATAATCTGAACATTACGATTGATAAAATGGGAAAACCTCTCCCTATAAAAATTAAAGAGAAATGAATCATATAAAGAAAATCTTCTTGACTTATAAGTTTCACCAAGAGACATTATCGTTTTCTCCTAATACTGTCAGAGCAAAATTATCAGGTTTCAAGTAGTTTTTAACAACACCGTTAACCTCTTCCATGGAAACATTTTCGATACTTTTTAAAAGAGAATCTATAGAAGAACGTTCTCCTTTATATATTTCTTCTTTTATATTTCTTTCCATTCTATTTCCGCTGCTTTCTAATGATATCATAATGTTGCCTCTTAGTCTCTCTTTTGCATCTGCAACTTCTTCTTTAGAAAAATCCAGCTTATCCAATAATTCCCTTGTTGCATTTAAGGCATCCTGTAGTTTCTTTTCATCAGTAGAAAAATAAATGCCAAAAATTCCGGTATCGCTAAAAAATTCATTGAAGGTCGAAACTTCATATACATAACTTAAATCCTGACGTAATTTTTGAAATAAAAGGGAACTCATACCTGATCCGAGGATAGTCCCCGAAACCAGAAGAGCAAATCTCAAATCATGTTTATAGTCAAAAGATGGAAAAGAAAGCGCTACATATTTATGGTTCAATTCCGCTTTGGCAATTGTGTTTATTTTCCTGCTTCTTATAGAAGAAAACTCCCTTTTAAAAGCATTTCCCTTTTTTCTACTAATTTTTCTTCTACCTAAGTCACACAAACTTTCATGATCCACCTTTCCGGCAGCAGACACAAAAATCCTATCCGCAGTCCAACTTTTATTCCAGAATTTTATTATATCATCACGATTTATATTTTGCACAGATTCAAAGTCACCTAATATTAATCTAGATAAAGGATGATCTTCTCCAAAGGTACTCTTAAAAGCATAATCAAAAAGCAAACTTTCGGGAGAATCCTTAAACATTTTAATTTCCTGTAAAATAATAGCCCTTTCTCCTTCCAACCCATCTTCCGAGAACCGAGGATTCTCTATCAAATCGGCAAGAACATCAAATGCAAGATTAATCTCTTCCGGAAGAACATGTACATAAAGAGAAGTCCATTCCCTGGAAGTTGAAGCATTTAAATATCCTCCCTTTGACTCTATAGCAAGAGAAATTTCTCTTTCGCTACGAGTTTTTGTACCTTTAAACACCGAGTGTTCGGTAAAATGAGATATACCAGCTTTTTTTTCATCCTCATCTCTTGAACCAACGGTTATATAAATACCGATTACAACCGAATAAGCTGAAGGTATAAACTCAGAACATACCGTCACCCCTGAAGGCAAAACACTTTTTCTATAATTATCCATTACCCATAACCTATTCTAAAAAACTATAACTTATAAACCCCTTACAAATAAACACCTTAAACTGCTTATTTAGCAACCATAATAACACATTTAACAATATATGTCAATGGGCAAATGAACGTGGAAAATAAGTTATATTAATTAGTATTTAACGAATATATACTCCCAGCTATTTGTTAAATAACATAGTGCAATATAGTCACTAAAATGTAAAAATCAAATGAGATATTTTCTTGCAAAAAAAACAAAAAGTTGACTGACAGTAATACAGAGAAAAAAAATATCACACTAATAACACAAATATTAACAAGACAGACTTTATTTTCCATATTAATAAAAATGATTATTCTTAATTTATTTGTAAAATTTGTGCAATTTGTATTCTCTAGAGTCTCAACCCCTCCAGGTTGCAACGATGGCAATTCGCCGCCGGAATGCCTGCCCGACAAGTGGCAAATGCGCCAGAGCCGACTCGAGTCTGCGAACGGCGGGAAGATGCGAGGGCCGCCATTGGTAGCTTTGAATCTCCCAGTGTCGGCGCGTCAGGAACTCCTGAAGTTCGTCGGCAGTTTTCACGTTGATGTGCCCTGGCGGATTCTTGAGCAAAATACCTCTGTGCTTGAGAATTTCAATGATGTGGCTACGGTCCGGAGTATAGACGTACAGCGTTGCGTGTGGCAGTTGCGTGCCTATATTTTGCAGGATTTCGCCCAGGACATCATCCGGAACGTGTTCCGTGAAGTCCGGCATAAGAACTTTGGAAATCCGCCGCTCGAAGCGCATGTTTCGTAAGTCACCCTTTACGAACTCTACACGCGACTTGAGCTCGGGAAAGTGCTGGTCGCGCATAGCGCATGACACGGTGATGGCCTCGTCCTGAAAATCGACACCAATGACCCGACACCCACTGTGGCGTGATATATCCACTGCAGTTTTTCCGCTGGAGGATCCGCATTCCAGAACGGTGTCTCTATCGGTTAATGCTATCCATTGCCGAATGAACATAGCCTTGTCGATTACGTGACTCGTACCTCGCAAGTAGCTCTTAAACGCGCCGAGGTGATCGTTGTGTTCCAGAGTTTTCAATTCCCGGTCGGTGTAGCTTCTCTGCAGCTTGAGGGGTTTTGTTCTCATTAGTTTTCACCTATCCTCTGGGTAAACATATGCTTATTTAAGAGTATATTAATTGTTTTCTTGTTTGTCAAGAGAGTTTTATGCCTTAGGAGACGTTCCAAAACACATCTACAAGGGAGAAAACCCTTATTATCCGTTATTTGCAAATGTAGTGGGCAAGAATTATTTTCTTCATAGATAAGCAATCAACTACTCGATAAACTCATTTATTAGGCGTATAACAAATAAAAAACCTTATTTACGGCTCATAAAACGCAGCACTTATACACTAAGACGGGGCAAATCTACTATAAATCTCCAAAGTTTTTTCTGCAACTTTTTCCCAGTTAAAGAACTCCGACCTCTCTAAGGATTTTTTCGACATCTCTTTTCTCAATTCTGCATCAGACAATAATTCAAACATTTTAGTTTTCATATCATCAATGTTAAAAGGATCAACCAAAATTCCTGCTGATCCAAGTATCTCAGGTATAGAAGAAGCATCTGCAGCTAAAATCGGACAACCCGATGCCATGGCTTCCAGTAAAACCATCGGGCAAGCTTCACATAAAGAGGGGAAAGCAAATAAATCAGATGCGTTGTAGTAAAAAGGAATTTTATCTCTGGGTACGTATTCCAAGAACACCACTTTATCTTGCAAGCCAAGTTTCTTAACTAAGTTAATGTTTTCTTTTCTTTCTCTTCCAATTCGTATAAGCAGGGTATTCTCTATTTTCTTCTGTAAAAAATTAAACGACTTGATTAAGTTAGAGATATTTTTTCTGACACCGTTTCCAGCAATATTAAGGATTATTTTCTTATCCATTGGCAGCCCTAATTGCTCCCGGATTTTTTTTAACTCTCTTGGTTTGTAACTATCGCTAACGCCGTTGTAAGTAACTGTAATATCTGAATCTGAAAGTTTATAATCTCGAATTAACTGTTGCTTTGTAAAATTTGAAACGGTAATAATATGATTTGCATACTTAATCCATGAATGTAAAGACCTCCTGACATAATATCTTACTACACTATCCGAATACTTCGCAGGTGAAAGGTGATGATGAGTTATAATCGATCGTCTTCCTTTTGACAAAAGAGACAAATTGTGATTAACTATATGGTATAAATCGTATCCTGAAATATATTTGCTACACTTCAACCAAAAAAGTACTCTATTATTTATTACGGGAGTTTTTTTTATTTTAGAAATCAAAACCCTGTCATGATCCTCGATTCTTTCAATTCTACTCTCAGCATAATTTAAAAAAATGTGATCGACACTACATAAATTTTTAAGATGCCTATACAACTGAAACGCGTATTCTCCCATCCCACTGTATTCCGGCTGGTCATTAATCAAAGCTATTTTCATATAAACTGTTTCCTTATGAATACCAAATCTCTACCTCTTTAGAAACTAAAGTTTTTTAAAGATATGTCAAGAGAATTCTGTCATCCAAACAATGTTTAGCCTCATAATTATTAAAAAAATTAATCTGCTCGAATAATAAACCAAGGTGGCAAAAATAGAATTAGTTCCTAACTGCCATCTTTTTTATGGAAAAAACCAAAGCAATAATAAAAACAATAAAGCCCAGTAAACTCAATATAGAAGCAATATTAAATACCCTCGATTCATATATAAAACGAACTTCATGTTCCCCTTCAGGTACAAAAACCCCATAGAAAATATAATCGGCTTTATATATTTTTTCTACTTTCCCGTCTATATAACACTTCCAATCCGGATGATAGTTTTCCCGAACAACAAGAAAAGCCACTCCATCAGTCTTTACATCCAAAACTCTCTCATTGGGAATGCTTTTAACGATACTAACTTCTCCGCCGCCTTTTGATAGAGGAAATCCCGGGTTTTCCTCTAAGAATACAACGCTCCCCGGTTTAAATTCGGCGGATAAAATCATATTTAAAGCTGTCTCTGCATTATCAACTAAATTATAACCATGCACTAAAGAATTTCTGGGAAGGAAATTCTTATTTTCCAAAACCTGATATTTTCTTCCGACAAACGCAACCTCAAAATTAGAATAAAAACTCTTATATTCTCCGATTATTCCCCTTACCCTCTCATCATATCCGGATAAATCCTCCGGCAAGCGGAGACCTATTATATATTTAACGTTTAACATAGATAAAAGATGCGGATATTTGATAAAATTTACGGGATTAAACATAACACTTTCACCTGCCCCAATAAATTGCTGATATCTTCCCGGAGGATTAGCGCCATATCCACCAACATTCTCAATCTTATGAAATTGAAAATACCCATTCTTGGATCTACCTTCATAGTTAAAAGGAAATACTCTAAACATATTGTTTCTCTCTTTAATAAATTTTGTGACTTCATCAGCAGCAAAATATTCTTCAGGTCCCGACACCGAAGAAAGGTATTTCTTATTAACAGACCAGAGGTCAATTAACAACAAAAGAACCAGCACCGGAAAAACAATTTGAGAATTGATTTTCTTTCGTAAAAAAGCAATTATCAAAACCCCGTTCAAAACAAAAATAAAAAACGATATCCATAAACTCTTCTTGAAATCTGCGAAATTATTACTCATAATATAAATTTTTTGTTGAATACTATTCCGGTCCAAAATACCAACCCAATTACTACCGAAGTGACTTTTCATCCAATCAAGAACACTACTACCACCAAGAGCTACAATTAAAGTCCCAAGAAAAATCAATCCCAAAAGTACATACAAATACAAACTCGCATTTTCTCTATTCTTATTATCCTTTCCATTCCTGATTTCTAATAACGCCTCCGCTCCGAAAGCGGACAAAACGGAAACTCCAAAACTCACAAGATAAAAAAACATAGAAGGTCCTCTAAATTTCTTAGCCATTGGGACAAGGTAATAATAGATTCTAAACAAAGGCGTATTTTTACCAAGGGCTAATATTAAACTAATTACAGTAAACCAGACAAAATATTTTACCAAATGCTTTTTCTTGCTATAAAAGAAAGCAAACCCAAGAAGCATGATAGGCAATATGCCAAGATATCTGGAATCAAGTTTAAAGAAATTTTCTCCCCAATAATTTTTCAAAATACCCGAAAAATGCGGAACAATAAGGTTTAAAAGTTCCGAGGTCGGCATAGACCAGGATGTCGAATAACTATAACCTCTTGTTACACCTCTCGCGCCATAACTTAAAGACAAAGCGGGCGGTAGAAACTTAATCAGGATTATTAAAACTAAAACAATCATTCCGGCAGAAAAGAAACCGCCAATCTTAAAAATATCTTTTTTATTAAGTTTTTTTCTTCTATAGAAACACTCATAAACAAAATAAGATAGAATGCCTATCATACCCCAATAACAAATCTGAGTATGTCCACCAAGTAAAAACAACCCTATTAAACCTCCGAAAATTATAAAGTCTTTAATTTTTTTAGTTTCAAATGCTTTGTGTAGAAATAGAAAAGCATAAGGTAAAAAGACCGCTCCAATCATCCTTCCAAGATGACCCGCGTTTGTAGTTGTTATCAACTGACCCGAAAACATAAAAATAACTGCACCCAGTAAAGCAACGGGCTCCGATAATTTATACTCTCTCAGCAGCAAAAACATACCCAATCCCGCGAGAAATATATGTAACACAAATAAAAGAGTCCAGGCGTAATGTACGGGGAAAATAAAATATAAGATATGAGGAGGATAAACCATTCCTCCTCCACCTCCGGAAGTAACAGTAGGGTGCCCGCTAAAATTATAACTGTCCCACATAGGGAAGCGCCAATATGACTTTATATACTCCACCCAGGAAGAATAGTCCGTACAACCCGAAAGAAGCCAATCGGAACCGTACATCATTTTAGAAGGATTTAAAAGGGGAGCAAAATATACTAAAGATAATATAAATAAAACAAGGATAAAAATAAAACTTAATTTCTTCCGATCAGAAAAAAAACTTTTTGACATTTATACCTCCTTTACTCCTTCAATTTATTACATTTTTAGAGCCTCAGAGAACGCTCAGAAAGCCAATAGAATCTTTCCATTCTCAGTAAGTCGACCGAAACTTAACAGAAACTGATATCTTGTCAAGTATATTCACATAAAAAATTTGCCAGAACAAAATAACCTTGTTTTTTTTAAAAAAACAAATACTCTATTCCTAAGAATAATGAGTCAAGGTGTAAAAAAAGGGACAATCTATACTTTAATAGGACAGGTCTCAGCCGGAGTTTTCTTAGCTCTATTTGATGCTTTTGCCGGAAGATGGCTGGGCATCGAAAAATACGGGACTTTAAAAATTTTATACGAATCAATCTTTTTTTCGACCGCAATAGTAATCGCGGGCGTAACAGAAAATTTATCAAGAAACATTGCTCATTTTGAAGTCAAAAAAGATAAAAACGGAATCGAACAAACTATTCAGTCTTCTCTTGTAATATCTTTTATAACACTAATACTACTTATCGGGTTAACCCTTTTATTCGGAAAGTGGGTAACTAATAAATTCTTAAACTCCGAAAGCATCATGCTAATTCAATTTCTTTTAGGTGTATGCCTCCTATCTGTTTACCAATTCTACAACGGAATATTCCAGGGATACCGAAGGTTTCATATCTTTTCTTTCGGAATCGGAACTAAAGAATTTCTAACTCTTGGATTTTTATTTCTCATTATAAAAGTTTGGAGTAAAAGCGTTCCGGAAGCCGGCTGGAGCATTGCTCTATCTCCTATCGTTATAATCTTAATTTTTACTATCATTCTATTATTTAAAAGCCCCAACGCAAATATAGAATGGAAAAATATTTTTAAGAACTTTAAAAAGAATAGTAATTTCTTAAATTTACTGAAATTTGTATTAGCTATTAAATTTTTATCTATTATGAACCAGTGTGTCCTACGCGCCGGACCACTCATTCTAAAAGTCATAGCAACGAGTAACCCGGATTACTACGCAGGTATTTTTAGTGCGATAACTATGCCACTCAAACTCACAAGAACCCTACTCGCAACTCTCTGTATAGGACTACTTCCAAATCTTACAAAAGCATATTCCGAAAAAAATGAAAATAAAATTAGAAGATATATCAATTGGAGTTTAGGAATTTTCGCATTAATAACTATCGCGATAACTTCTGTCTATTTATTTTTTGGACCTCAGATAATAAAACTAATTTATGGAGAAGAATTTGTAGTATACCGGAGCCAGACTACGCTTCTTGCTTTTGCAATGTCCTTTTTTTTCCTGGGAATACTTATGTCCACGATAATGATTGCAAAAGGAACTCCAAAAGTCTCCACTATATCACTTTCCATTGGTCTATTATTCATGGCAACAATTATAATCTTCTTTAAAAATACTATGCCGCCTATAAATTTACTGGGAACCGCTCTATTAATATGTAATATAATTTATTTTTCTCTGCAGAGCTTATATTTCCTTTCCATAAAAATTCGAAGAAAAATCAGCTAATCTTTTGGCAAGTTCGATTTTCCGAACTTGACAAAAATTTCACGGATTCTATCTTAAAGATATGAAAACGCAAAAAAATAAACTTAAAATTTTATATATTGTCACCGCGTTCCCAAGAAATGAAGAAGATCCCATAACTCCATGGCTTACGGAAACAATAAAAAGATTAAAAGCCAAAGGCTTACAAATCGACGTATTCACCTCTGCCTATAAAGGCTTGAAAAAAAATAAAATATCAAATATAGATATTTTTCGCTTCAGATATTTCTTTAAGACTTTCGAAAACTTAACACATGAAGAAATGACTCTCGAGAGGATTAAAAAAGGGCTGCTCTACAAAATACTGCCTTTTTTCTATGTATTATTCGGTTCTATTGGTATCTTTACCCACTGCAATAAAAAGAAATACGATATAATACATGTTCACTGGCCATTTCCTCACTTCATATTCGGATACCTTGCCTCAAGAATCTGTAAATGCCCGGTTATTTCAACTTTCCACTCGGTAGGTCTTATCTATCTTAAAAAAACATTCATAAATATGAATTTTTTCATTAACTGGGTTGTAAAAAAAAGCAATATCATAACAGTAAACTCGTCATATACAGCAAGAGAATTAAAAAAATATAACCCCAAAAATATAAAAATTATACCTTTCGGTTCCGCGATAAAAAACAAAAAAACTATTAAAAAACAAAGAAAAAGTGAATATTTCAATCTGCTCTTTGTAGGCAGATTGGTCGAAAGAAAAGGTGTAGAATATCTACTTCAAGCTGTAAAAATTTTAAAAGAAAGAACAAAAGTAAAATTAACAATTGTAGGTGATGGTAATTTAAAAGATACATTAGTAGATAAAAAAACCAAGCTGAAATTATCTGATAAAGATGTTCAATTCACAGGGAAAATTCCCGGAGAAAAGTTAATAGACTACTATAAAAACTGTGATGCCTTTATATTACCAGCTATAGTAGATTCAACAGGAGACACTGAAGGTCTGGGAGTTGTTCTTCTGGAAGCAATGAGTTTCAAAAAGCCAGTCATCGCTTCCGGAGTTGGTGGTATTGCCGATATCGTAAAAGATAAAAAGACCGGGATTTTAGTTGAAGAAAAATCCCCCGAAGAATTAGCATCTGCTATTGAATTCCTTATAAACAATCCGGAGAAAAGAAAGGAGCTGGCTCAAAACGGGTATTTATTCCAGAAGAAAAATTTCAATTGGGATACTATAACTTCCTCTCTCATTTCGAATTATAAACAATTAACTATTTCCTTTTACAGAAACAGTGGCAAGGTAATAAATGGTTAACCACATCCAAGAAAGGAATAGTGTAATAATAGTGGTAAATCTTAAAAAGTATTCGTAAAAAACTCGGTTCTTTAAGCATAAGAACCTCGAAATCTTCACTACTCATTTGAATATATATTTGATAAAAGACGAAGTTTGCTTTAGTATAAAAAACTTTTATGTTTTAAAACAATTATAACTTATTTTTTATTACGTAAATACTCTCTCACTTCTTTTAAATCTTTTTCGAAGTCAATCTCTTTACAATACAGGTTACCTATATTTACTGCTTTTATTTTAACTTTATCTGTTTTAATCATGTCTTCTATGGCTCTTTCGAAGTAATCGTGAGCTTCTACTGCTTCTAAATGCTTTATAAATGTGTCTATATCTTTCTCTTTTATAAGATTTATCCCTAATGCTTCTCCCAATGGGTTTGAGATTTCTTTAGATATCTCTATTACAAATCCATCCTTATCCAGAGTATATTTAACTTCTTCTTCTCCACAATTTTTGTTGTCAACTAATATTGAAGAACACTCTAAGTTTATCAGTTTTTCTAAGACTTTATCGTCAAAGTAAATGTCTCCATTCAACCAGATAGTATCGTGTCTAATTTTTCTTAAAGCTATTAGTATACTTTTCGAAGTATTTGTATGCGCATATGCTTGATTATAAACATAAATTAAATCCGGATATCTTTCCATTATTATTTCTTTTTTGTAACCGGTCACTATATATATATTGTCAAAAGATGTATATTTAATAATGTTTTCAATCTGGTAATCTAAAATTGTTTTTTCGTCCTTTAGAGAAACTAGCGGTTTTGGTATCAAACTTCCTAACCTAGTACTCATTCCCGCAGCTAAAATTACAAATTTAGTATCCATTTTTCTCCTCCTGACTCTTCTCTCTATCCATTTTCCTACAGGAAAAAACACCTATTAACCAAATCACAACAAAGTACAAAAAACCAAACGTGGATAAGAGAATCAAATAAAGAGTATACTGTTTAATTAACACAAAAATTACCAAAAACATAAGATGAGCAGACTTGGTGTACCTAAACCAAACATTGATCTTATTTCGGGAATAAATACCCTTACGGCCGGTAGAAATCTCAAGATTAAACTTCTCAACAAACATTGAATTTGCAGATATAACGGTTCTTATAAGAAACAAAACTGCTATAGCTAACGATGATAATAACCAGTTTTTTGTAAGAAATCCCATTGCAATTATAGGCAGCACATCAGGAATTCTATCTGACGTGCTCTCCAGCCATAAGCCGAGTTTAGTAAACTGTTCCTTTGCTCTCGCCAGTTCCCCATCCACACAATCAAAAACGAAAGAGAAATAGAGTAAAACCGCGCTAATATAATTATAATCAAAAAATAATAATATTCCTGAAATTATACCTAAGAAAACCGAAAAAATTGTTATCTGATTAGCTGTAACTCTCGTATTAAAAAGCGCTTTCGATATACGCTTCGAAATTGGCCGCGCAAATACCAAAGCATACATATCGTCAACAGCCTTTTGAGATTTCTTTACATTAAATTTCAATTCATCCATTTGACACTGACAAATAATATAGAGAAGAAAAAGGTTTTGTCAAGCATTAAACCTTGACATAAAAGTCAAAAATGCTAATAATATATGAAAAGATTATCGTATTGAAAATTCATCAACCCAGGAGGCAAGAAATGTTTTTACTTTTAATTAACTACAGTTTCTTATCTTTCGTTCTATTAGGAGGCACACCTGATGTTCACGCCGAATCAAAATTAACAAATTCAAACAAGAATTACCTTACCCTATCTTACGCTAATTTTATACGCGAAAATCCCGGAGGAATCAAAAAAATCTCATCTGAAGAAAAAAAAGCACATATTTCAATATCAAAAAAACTAACAGATGTTGGTTACCAATTCTACAAGCTCAAAGAAGAGAAAAAAGCAGTGGAAAAATATGAAGAAGCTCTATCTCATTATGCCACTGACAGACTTTATTACCACTATGGTAACAGTCTCTCAAACATTGAAAGACTTAATGATGCAATCAAAGCTTACAAAATATCTTTGTATTTAGGAAACAACGACAAAGGAAGAGTGTATTATAACATTGCATGTGCATACAGCAGATTAAAAGATGAAAAAAAGGCTTTGGAAAATCTGGAAAATGCAATTATAAATGGTTACGATAATTTCAATTATGTAAAGATAGATAAAGACTTAGCCTTTCTTCGTTCCCAAAAGGATTGGGAGAAATGGATTACGGAAAGAGAAAAAATTTTTAGAGTCAGCATTCCACGCGATGGGTTGGTCGCCGAATATCTTTTTAATGGGAATACCAATGACGAAAGTGCAAATAAAAATCATGGGACCCTTTTCGGTAATGCATCTGTTGACAACGTTTTAAAAATTAGAGATAGCAACGAAGATCATATGGCTGTTCCGAATACTGTCTTTGACGGACTTGGCAACCTCACTATTTCTTTTTTTATTAAACTTAACAAAATCCACAGAGAAGGACGTATCCCGGGCCACTCTGTTATAAGCTGTTCAAGGAGAACCGAAGATAATGCTTTTTTAATATTCTATGACTACGATAAGAAGGCGTGGGATTTTTGGGTTGAAGATAGAAGATTGAATTTCCCAATGGATACCACGATCTTTGATAAGAAGTGTCATTCTTTAATCTTCTTAAGAAACGGTGCAGATGGGACTCTGTACATTGATGGTAAAGCTCAGAACACACGTGTAAGTGATATAGTCCTTAATATCGGAGAAGGCGGAGTTATAATCGGACAGGAACAAGATTTCGTATCGGAAACCTTACATCTTGAAGAGGATCAGTCTCTGGCAGGAGAAATTGACAATCTCCGAATCTACAATCGAGCCCTATCGAATAAGGAGATTCAAGCATTATATAACGAAAGCTTGTAAAGAATTTTAATAGAAGATCAATCTACTTTCCGAGTAAAATCCTCAAGGGATCCTGAATTGAATTTACTTCTTGAAGATTTATACCTCTCCCGAATATTACGGCATCTTCATAAGTATGCATACCATTTATTGCACCCGGTTTTTGACAGAGTTCGCCTGTATTTATATTTCCTTTTAAATCAAATCCCCAATGAGGATGAATGATTATATCTGCCGCGTTCTCGATATAGTTTCCTGCATATATTTCTTCCTTTAAAAAAGCTTTTTCTATTATTTGTTCTCCTTCGGGTGTTTTTAACGCCAGTAACTTCTCTTTCAGTTCCTCCCTCAGCTTATCATAGTCATTAGCCGAAACCGACCCTTTTTCTTCTCTACCTTCAAGATTTAAAAAAATCCTTCCGGGGATAAGCGAATAAGCAGTCGAATTTTTGGAAAGAGCCGTAACATTCTGCGGATTATCACCTTGCAGGAGAAGATATCCTTCTTCTTCTAAGAAATGATTGATCTGAACATTATATTCGACTCTACAAAACCCATGATCGGACAAAACAATAAATACATCTTCATCATTCAGTAATTCATAAGTTTTTCCTATCCACCCATCAAGTTTAAAATAAAATTTTTCAAAATCCTCTTTAAATTCACCACCATCCTCATAATCTCCCCAGAAGAAATGATTTATCCTATCCGTTTCCATTATATGACATTGAGCCAGATAATAATCATCTTTTTCAAATAAATCAAAGAACACTTCCATTCTTATATCAAGTGCCCTATGAAGCTCGTCCATAAATCTTCTTCTGTCCGTATGACCAAATCTCGGATCAACATCGATGATATATCCTTTTTCCTTTAAATATCCAACATAAGAAGAAGGATTTACCACTTTTTCAATACTGGGAGTGAGAAAACCGGATATTAAGATTCCGTTAACTTCCTCAGGGGGGTAAGTTACAGGTACGTTCATCACAAGAACTTTCTTACCTTCTTCAGAAATTCTCTTCCAGAGAGTCTTGGCTGTTCTGTCATTTGCAAGTGGAATTTTTAAGTTAAAAGGTTGAGTGTTACGGTCGACAAAACCAAAAATGGAATGTTCCCCCGGATTCTTTCCTGTCATATATGAACTCCACGCCACAGAGGAAACTGTAGGATAGACTGAATTATACTTTTTCAACCCACCATTATCCTTACATATTCTCTCTATATTACCAAATTTTCCCTCATCTAATCCACCTTTCAAAAAACTGTACGGGACACCATCAATGCCTAAAACAACTATTTTTCTCTCTTTTTTCTTAAAAAACATTAAAATACTCCCTTACTTATATTACTTCAATTAAAGTAGCCAATCCAAGCGAAATCGTTATTACACCAATTACGACAACGTGTTTCTTCTCATTACTCCTCTTTACCATCCGAACGGCAAAAGGTATAGCCAAGTGCTGTATTTAAAAATTGCGCAATAAAAGATACAAATATTATAAGAATTATAACGGAGCCGTCAAATTCCACGAGACTTTCTCAGGTGATAATACCACCCGCTACTACATCATTGCCTCTAATTAGAACAAATCTTCCCATCTCTTTGACATCATTGAATTTTGTAAAAGCGAGCGGTTTTTTTGTTTCTATTTCAACTTCACCTATTTCCAGATTATTAATTGAAGAAGCTTTTTCTTCCAATACTTCAAGCGAGGAAGAGTCTATCCTTTTTCTAATTTCCGAAATATTTACTTTAGTTTCCTGTGTTGCCAGACGAAGCCCTACCCTTTCTTCCTTGTTAAAAGCTTTCTTTGACAACCAGATAAGACTGGAATTAATCTTGTTATCTATAGTAAGTTCTTTTTCCTCCAGACAAAGAACATTACCCCTCTCTAAAAAAGCAGGATCACCAGTCGTAATACCTATTGATTCGCCCGTAACTGCCCTATCTTTTTCCTCTTTAAATTTTTCTATAGATTTTACAGTAGTTTTTTCTCCACCTGGGAGTATTCTCACTTCCATTCCAGAGCAGAGAGTTCCCGCTTCAATCCTTCCCACCGCAATCTTTTTTCCGGATATTTTATAAACGTCCTGAATCGGAAAAATAAGACTTTTTTCTTCAGGAGGAATTTCGTTCTTTAGAGAATCAAGCGACTCAAGAACGGTCATCCCTTTATACCATTTCATACCTTTAGAATGCCGGGCAACATTATCCCCTCTTAATGCAGAAATCGGTATATAGTAATCCGGATTTAAATTCAACGAATTCAGAAACTTGCGAACCTCTCCTTTAAGGAGATTAAATTTCGATTCTTCATAATTAACAAGATCCATTTTATTTATAACCACAATTATTTGTTCCAGTCCCAGCATTGAAACCAGATTCGCATGCCGTTTTGTCTGTTCTCCCACACCTTCATTCGCACCCACAATTAACAAAACAGCTTCCGCCTGGGAAGCACCTGTCAGCATATTTTTAACAAACTCGACGTGCCCCGGTGCATCAATAATAATATATTCTCTTTTTTTAGTGTGGAAAAAAGTATGAGCAGTATCTATCGTTATACCCTGCTCTCTCTCCTCCCTGAGGTGATCCATAATAAAGGCAAACTCAATCTCACCATCCATCCTTTCTTGTGATGCTTTTTTAACTTCAGCTATTTTATCAGGAGAAAGAGAATTCGTATCGTAGAAAAGGCGTCCTATTAAAGTAGACTTTCCATGGTCGATATGCCCTACTAAAACAAACTTCAAAGGATTTTCAGTACTCATAAAAACACTACATATATCCAAGAGCTCGGAGCTTCTGCATCATATAGTCAGATTCTTTATCCTGAGCTCTACCACTTCTTTCGGAAATATCTGTTTTTTCAAGCTCTTTGATAATTGCCTCAAGAGTATCGGCATTCGAATCAACCGGACTTACACACGGTTCGCAACCTATACTTCTGAACCGCTTGCCATTTTTCGCAAAATAAAGACTTACCACAGGAATTCCTTCTCGCTTAATATACTGCCATATATCTGATTCCGTCCAGCCAAGCAGAGGATGTACTCGCAGGTGTTCTTCTTCTTTAGCCTTCGATTTATACTGATCCCAGAGCTCAAGAGGCTGATTTTTATAATCCCACTCGAAATCCTCATCTCGAGGAGAGAAAACTCTTTCTTTGGCTCTTATTCCATGTTCATCTCTCCTTATACCAAGGTATAGAGCCCGAAAACCATATTTATGTATAGCGTCCTTTAAAGTATTGGTTTTCAACTGCGTACAGCACTCTGATTTAGCCCTCGTAGGTCCCATACCACTGGCAATAGCTTCTTCATTACGATGCACAATGAGTTCAAGATTCCATTTTTTTGTGTATTCATCTCTAAAATCGTAAATTTCTTTAAATTTATAACCGGTATCTATATGAACCACCGGAAAAGGCAATTCTCCCAGAAAAGCCTTTCTTATAAGATGCAAAAGTGTTGTAGAGTCTTTACCAATAGACCACAAAGCAGCCACCTTCTGAAATTGGTGATAAGCTTCTCTTATAATATAAATGCTATCGTTTTCCAATTTAGTTAAATGATCCATTACTTCCTCCCGGTAAATAAATTCCGGAAATATATTAACATGTTGGCTTTCAATGTCAAGATTATTCTACCTTTTTAACCACACCCACAACCCAAATAGTAACCACAAGATTACACAAGATTGACACAAGATTTTTTGTTTTACTAAATCCCAATCCCTAAATCCTAATTTTACCACAGAGTACATAAAAAAAACAAGAAACACTCAGAGAACAAAGGAATAACACTCTATCAGCTATCCGCCCTCCGCTTTTCAAATTATGACTTTGGAGCAATAAAAATATACTCTGGGGTAGAAAGCTTGACTTTATTGAATCTCTTTCTATACTAAAATCATATGCGATTTCATACGAAAGAATCCGGTTACATAAATTCTAAAGCGAGCAAAAACTTATGTTTTTAATAATATTTTCTCTCTTTCCACCTTTAAGAACCGCACAGGAAACCGGCTTTGGCAACATATCCGAATTACCTGAAAAATCTTTTTCCGTCACTTACCAAAATTTATACTCAATTTCGGAGCTTCAGACTGTCAGAATCAATTGGTTAGCTGATTCTTACGGATTGGGAATCTCCCACTTTGGCACTTCTTTTTACAGAGAACTAATAATGGAAGGCATTTTCCGGATAACAATAGACAAAACCTTTTTTATAATCGAACCTTCTTTTTTACGTTTATCGGGGGAAGATAAAGACAATTTCGGATTCAGTGTCGATTTTCTCATCGGCATTTCTTTAGTAAATCACGGGATTTATTTTAAAGCTTTTCATCCTGTTTCATGGATAAGAAATAGTACCATACCGGCCGAATTAGAACTGTGTGGTATTTACACGGACGAATGGAATGAAATTGGGGTAAAGATCAACTTCACGGAAAACTGGGGCATCGGCTTAGGATTTGGATATGAAATAAAATTTCCAACCTTCGGTGCTTCGCTCGGTTTATTGACAAATCCCTTAATTCCCACTGCAGGTTTTTCCTTTAAAATTTCAAATATAAAATTCGCAATAGGCATTCAGAATCATACGGACCTCGGCTTATCGGAAACGTTCACCGTAAATTATACAAAAGGTAATTAGTGCGTGGAATACAGGAGAAAGAATAAAATGAAAGAAAAAATAGTTGAAGAAAAAAGAATTTTTACCGGTAATCTTTTAAAACTTAACGCAGATAGAGTCGTCCTTGCAAACGGGATAAGAACTTTCAGAGAATATGTTTCTCACCCGGGAGCGGTAGCTGCTCTTCCTTTTCTTAACTCCTCCGATATTATTCTTGTTAAACAATACCGTTACGCAACAGGTGAATTTCTTCTTGAAATACCCGCCGGAACAATCGAAAAAAATGAGACTCCACAAGAGACTGTTATAAGAGAGCTTCAAGAAGAAATAAACTATAAACCAGGCAGGCTTGAAAACCTGGGCTGGGTTTACCTCACACCGGGTTACAGTAATGAGCAAATCCACCTATTCAAAGCAACAAACCTGGAAAAAAGTTGTACGAAAACCGAAGAAGATGAAAACATCGAAGTTATAAAAATGAAAATAGAAGAAGCGTATTCCAAAATCAAATCGGGTGAAATAAAAGATGGAAAAACTGTTATTGCTATTTTGTCTCATATCAATAGAGCCGTTTGAAATAGACCAGGAAAGCACAAAAACACCCGAGCTCTTAGAAACAATAAGACGGTTAAAAGAAAACCCGATAAATATAAATACCGCGAGAAAGGTCGAATTGTTGCTCATACCGTACGTAAATAATTATCTCGCGCAGCGGATAATAAATTACAGAAAAGAACACCTCTTCACAAAAAAAGAGGAACTACTCCTGCTTGAAGGAATGACACCTTACCTTTTCGATAGAACAAAAAACTTCCTAACAGTAAAAGAGGCAGAAAAAAGAAGAAAACCCAGGGGGTTTGATTTCTTATCCCGCTTTGAACGGAAGGAGCAAAAATCTCAAAACAAAATATACAATAGAATTACCATTCCATACAAAGGCTTATTCGTAAATGCTCTTTTTGAAAAAGACTATGATGAAGAGGATTATTTCGATTATTACACCGCTTCAATTTATATTCCCGAAAAGCTCGTTATCGGCGATTATGATATTGATTTAGGAATGGGAATTATATTAGGCAAACCGGATTTTTTTTACCGTAGCGCAGGGCTCATTCCCGGTGAAAAAGGTTTCAGCCCTCATCTTTCAACGTACGAAGAAAATTTCTTCAGGGGTATCGTAGGTAAGTGGAAAGAGCTTATTTTTTTCGGTTCCTACATCAAAGAGACTACCTGGGGTGAAGAGAAATTCGTGGGAGCGAGCTATAAATTTTCTTCTCTAAGACTAACGGGAGGATTTAGCGAATCAGAAGAAAGAGGAAAATACGGACTGGGTTCTTTTTATGCCGATAAAGAACTTGCGGGAAATCTCTTCCGTTTCGAAATCGCAAGCGGAGGAAATACCTTCAAAGAAACAAAAAACAGCCTGTCTTATTCAATGGGCATCGACAACGGTAAAGGGTTAAAAGCAATATACGTCAATATAAAAGATTCCCTGCCCACTTTAAGAAATTCTCCTTTTTATAAAGATGAAGAAGCCTTTTATTTAAGTTACGCGAGGAAGCTTTCACCAGATCTATCCGCCGGCGTCTTTACCGAACTCTCCCGAAACATTTCAAATATGGAAGTTTTCGACAGAATAGCGGAATTTCATCTTAGCTTTTACCCAGTTAAAAATCTTCAGTTACAGAACAGAATAAAAACCCAAAGAGGAAAAAACAGCGGCAGATTTGACGTGATTCACAAAGTAAAAGATATAACTTTCCGAAGCCGCTTTGAAGTTCTAAACGGCTCCGAAGGTTCCGGGTTCCTTACATACACCTCTCTTCGTTATTCCAAAAATTACATTCTTGAAGGGCGTTTAACACTTTACGAAACAGACAATGGTGGAGCAAGAATTTATGAATACGAGAATGATTTGCCCGGGAAGTTTACAATAAAACAACTTTCCGGTTCCGGCAGACGCTTCTATATTATTCTGGGAGAAAAAATATTACCTGCGCAACTCTATTTAAAGTGGAGCATAGATTTTAAAGAGACTATTTCTCACGAAGTAGGCTTAGCTATTTCTATATGAAACACTTTAACGTAGCCGTCCCAATCGATAAATTTCGCCTTTTCACTTACAGGGGAAAAGAAGATTTGGAATTAAAGAAAGGAAGCGTTGTCCTAATCCCTTTCAGAAATAAGATACTTGAAGGGGTAGTTATCGAAGAGGGAAAATGTTTTAAAGGAGCAAAAGAAATCCAGGAGAAGATACTGGACTTACCTGAAGATTTATTTGAGCTTTGTCAATGGATTTCCCGATACTACGTCTGTCCAATAGGTCTGGTATTTTCTTTCTGCCTTCCTCCGATAATGAAAAAAATTAAAGTGTTTAAAGAATATCCCAAGAAGGAATCTACAATTAAATTAAATTCATTTCAAAATAAAGCCTACAAAAGAATAATGGAAGTATTAAAAGAGGAACGGTTCGAGACATTTCTACTTTTCGGGGTCACGGGAAGCGGGAAAACCGAAATCTATTTAAGACTGATGGAACATGTAATAAATAAAGGAAAAAGCGTCCTTTATTTAACACCGGAAATTTCAATGATACCTCAGGTTATCGAACGAATAAGGGATAGATTTGGAAGTGGTGAATCGTATAACTACAAATCATCCAGAGGGATGAGATATTCATACTGGTTAAACGCTTTAAACGGTAATTTAAAAATCGGAGTAGGTTCAAGAATGAGTGTTTTTAGCCCATTTGAAAATCTCGGCTTAATCATAGTTGATGAAGAACATTCCGATTCTTATCGCCAGGATGATCTAAAACCAAGATTCTCCGGACGAGATGTTGCGGTTATGAGGGGAAAAATAGGAAATTTTCCGGTTATACTTGGCAGTGCTACCCCTTCGATTGAGTCCTTTTATAACGCAGAGAGAGGCAAATATAAACTTTTGGAACTTCCCGAAAGAGTAAAAGGTATAGAGCTACCGAGTGTTAAAATTGTTAACCCAAAAGGGGAACTTTTTTCGGAAGATATGGAAAACCAAATTACAAATACTCTGAAAGGCGAAAATCCCTCAAGGGTTATACTGTTTCTTAACAGAAGAGGATACGCCCCTTACGGTAAATGTTATAATTGCGGTTGGGTTGCTCGCTGCAGGGATTGCGACATCTCTTTGACTCTCCATAAAGCATCAAACACTTTAATCTGCCATCACTGCGGAGGCAGGCAAAAAAAGCTCGAAATCTGTCCGGATTGCGGTAAAGAGATATTTTACTTCGGATGGGGAACGGAAAAAATAGAAGAAGAAATCGAAAATAAATACAAAGGATATAAAATAAAAAGAATGGATACGGATACCATTACAGGACGACATACTCATGAAGAAATATACGGCAAATTAAAAAAGGGAGAAATTCAAATACTTCTCGGAACGCAAATGGTAACAAAAGGATTCGATTTCCCCGATATCGGATTCGTTGGCGTCATTTCGGCAGATACCGCTCTTGACCTTCCGAATTTCAGAGCAACGGAAAAAACTTTCCAGCTCCTATCGCAAGTAGCAGGTAGAGCGGGCAGAGGCGTAAAAGGCAACGTTTTAATACAGAGCAGAAACCCAAAGCATTACGCAATAAAAAGTGCATCAGAACATAACTATCCGAATTTTTACAAAGAGGAAATAAAGTTCAGAAAATCCGCCAATTATCCACCCTTCACAAAACTTGCAAGAATTGTTGTCAGGTCTAAGGAAATAAAAAAAGCGGAAAATGCGGCAATTAAACTAAAGGAAGAAATCGATGGGATGAAAGAAATAAAAAAAACAACTATCCTTGGACCCGCAGTCTGCCCCATCGGTAAAATCGAAAAACATTTTCGATTCCACATGCTGTTGAAATCAAAAACAGGAACTCCCCTTCAAGACACATTAAGGAAAATCTATAATAAAAAGATTCCCGGAGTAAAAATTTCTTTAGAAATAGATCCGCTTAATATGCTATAATGAAATTAAATGTCAAAAATTAAAAAGTAAAATGACAAATAAAAATACAAAATTATAAATCAAAACAAAAAAAGAGAAACAACGAATCACACAAATAGCACGAATAAGAACAAAAAAATTCTATTTTTTATAAAAACCAACTATCGTTAATTCATTTGTGTAATTTGTGCTATTTGTTGTTAATACTTGTTTTGGGAGGGTGTGGGTGTTCCTTTTAACAACAAGTTATAATTCTTTGTTGTTCCTCTGAGTCTTTGTGGCTTTGTGTGAGATAAAGTTTTAAGTTGAGGGTTGCGGGTCTATTCAGGATTCTTCTAACAATTTGATTATCTTTTTCTTTAGATAAGAATAATTATATATAAAATACCCGTCTCTGACTATACCTTTCTTATCAATTAATATAAAGTCAGGCGTATGGACAACTCCATAATCATAAAAACTCACTTTACTTACGCTTATCGGCCAATTGATTTTTCTTGCCTCACGGTAATCATCTATCATCTGTTCGTATTCTTGCTGAGTAGAAATATCTAATCCACCAAGTTCACATTTACTACTGACATACTTAATTGCCTCGATAATAATGAAATCATCGTTATTAACTTCTTCCTGCAATCTGAATAAATACGGTAAATCGATATTGCTCTGTTCACAATCCCAGTCAGAAAATTCTATCAGAACCACTTTACCTTTCAAATCTAAAAGTTTAAGAGGTTTTTCTGTACTACTCCAATGTTGAGTTCCCAAAGGCAAGGCTTCTTTACCTAAAACATTTAATCTTCTTTCAATAGACCCAAGCTGTTGTATCGAATCGCTGTCTGAAAGTTCTTTTCTGGCATCGTTTATAACTTTATAAGCTCCCTCGTTATCTCCAATTTTTTCTAAAATAAAGGCCCTTACGGTAGAAATATCCAGTATCGGAATAAAATCCCTTTTTGCCCTATCTGAAATAATTATCCGGTAAAGATTTTCCGCTTTTTCCGTATAATTCATCGCCTCTTCAGTATTTCCCCACTCGGAGGAACTTAAAGCAAGCATATAATACATCCATAATTGGTCCGTAGGTGTAAACATGTCGATATTAATATATTTAACAATCTCCCCGGGCTCGAGCACACATGAATTCATAAAAAAGGTTTTCATCAAATTTAGATCACTCCTGGATTCAGGAAATTTCTCAAAAAGTATCTTAGAAATATTAAAGACTTGCTGTTCATCTTTCGCAACTTTCGCGATTTCTAAAAGGCCTATTAAATCATCCTCACTTAAATCTGCAGGAGAAAATTCTGTTAAAAACTTCATTGCCATGTTTGCTCTCTTATGCATCAATCCATAAAATTTGTCCCGCATCGCAACATATTCAGCTCCTTCTTTACCGCCCAAAGATTCCCGTATTTTTGTCGCTATTTCTTCCAATCTTTTAAGCTGGTGGAGCCGACTTCCCACATCGTTTTTCCTGCCAAAGAAAGAACTCCTTAAAAAAATTCTCGAAAACTTATCCTTTATTATTTGTTTAAATCCTCCCGGCGGATTAAAAGAATAAACATAAGGAATAATAATTACAGGTCTCTCCTTGAGATTAGTTTTTAAAGTCACCTCTTCTCCACGATAACCTTTTTTAAAGGGAGGACGAACCGCAATATTAATTACGTATTCCTTACCCTCCTCTACCACACTGATATTGATTTTCGTCTTCTCATTCGGAGGAATTATATCGGTAATAAGAAGCGCCCTGTCAAAATAACTTATTAACCTAACGGAACCGGTAAGGAGAGTATTACTCCTATCTATCTCTCTAAACATTAGCGCCCGGGGAATCACCTGCACCCTGGCAGGGGTTTCGACTACATTCCCCGTTACAATAAGGGTAATTTTATGATCATCAGAAATATTCGTCTCAACATAGACCATATTACTTACATGTCGCGGAAAGTTATCTGCTTTGTATGTTATAGTAATCTTCCCACTTTCTCCGGGCGCAACTCTTTCGTCGTATTCGTTAATTTTTGTACACGATGAGCAGGAAGAACGAACACTTTCAAGCACCAAAGTATCAGAACCGGGATTAAAGAACGAAACCGTATGGGATATAACTTCTCCTTTCTTGATTTCTCCAAAGTTACAAGTATCGCTTTCAAACCGTATAGCAGGTCCTTTAATTCTTTCATTCTTGCAGCTCTGAATACATAAGAGTGCAAAAAGAAACAACATAACCGTATTACGTATACTCTTAAACATTATTCACCTTTTTATCAAGATTTGAAATGCCAACCAAACAAAGTAAAGTCCCCATAACTTAAATAATGTAGAAAAAAGACAAAGTTTGTCAACCTGTTATCCGGTTATCTATTCTTTACTGGGGGGGTTGACTTTCTCGATATTTTTTAATATTTTCTAACAAATAGACTTTAATCCGCTTAATTTTAACAGGAGGCAATAGAATATATGGAGAAAAAAGGATCGCGGAAAAACAAAAAAATGATCTACTCTCACGGATATACGGGATCCGATAGAAGAAGAGGTAAAGATAGAAGATCAGGAAAAGACCGCAGAAAAAATTCGGACCCAGATTATACCGGTTCTGAACACAGAAAAGGGAAAGACCGCCGAAGCGGAAAAGACAGAAGAGAAACAAAAAATAGGGGACATTTATTCTAGACTCCAAACCTTTTACCGTTAGTTACTGCTCGTTACAATACTTTCATTCAGCTTTTTTTTTCGAGAAAAAAGGAAGAATTAGCCACGAAGAACACCAAGGCACAAAGAACAAAAGAAATTATTTGTATAATTAGTTTTATTTGTTGCTATTATAAGGTGCTGGGGTTTGGGGTTTAATTAAATAAAATAAAACTGGGTGTGGGGCTTTGCGACTTAGTGTCTTTGTGGCAATTAAATAGCGGCCTTGCCGCTGGTTGCCACTTGAGCAAAAGAAAAAAAACTTTATATTTTAACTATGAGAATTATCGAGAAAGAAGCAAAATCGATATACACAAGGACAAAACTTCCCGGTACAGAATATACAATTAACCAGTACGTAGGGTGTGGACACAGATGTTCATACTGTTACGCCCGTTACATGAGCAGGTGGAAAGAGTACGGACAGTGGGAAACGTGGATCGAGGTAAAAACAAACGCACCTGAGCTCGCGAGAGAGAATGTAAACGGTGAAGTATCGATGAGTTCGGTTTCCGACCCCTATCAACCCCTCGAAAAGAAAACTCGCCTTACCAGAAGAGTTCTTGAGAATATGAACAAAAATACAAAACTCTCGATTCTCACCAAATCCGATTTAGTTTTAAGAGATATCGATATACTCAAAAAATTTAAAAACGCAAAGGTAGGGCTAACTGTAAACTGTTTTCCGGAAAAAGCGAGGAAGATTCTCGAACCACACACATCATCCAACGAGAAAAGAATCAAAGCGCTTAAGAAATTAAATAAAGAAGGGATAAAGACCTTCTGCTTTATCAGTCCTGTTATTCCAAAGCTTACAAAAGTAAGAGAAGTCCTGCACGAAACCGAAGGAATCGCAAATTACTATATAATTGAAGTTCTGAATACCCGTTTGGGAGGAGAGAAATTTAAAAAGATTTTGAAAAATAAATTTCCTGAAAGTTACGAGTATTTAAGGGACAGAAAAAAAATGGAAAAGTTTGTGGAATTACTTAGAAATTATTTTAGGGAGAAGAATATCCCACTAAGTGCATTTGTCAAACACCAGGGAAATAACTACTATAAAGAATAGCGATCGAACGACAAAATACACTAAACCCCTAAATCCTAATTTTTGTTGCTTTTTAACTTTTCCAAAGCTTCTCTCAAACTTTCATCACCCGGGAACCTATTTTGCAACCTCTCCGTTATTTCAATTGCACTCTCAATATCATCTCTTCTCAAAAGATTAAAAACGTCTGAAAGGACTTTCTGATCTTGTATTAATTCATCAATCATTTTTTCTAACTTTTCGCCTTCGCCAGACGAAGTATACACTTCAACAAGACCCTTATAAGCAAATAATTTCCATCCTTTCAATAAAAACAATTTATTGAAATCATCCTCTGCCAGAGCAAACATTTTTTTTGCTTCTTCGGAATTCCCGGTATTTCTTGCCTTCATTATTAGTAATTCCCCCCTCAACAAACGAAGCCTGGGAACATCTTTTACCCTGAGAAAAGAATTCACGAGTTTAAGTTGCTCATCATAACTTTCTAATTTTTGGCAAATAAGCTTTTGAGCTTCAATCAAATCAACAGCTGTATGAAGGAAAAGATTCTCATCTTCGATATATATATAAGCTTTATTGAAAAGTGATTGTAACATTTTCACTGTATCCCGATTATTCTCCGTTATTTCGCCATGATATAAATCAGGGTAAATATCCGAAAAAACTTCATTGCCAAAAGTCAATAAGGTAACTGCCTGGGTTGCCAGGACAACAATCTGGGCTCTACTTTCTACACGAACACGAAAGTTATCATAATAGCTATACTCAAACTTGTTTTGAACAATATCCCACATTTTTTCCCTATTACTTTTAAATCCAACTCTTTTCTTTACAAGTTTATACGAATATCCTTCCTGTAATAGATGATCACCAAAGGCATTACGATACTTAGCGGGAGTGGGTGAAGAGAAATATATATTTATGGAAGGATTAAAATCTTCATTGTTTACGTATTTTTCTACAAATAAATCCAACTTCATAAATAAATCCTCTACACTGGGCTTTCTCCCTATTGCAGAAAGGATTATGGATCTTACTGCCATATCTTTTAATTCTATTACTCTTCCATCACTCGTTTTAGTTCCTGCAGGCAGAGTATCTATTATCCACTCTTCGAAACTCTCATGTGTTCTTCCTGATCTCTTATCACGGTTATATTCGGCAGCAAATCTTGTGCCTTTAAAAGGTGAAGCAAAATCGATGGGTATTCCTGACCACTTAAGCTGTTTGACATACCAATTTGTATTCATAAGGGAAAAATTACCCAACCTGACACCTTTCTTTCTCTCAGGGTCAAACTTTCTAAAATTCTTAACCTCCTGCAGGAACCAAACCGGGAATGTGTCATTATCACCGTACGTAAAGATGATAGAATACTCATCAGGACCAACCAGTATGTTATGGGTATAATCATGCGCAATCCAATTACCTCTCCTGTTGGCATGAGAATTAATATTACTAATAAAAGGTATAATACCCAATACGCCGGAAAGTATTATTCCACTCCATGCATAACGAGAACTCTTTTGCTTTATCCAACCCCATATCCAGTAAAGACCTATTGAAACATAAAACATAAAAAGGAAAAAGGAATGTCCCCAGAAGTAATCCCTTTCCCGTGGCTCCCTTGGTTGATGGGCCGGATTTGGATCGGAAGGAGAAAATTCATGATTCAGATAAAATACCAGTCCTAAACTTAAAAGGATATAAAAGATAAAGAATAACCAAAAAGATTCTTTATCTTTTTTAAAATGTATCCACATCCCACAGACACCAATTAAAACGTACATATAGGTGCCAAATAACGATATGTAACGAAGCAAAACACCGGTATTGGTTCTAGGATAAGGAAAGAATTGCCATGAAAAATATTTAAAGAACACTTTAAGCTGCTCAAAGAAAGCAGGTATTAAACCCAAATTAGTTTCCCACGAAGTGTGCCTGGGGAATAAATCCATTTCACCATATTGCTTTCTGGAAAACACCTCCCATAATTTAGCAAATGTGGTTGGATTTGCTTCATTGATACCGGGATTTGCATGTGCCCTTATCATTAAAACAAAATACGTTGAAACGCCTATGAGCGCCAAAGTCAATACTATTCCTATAAAACGAGGGTCCTTTAAAACTTTCCAATTAATCAAAATCAGAAATACAAAAACTCCGGGAATAAGCAACAAAGGAAGCAAATGAACACCAATCGATAAGAATAATAAATACATCAATAAAAGCAAGTAATTATTGTCTCCTTTCTCGCGTAGGTGCTCACTCCAGTGCAAAGTTAACCATAGTCCCAACAGCACTATTAATATCGATAAAGCATATACTTCCGCTTCTACTGATGAATCCCATACGCTAAAACAAAACCCAGCTCCAATAGAAGAAAAAACCGCAATAAGATGGGTTCCCAATAAATGCTTTTTACCTTTATTCTCTTTAAACCTGCTCATAACCTTTAAGATTACAAGATATAAAATAGCTCCGGCTAAAGCCGCGGACAACGCGGAAAGAAAATTTATCCTCTTAGCTACTTCCCTGAAAGGAAAAAGGATATCAAAGACTCTGCCAAGCAATATATATAAAGGCGTACCCGGAGGATGAGGCACTCCTAATATGTGGGAACAGGCTATAAATTCACCACAATCCCACAGGGAAACCGTAGGAGCAATGGTATATAAGTACACACTTATTAAAACCCCAAAAACAGCCGCGAAACAAAATATTTTTCTTCTATCAAAATCCATATTCACAAGTCCCCCATTTTTTCATTTGCAATTATACATAAAAATCATCTAATAACTAAATTTCAGCCGTCCAATTATAACAATGAATAACATTATGGCAAGTGAAAAAATTTTCCCACCACCCCTTTTTTAGCCACAAAGACACGAAGCCACCAAGAACTACCAAAACACATTCATATTTTTTTCTTTAAAATCCAAATATTAACTTTGTGACTTAGTGCCTTAGTGGCTCTCCTTTTTTCTGCTCTGAATAAATCTTACGATCGACGCTGCAAAGAAGAGTAACATAATAAGAAAAAGAAGCGGATAATACCAGTAAACTCTAGCCAGTATCCAGAGAAACAAAACCACAGTAATAATTATAAGAAATTCCCTGGGTCTCAAGGCAAGTTTAAACAAGCGCAGTAACTTAACAAGCCCCTTCGCTGAAGCTCTGAACAGCGGGATAAATATCTTCCTTTCTCGAAAGAGAACAAAAAGCAAAATCAGAATCAAAAGTATAACTAACGATCTTATTATTTTCTCATTGACATAAGTAAAACCTAAAAATAAAGCCTCTTCCCTTTCCACAATCTTTTTTTCAAAAGAATACTTATTACCGGAAACCGGAACACTTACTCTAAGTGAAAAGAGTCCTGCTTTGCCCGTAGCAAATTGAGCGCCTGCCTTATCGAACCCCAAAGCATCAAGTTTTTTAGATATTACAGCTTCTGGAATCCCTGCCGCTCGTGCCTCAAAGTCCATTTCCTTTTCCTCAATTTCTTCCGTCGTCACATCCATCATCTGCATTTCCGACTTACTTACCGCAATCACTTCTTCAACCTTGGGTTCAAGATTCCCTGCAAATTTTATATAATCATAATTAATCGGTAAATAAAGACTCCATTCTACTTTATTAATCAAAATATCCGTAGTCGGAAAGTAATGTTTCTTTTTTCCCAGGAGATTAAAAACCTCGAGTTTTTCCGTATAAATAAGTTCGACATCAAAAGGCGTAAGAGAGCCGTCCGTTCCCCTTTCAGACCTCGCAAGAGGAATCAATACTCTGCCATCATCACCTTTTGAAGCCTTCTCCCTTTTGCCGTTAACATAAACACTCCAGATACTCACATCTTCCGGTAAATTTACCTTAAGGAATTGATCCCAAAGATTTTGCATTGTAAACGTAACTTGATGAACCATTTTGCCATCTTCCATGAAGAGAGTAATTCCTTTTTCTAAATCTATAAAAGAAGTAAGAGCCTCCTCTTTTTCATACTTGGTAATACGAACCACCATATTAAACGGATGTCTCAAGTACTTAAAAGCAAAAAGGATAGGCCTCGCGGAAAGATTGCTAAGCTGGGGAGGTATTTTTTGGAAATCTATTCTCTCCAGGTTACTAAATTCCTGGACTTCAGCTTCCGCATCACTCTTCACCTCTCCTGCCACATAACCCGATTCCCTCATAGCTCCCAAAACTTCAAACCCCTCGAAGTTTGCCACCATTGTTTCCTCCGGCAATAATTTCTCCGATTTTAACGTCAAAACTTTTGTTCCTTCAAAGGGATACTCGAAAGATACATCAACAAGTTGCCTTCCTTTCTCCTCCCTAACACTCCAATCTCCCACTCCTTGCCCCCCGACATCAATAACCTGATAATCCTCCGGGACAATAAGAGTAAGGATATCAATCTTATTCTGTACTATGTTCAATTCCAGCATTGTGGTTACGCTAATCGCGTCTGCTTCAATTGAAAGGAGATTAAAAACTTCAGAGTATATTTTTGCAGGTCCTCTCTCTACTCTCTTATCTTCGCTCTTCCAGGAAACATGCATATAAGAAGTAGGAGAAAGGTAACCCCCAACTATAGTATGGTTCTTTGTCCGGGTCTTTCTAACTTCCTGAGCATTTTGAATATTAATTTCTAGATTGGCTCTTGGAATATCAAGGCTTAAGTAAGTAACGGGTGTTTGTGGAATATTAAAACTTAATCCCGGGCTTCCCTTATCCGGTGACGAGTTAACAGAAAATTTTACACTGACTGAATGTCGCCCGATCACACTGGTGGACAGATAATGCCAACCTCCTTCAGTTATTACGGAAGCAGGCCTTCCGTCAAGTTGAACTTCAGAAATAGCTAAACCCTCCTGAAAAAGAGGAATTTTCAGATAGGATTTTTTATCTTTATCAAAAATTTCCAGATTCAGGAGAACGGTAAAAGTGGTACTCTCCCCTCCCATGACGCCATTGTATGTTGCTCTTGTTATTATATAATCCATAGGGGGCTTGAGTTCTTCTCCGGAAGGAGGTTTCATCCGCTCTATAAGTTTTTTAAATTCTTCCCTTGTCAGTACCACCTCCCCACTCTCGACCTTGTATTCGGGTTTGTAAGTAGCTCCGGTCTGCTCCATTAATCTGGCAAACTCCCCCCAGGAAAGTCTTATTTCATCAACATCAAGTTTTAAAAGAGAACGAAATTCTTTCCAATCTATGGTTACTTTTGAATCAGTAGAATTATCAGCTTCGAGTGTAAAACTAAAGAACGAAAACAACAAAAGAAGATAAAAACTAAACAAAAAAATATAATTTACGGTCCTTTTTCTTCTCATCATTAAACCCCTATTTAGCTTCGTCTTTTTTATTTGTTTTTGTTCTTTTCTTTTTCTTAGTGCTAGATTTTGTTTCTTTTCGGAATATTAACTCGGGCTTAAGCCAGGCAAGCAAAAAAATCAGAACAAAAACAACAAAAAGAAATTTCGAAATGAAGAAGAAAAGAAAAGCTCCCACAATCAAAAGGACCTTTATCCCATCAGGAGTCTTTGCTTTCATCCAGAAGTCTTTCCTGGAATAAAGTGAAATTTTTAATCTAAGAAAGAGAACCTTTATTTTAAATCTAAGACGATAAATAAAACAAAAAATTATGAGAAGGAAAAAAGTCTTAATTAAAGAATAAATCCATCCTCTCGTATACTGAAAACTCAAAAATAGCTGTTCATCTTCCACTACCGTTTTTGCAAAACGATACAGTTGTCCGGAAGTAGGCACTTCTATCTTGAAGAGGGCTACATCGGTTACTCCTCTATCTCTCTCCTTTTTTATATTTTCCGCAAAGCCAATTTCCTGCCTGACCTGATTCATTAAATCTTCTTGCGCATTAACCGCCCCACTCAATCTGAAATTGCTTTGTAACATCCTCTGTGTCTTTTGCACTTTCTCATCTTCAATCTGTTTCGGTTTTTCCCAGCTTTCAAGAGCCTCCTCGTACCCACGAACCTTTGCGTAGGTAAAAACTCTGCCACCTCCCAACAGGGGACGAATTCCTGTAGCTATGTCTTCTTTCTCAACATTTCCGCCGAAATGAACGTAACGATATTCTAAGGGCAGATAACAGGACCATAACATTTTACTTATTACAACGTCAGCTTTGGGAAATAGCATATTTTTTGAACCAACAATAGGTAACGAATTATTTTTATAATAATAGAGAATTTCCACATCGAATGATGCTATATTCTCACCCGCCATTTTTGAACGAACAAGGGGTATCATAAACTTACCCTCTTTATTTTTAGAAGGAATTTCTCTCTTACCATCAACATAAAGGCTCCAGATTTCAGCCTTTTCAGGTAAGCTTAACTCTAAAAACTGCTTACCGGTATTCCGCATAGTATAGATAACCCGGCTTATAACTTTACCTTCCGTAAGTAAAACCGACACAACACTGGCATTATCAATAACCGTATTAACCATTGGAAGTTCTTCATGTTTTGTAACCTTAAGAGTTAACGAAAATGGATGCCTTAAATATCGCAGACCTAAAATTAAAGGTCTTGTGGACATATTTACCAGCTCAAAAGGCAATTCCTGTATATCCACAATATCAATATCTTCATTCCTTATAATCTCAGCCTCAGCCGCGCTTTTCTTCTCAATTCCAAGAAAACCGGTTTCTCTAACAGATTCTACTACCTGAAAACCATTGAAATCTATCTCGCTGCCCTCTTCCGTTAAAATCTTTTCCGCCACCACTGTAAATATAACCGTACCTTCTTTCTCCCCTCCGAAAGGAACACTAAGGACTTTCCTGTTTTCGATTTCTTTCGTGCTCCAGTCTCTTATTTCCTGATAATTCTCCCCCCTAACGTATAAGACACTATAGCCTTCAGGTACATACACTTTTACACTAGGAATCGAATTCTGAAGGACATTAAGTTTGAATTTAGTTGTAACTCGCAGGGCGTTATCCTCAACGGAAAGCAAATTCATAACTTCCGTATAGATCTTAGCAGGAACCTTCTTCTTCTCTTTTACAATAGTTCGGTGAAGCTTTAAGGCAACGTTAGAGGTTGTAGAAAGAACAGCCCTTACACTTGAATACCTGCCTCTCTTCGAAACAGTCATATATTTAGCCTGAGGTATTTCCACCCTGGCTTCTATTAGCGGAATATCAATATTGAATAAAGTAATTGCGGTTCTCGGAATAGTAAGATTTAAAACATCAGGACCTTTATCAAGTTCGGTTTTAACAGAAAATGAAAGAGTTATCTTATGCTGACCGAGTCTTTCGGTAGTTAGGACATACCAGCCATTTTCAACCATAACCAGAGCAGGACTACCGTCTAACTCCATCTTCCTGAGCGCAACACTCTGCGGCATAAGCTGAATTTTAGGGTAATCTTTTCTATCTTTTTTAAATATTTCCAGATCAAATGTAACGTTAAATGTTGTACTGCTTTGCCCCATAACGCCATTATATTCCGCCCTCGTTATAAGGTAATCTCCCGGAGGAATAATCGGAGAGACATCCGGTTTTTTCATCTTTTCAAGTAACTCTTTAAACTGTTCCCTGCTAAGCACAACCATACCGTTCTGAATATTATATTCGATTTTTACATCCTCACCTGTCTGTGCTAAAAGTTTTTTAAATTCATCCCAGGAAAGTTTAATTTCATCCGTATCCATCTTTAAAAGCTTTTTAAATTCTTCCCAGCTTATCTTTACTTCGCTTGATTCCTTATCGACTGAAGCTTCTTCCGCGTAAAGAGTTAACACCGATAAAAGAGAGAAAAAAGCCAAAAAAACAAAAACAACTCTAACTAATAACCTGAATTTTACCATGTACTCCTCCTTTTTAAACTATTTTTAAAATATTAGACTGAACTTACCTATTTTTGTTCCATAAAAGATTGAATTTCTCCTATTCTCTCTTACAGTATAGAGATTTTTGCTAATTATGTCAAGAAGGTTAAAATCGCAACCCGCTTACCGCTATCCGCTTATCGCTTTATATCTTATTAGTTCAAAGCCCAAAATCCAAAAAAAGTTGAATTGGAAAAAATTTCTTTAATTGCAATATTTGTGTAATTTGTTGTCAATTTTGGATGGGTGTGGGCCGGGTTTAATGCGGAAAGCGGATGGCGGTTAGCTGATAGCGTAAGGGGGAGTGTGGTTAATAACGGTGGGGTTTTGATTTATCCCCACATCCCCATTGCCTTTCTGACCATTTCCATCGTCTCTTTGGCTTCTTCTGATGCCCTCTTTGCCCCCAAATTAAGGATTTCAGTCATATTAATCTCTTTTTTTATCTTTTTTCTTTTTTCCCGTATAGGATCAAGAAATTCATTAAGTTTTGACGCAGCTTTCTTCTTACAATCCACACAACCCCTCTCGCCTTTTTTGCACTCACTTTTTATATCCTTAATATCGGGAATTCCAATCGCGGAAAGATAAGCGAAAACAACACATCCTTTTGGATGTCCGGGATCGGTCTTTCTTATCTTTTTGGGATCGGTAAAAGCTGTCATTATCTTCTTCTCCACATCTTTAGGAGCATCCGCAATAAATATAGCATTATTTAAAGATTTAGACATTTTTCTGCCATCAAGACCCGGAATTCGGGGAGTCTCGGTAAGTATCGGTTCAACTTCATTGAAAACCTTTCCGTAAAGACCATTAAATTTCCTTGCAAACTCTCGCGTTATCTCGAGATGCGGAAGCTGGTCTTCACCTATCGGAACCTTATGAGCCCTATAAACCAATATATCGGAAGCTTGAAGCACCGGATAACCAAGTAACCCATAACTCACCTGACCTTTGAGACCACTATCTCTTACCACTTCTTTAAGAGTGGGATTTCTCTCAAGTCTTGGAACAGTTATCAGCATAGAAAAAAGGAGATATAATTCGGCATGCTCCTTCACCTGGGATTGAACGAATAAAACCGATTTTTTCGGGTCAATACCTACCGATATCCAATCGATTGTGGTATCTATAATCCTATCTTTTATACCTTTCGTTTTATCATGTCCTGTAGTAAGTGTATGCCAATCCGCAACCATGTAGAAAGTTTCGTACTCATTCTGAAGTTCTACCCAATTTTTTAAAGCTCCGAAGTAATTACCAATGTGAATTTTGCCCGTAGGTCTGATTCCGCTGAGAATCCTTTGCATTTAACCTCCTTTAAAAACTCTTATAAATATCATAAGTGCTACTATTAATACAAATAATATTATTAAATAAATAGGGGATCTCGGCTTATATTCTATTTTCTGAAAACGTCTTCTAAATTTCATCTTGGTTTACCTCTAATTGGCAATAGTTTAAAATCAAGCTCTGTTAGCTTTTCACTTTTAACTTCAAGTAGAGAAGTATAGGGATAATAATCTTTGGAAGTAACTCTTATTATATAATCTCCTGGGATTAGATATATTCTATAATATCCAGTTTCCGGATCACTTTGCACTGCGGTGCGACTCGAATTCTCAATTAAAATCTCAGCATCAAGAGGTTTATTTGTTTTAGCATCATTAACTACACCTTCAATAATGTAGAATTCTTTTTTTTCGCGTAGCTCTAACAGTATATCTGTCCCTTCCTTAAGCACAATAACTGTATCAGAAGGAAGCGAATTCTCCGCATAAACAGATAAAGGATATATACCTTCAGATAAATCAAATTTAATTTCCCCGTCAGTTATCCGAAAACTACCTGAGTCAGCAAGAGACAAAAGCCCCGATGCAGGATTGCCTTCCTCATCAACCAGAAAAATTCTAAGGGGAAAAAGAATTCTGCTTTTTCTACGAAAATCAGTAGAAGTTATTCCACAACATATTTTCCAACTTGGAATTCCATAGTTTCCCAAATTTACTCCGGCTTCCTCTAAGTAGAAATTAGTAGGCGTTATGTCCGTTCTACCCGAAACAAGAAAAGCCATACCAAAACTTAAAGCAAAATTTTTCCATCCGGAAAAAATTACTTTCGGTTTCAAATAAACCGAAGTAATCGGCGCTTGACTAACCATTGTAAATCTGTCCACTATACAATCAATACCGAAGGTCACGGTATCAGGATTGAATTTGACCTCCGAGTCAAACAAAAAATGTTTGATAACGGGACTGGAGGAATGCGATATGAACCCAAAATCCGTATCAACCGAAAACCAAAAAATCTTTGCACCTAATCCCATCCCAAATCCAAATCCCGGCTGCCTGATCGAAAAATTTCTCACCGCACCCTCTCTTACTCTACCGGGATGATGATAAATTCCAAAAAGACTAATATCAACCATCCCAACAAATCTATTCGCCCCACCCCTAAGAAATACATCCGAGAAACCAAAATCACCCCCTTGCGAAGTATAATCAAAAAGAATTCCTCCTTCAATCTCAGAAAACAACCATTTACCTCTATTTCCCACGGATATAGAGAAATCGTTTGTATATACGGAACTACTTTTAAAAGCTTCAATTTCCGTATTATATATAAACAAAGAAAAAAAGAAAAAAATCATTCGCCTTGAATTTCTTTATAATCTCTGGTTTTAATACCCCAACTCATACAGTCGGTATTATAAGCTATTCCAACCTTACAATCCTGGTCCACCACTATCATACCGAAATCTAACTCAAACTCCTGAATAAGATCTCCTGCAGCCTCTTCAGCACTATGTTCACACAAATAATCATCCACTTTCCTTGCAAGCATCTCTTTCACAATGACTTCACCTCGACCTGTAATTGTAGTTGCACCTCTAATAGAAGCATAAATTCCTCCGCCAAGTATCGGAACATCACTAACTCTACCGGGAATATGAAAAATTATACCTCCAGTTGAAAGTGCGGCAGCTATACTACCAAAACCATCAATTGCAATAGCTCCAACCGTTTCGTTTGAGTAGCGACGTTGCAACTCTTCTATTTCTTCAGAACTACAATTACTCTTTTCGTTAAATAATGCCTTCATTTCTTCAGATAACGGATTATAATTTTTAAATCCTATGGTTCTTGCAAAATGAGTTGCACCTTCACCTGCGAGTATTAAATGCTTAGTCTTATTTGATACTTCATAAGCTACTCGAACTGGATTTTTTACATTTTTTAATGAAGCCACCGCCCCAAATTTTCCCTCAGAAGTTGCCACTGAAGCATCCATTTCCACTTCGCCTAATAAATTAGGAACAGAACCCGTACCTGCATTAAAAAGAGAAGAATCTTCCATAATCATAACAGCTTTAACCGCTGCCAGAGCAGCATCTCCACCCTCTTTCAAAACCACAAAACCGGCTTCAAGAGCTTCTCCCAAAACCTTTTCTCTAACTTTTGAATCTCTTATATTGTTACCAACGCCTCCGTGAACTAACAGTAATTGTTCCATAACTTTAATTCTATAAAAACTATTGCATTTGTCAAGCTAAATCCCCCCACCACACCCAATATTTTTACCACAGAGAACACAGAGAAAAAAAGAACACACAGAGAACACAAAGCCCACCACACACGCATTTAATTTTGCTTTTTAAGAAATTCAGCAAAAAGTAAAGGGGTACTACTCAAGAAAAATGTCTCGGAGACTGAGCGGCCACAGTATCTCTTCTATCTTCTTTAAATCTTAAAAGTTCAGGTATGCCTTTCATAAAAAATGTCTCGCAGACCGAGCGGGCATGGACTTTTGACGAAGTCAAAAGGAGCGAGGTCGAGAACAAGCAGCAGTTTCCTCGCAGGGGAAACTGACTGCGGTTTTTTAGAAAGGTATACCTGAACGACCCCCGCTGGGAGAATTGACTCTGGTTTTCTCGAACAGTACTCATTGCGAATCAGACCGTCGGGGAAATTGATTTCGGTTTTTTAGAACGGTACCCCATAACAAAAACCGTTGGGGAAATTGACCGCGGTACTAAAGAATGGTTAACTTTCGTATTTTCCCATAAATTAAAGTTTAAACTGAAAAATCAAAGTAACTATTAAAATAAAGAACCTTGAATTTTTTTTCAATTTAATTATCTTTAACTCGAATGGAGGGAACTATGAAAACAGGAGTAATGTCGGACACACACGATCACCTTGATCATATAAAGAAAGCTATAAGTATCTTAAAAAAAAGAGAAATAGCAACCCTTATACACCTCGGGGATTACTGTTCTCCTTTCTCGATACCACTTCTTGAAATGGAAAAAGTCTACGCAATCTTTGGTAATAACGATGGAGATAAACTATTTTTGCAGAAAAAAGCAAACGAGTGCGGTTTTGTCATTGAATCGGCTCCCAGGGCTATAACAATCGAAGGAAGGAAAATAGCAATCATGCACGAACCATATCAATTGGAAGCATTCAGAAAAAGCGGTATTTATGACATAGTTCTTCATGGACACACTCATGAATCATATATCAGAAAGGACCCGCTTACCGTAAATCCGGGAGAACTCTGTGGTTATCTGTCGGGAAAAGCAACTTTTGCAATCATTGACCTAGAAAAACTTGAATGCGAAATTGTGGAATTATAAAATTACCGCAGAGGCACAGAGGAAAAAATAAATTCATTAACCACGAAACACACTAAATACACGAAACCCCACAACACCTTTTTGAATTTGTGTTTAAAAAAACACACGAAAAAAACAAATTCCCACAACGGAGACACAAAGAAAAAATATATTGTGTTGTTTTAACTAAATTACAACTCCCCAATCCAAAATCCTAAAAAGCTATTTGACTACAATTGAATGACTTTAATCATTGAATTTTGGACTAATTTAAATATAATATTTTATATAATGCAAACTTTTAAATTGAATTTTTTATGAAAAAAGATGGTAATAGAGAATATATTGTTTTACATATTGTCAGGAGGGAAAATATGAGGAAATTAAGAAAATTATTGCTAATCTTAGCAATGTTTGGGGCGCTTCAAATTATAAAAGCTATGGAATTCAAATATAAAATACCTGAAAAAATCGAAAACGACTGGAAAGTTGCAAGTATTTATGAAAGCGATGTCAAAACTGATTCGCTCTTTTCATTGATTAATAAAATTGAGAATAAAAAATATGATAAAACACATAGTATTTTGATCGTTAAAGATGGAAATCTTATTTTCGAAAAATATTACAGCGGTAATAAATACAAATATTGGTCGCCAACGTCACCGACTTTTGATGCCGAAGTTGTCGATTATGGGATTGACTCCGTCCATAATATCCACTCTGCCACAAAAGCATTTACGTCTATTCTAATCGGAATAGCAATAGACAAAGGTTTTATCGAATCGATTGATGAACCGATATTTAAATTTTTCCCTGAATATCTTGATTTAAGAGATAGCCTGAAAGCGAAAATTACGATAGAACACCTTCTAACCTGTACCTCAGGATTAAAGTGGAATGAATTGGACGCGCCCAAAGATCCTTCGAATGATTTAGTGAAACTACTTGCAAAAATTTTAAATCCTGGAATTTCAGTCGAAGAGTACAAAATTATACTACCCACTGATGATTTAATAGAATTTATTCTTTCAAAACCCTGCATCTCTGAACCCGGGACAAAATGGTATTATAGTGGAGGAGACTTAGTTCTACTCGGTGAAATAATCAAGAAAGCTACCGGACTACGGATGGATGAATTTGCTCGTAAGTATTTATTCGAAAAATTAAATATAAACAAGTACAAATGGGAATTGATTGATACAGATGTTATTAACGCTTGGGGAATGCTTGAAATACGACCCAGAGATTTTGCTAAATTAGGTTATTTATTTTCAAACAACGGACAATGGAAAAATAAACAGATTATTTCTACAAATTGGCTTAAAAAAAGTTCGATTGGTTACATTGACATTCCATTTGTTATTGAAGATTGGGGGAAAATAAGTTACGGTTATCAATGGTTTCAAAGAACTACTAAAGTAAATAATGAATCTGTTGATTATTTCTTTCGCCCTGGAGTGGGAGGCCAGTGTGTGGCAGTTTTTCCAAAGTACAATGTAGTTTTTGTTATGACCGGTGGTTTCTGGCCTTCGGATGGCCCTGTAAATGAAATAATTGATAGATATATTTTACCGACGATTATTACAAAATAGAATTATATTATTGATAAAAACAAAAAATATTGTTTTTTTCTCTGTGAACTCTGTGGTTAAAAATTGTGGGATGAGGCGATAATATCTTTAATCTGAACCAGCTCTTCAATTTCATATGTTGGTTCTATTTCTTCTTCGTTTATAACTTTTCCGGGGTTAAACCAGCAAGTATCAATACCAAAATTGAGTCCACCCTTAATATCACTTAAGAGAGAATCTCCAACAATTATAGCAGTATGCTTATTACTATGTGCGGACTCTTTAAAAACGAATCTGAAAAAATCAGGATCGGGCTTAGCAATCCCTATTCTTTCCGAAGCTACAAACACATCAAAATAATTCTTTAAAGGAGAATCTCTTAATCTTTTATATTGTGTGGAGTAAATCCCGTTTGTAACAACAGCAAGCTTATATTCTCGATATAAAGCCGAAATTACTTCTTCTGCACCTTCTATTATAAAGGAAGCTTCGGAGATAAAATCCAGATAACTTTTACTGAATGCTTCAATATCTTGTTTTACATCAATAACATCAAATAAAACCTTGAATCTTTTCATCTTCAATTCATCCAGGTTTGTCTCGCCTCTTTCAAACTCTCCCCACACTTCCTTATTTATTCTTCTGTATTTTTCAAGACATAAACCAGGGTTATAGCCAATATCAAAGTAATTCATACTTTTTTTTAATGCGTACTCCTCCGCTCTATTGTAATCAAATAATGTCCCATCCAGGTCAAAAAGAATCAATTCGTACTTCTTATTCATCAAATATACTATTTAACAATCTACTCGTTTACTATTTCAACTCTATCCAGATAATTTCTCAAGTCTTCTATTCCTTTTTTAACCCCTTCAACATCTTTTTCCTTTCCTGCTATCTCTATCAATTTTCCAATCTCAGTAATACCGTCAAAGCCATAGCCTGCACCCGAGCCTTTCATACTGTGCCCCAATCGTTCGATCTGTTCAAAATTTTCAGCCTTGAGGCACGATTCCATATCCTTTATGTCTTTCTCTCTATTGTTTAGAAACCCGGGAATAAGGTCGGCTATTTCCGGATCCACTTTCACGATAATTTTTTCCTCATTATTCATAATGCCTCCTAAATTATAAACCCAACTTATCAGCAAATTCCTTTAAAATTTTAACCAACGTATCCATTCTTACAGGCTTCGGAACATGAGTATTGCATCCGGCATCCAGACTTTTTTCGGCATCACCTTTTAATGCAAACGCAGTAAGTGCAATTACCGGAGTTCCTTCAGCGCCAACCCTCTTTTCCCAGGTTCTTATTTTTCTGGTAGCCGTATAACCATCCATAACCGGCATTTGCATATCCATTAACACTAAATCATATACATTTTTCTTGAACTTTTCAAAGGCAACCTTACCGTCCTCAGCCACATCTATTTCAACAGAAGATTTCTTCAGAAAAGCCTTTATTAACAAACGATTATCTTCCGTATCCTCCACAAGCAAAATTTTCATAGCAGGAAGATCAGTTACTTTGACTTTACCGACTTTTTCCTTCTTTTTCTTAGCCTTCCACAAACCAAGAGTGGTCAGAATTGCGTTCTTTAATTCATCTCTCTTAATTGGCTTAATAAGATAACAACTTATACCTAATTTATCTATCCGGGTCAAATCTGAAATCCGGTAATCTGAAGTGAGCATCATTACAGTAGTAGTCTCTTCGCTTTTTTTATCTTCCCTTATAATCTCAGCTACTTCAAAACCGTCTACCGAAGGCATTCGCCGATCCAGCAAAACGAGTTGAAAATATTTGCCTTTTTTTCTCGCAGCTTCATATATGGAAATTGCCTCCTCTCCGCCCGAAGCTTCCACCACATCCGCATCCCACGCTGTAAGAATCTCCTTTAAAATCAATCTGTTCGTGGCATTATCATCCACGATAAGAGTCGAAATACCCCTTACATCGACCTCCTCCGGTTCAATAAAAGTACGAGTTTTCTTCTCCTTTTGTATACCAAACTCCACGGTAAAGGAAAATTCGCTTCCTTTTCCCTCTTCGCTTTCAACCCACATTTTACCTCCCATCAACTCGACAAGCCGCTTTGAGATACTTAAGCCTAAACCTGTACCGCCAAATTTACGGGTAGTTGAAGAATCCGCCTGCTTAAAACTGTCAAAAATTGCCTCCCTCTTATCTTTAGGTATTCCTACACCTGTATCCTTTACAGAAAATAATAAACAAACCTCGTTTTCTTCTTTAGTTTCACATTGAAGCTTTTCTTCTTCTGCAAGTTTAACACTTAACACAACTTCTCCCTCATCAGTAAACTTAATCGAATTTCCAATCAGATTTACCAATATTTGGCGCAAACGGTAAGAATCCCCTATCAAACTTATGGGAACATTCGGAAAAATATGATCGACAAGTTCGACACCCTTCTTATGCGCTCTAATAGCCAGAATATCGCAGACTTTTTCAACGAGTCCATCAAGGTCAAATTCGCTCTTCTCAATTTGCACATCTCCGCATTCAATCTTGGAAATGTCAAGAACATCGTTGATTACCGCAAGAAGAGTCTCTCCGGCTTCTCTTAATACCTTAAGATAATCATGCTGTTCTTTAGAAAGAATTGTTTCTTCTAAAATTTCACACATTCCTATTATGGAATTA
>Ga0315539_1000074_pt1 | contig 71476 bp, 76 predicted proteins | sample SalMarSW160150MG_FD_203097 | JGI IMG/M metagenome (GOLD analysis project Ga0315539, IMG submission 203097) | Salt marsh sediment microbial communities from the Plum Island Ecosystem LTER, Massachusetts, United States - Salt Marsh Sediment SW1601-150 ...
CGGGAATCTTCCAGCGATAATCATCTATCTTAATAAGCTGTCCTTGCCATCGCGCCATGTCCTTAGCTCCTAAATGTCGAGAATTATCTGTGCCCTGCAACCATCACCACTTTTATCTAGCTTTAACATATGATATGTGGCTGCTTTTACCCCTATCTTTATCTTATGTTTCATTGGGTCACAACCTTCCCCATAACAGGTAGCCTTAAGCTGATTATGAGTCAAACTTTCGATATCGAACCGGTTGAACAAAATATGTTTGACATCAAAGAGGTAAATGAGCTCATTAAGCCATTCAACGAGCAAACTATCTCTGTCCTCGCTGCTTACTTCCAAATCGAGGTGCAATTTCTCTTCAACGCTTTCAAGCTCAGTAATCAAACTGAACAAAGCCAGAGCAGAGTTGGAAAAAAGCTCCTTGACATCTGCCCCATAGGCGATGATGCCTACGTCAGCAGTATGGTTAATTATTTCAAAAGCCTTTTTCATTTCTTAAATATCCATTATACAAAAATAGCAGCGACATCTCCATTTGCGCTTCTTTTTTGCACTTCACTCAAGCTGTTGTTACAATCAATACCAAGCATGGTCATGGGACTCTTACCATTGAGCTGTTGAATTTGGCAAATTATACATTACCCTGTATTATAAGATGGCAGTGGGCAAATGTATTTGTCAAACTTGACTTCGACGTATGGAAAGTTATATGGTTCTAGCGATGCAAGGAGTAAATACTAAGGTCAAAGCGAACCTACAGCTAGCAGTCCATTGTAAGGAATTTATCCGGAAGAGGTAGATACTAATGCCCCCCCAGCAGTATATGGAATGTGCTCTATCCTTGGCTAAGTTAGCTATGGGATATACCAGTCCCAACCCAGCAGTGGGGGCAGTAGTTGTTAAAGACGGACTTGCTGTCGGCATGGGATATACTCAGCCTGCTGGCTCGGAGCACGCCGAGATTATGGCACTTCGTCAAGCTGGTGATAAGACGCAGGGCGCTATCATGTATGTCACCCTCGAGCCTTGCTCTCACTACGGGCGTACTCCACCATGCACTCAAGCTATAATTGATGCCGGCATTTCAGAGGTCCATGTAGCCTTGCTCGACCCCAATCCAGTAGTTTCAGGGCGAGGGGTAGGCAAGCTAAATGAAGGAGGCGTCAAGACCCATATAGGTATATGTCAGCAAGAAGCTTACGAAATAAACGAGGCTTATATTAAGCATATTACTACGGGTTTACCATTTGTCGTGGCCAAATTCGCCATGAGTCTTGATGGCAAGATTGCTACTAAAACCGGTGATTCTAAATGGATAACCAAGGAAGAGGCAAGAAAGTATGCACATGCCCTGCGTTATACTGTCGACGCCATAATGGTAGGTGTAAACACCATTGTTGCTGATAACCCTCGCCTCACTGCTAAAGGTTGTGGTGGTAGAGGTGGCATAGGAAAAATACAGCCTCTACGCTTAGTTGTTGATAGTAAAGGAAAAGTACCATTGAACGCTCATATTTTTGAGCCACCGGGTGGGGTTTTGCTTGCTGTCGCAGCACCTTTTGACTCTGGGAAGAGAAAGAAATTTGTAGAGGCAGGTGCCGAAATACTGGAATTACCAGCCAGGGAAGGCTCGGTAGATATTATGGAGTTATTGAAGTTGTTGGGAAAGCGAGAGATTGTCACTGTCCTAGTGGAGGGAGGTGGCAAGCTTCTTGGTTCACTTTTTGACCATCGCTTAGTGGATAAGGTATTGGCTTTCATTTCACCAGTCATCATTGGCGGCCGTGAGGCTGTAAGTGTGGGGGGGGATGGCATTGATAACATAGCTAAGGCTCTGCGCCTTAGTCGAGTTGACATCAAGAGTTTCGGCGATGATATATTAGTTAGTGGATACGTGGATAAACGGTTACCGCAAGAGGCGTAGTTTTCAGGTGTATAGTATGTTCACAGGGATAGTTGAGGAGATTGGCACAGTTAAGGAAACAAGCCGAGATCGCTTATCATTTGAAGCAAATAGCATTCTTGAAGGAATAAAAGTGGGCGATAGCATAGCTGTTAATGGTGTTTGCTTAACAATTGTCTCCTTGGAAAATCGAGGCTTTAGTGTCAATGTTATGCCTGAGACGTTACGTTGCACTAATCTCGGTATTCTTCATTATAATGACCGGGTAAATTTAGAAAGGGCACTGGTACTGGGGGGGCGCTTGGGTGGCCATTTAGTGTTGGGTCATGTTGATGATATGGGAGAAGTAATGGACGTAACTAGTGAAGAAACCGCTCATCTTATGAGGATTTCAGCACCAGCTAAGCTGATGACTTACATTGTAGATAAAGGCTTTATTGCCGTTGATGGTGTTAGTCTCACAATTGCAGACTTTGATGATTTTTCTTTTGTTGTGTCTCTGGTAGTTTATACTATGGAACATACTACGTTAGGCAGAAAAAGACCTGGAGACGTAGTCAATTTAGAAGCAGACATCATAGCTAAATATGTGGAAAATCTTAAGGAGCAAAAAAAACAAAGTTTAAACTTCGAGTTACTTAGAGAATATGGATTTGTCGGGGGAACAGATGCTGGCTAGCATTTCTGAGGCAATTGAAGATATAAAGGCAGGCAAGTTCATCATTATCGTTGATGACGAATCACGCGAAAATGAAGGGGATCTGGCCATGGTTGCCGAGAAGATTACTCCTGAGGCGATAAATTTTATGGCTAAGCATGGTCGGGGGTTGATTTGTCTTCCCATTATTGGTCAAAGACTTGACGAATTAGGAATACCACTGATGGTTGCCAATAACACCTCACACTACTCCACTGCCTTTACAGTTTCTATTGAGGCAAAGCATAAGGTTACCACCGGCATTTCTGCCTTTGATCGAGCCCATACCATAAAAACAGTGCTTGATCCTAATACCAAGGCAGATGACCTGGCTCAACCAGGTCATATATTCCCTATTCGAGCCAGAGAAGGTGGGGTGTTAGTACGAGCAGGACACACTGAAGCTATCGTTGATCTGGCCAGACTAGCTGGACTTTATCATGCTGGCGTCATATGTGAGATTATGGATGAAGATGGCACAATGGCCCGTCTGCCTCAGCTTGAGGCTATGGCTTCTAAGTTTGGCTTAAAGATTGTAACTATCACTGATTTGATTGCCTACCGTCTTCGTCACGAAAAACTGGTGCAAAGAGTAACTGAGGCTAAGCTGCCCACCAAGTATGGCGAATTTACAGCCGTGGCTTATAAAAGTGTTGTTGATGCTGCTGAACATGTTGCCCTAGTTAAAGGTGATGTATCAAATGATGAGCCAGTGCTGGTGCGTGTTCACAGTGAGTGTTTGACTGGAGACGTCTTTGGTAGCTTGAGATGCGATTGTGGGGCCCAGATTGAGATGGCTCTACAAAGTATAGCCAAGGAAGATCGCGGCGTTTTTCTTTATATGAGACAGGAGGGGAGAGGAATAGGGTTTCATAACAAGCTTTGCGCCTATGCTCTTCAGGATCAAGGGATGGATACTGTGGAGGCTAATATAGCTTTAGGTTTTGCCCCTGATTTGAGAGATTATGGGGTAGGTGCCCAAATTTTGGCCGACTTAGGTTTACATAATATTCGACTGCTTACCAATAACCCTAAGAAGGTGATTGGGCTGGAAAGCTATGGAATTAAGATAGTCGAGACTGTTCCTCTAATAGCCCCATCTACCCCTTATAACATACACTATTTAGAAACCAAGCAAAAGAAGTTAGGACATATTCTAGGTATACAGGAGGGTAAGTAATGGCTAAGTATTATGAAGGTATTCTGATAGGAAAAGGGCTTAAGTTTGCCCTGGTTATTTCTCGATTTAATGAGTTAATAACCACGAAGTTGCTTGAGGGAGCAAGAGACGCTTTATTGCGCCACGGTGTCGCTGAGGGTGACATGGATATTGCCTGGACTCCAGGATGTCTAGAGATCCCTCTTATAAGCAAAAAATTGGCACAGAGCAATAAGTACGACGCCATAATATGCCTTGGCGCGGTGATTCGTGGCGGCACCCCCCATTCCGAGTATGTTGCTTCCGAGGTAAACAGGGGAATTGGCAGAGTGAGCCTGGATACCGGCCTACCAGTAATACAAGGCATAATCACAGCTGATACTTTGGAGCAGGCTATCCAGAGAGCGGGGGCTAAAGAAGGCAACAAAGGTTCTGTTGCCGCGGTAGGAGCTATTGAAATGGCAAATCTGCTTAAGGCTATTCAGTGACTTTATAAACTTTATCACCGCGCCTTACTCTATCAGGAACTTTTATGCCTATAAGGTCGCCGGGCTTGCCTTCGGTGATGTTAACGCGCTCAATCTGCATAGATTCTATAGCCAGTTCCATATCCGTGGTGCTGCCCTTGATATGGAGTTTATCACCTATTTTCAAGGTGCCGCTCAGTTCTATACCAGCTACCACAGGCTTAGCAAAAAAATCAGTTACCTTCCCAATTTCCACTTCACCCATCTTCAAATACCTCCTTTTATGAGGATATCATACACCCTTTCCGATTAAAAATCAACATAGTGTGCTGGCCGACTTTCTCATTCCGGTAACTTCCATAGTAAGTTATTATAACTGAACATACCATAAGTGTTACCCATGCAGCCTCCGCATACCTTAATTTGACACGCACCTTATGCTTCTTCACTCTTCAACGAAGAGGCTCAGATTGACAGGAGGAGAGGGGCTCGCAATGACTTATGAGCCTTGCATTGCTATAATGATACCATGCTTGTTACCGTCATTGGCTTAGGGTTAATCGGCGGCTCAATCGGGTTAGCCTTAAGGCAAAGGGAGAGGCCTGGGTGGGAAATAGTCGGCTATAGCCGTCGTCAGGAAACTGTAGCCAATGCCTTAAGTTCAGGCGCCATTGTGCGAGGCGAAACCAACTTGAAGGATGCGGTAAAGCAAGCTGATTTTGTCATCATCGCCACACCGGTTCTGACGATAAAGGAAATCTTCTCCGAGATAGCTCCCCATCTTCCCTCTGCTTGCATTGTCACCGATACCGCCAGCACGAAAGTCCAGGTTATGAAATGGGCCGAGGAAATACTGCCGCCAATGGTGGACTTCATTGGTGGACACCCCATGGCCGGGAGGGAAACTTATGGCATACAGGCTGCTGAAGCCGAATTATTTCGCGGGTGCACTTATTGTCTCACCTCATCGGAGAAAGCTTCACCAAAATCGATAGATACGGTGACAGGCATGGTCAAGAAGCTGGGAGCCATACCGTTTTTCATTGATGCTCAAGAGCATGACAACTTGGTGGCTGGCGTTAGTCATCTACCTATGTTGCTCTCGACAGCCCTGGTATCGCTAACTACCAAGAATCCTTCCTGGTCTGAAATGTCCAAACTGGCGGCTTCTGGCTATCATAACCTTACTCGCCTGGCTTCGGGAAGTCCTGAGGTAAATGCCCATATCTGCCTTAGCAACAAGGAGGCTATAGTCAACTGGCTAGATAAATTCAGCCAGGAATTGGAGAGGTATCGCCAACTGGTGGCTGTGGGGGACAAACGCTTGGAACAAGCCTTCATTGATGCTAACAAAGCAAGACAAGAATGGCTGAACAATTTGTCGGCTTAAAGTCTTCTTCGCTAAAAGCGGAAATAAGAACCATCAAACCTTGTCTCAGGTTGGAAGGGGAGGTAGTTCTGCCTGGTGATAAGTCTATTTCCCACCGGGCTGTCATCCTGAACAGCTTAGCTAAAGGTAAAGCCAGGATTGATAATTTTGCTCCTGGAATAGATTGCCTCGCCACGGCTAGGTGTATGAGAGCCCTGGGAGTGAAAATCGACAGGAAAGGGTCGCGGGACTCACCTACCGTATTAGTCTCGGGAACTGGCGAAAATGGTCTTAAGGAGGCCAGCAATGTGCTTAATGCCCAGGATAGTGCCACTACTATGCGCCTTCTTGGTGGCCTTCTTTCCAGCCAGCCTTTCCTATCTGTTATTACCGGCGATGCCTCTCTTCGTAATCGCCCCATGGGCAGGTTGATTGAGCCACTGAGGTTGATGGGCGCTGAGATCTGGGGAAGGGAGCGAGATTCCTTTGCTCCTCTGGTCATCAAAGGGAAAAAGTTGCGGGGTATAGATTTTACCTTGCCTGTTCCCAGTGCTCAAATTAAATCAGCCATTCTACTGGCTGGTCTTTTTGCCCGCGGCAATACTGTCTTACACCAGACAATCCTTTCCCGGGATCACACGGAAAGGATGCTTAAACGGATGGGAGCCAGTTTGGAAAGCCAGGGAAATTCGATTTCCTTGCTGCCTTTGAGCAGCCCCTTAGTTCCTGTCAATCTTCGCGTCCCGGGCGACATCAGCTCGGCAGCTTACTTTCTAGTTGCCGGAGCTATTCACCCTAACTCCAGAATAGTGATAAGAGATTGTGGAATTAATCCGACACGAACGGGAATTATAGACACTCTCCTGGCTATGGGAGCCAGGTTAAAAATAGATAACGAGCGTCGGGAAGCTGGTGAACCTTTAGCTGATATTGTGGTAGAATCTAGTGAGCTAAAGGGAATAGATATCGGTGGCGATATTATCCCTCGCCTCATTGATGAGATTCCCGTGTTAGCCGTAGCTGGCTGTATTGCCAAAGGGAAAACTTCAATCAGAGATGCCGGGGAGTTGAGGGTGAAGGAATCAGACAGGATTGCCACTGTGGTAGGTGAGCTTTCCCGCCTGGGTGCTAAAATTGAGCCTCTGCGGGATGGCATGGTCATTTATGGTAGTAGACCTTTGTCGGGCGCTGAGGTTGACAGCCATTTTGACCACCGATTGGCGATGAGCCTGGCAGTAGCTGGTTTGGTAGGCAAAGGAAAAACGACCATTAAGCATGCTCAGGTGGTACAGGTATCATATCCTTCCTTCTGGCAAGCTTTGCAACAAGCACTAATGAAAGAAATTCAAAACAAAATGTAACTACTCGCCCTTAATGTATAAGGTCCTTCGCTTCGCTCAGGGTGACATAAAGAGGCTGTGTAGTTACAAAAATTAATTTTAAGATTTAGGTTAGGAGGGGCAGCATGGCTACAGAATTAGTTCATATCGGTTTTGGTAGTGTTATCGCTATAAACAGGGTAATCGCTTTCCTTTCCATAAATCAACAACCAATCAAGCGATTCCTTCGGGAAGTAAGGGAAAAAGGACTTTTAATTGACGCCACTCATGGTAGGAAAGCCAAGACCGCTATTCTTTTTGACACTGGTCACATGATGTTGGCTGCCGTGACAGCGGAGACCATTGCGCACAGGTTGACCACTGCATCCCTGCTGTCTGAAGAAAAAGTTGAGCTGTGAAGTGCCTGACCGAAGTCTTGAGTCGAAGCTTCGAATGAAACGAGGAGGCGACAGGAGTTCTCGACCCCTGCTCGTCGTTCTTTCTGGACCGTCGGGAGTAGGCAAGGATGCTGTGTTTACCAGAATGAACAAGGTAGGACGTCCCTTTCACTATGTCGTTACCGCTACTACACGTCCTAAGCGTGCAAGCGAGAAGGATGGAGTAGATTATTACTTCCTTTCCCTGAAAGAATTTCAACAAATGATAGATAAAAAACAGTTCCTAGAGTGGGCTAATGTCTACGGCAACTATTATGGTGTGCCCAAAGACGATATAACCTCGGCTTTATCCCAAGGGGTAGATACAATAGTCAAGGTAGATGTTCAGGGTGCCGCTACCATCAAGGAAATCCTGCCCCAAGCAGTATTTATTTTCCTCATGCCTCCTTCAATAGAAGAGTTAGAAAAGAGGTTAAGGAAGCGACACAGCGAGTCTTCAGCAGATTTGGCCCTGAGGTTGGAAAGGGCTAAGGTGGAAATAAAAAACCTACCGATTTTCGATTATGTGATAACAAGCCGCCAAAATAAGCTTAATGAAGTTGTATCCCAAATAGACGCTATTGTCGCTGCCGAAAAACGCAGTGTAAAGCCCAAGATTGTGGAACTTTAACTTTCTGGTTTCCCTAGAAAGCTGCCTGCATTTTTTGACAATATCCTGGTTCACTTCTACAATAAGCCCCAGTATGAGTTTGGCAGAGCAACTTTATAAGCTGCAGCAGGTTGACCTAGAGCTTCAAAGGATGCAACAAGAGTTAAAAGAGGTTGAAGATCGGTTGAGTGACGATAAGGCTTTGGTTGCTGCTGAATCCAAACTTGCCGCACAAAAAGAGCAACTGGAAGACGCGAGGAAAAAGCAAAAGGACTCTGAATGGGAACTCGAAGACCTTCAAGAGAAAGTTAGGCGGATTGATAGCAAACTTTACGTTGGCACAACCACGAATCCCAAGGAACTGGTTAACCTTGAAAAAGAAGTCAAAAGCCTTAAAAGTCAGATTAGGCCGAAAGAAGATGCCCTTTTGGTATTAATGAGCCAGGTGGAAGAGATAGAGGCTAAGGTAAGAATTACCGCCGAAGAGATTGAGCGATTGAAGCGAGAATGGGAACAGAGGCAAGTAACTTTGGGGCAAAGGAAAAGCGAAGTTGAAACCGTGCTTGCTAAGCTCAGGGGGGACCGTAATAGATTAGAGCAGCAAATTGATCCTGAAGCTATCAACACTTATGAGCGACTTAGGCTAACAAGCGGACAGGCTGTAGTCAAAGTGGAGAGGGGAAAATGCCAGGGATGCCACATCACCGTGCCTACGAGTCAATGGCAGAAAGCCAAAGCTGGCGATTTAATCCAATGCACTAGCTGTAGTAAGATATTATACCTGGAGTAGCCCATACAGAATCGCGTTCGTGTCAAAAAACTTCAATATACTCCAGCCGGGAGTTCGCTGCTTCGGTAAAGTAATGTAGCTGAGCTGTTCTAATTTCGAGATGAAAAAATCTCGGAAACAGCTTGACAGTGCAAGAGCAGGTGATATAGCATACTAGAATTCTGGAAAACTAAACTCTTGCGATTAGAGGAGGTTGCTTTATGCAAGACGTGGCTATTGTTGGAGTAGGGCAGAGCGTTTTTACGCGTAAGTGTGGTGTATCTATCGGGGAATTGTGTTTTGAAGCCTATACCGAGGCAATGGAGGGTCTAGACATTACCAACAGTGATATAGATGCCTCCATTATTTGTTCTGCGCCAGAATATGATAAGCAGCGCACACCAGCCGGCTTAATCTCAGAGTACTTGAGGCTAACACCCAAGCCGAGTTTCTATGTCGAGACTGTGTGTTCTTCTAGTAGCACGGGACTGAGAGTAGGTTGGTCATTAATAAAGGCGGGTCTTCACAAAGTAGTAGCAGTGGTAGGCTTCCAGAAGATGTCGGACTTGACCTCTCGTGAGGCTGCGGAGAGGATGAGTCGGGGAGGGGACATAATATGGGAATCACCCTTTGGCATAACCATGCCTGCTGGTTATGCTATGTATGCCCGGGCTCATATGGCTAAGTATGGAACTACTGAAGAGCAACTGGCCAAGGTGCGGGTCAAAAATTCACACTATGGTTCGGTAAATCCTAAGGCTACTTATCGTAAAGAGCTGAGTTTAGACGAAATTTTAAACTCGGAGGTAATAACTAGCCCGCTGAAGAAGTTTGATTGCTGCGCCAATGCTGATGGTGCCTCCTGCATCATAATAGCTAGTGGTGACGTAGCTAAAAGAGTAACTAATATTCCAATCTGGATAATGGGTCTGGGCGCTGCCACAGACACAATGACAATGTCAGGAAGGGAATCGCTCACTGGTCTGAGGTGTGCTCAGGAGGCAGCTAGACAGGCATATGAAATGGCTGGTGTAGGACCGGGGGATATTGATGTTGCCGAGGTTCACGATTGTTTTACTATAGCTGAGCTTATGGCTTATGAAGACTTGGGCTTCGCCAAACCTGGGGAGGGGACTGAACTGATTGAGGGTAAGGAAACATATGTGGATGGAAAGAAACCGGTAAACGTTGATGGTGGGCTGTTATCCAAAGGTCACCCTATTGGTGCTACTGGCGGCTCACAGATTAGAACCGTTGTAAACCAGCTTAGAGGACAGGCTGGTGAAATCCAGGTTCAGGGAGCGGAAATAGGCTTGGTTCATAATATAGGTGGCGTCGGACAATATGGTAATGTGACAATTGTAAGGAGGTAGTCAGTGAGCTTTGAGAATTTTGGCGTTGTTAACTTTACCACTGAAACAAAGGCATCTGATTTTTTGAGTTACTTGGAGAATGGTAAGGTAATGGCTACTAGGTGCCGAAGGTGTGGGACTAATTACTTTCCCCCTAGGATGGATTGCCCGAAATGTGTAGGCAGTGATGTGGAGTGGTTCGAGATTAAGGGAAATGGTAAGCTTGTCACCTATACTGTGGTAAACTATGGTCCAACCGGATTCGAGGAGGACGCCCCATATACTCTGGCCATAGCTGATTTTGATGGGGTGAGGATCTTTGGTCGGTTAAGCAAGGGTATCAAGGAGAGTGATATTAAGCCAGGAATGGGGGTAAAGGTACTTCCGGTAAAATTGCCCGGTGGCAGGATCGGTTACGAGTTTCAAAAGGTATAAAAACAACTTGCAGCAATACTAAATTATACCGTGTCATTTCTGTCTTCGACTATCATAAGCCTTTGAAGACGGTATGGGAGGAGAGCGGCGAACCTACAATACACCCCGGCGAGGTTTATTACATTGTCTCACCAACCGCTGCGTATAATTGATGCCAATCTAAACCGCTCCAGTGAAGGGTTGCGTGTTCTGGAAGATATCGCTCGCTTTCTTCTCAACGATGTCGAACTGCGCCAACGGTTAAGAACTCTACGTCATGATTTAGCCCAGGAGACTAAATCACTGAGTGTAAGGCTCTTATCTCAGAGAGATTCCGAACATGATGTTGGTCATCCTCCCTATTCAACGGAGAGGGAACTCGCTATGGAAACTACCTCTCTGCAGGGATTGCTGGATTTAGTTAAAGCCAATGCTAAAAGGGTGGAAGAGTCTCTTCGCGTGGTAGAGGAGCTAGCTAAATTGCCAGAGATAAGTTCAATGCTGAATTCAGCCAGCTTTGAACAGACGAGGTTTGCCCTTTATACCTTAGAACAAGATTTAATTTCCAGAATATCACGCCGGGACAAAATAGAAAGGATGGCCGGGCTTTACGTTATTCTCGACAGGCAATTTCTGGTGGGCAGGAATGAGATGGACGTTGCTGGACAAATTATTGAAGGAGGTGCCCGGATAATCCAACTTCGAGACAAGCAGAGTAAAAAGAGGGAACTGCTACTCGTAGCACAAAAGCTCAGGGATCTCTGTAGTCGAGCGGATGTTCTATTTATAATAAACGATTACCTCGACCTAGCTATGGCTGTTGACGCTGATGGACTTCACGTTGGTCAAGAAGACCTGCCTCTGCCTGTAATCCGCAGGGAATTGCCCATAGACAGGATAGTTGGTTGCTCCGTCACGACGCTATCGCAAGCAACAGAAGCCCAGGCTGAAGGAACGGACTATATTGCAGTAGGCTCTATATTTCCCACGGCGACGAAAGATGGAGTTACCGTAGTGGGAGTGAATATGCTGAAAGAGCTCAAGCGAACAGTATCCACCCCTCTGGTAGCTATTGGTGGCATAAACCAAAATAATATCGGTGAAGTAGTATCTGCTGGTGCTTATGCTGTAGCTGTGATTAGCGCTGTCTTAGGCGAGAAAGATATTAAGGGAGCTGTGCAGAAATTGATCGCAAAAATGGACTTAGCGACGGAAGAATGTCAGGACCGGTAGAAGATTTGGAGGCTATCGCTGCAGAGCTTCGCCCCTACTTCGCGGCTGAGGATGAAGCTCGAGAGAAAGCTTTGCGCAGTTGCCGTCGGGTAATCCGCTACAGTGCTGATGCCATACGTGCCGTGCATCGCCAAGAGCACGATAGGGCAGAGGGACTGCTTGATTCAGCTTATAAATTAATTAGAGAGCTAAATCACGACCTGGCCAGACATGATAGGTTACTTCATTCCGGTTTCGTTCACGATGCTCAAAAGGAGTTCGCCGAAGGATATATAACGTTAACTTTAATTGCGGGAGAAGACTTGCCGAGACCGGAGGCACTGGGCGTAAGCAATGCCGCATACCTTGATGGCTTGGGCGAATCTGTGGGGGAGTTACGTAGGTATATATTAGATAGTCTCAGGCGGGGGGATTTTTCCCATTGCGAGGAGCTACTGAATCTAATGGATGAAATCTACGGGATCTTGATAACCATGGACTTCCCGGAATTGCTATCTCACGGCTTGAGGCGAACTACCGATGCTATACGAGGCATTATAGAAAGAACTCGGGGAGACTTAACAGTAGCCCTGAGGCAAAAGCAATTAGAAACGAAGCTTAACGACCTAAGCTGATCCTCTTTAAGTGCTAGCGGCCATGTCAACCCGAGCCCTTCGCTTCATGCTAAGCGTAGCATTAACGGTTACAATCCCATCTCTTTGGCTACTATTTCTCGATAGAAATCAGCATCGCCAAAGGCAAGCTCTGCGGCTTTGGCCCGTCTGGTATAAAAATGCAGGTCATGTTCTATGGTAACGCCAATAGCTCCGTGAATTTGGTGCGCCAGAGCAGCGACTCGCTGGGAGGCTTGGCTTGTCCAGGCCTTGGCTATAGCTACTTCTTTGGTGCAGGGAAGTCCCTCACTTAACATCCAGGCTGCTTGGTAGGTACTAAACCTGGCGCCATCAACATCAGTTGCCATGTCGGCGCAGTAGTGCTGTATAATTTGGAAGCTGCCAATGGGACGGTCAAACTGTTTCCTTTCCTTGGCATAGTCCACGGTCATCTCCAGTACTCGCTGAATATTGCCAATCATCTCGCAGCATTTCCCCAATGCTGCCCGCTCGATTATTTTTTGCACTGCACCCCATTCCTGGTTCAGTTGTCCTAAAACGTTAGCTTTGGGTACTGGCATTTGGTCAAAAATCACCTCGCATAGCTTATCTCCGGCGATGGTCTTTAAAACAGTGCAATTTATTCTGGGATTCTTGGTTTCGGCCGAGAATATGGTGATTCCATTTTCAGGTTTGCTTCTGGCTACACATAGCAGGTAATCAGCAATATGAGCATCAGGGACAAACAGTTTTATGCCGTTGATGACATAGTTGCCATCATTGGGAGTAGCCTCCACGGTGATCGAAGAGGCATCGTAATTCTGATAGCCGGGCTCGGTCAGGGCTAAGGTGAAGATTTTTTCGCCACTGATTAGCTTGGGCAGATATTCTTGTTTTTGCTCCTCACTGCCGATATCTAAGATGGTTAAGCCACCAAGAACTACTGTGGAGAAAAGAGGGCCAGGCAAACAAGCCCGCCCCATCTCTTCTAGTAGCACTGCCAGGTCGAGAAAATTCATGTCGCCGCCGCCATATTTCTCGGGGAAAGCTAAGCCCGTCCAGCCTAGCTCGACCATCTCCTGCCAAAGTTCTCTAGAATGGCCTGTCTCGCTTTCTTCCATCTCTTTGACGAATGTTTTCGGGCACTTATCAGCCAGGAAGTCGCGGGCTGCCTTTTTCAACATTTCTTGTTCTTCAGTAAGAGTCAACTTCATTGCTATCCTCCTGTATCAAACATTCCAAGCGCCATTCTCAGCTGCAGGCGAAGAATCTTTGAGTCATTATACACTTCGATTAGCGCATAGTGACGTATTATGAGCTTGGCAACCCCAGTCCTCTGATAGCGAGGATGTTCTTTAGTATCTCCGATGTACCTGCCTGGAGGCTATAACCTTTAGAACCCAGATATGAATGTGCCGCCAGCCCTCGAACGGGAGCTAATTTGGAGTCGCCTATCAGTTGCCCATAAAGCCCCACTACTTCCATAGCGGCGCTGGCTAGCTTTTGTTCAAATGCGGTAGAATATGCCTTGGACATGGCTGCTTCCCAATTGGGAGCCCGTCCCTCGTCCATAACCAACGCCACCCTATAAATAAGTAGCCGCCCAACTTCAAATTCAATCTGGAGCTGAGCTAGGTTGTTGCGAATTACAGATTTCTGAGACAAATTGTTTTCTTTGGTAAATTGTATAATGGCTTCAAATAGGGGATAGTTGCCCATTAGTCGTTCCATCCCGCTCCTCTCATAATCCAGTTGGTGAAGGGCTTGAAGGAAACCACGGTTTTTCTCCCCTATTAAACATTTCTTGGGGACGCGTACTTCGTCAAAGAAGACATCGTTCCAGGCCTCAGTACCAGTAATATCTGTCATAGGAATGCGCTTAATCCCAGGCAAGTCCGCTGGAATAATAAATTCACTAATACCCCTATGCTTGGGGGCATCCGGGTCGGTCCTAGCTAACAGGTAAAAATAATTTACGAATGAGCCACCACTGGTCCACGTCTTTTGCCCATTAATTATGTAGTCGTCACCATCCTCGATAGCTCTAGTCTGCAGTGAGGCCAAGTCAGAGCCAGCCCCTGGTTCACTCATTCCCAGACCAATAAACGCCTCCCCTCTTATAATCTTGGGTAATAGCTCCCTCTTTTGTTCCTCAGTGCCATAGGTAACGATAGAGCCGCCTATTTGGCGGTCGGCAAACCAGTGGCAAGCTGCTGGTGCCCCATATCTCAGCATTTCCTCGGTGAGTATGAGTCGGTCTATATAACCGAGTCCCTGACCGCCGTGCTCTTTGGGCCAGGTCAGACCTATCCAGCCCCTCTGCGCCACGCGTTTGGTGAATTCAGGGTTGAAGTCCTGTATCCAGGCATCACAGGCAGGTTTCCAATACCCCTCTTTTATCTCTTCCTCTAAAAAGTGGCACACCTCCTGCCTGAACTTGTTCTGCTCCTCTGTGAAGCCGAAATCCATCTTCTCCCTCCTTTCTTAGAGATTGATGTTGGAATACTTCCTCCACGGCCTGGCGAAAAATGCCTTGTTGCCCTTGTTCTTATTAGACAAAATATCCAGCGATCTGTTTATGACCTTTCTGGTGTCGCTAGGCATTATTATGTCGTCAATGTAGCCCCGCTCGGCACCCCGATACGGATTCTCATAATTTTCTGAGTATTCCTTAATTCTTGTGGCTCGAGTTTCTTCCGGGTTTTTTGCCTCTCTTATTTCCCTGGCGAAGATGACGCTAGCTGCGGTTTCCGCACCAACGATGGTAACCCTGGCTGTGGGCCAGGCAAAGACCAAGTCAGCACCGATACCCTTATCCAGCATACCGTAATGAGCACCGGCGTAAGACTTGCGCATGATAATTGAAATCAGGGGTATAGTAGCGTCAGCCCAGGCGAAAAGTAATTTAGCGCCATGCCGCAGGATGCCCTTCCAGTCTTGTTCAGAGCCTATCATGTAGCCGGGGCAGTCCTGAAGAGTGACTACAGGTATGTTAAATAGGTCGCAGAATCTAATGAATCTAGCTCCTTTATCCGAGGCATCAACGTCAATAATTCCTGATGCCCACATCGGTTGGTTTGCCCAAATACCCACTGGGCGCCCATTAAACCGAGCAAACCCGGTGATTACACTCCTGGCATGATCCTTCAGTATCTCAAAGAAATAGCCATCATCGACTACCGCTTGGATTACCTTGTACATGTCATAGGGTTGAGTGGGTCTATCGGGGATTAGGGTGTCTAGTTCAGGGCATGTCCGATGTGCGTCATCTCGCGACTCCATGCGGAGTGGCATGTCACAGTTGTTAGACGGCAAGAAGGATAGGAGTTCTTTCGCCTTGTCTATTGCGTCTTTGTCGTCCTCCGCTACTACATGGGTCTGTCCTGACTTAACTGCATGTGCTTTCCAACCCGAGAGTTCTTCCAGGGTGATTTCCTCCCCGGTCTGCGTTCTGACAAAAGCTGGGCCGGCAATACCCATAAATCCAGTGTGCTTAGTTTGAATGAGGAAATCTTGCATTATAGGATGATATGCCTGTCCCCCCAAACAAGGGCCCATAAGCAGGGCTATCTGGGGTATTATCCCCGACGCAAGTATTTGAGCCCTAAAAATCCATCCGTAGGCTTCCAAGGTATCCATCCCTTCCTGAAGTCGAGCACCTCCAGAGTCATTCATACCGATAAATGGCCAGCCCATCTCCTTGGCAAAGTTAATAGCTCGGATTTCCTTCAAACCGTGATATTCGCCGAAGGTCCCAGCCATAGCCATATAGTCCTCAGCAAAGGCGACAACCGGCCTGCCGTTAACCAAACCGTAACCAGTAACCACCCCTTCAGCCGGTACCTCCCTTTTATCCATACCAAAATGGACGGTTCTGTGCTTAACGAACAAGCCTATTTCCGTGAAGGTACCGGGGTCAAAAAGGTACTCTATTCTTTCCCTGGCTGTCCATTGTCCACCTTGATGGCGTTTTTCAATAGCCTCAGGGGGGGCCATCTGCAATATTTTGGCTCTCTTTCGCTCGTATTCCTCAATTAACTCCTTAGTCGTGCCCATTGATAACGGTCCTCCTTACAAATTTCTGAGTATTTTGGGATTTTGCCAGCCTTGTGTGTAACAATTTGGCATCTATTCTCGTGTTCTTCGTCAGTTCTTCCGGCTTGTTCAAATCGGTGTCAGGTCCATCAGCCATGATCAAGCTTCCTTATGATTACAATTAACCGCAGAGCTCTTTATAATTCCCCTCATCTTCAAGGATTCTTGTGTGAAATTATGCAGAAGATCATATAAAAGTGATTGATACTGCGCAGCCCTGTTATTATATGGCATAAACGCCAGCTTTTCAATATTTTACTGCTACCACCACAGCGGCAAACCAGTCGATTAGCGCAAAGTGCTCAGAAATAGTCAAGAGGATTAAGATTTCTTCAACCAGAGGATAGCGATTTATTAGCTAACTTGCTTTCACGAACCAAGCTTCAAGTGCTCACCAGGAAAGTAATTATGACATTCCCGTTAGTATATTGCTTATGAACTACTCCCACCATGTACTCAAGGTCAAGTTCCCTATGAGGCTTCTGTAATGTATTATTTAATATGCCGCCTCGCTTTTTAATGGGTAGTAAATCCCTGGATTACGAAGCTCGATTTAGAGTTACCTTATTTATCAGGCATAAACTGCTTTATATCTTTCTACTATCATAAGCCCAATGTAAAACCGCCTGCCTTTGTTTTTTACGGCAGTCCAAATCACCACGGAAACAATTATTTTTTATTTGAGCGATATGTCTTTTTAATGCTTTCCATCTTTTGATTTGTCGTTTATCATCTTCATGCCTGCGCCCCATGTAATATCGACAATACCACTGAAACCAACCGCGGGGATCATCAGGATTTACCCAGCCCTTCTTTCTCCAAACAGATAAAGGTTGGCTGGCATTAACACCGAAAAAATTTAATTTTGGATCATGTCTTTCTGAACAAAGTTTCGCTCTGGTAAACCAGCTTCTGGGAAATTCCTTTCTGCAATCAGTCATGTATTTGCCGCCGAAAATGCCAAGCTCAAGCATTTCCTTTGGGGTCAGTTCTGGTTTAAATTCAGCGTCAAAATTTTTTCCATCCGGCTCTGTTAATTCATAGCGATAGTTAGTTTGCATTTTGTCATTAACGATTATTATTGATGCTATCTTCATTTTTATTAATCCATAAAAATTTCTCCTTCAAAGATACAAAAAAACAATTTATCCGTATCAATCTGTTTAAACGGATAGCAGAAGTCAAGTCAATCGTTTATTTTTCCAGTTGGCGGTGGGGGTGGGATTCGAACCCACGTTCGCCAAAAAGGCGAAAGCGGTTTTCAAGACCGCCACCATAAGCCACTCGGTCACCCCTCCTGGCTTCAAATTCTACTTCAAATCGACTTCTTCAGGCAATCTTGCCGACCTTGTGCTAGCGTCTGTACCAAACTTTGGCCCGACATGGATGATATACGAGCTGGTGGGCCAGGCGTCGCAGATGACAGGGGAGGATGTCATGAAGATACTACTTTACAATAAGACGCGCTCTGAGAGGCGATTTTAGGCGGGTAAAACGCCTGAGGTTACAGTAGAAAGTAGGTCTATGCCCTTTTACAGGCTGATTTGCACTAGGGCATTAGCAGTCACGGGTCCGGCTAAGATTAAGAAAGTGTCAGGCGTCCTCCACTTTAAAATGTGGGAAGACAACTCTGAAGGGAACCTCTTTTTTATGTAGCGATTGATATAGAGCTATGGCTTCTTCTGTCTCCAAGGGGGTGATTTTGTTAATTTCGCCTGGCAATAGTGATTGATATTGGGCAAAGAAATGACCCTTTGGCGTTCTGAATAAGAATTTGTTACGGCCACCTTGCTCACAGTTATAGCCGTTCCAGTATTCGTCATGGGCTATTAGCGTGGCTGTGGCTGTGCGGTATCGTTTACCTGCGAGAACCCAGATCATGTTTTGTGGTTGCATCGGTTCACCTCCAGTTATACTTTTGGCCCAGGCTATACCGGTATTGCTGGGGCCTTGCCATTATCCTCTTATATTATACCTCAAGGATGCGTTTTTTGGACTGGTTGCTAGCAGGCAATCTTGCCCTGGACAATTCGGGAATTTGACCTTTGTTCTAGGTGACTATAAAATAAACTCGGGCGAGTAAACCGGGTGACTGCCCTGGATTTAATGTGCCAGGGAGGAAAGTCCGAGCTCCACCGAGCAGGGTGCTGGGTAACACCCAGGAGGGGTGACCCTACGGAAAGTGCAACAGAAACACACCGCCAGCGGCCCCGATATCATCGGGGTGCGGGTAAGGCTGAAATGGTGAGGTAAGAGCTCACCAGCAACCAGGAGACTGGTTGGCTGGGCAAACCCCACCTGGAGCAAGACCGAATAAGAGGGCATTTAAGGTGCTCGGCCGAGGCCCTCGGGTTGGTCGCTTGACCCTGATGGCAACATCAGGGCTAGATGGATGGTCACCACTCCATGTGGAGTACAGAACTCGGCTTACAGGTTTACTCGCCCAAAATTTTTTTCAGCCTTATATGCGGCAAAGGACAGGGATGAGACTCAAGCCTTGACCAGGGGGTTATCCAAGGGAAAAACAAGGGAGAAGATGGCATCTCAGCAGCCATAAACAAGTTTGTTAAACCAGGGTTCCCGGCATAAAATAATAATGCATGTGTGACATACCCCCCAAGCTTCGTGATTTTATTCTCTTTTGTGCTCAGAGGCGGAGCCCGGAGTGGCCGGCTATTTATGATGAAATGACCAGAGTAGCCGGAAGAAAATTGTTCCAGGGATTAGGCTGCAAAGAGCTTAAGCAGCTGGGGTTATCGTTCTCCCTATCCGGTATGGACAAAACCATCCAATTGGTGAAAGAGGTTACCTCTCAGAACCATCAGTAAGAAGCATTTTGCAGTCTTCCATGCGAAATGATAGCATTTTATAGTCTTCCGCATAATTTCGTATAGAACCCTCCCCTTGGAAGGGAGAGGGTCTAGGCAAGGGTGCATTTTCCCTTCTCTAACTCTCTCTCGCTCGGGGAGAGAGAATTATAAGGAGGCTTGTTATGCGGATAGCTGTGCTTGCCGATACTCACGTAAACACGCTTGAACACCTTCCTAAAAAGATAATTGATGCCATCTCCACGGTAGATTTGATAATCCACGCTGGAGACTTCACCGATGTACAAGTACTTGAGGAGTTGAAACAGCTGAAATGGGTGAAAGCAGTCCACGGTAATATGGATTCAATGGAGCTAAAGACTGTACTCCCGGTCAAGGAAATAGTTGAAATAGATAATAAACGAATTGGCATAACTCATGGCTCAGGCAGTCCTTGGGGAATAGAAGAGAGAGTAAGGAAAATGTTTGAGTCAGACCGGATTGACATTATTGTCTATGGCCATTCTCACCAATCTCAAAACACAGTCATCAATGATATTCTCTTGTTCAATCCCGGCAAGGCCACAGACTCTTTTGGCATTCTCACGATCGATGGAGCGGTCAAGGGAGAGATAATCAACTCTCGATGATGATTGTTTACCGTTTTATCACGATAGAACCGTAGCCGACCACTCGGGAGAAATCACCACTAGTGTCTCCACTGGTGGCATATTTCAACAAACTTGCCTTTTTAGCCTTCATTTCTTTGGCTGCGACGATAGCTGAAGCAACTGGACCATACCCGCACATGGTACAATTAAGGCTCTCACAGCGCTCATATAGCTCTTCCTCATCAAGAGCAACTATGGCCTCTATTAGAGAGCCATCCTTTTCCATAGCGACAGAGTGAGGTTCATAATGCGTGAAATCACTGCTGGCGATAATTATTAAGTTATCGCCAGCCTGGGAAATAGCCTTGCCCACCGTCCGAGCTGTTTCTATGTCTTGAGCCAGCATAGTTATGGGCACAATTTTTACCTTCTTATAGAGGTGTTGAAGCCAGGGTAATTGCACTTCAATACTGTGCTCATGTATATGAGCGGTCTCGTCTGCTTTGATTACCTTCCCCAACAGCCTTTGACCAAGCTCTTTGTTTATTTCTACCTCACCCAGCGGTGTGTTCCAGCTAGCTCCTAACCATAGAGAAACAGGATAACCATACCCGGTGTGGTTGGGACCAAGTATCACTGCGGTATCGAAGTTCCCATCATCAGCAAGCTCCTTATAGGCATAGGCTGCTACTGGCCCCGAGTAATAATAGCCAGCGTGGGGGGCAACGACAGCCACAATCTCCCTCTGTCCTTTTTTATCCACTCGGGGTATAACTCCCGGTCCAAGTTCATGTTTGTAGCACCATTCAATTTGGTCTTCTAATTCTCTGGCAGAGCCAGCATAAAACATACCAGAAACAGCAGGTTTTCTTATCTTCATACGACACCCCAGCAAAGCAAGACTACCCTTTAGGTGCCTTTTTCGTCCTTTTCCTGGTCTTTTTCTTGACCTCCTCAGCTTCTCCCTCGGTCTTTCCTTTGCTTTCCTCTGCGAGCTTCTCTGTCCTCAGTCTGGCTTGGTCACGGTACCAGCGGTGTATTTCGTCCAGAGCTGGTGGGAAGATGCTGAACACCTTTATATCACTGGGAAATTGCACCGAGTGTTCCTCTCTAATGAACAGAAGCCCAGCCTCATCGTCTTTAAGTGTCTCGCTTATCTTCTTAGCCATAAATTCATTTCTCTTCTTTGCCGCCTCAACATAGAATTCAGAAATTTTACTTGCCACCTTATCACTTATAAAGCCAAGCATCAGGCATCTTTGCCAGTCCATGAACTCTCCAAACAATTCCTCTCCTTCAACTGTCTCAAAGATAGCGCCATTATCACACTGAGTTTTAGCAATTTGATAACCGCTTGGATTCAGCCTCTTCATGGCCTTCATACCATCCTCATTAGATTGAAATATTGATTCGTGGTAAACCCGGTTCACCCTCCCGATCTTTGACGCTAAATTGTTTAGGTGTTCTGCTACTTGTTGCCAATAACGACTACATTTTTCTTTGTATTCATCAGGGGCTTCCTCGACGGAATATACAAGTGGGACGAGATAAAGCTTCTTTCCTTGTTTGAAGCGCTCAGCTTCAAGTTTCTCTATTTTGCCTAATTGCTCTGGCATGGATATTTAGCTCCCGAAAAAAAGTCCTCCAAAGTTTCAGTGCACTTTATATCGAGATGGGCTTAAGTGGAAAGGGAAAAGGCAAGCTTTTCATGGGTACTACTCATCAGGCTCTCCTTCTTTTCCCCAGTTCTGCATCATCTTCTTAATTTGCTGGGCAAGTTTGGGATCCTCCTTGAGGCGCTGAGTAAATACAGGGCAGCTCTGAAGAATCATCTCCTGACTCATAGAGGCCATACTTTCCATAATCTGGTCTAGTTCGCTTTTGGCTTGTTCGGGTAGATTTGTCCCCTGCATCGCTATCCTGAACTGCGCGATATCCTCAACGCTAACCTGAACCGGAGTCAAGCAATGTTTATACCAGGGACATTCCTTACATCTAACAAGTGCCGTGACTTCATCTAAAATATCACCCATTTTTAGTCCTCCTAGTTAACGTAATTTTAGCATCTTTCTTTGATATAAAGGAAATCGAATTCGTTGAGACTGGTTGTATGATATTTTAAAATTTGGCATTTAATTTTTAGCAGGCAGACCTCCCTTAATCTTAGTTGACATAATGTTTTAACCATCTGATTCTAATCTGTCTTAGCCAGAGGATGGTATTTGCGGTGAGTCTCTTCAGCATACTTATCGGAGGCATGGACATAGCGGGTAGCGGTATCCAAGGATTCATGACCCAGAAGAATTTGAAGAGCTGCCGGATTAGCACCTTCTTCAGCCAGGTAAGTAGCAAAACCATGCCTCAAAGAATGTGCTGAAGTTGGGACGTTGATCTTTAGTTTCTCCCGGTATCTCTTAATTCTATCCTGAAGGTAATTGGTGGAAATCCTTTTCCTTGATTTAGCTACATTTCTGCCGGCATAAGGGATAAAAAGGGCAGTACAATCATCCTGGCGAGTCACTAAATATGCATCCAGGTGCTGTTTAGCCCGTGGAGTTAAGTAAACGAAGCGTTGCTTTCTGCCTTTACCAGTAATAAAAATCCGCCCGGTATCGTCGATTTGACTACGATTTAGATTGCATAGCTCAGAAATGCGCATGCCAGTAGCAAATAGCACTTCCAGCATGGCGCGGTTCCTTAAAGCCGTTTTGATATTTGACTCTGAGGAACTTGGTGCTTCAATCAGTCTAATCAAATCCCCAAGCTCAGCTACTTGGGGATGTTTTCTTCCAGCCTTGGTTAATTTCACCGCTTCAGGCGGCAAGGGACAAGGGTAATCAACGTCAATTAAGTAGCGCAGGTAGGCTCTCATAGCCGACAGCATACGGTTTATAGAGCGGGAATCAAGCTGTTTTTCGCCTTGCTTTTCGAGACTTGCTGTTTTGCGATCACGTGAAACTAAATACGCTTTGTAATAGGTGATAGCACGCTTATCAACCTTGTCAAACTCAATGTTGCTTTCATCTAGGAAATTGCTGAAAACATTTAAATCTCGTTCGTAGTTGTAAGCTGTTTCAAGAGAATACTTATTAGCCTGAAGATTTAAAAGAAAGTCATCAATGTGCGGCAGCATTTTAAATTGGTCCTTTTTCCTGCGCGCTGCGCAATATGTCACCTTGATCATCCCGACAGGTAAATTCTATGGCTTGCTTCTCATCAGACACCAGTAGAATTTTTGAATTCATCAACATCTGCAAGTTCCACCATAACTTATAAGCAGAAGTAGTACCTACCTCGACAAATAAATCCATGTGCCCATCTTTATAAATACCTAAGTCGGCACGTCCTTTATTAAGGAAGGGCTCAGAAATTACCTCAAATCCCTGATTTTCAAAATACTCAGTAATTGCATCCATCATTTTTTTATGCCAGCTGCCACCATGACGCGCGGATCCCTTTATGCCATGCTTCTGTGTCAGATCATCCCATAGGTCATGTCCATCTCTAGCAATGAATTCCTTCGCTTTAATTTTACCTGTGATAATCAAGAGAGCGATTTTCCTAAAAGTGTATGGACACTCATCACATCCGGGCACCTTTTCAGTAACGTGCTCGACGATAACCTTCCGCAGCCACTCAATTTCACGATTGATAGCTTTCTCAACTATATGCCAAGGCAAACCTGGTTCTGTAAACTTTCTATCCTTCCTTGACATAAAATTTATCCTTGCTTATTTCTACTATGGAAAGCTTTATGAACCTCTTTTAGATGCCTATTAGTGACGTGGGTGTAAACTTGGGTTGTTCTAATACTTTCATGGCCTAGCATTTCTTGAACAGAGCGAATGTCGGCACCACTTATCAATAGGTCTGTGGCAAAAGAATGCCTCAGAGTGTGAGGGGTGGCCTCGATTGGCAAGCCAGACTTTTTTGCATACTTGGCAACAATTCTTTGGATGGACCTCGCTGTCAGTCGCATCTTTTCACCGTTCTTTTGGGTGTCTACTGCGCCACTATATCGAATAAACAGCGGCTTAAAATGGTCCTGACGTGACTGCAGGTAGCGCTCAATCCACTGCACTGCTGTATCCGACAAGAAGACCACTCGTAGCTTATTTCCTTTGCCTTTAACGCCAAATTCCTTACGCTCTAAGTCTACCTGGTCGCGATTTAAATTAACTAATTCTGATACTCTTAATCCTGTGCTGAATAGGGTTTCTAAGATAGTCCTATCCCTCAGCCCCACATTATTTGATATTTTGGGACTGTTTAGTAATCTTTCTATCTGCTCCGGATTTAAGAAGGCAATAGAACGGGAGCCTTGCTTGGGGAGCTCTATCTTGTCAGGGGACAGGGTGACTATGTCACGCTGAACAAGGAGATAGCGCAAGAAAGATCTTAACGCAATGATGTGGTAGCTCTGGGTGACACGCTGCAGTGGCAAGCCATCGCGGGCACGCAAGTGTGCTAAATATAACCTGTACCTTCTGACAAGCTCCAGGTTTATGTCTTCAGGTTTTGTGGCAGGGGAATTTTCGGTGAGCCAGTTGTGGAAACGTTTCAAATAATGTCTGTACTCGCGAATGGTAAGAGGGGAAAAGCCTTTCTGGATTTCCAGGTATTCTAAGAACTCGGTGACCAATAACTCTAAGGTCATATTCGACTCTTATGTTTCATCAATTGCTTCTTGTCGCAAAAGTGACAGTTTGCGACAAGATTTTTATGTTAATACTTTTACATCTTCATGTCAAGTGCCTTTTTGCCTTCAAGGCAAAATAATACTTACCACCCGCGAGCCAAAAAGACATTGTTCAATATATTCAAAAGACCTGAGTGCTTATCCCGCTCATGAAGAAATAAACAACCAAGGGAGAGTAGTTAGAAAACTTGGGCTCCCCTACTCTCATACAAGGGTAATTTTTTCATACTGATGAACAATATTGAAGGCCAGAGTTTCCTTCAAAGCCATAGCTTCATTATAGCAAGCTAGTAAGCTGGCAAACTGATCAGCCCAGTCACCCCGACTCCTTAAGGAGTCACCACCCCACCCAATCGTTCGCCCTCCCTGCTGCCTCTCCCCCATACCTGCAGCGTTCCTTATCCTTGAAGCTGCAAGCTCAATGGATTACAATCATGATGTGGCAAGCGAGCTAACTAAACAAAACATTGCCAAATTATTAGCTGAACTCCCTAACGGAGTCGAGGTGGTGGCAGCTGCAAAAACCAGAACACCTGAGGAAGTTTTGGAAGTTGTTCAGGCAGGAATAAAAATCATTGGTGAAAATTATGTCAAGGAAACAAAGAAAGCATATGAATTGGTGGGAAAGAGAGCGAAATGGCATTTTATTGGAACTTTTCAAAAGCATAATGTCAGGAGAAATGTGCTCGAAATATTTGACATGATAGAAACCGTCGACTCCTTGGAGATAGCAAAGGAAATTGATAGAAAGTGTGCTCAAATTGGCAAAACAATGCCTATATTGATTGAGGTAAACAGTGGCAAAGAGCCACAGAAATCAGGAGTGCTGCCGGAGGACGTAGAACAATTAATAAGTGAAATATCCCATCTTAGGAATATCAAAGTGATGGGCCTTATGACCATGGGGCCCCGTTTTGGAAACCCTGAAGACTCCAGGCCTTATTTTGTGGAGACAAGGAGAATATTTGACAGAATTAAAGAGCTGAAGTTGCCCAATGTAGAAATGAGATATCTTTCCATGGGCATGACTAATTCTTATAAGGTTGCCCTGGAGGAAGGCGCCAATATAATCAGAATAGGCACTAAGGTATTTGGCGAGAGGGTCGGTTCCTCATAATTCGATTACCAACCCCGCACCACACTCTTTGGGTCGATATTAATCCCCTTCGTACTTATGCAACAGTGTAGGCCTATCGGCGCGCCTCTATTAAACAAGAACGGTGGTATTTTTCATCCTTAACAAAGGCAGAAAATCCCCAACCTGCTCTTAGTCCCTCTTTTCTCACTTCGTTATCATAAACAATTGTAATTTTCATTTTCTTCTTTCTAATAGGAGACTAATTCCCGTGAGGTTGTTTAACTCACCCCCTAAATAGCTGGTTATCTTATTTAGAAGTTCGTCCATTCCCCATCCTTTGGCAGCGGAGATGAGAACAATGCCCTCATTCGGCAACAAGATTTCTTCCTCGAAGTAAGGAATAGCAGTTAGTGCTTTCAGCTCTGCCTCGCTGCTTAAAGCTAGGTCTAGCTTATTGAATACTGTAAATTTTGGTTTATTTTCCAGATTTAGCTCGCTGAGTATCTTTTCTACTGTGAGACACTGATTAGCAGCATTCTTGTGTGTTATGTCAACTATATGTAGAAGTAAATCAGCCTCATTCAGTTCCTCTAAAGTGGCCCGGAAGGCGGCAATTATTGAAGGTGGAAGTTTATGAATAAAGCCGACGGTATCGGTGATTAGGAATCTTTGCCCGGTAGCTAGAGCCAGCCGCCGAGTCACAGGATCCAAAGTAGAAAAGAGCTTATCTTCCACATCTACAGTGGCTTTGCTTAAGGTGTTGAACAAAGTGCTCTTACCGGCATTAGTATACCCCACGAAAGCTACGATGGGTGTGCCGGTCTCCTTACGGCGCCTCCTGTAAAGTGCTCGATGCTTTCTGACACTTTCTATTTTATGCTGAAGGAGATTGATACGCTTATAGATAAGGCGGCGATCTGTTTCCAATTGTGCCTCACCGGGACCTCTGGTGCCGATGCCACCGCCAAGTCGCTCTAAATGGCGCCACTGCCCAACGAGCCGGGGCAGAAGATATTGGTGCTGGGCCAGTTCAACCTGGAGTTTTCCTTCATGGGTTCGAGCTTTTCGGGCGAATATATGTAAAATCAGAGCGGAGCGGTCAATAACTTTGACTCCCAATGCCTCTTCTAGATTTCTTTGCTGCCTCGGCGACAGCTCATCATCAAAGATTACTGTGTCGTACGGAGTTTGCTCTTTGAGGCTAATTAGCTCCCCAATTTTACCCTTACCTATATAATAGGTAGGCGAAGGCGCGTCAAGCCTCTGAGTTAACATGCCTACTACATTGGCGCCTGCTGTTTTAGTCAGATAAGATAGCTCTTCTAAGGAATCTGTAACTGACCAACCATGGTTGGAGACCTTGCTTCCTACCCCTACTAGGAGTGCTTGTTCTACCTTGGCTTCAGTAGTAAAAAATTTCTGCTTTATCTCCTCCTCCTGCACACAATCGAGGTTGCTTCGTCGCTAACGCTCCTCACAATGACAATTTCGAGCGTGCCAAGCCAATAGACGATTTATCCCCTGTTCCAGGCGGTTATCAGAAATGGTCAGGGAAAATCTTATGTAACCCTCTCCCTCCTTCCCATAGCCAGTCCCCGGGGTTACCGCTATCCCGGCTTCGTCCAGCAATTTCTTGGTAAAATCCATAGATGTATATCCCTGGGGAATCTTAGCCCAGATATAAAAGGTTGCCTTGGGTATTCTGGCCTTCAGCCCTATCTCATTAAGGACTTTTAGCAACTTATCTCGGCGCCGTTGAAAAATAACATTACGCTCGGCAATGTGTTCCTGGGAGCCGCGCAGAGCTTCCACAGCGGCATACTGAATTGCCTGAGGAATGCCTGAATCCAGGTTGGATTTAACTTGAAATAAGGCGTCCACCATGTCAGCATTACCTACCACCATGCCTATTCGCCACCCTGTCATGTGATAAGTTTTGGACAGGGAATGAAATTCCACACCTATTTTCTTTGCCCCAGGTATCTGCATGAAGCTCGGTGGCTTGTAGCCATCAAAGGCAACTTCGGTATAAGGAGCGTCATGGCAGATTGCTAAGTCGTGCTGCTTTGCGAAATGCACTGCTTTCTCAAAGAAATCAAGGCCAGCTATAGCGCCTGTGGGATTGTTTGGGTAGTTAAGCCACATAAGCTTTGCCTTATCGGCTACCTCGCCTGGAATAGCTTTAAAATCAGGCAGAAAATCGTTTTCCTCCTTCAAAGGCATAAAGTAAGGCTCGCCACCGGCTAATATAGTGCCCAGAGAAAATGGTGGGTAGCCTGGGTCAGGCACCAAAGCCAGGTCACCAGGTTCAATAAAGCATAAAGCCATATGCCCGATCCCCTCCTTGGAGCCAATAAGTGGTAAAACCTCTTTAGCCTGGTCCAGGGTAACGCCGAAGCGTCTCTTATACCACTCAGCAATGGCTTGACGAAGTTCGGGCAAGCCGGCGGTTTCAGGATAACGATGGTTTGCAGGGTCCTGCGCTGCCTGACACATATATTCGATGATATGAGATGGCGTTGGTAAATCAGGGTCGCCAATAGCAAAGCTGACTATGTCCTCTCCCCTATCCCGAAGCTCGGCGATTTTCTGATTTATCTCCACAAAAAGGTATGGAGGCAATCTATTAAGCCTTTTGGCTAATTCCATCAGCTCTTTCCTACAAGCCATTCACCGGTGAAAACTTCCTCCACTGGACCGGTAAGTAACACCTCCCCTACCCTATCCCAGGATACTGTTAAAGTCCCGCCTTTGAGTATTATGTCAACTTGAGGCTCTACGTAGTCCAGTAATTGAGCGGCCACAGCTATGGCGCAGGCACCACTACCACAGGCCAGGGTTTCTCCAACACCCCGCTCCCACACCCTGGCTTCTATCTTCACCCTACTCAAGACCCTGGCTACTTCAAAATTAGTCCTTTGGGGGAACATAGGGTGCCTCTCTACTTTCGGTCCTAGCTCAGCCAATGAAAAATCATCAATTGGCCGGGATGGAAAGCTCACCGCATGGGGATTTCCCATGGATAGAATAGCCAAGGTTAACTCTTCACTGTTTATCGCTAAAGGGTAATCCAATATTGGTATTATGTCAACTTCAATCTTAATGGGAATTTGCTCCGGTTTGAATTGTGGCAGACCCATATTTACCTCGACTCGATTGACCTTATTCCCCGACATATAAGCTTTAATTTTTCTTACGCCCGACAAAGTCTCTATTGTCAGAGAGCGATTGTCTTGCTCCCTTCGCGATGAAATTTTGGCACTCAAGCCTTTCTCAATAGCATACTTGGTAAAACATCTCAGTCCATTGCCCGAAACCTCAGCCTCAGAACCGTCGGAGTTAAAAATTCGCATCTTCAAATCAGCATTGGTCGAATCCTGCACCAGTATCAAGCCGTCCGCCCCTATGCCAAAGTGATGGTCACAAGTAGCCCAGGCCAACTTTGACCATTCCCCTTCCATAGTTCTGGCGTCAACCAGAATGAAGTCATTACCCGTGGCTTGTAACTTGGAGAATTTCATGATATGAAGCCTTCTATGAGAATCTTCACTTTGTTCATGGTGGCAATGTTGGCTTCGGCTTCGGCTTCGCTACTGTCAAACCAGTGAATTCTGCTATCGCCGAGGCGAAACCAGGCATACTGGTGGCGAGCCAGTCGATGGGTTTCACATTTTATTTTATCAATAGCCTGAGGCAAAGTCATCTCGCCTTGAAGAAACTGACATATTTGCTTGTAACCTATTCCCGACATAGAAGGCAAGGAAAAGCTGTAACCTTTTTTCAATAGATTTTCCACTTCTTCAACCAATCCCATTTGTATCATTTTATCAACCCGCCAATCAATCCTTCTATACAGTTCGCTTCTTTCTCGGGTCAAACCAATGAGCAGGATGGGGAAATCTGGCGCCTCTTTACGCTGTAATTGAGAAGGACGCTGCCCTGTCGCATGATAGATTTCTAGGGCCCTTATTATGCGGCGGGTATTACTGGGATTGATTTTTAATGTCGCTATAGGGTCAATATCCTGCAATTCCTGATAAAGATTCTGACTGCCTTCTTGCTCTGCCCTGGCTTCTAACTGGTTTCTTCGCTTTCGGTCAGGCGGCACCTGAGGTATTTTCCATCCTTCTACCAACGACCACACATAAAGGCCACTGCCACCGACCAGTAAGGGTAGTTTGCCTTTCTGCTTAATGGCTTTCAGTGCCTCAATGGCCAGTTGATGATATATAGCCAGGCTAAAATCTTGGTCAGGCTCGACTACATCGATTAGATAGTGAGGGACCGATTCTCTCTCAGCCGGGCTCGGCTTATTGGTGCCGATATCCATATACCGATAGACCTGGCGGCTATCGGCGCTTATTATCTCTATGGGAAAGTATTGAGCAAGGTGCAGAGCAAGCTCACTTTTTCCAACAGCAGTGGGACCAACGATAGCAATCATTACCAAGTAGTCAGTAGTCAGAATTCAGTAGTCATGACTTGGCTACTCTCCTAGCATACGCCTCCAGAAGCCTACTGACCTCTTCTAGATTCTTTTCCAGCGTTCTTGTATCTCCATAACCAAGATCTTTAGCTAGGATCAAGTAATAGCGGCATTCCTCGATAGAACCTTGAGCAATATTGTAAAAACGAGCCTTGTCAGGATTTCCTTTTCTCTTGAATCCCTCAGCAATATTGGCTGGTATTGAAATCGCCGCCCGCCGTAACTGCGATACTAGCCCAAACTGTTCCCCACTGGGAAAGGAATTTGTGAAATGATAAATCTCTAAGACCCATTGATGAGCCTTTTGCCAGACTATCAGATCCTTAAAACTCTTAGATGACATACTGACTACTGGCTACTGACTACTGACTACTTTCTACTGACTCCTGTTTACTTTATTCTTCCCTTGATTTCAGCAGTTTGCTCAACAATACTCGCGAATTCTTCAGCTTTGAGGCTGGCTCCGCCAACCAGGCCACCATCGATTTCTGGATGGGAAATAAACTCAGCAATGTTAGCAACAGTAACACTGCCGCCATAAAGGATACGTAAATCCTGAGCTATGGTCTTATTCCATAGCTTAGCCAGAACATCACGAATAAACTGGATAGTAGCTGATGCCTGCTTTCCAGTTGCCGCCTTACCTGTGCCAATAGCCCAGACCGGCTCGTAGGCAATCACTAAATCACGGACAGGCTCTATACCGTTCAAAGCTGCCGTCACCTGTTTATTAACTACCTCTTCTGTCTTACCAGCTTCATTCTCTGCAAGCCTCTCCCCAATACATAAGATAGGCTTAAGCTTATGTGCCAAAGCCGCCTTTACCTTCTTGTTAACTATTTCGTCAGTTTCCCCAAAATACCGTCTCCGCTCAGAGTGTCCCAGTATGACAAATTCGCATAACTCCGTGAGCATCAGCGGGGATATCTCACCGGTGTAAGCCCCTTCAGTCTCAAAATGCATATTCTGTGCACCTATCTTGAGAGACGAATTCTGGAGCATCATATTTATGGCAACTAAAGATACGAACGGCGGACAAAGTACCTTTTCCACTCCTTCTATCCTATCAATTTTCTCAATCATCTCGAGAACAAGCTGTTCGGCTTCAGTCGTCGTAGTGTTCATTTTCCAGTTACCAGCAATGAAAGGAATTTTCATTTCATAACCTCCTGTTATTTTTTATCTAGCAAAACCTTAACACCAGGCAAGGTAACGCCCTCCAAAAACCTCAGGCTGGCACCACCTCCTGTAGAAACATAGGTCATCTTATCACTTAATCCCATTTCTTGAACTATTTCAGCAGAAGAGCCGCCGCCAATAATAGTAGTGGCATTTAGAGTAGCTAAAAAACTGGCTATGGACCTGGTTCCTTGAGCGAATTGAGGTATTTCATAAATCCCCATAGGGCCATTCCACGTGATGGTACGACACTTTCTTAGTTCACTATAAAAAAGCTCAATAGATTGAGGGCCGATATCTACGATATGGCTACCAGATGGTATATTAGTTGTTGGCACTACTCTAGTTGGGACTCCGGCTTTGATTTCCTCCGCCACGACTGCATCAATGGGTAGCAAAAACGGCACCTTCCACTCCTCGGATTCCTGTAACAATTTCCTGGCCAGGCCCAGCTTATCGTCCTCTGTTAAAGAATGCCCCACCTCATATCCTTGTGTCTTTAAGAAAGTAGCAGCCATGCCACCACCAACCAGCAACATGTCAACCTTTCTTAGCATATTCTGCAACAGTTCTATCTTATCGCCCACCTTAGCACCACCTATAAGGCAGGCCAAGGGTCGCTCTGGATTATCCAAGAGCTTCCCCATAACCTTTAGCTCTTTTTCCATTAAAAAGCCAGCCACCGCAGGCAAGTATTTAGCTACACCTACGGTAGAGGCATGAACCCGGTGAGCAGTGCCAAAGGCATCATTAACATAAATATCGGCTAACTTGGCTAGCTTCCGGGCAAAGTCGGGGTCATTTAGTTCCTCTTCGGGATGAAAGCGCAGATTTTCCAAAATCAAAATCTCGCCCTCTTTTTGCGTCCCTACTTTGCTTTCTACTTCCCGGCCTATACAGTCGGACGCCGTGCTGACAGGCAAATTTATAAGTTGTGACAACCTCTGTGCTATTGGCGCCATCCGCAATTCCTTAACCACTTTACCTTTAGGACGTCCTAAGTGAGAGCAGATGATTATTTTGGCTTTGTGGTCAACGAGATATTTGATAGTAGGTATCGAAGCTCGGATGCGGCTATCATTGCTAATGGTGCCAGTATTTATATTTAGTGGGACATTAAAATCGACTCTGAGTAGAACCTTCTTGCCTTTGACCTCTACATCTTCAACAGTCTTTTTCGGCATTTTGCCTCCTAGAAGTCGCGGTTCAATAGAAAACAAGCTATCTCTTTAAGCAGAGCCTGCCTCGATATGTCGAGCCAGGTAGCCTCGAGGTATGCTAAAGCTTTCTGATAGTGCTGCTCAGCCAAATTCTCAGCATAATCCCTGGCGCCTAATTGGTCCAGAATCTTCGTGACCTCCGCGATATCTTTGCCCTCGATAGATTTTTGAGAATAAAGCTTCTCGAGTCTCCCTCTTGCCTCGCCCTCACTATTTTGCAATCCGTAAACTACGGGCAAAGTCTTCTTCCTTTGAGAGATATCGCTAACAGATTTACCAATGCTTTTCCCCATTCCCCAAATTCCCAATATATCATCATAAATCTGATAGGCTATGCCTAATTCTTTGCCGAACAGGTGAAAAAAATCCACCAACTTACCATCTTCGCTGCCCAGATATGCTCCCAAAGAAGTCGATACGGCAAACAGGGCTGCTGTTTTTCTGACTGCCATATCAAGGTAATCCTCAGTGGTGATGTCGAGACGGTTCTCATATTCAACGTCTAAGTATTGTCCCTCACAAAGCTCCAAACAAGCCAAGCTTAACATTTCAGTGGAACTAGCGACCTTTTCATCGGTTATTCCCTTCTCTTTTAGTTTAAGTAACGCTAAATAACCTAGAGTGAACATGGCATCGCCGGCGTTTATCGCTTGAGACTGACCCCATAATTTCCATACAGTTGGCCGGTGATGACGCTCATCGCTGGCGTCTTCTATATCGTCATGAATTAAAGAAAAATTGTGGATGAGCTCGACGGCTGCGCCGGCGGGCATTACCTGCGACGTGTCACCCCCCACTGATTGACAACTAAGAAGGCAAAGGGTAGAGCGAATAAATTTACCCGATTCTCTGCTACAAGAGTGTCCATGCTCATCCTGCCAGCCCATGTGATATCGCAGCATATTACGAAGTACTGAAGGACAGCTATCGATAACCTTCCTTATCTCAACTCGCACTGTGTCGCGATAAGATGTGAAGGACTCAGGCACGCTATATTTTATGCCCATAAAAGCCAGTCCATATTATCCGCTCAGAAAGCAGCTTGTCAACTGAGTGGGCTTTGTGCTCTGCTGCCAAAGGTAGCCATAACGTGTAAGATAACCATCAACAGAAAGCTTGATAAAACCCTATTAGCGCGCTATAATTGGCACTTTGGTAGCAAGATTGCTAATTACAGGAGGCAGGTAGATGAATTGTATTGTGTGCGGGAACCCATTGCTTTACGACAGGGTTGTTTTCCATTGTTCCTGTGGTGCCTTTGTGCACGCCTACTGTTGGGATGAGCATGTATTACAAGCTCATCAACCGCCCTTTGAGACAGGCGCCGTTAATTTGGATGGTGAATTTTTAGCAAGGGAGAACAAAGTAACGGAACAGATTTCAGTGGCGCAGGTTTCGGGGGAACAAAGCCTTGAGGAGCGAGGCCTGGAAGACCAAACCCCAGAGGAACAGAGCCCTGAGGGACAAAACTCGGAAGAAGAAATAACACCTCTTTTGGAATAAAGGAGGATATAAATGCCTATTTATCAATATCGATGCCTGAACTGTAAACTGCAATTTGAGCTTAAGCAGAGCTTTAACGATAAACCGATAGCTGATTGTCCTACCTGCCACGGAATTGCCCGTCGCATTTTCTCTCCAGTCCCCATCATATTTAATGGGCCAGGCTTTTATGTAACAGACTCTAGGGAGGAAAAGGGGAAAAGAGCCAGTTCTGAAGGTTTAGGGCAAAAAGGAAAAGACAGTGGAGGCAGTAAGTCATGAAATGTCCTGTCTGTGGCAAGGAGGCCAGGACCCATATTTATTACTGTGCCAGATGTGCCGTTTACGTGCACGAGAAATGCTGGCGGAAGCACGTAGCAGAGGCTCACAGAAGCTAGTTCACCATTTGTTCTTATCATTCAATCCTCATCATGTTATACTTAATTTGGTTGTCCCTGTAGCTCAGCTGGATAGAGCGGCTGCCTTCTAATTGTATGCCCCTTGTCCCAACAGGTGGTTTTACGTATAAATTAGAACCTTTGTACTAATTACTATAACCCTTTTTTATTCGTAAAATGTCGTCCTGTTCCAAACGATTATAGACAATTTAACGCCAATCTTCCGATTATGATTTGAAGGGTATGTTTAGGAGAGTTTGGTGGGGTACCTTATTGGTCTCTCCATTCAATATCCAGGCTCTTAATACAATTACACCCTCAGCCAACCTTAGAGAGAATGCTGTATCGCAAAAGACATAGACAGTCTAGACCCGTGAAGCCCGAGGATAGCTTGAGTCTCTAACAGAAAAAGGAACCCATTTATCCTTATATACCGAAAGATAAAATACGTTATCTTTCGGTATATAGAAGTTAACTCTAACTTAACAAGTGGTATCCTTTTTGGGGGCAGGCCGATGTACCCACCCTTCCTAGTAGGCAGTCGTAACCTATTGACTTCACAACATACGATATTATAAGATGCTTGAATTCTTGTAAGGAGGCTAAGATAATATGGCCAAAGAATCAGTAATCCGCCTCATGACACGACTCGCTGATAAATTCAACGCGATCAATTTGTCACAAGGATTTCCAGATGAAGCGCCCCCTTATGAAATGGTATGGGCAGCTATCGCAGCCTCACTTGGAGGTACCAAAGAAGGCATACATAGTCTCCAAAATACTACTCTGAAGGACATCCATCAAGCAATTGGAGGTGATACTAGAGCTTTCTTGGATAAGAAATTGAAGGATGTACTTGAAGTGCTACAAAACCCCAACGATGCATACAATCAATATTCTTACCCTTTCGGGCTTCCTGAACTTAGACAGGCGGTAGCAGACTATACTATGCGATTTCAGGGTTATAGGCCTGACCCAGAAACAGAGGTTACAATTTCATCCGGCGTAACCGCAGGAATGTTCTCTACCCTTGCCGCAATTTGTCATCCCGGAGACGAGATAATAATGTGCCAACCGTTTCACGAGATGTTTCCCAAACAGGTAGAAGCGTTAGGCTTAAAGTCTAAATACATCACCTTAAGAGAGAACCACCAAACAGGTGCTTGGGACTTAAATGAAAACGAGTTGAGGAAAGTTATGAGTCAAAAGACCAAAGTCTTGATTCTGAATAGTCCTCACAATCCAACTGGAAAAGTCTTTACTGCTGATGAACTACTTGCTGTTGCTAAGATATGCAAAGAGTATGATCTCATAATACTCACTGATGAGATTTATGAACATTTTATTTATGATGATCGACAGCACCAAAGTATGGCGACCATTCCTCATATGAGAGAAAACACTATCGTGGTTAATGGTATTTCCAAAACAGGCGGGGCTACCGGATGGAGAGTGGGTTGGGTTATTTCACCTTCAAAATACACGCCGGCAATAAGGGCCTTCCATGATACATCAGTCATACAAGCACCGACGCCCTTACAGAAAGCAGCCGAGAAACTGCTCAGACTTGATGATAAATTTTTCGAGGGTATTCGAAAACGATACCTTGAGAAGCGCAACATATTAACCAAGGTTTTACAGGACATAGGCTTTCTTGTCCATCCACCTGAAGGTTCGTATTATCTTTTTGCCAGTTTTGAATGTATTCCTTCATTAAGTAATCTTACTGCTACAGATGCAGCCATGTATCTCATTGAAAAAATTGGCGTAGCATCGGTGCCTGGTGACAATTTCTATGCTGTGGGTGACTATGGCAATAAATATCTACGATTCGCATTTTGCAGGAGTAGTAAGACCTTAAACGAAGCGGCTAACAAGCTTAGCAAACTCGCATAATTTGTTGAAATATGCTGTTCGTCTAGGCTATTTAGGAAGGAATCCTTGTGGCTGGTTGGTCCACCGAAGTCCCGGCCGAAGTCGATGCGAACCTTGATGCCAGAAGAGCTAGAAACACTGTTAGAGATCGCATCAGACAACCAATTCTACCCTGTGATTTATACGGCTGTCAGTACGGGATTACGTCAGGCTGAGTTACTAGGCCTTCGATGGAGGGATGTTGACCCCGATATCATGCGCTCAATATCGGTTAGCCATGTATTATATAAACTCCGGGAGTGTGTGAGTTTAAGGAGCCGAAAATAAATCACAGCCGGCGTTATGTATTAACGGCTCCAAATTGTCTGCGTTTCTGAGAGAGTATAGACAGGAGCTTAAATCGCTATATCGCGAGCTAGGCAAACAACTCACTCTGGACGACCTCGTATTTGGGAATATAGAAGGTACGCCTCTCGATCCTGGTGTGCTCATTCATAACTTCGGAAGGATAGCAAAGCGAGCTGGTTTAGAGAATGTCCGTTTCCATGACCTACGGCATACTTTCGCAAGCCTCATGCTATTGAGAGGTGCTGAGCCCAAGGTCATATCAGAAGCCCTCGGACATTCTAGCGTGGCGTTTACAATGGACGTGTATTCTCATATAATAGAGGGGATGCAATCAGATGCTATGGCGTTATTAGACGAATTTCTGCCAGTAGGCAAAAATGGCGTCCGTGAAAAAATTAACGTCAATTTAACGTCAACGCCAAGCATTATGTTAAGCAAAAACTAGAATTTAGCTTTTGTCCCTGTAGCTCAGCTGGATAGAGCGGCTGCCTTCTAAGCAGCGGGTCGTGGGTTCGAATCCCGCCAGGGACGCCATTTTTTTAAGCTAAAATAGGCCCTATGCCGTGAAAAGGTATAGGGCCTTTTCATTAGATGGCACTAATTTGGCACTAATTCCACTGTGCATTATATCAGCGATTTATCTATCCAGAGTGGAATCCTTGGCGAAAATGTCACCAAAGGCCATAGCAGCAGCTTGCTGAAGTCCTGGCGCTATATGAGAGTAGGTATCCAACGTTGTGCTAATGGTTGAGTGGCCAAGCCTTTCCTGGATTATTCAACGGCTGGAGTACTTAGATTACAAGTTGAGCGAACGAGAATAAGAATGTCGTAAACTGCTACGGTACCCAGCTTTCCTCTTGATGATCTATCAATAATCGCTACAAAAGTAGTGGGAGGGGCGAGGGATTCTCATTTTTTCAGCGACTAATAATAGTACAAAAGTACTGGGTCATCAGTACTAACTGATAGGAGGCACTGAACTACCACCCGTATATGGTCACTTGGGTGGTAGGGAGCCAATAGTGAAACCGACCTGGAAATGGTCGGTATTTTGTTTTGAAAGGGGGTGAACACTTCGACACATGAAAGCATTGAAAGTTCCCAAGTATCTTCGTATTGAAAACCGAGCAGTGAGGTATGCCCTTTTCGCCCTGTTTGCCGCAATAGTTGCGGATGGTCTGCTAACCCAGTTTCTGATAACAGGTGGATATGGATCAGAAACGAATCCTTTGCTGCAATCACTGGTGGGTACGGAAGCATTTCTACCTATAAAGATATCAGGCGGGTTCTTAGCTACAGCGTTTCTATGGATTAAGTATAATGCCGCACCCAAACGGGTACATATAGTCATTGTGGTAGCTCTGGCATTTTATACGGCCATTGTTTACTGGAACTTATTTGCATGTTTGTTTGTACTGTTTACCCAACCTATCTAAACAAGTACCCGGCAACCACAGAATAGTCAGTTTTGCTGGGTGTTGACAGACAGCGCTGAAACTTATCTACCCATTACTGGCACCACATGAGCAATTGAGAGAATCTTAGCCACAATATGCCCCAGGAATGAGTTGCCAAAAATACTAAGGCCAATTTGGGGCCAATTCAGGAATGTAGTATCTCTACTAACTGTTTTCAAACAGATAAGTCCTGGTTGGCGACCTGTTGTAAAGCAAGCGACGGACGTCTGGCGAGTGCCTGGGCAAGACTGGCTGCCAAGATAGGGGAAGTTGAAGCTACTCGCCTTCTTGAAAACGAGTGGGAATGCAAGATACCTGAAAAGGTCATTGAGGCTGGTTTACTCCAAAAAGCGCGGTTTGCGCATATGAGTTAGCTAAATTCTGTCGATTGGCTAAAACAAGCTATTTTAGAGTTTGTGCTAATTCGTGAACATAATTATGATAACATCTTATTCTCTCACGGTGTGTAGAGTAATCTGTGATGTGATGAGCGTCATCTGTAATATCGAATGTTTGGTTAATACGGTCTATTAATCCGTCCGGCAGGCCGCACTCTAGCAAGCATTTTCGAACTTCGCGGGCATTTAGTTTATTTGCATCCTTTTGAACTCCCTTGATTTTGAGGTAAAGCGCACTGGTTATGTCAGTCACGGCAAGTCTTAGCTCTTCGTCGGCGTGTTGTAGTCTAACTGCATCGGCTGTTTCATCATTGGATATGGCATAGACTTCTTCAAGGCGCTGTGTCCACGTGCACCAAGGTTTCTCTATTATGGTAGGTCCGCTTTCATTGTAATATGTTATTTCGTAATATAACCCATTAAAAGAACGACAACCCTTACGAACTAGGTCAAGCCAATTCTTATTGTGGGTAAGTAGAATAACTTGTTTCCCTTTAATGACAAGATTGCGTACGATTTCTATGAATTGGGCAGAATGTTCCTCGTCCCATGACTGTATAGGGTCATCGATAAAAAGGGAATCAAAAGGGCACCCAGGTTTTAGATTAGTTGCGATGCTCAGACAAAGTCCTAAAGCGTTAAGCTTCGCTTCACTCAAGGACGATACGGCGCTGATTAGGTCCTTACCGTATGAAGAAGCTTTAATCTGTACCCGGCGTGATTTTATCTCGCCTTTGCTGGTTTTATCCATATCAAAACCAGAGAAATGGACTTTTGGGTCACCCTTGGTACGAATTTGATCATACCAATCCATCACGTCCTGAGTCATTTCGTTGGAGACCGCATCAAGCATCTTGGTCCCAACGTATTGATTAATAGTCTTGCGCAAGCCTTTCAATCCGGCTAGAATGGAGTCTATCTCAAAAGCTTTTCTTATGCTCCTCTGCTTCTCATTCAAATCGATTAGTAGGGTAATGTCCTCTGTTCCTGCTAATAAATTTAGTTCATGTTTAAGTATAGCGTTTGCATTTGACATAGGTGGCTCTTGGGCGGAAATAGAATTAACGGAAGTCAACACTATGTTTGAATAATCGATAAGCTTTTTGCCAAGTTCATTAATTAAGGCTACATTCTCCTTTGATTGTAGTACTGAAAGTTTTGCAGCTTTTAATGCTTCAGTGGCAATACGATAGGATTTGTCTAATCCATGATTAACTTCCTGTAATAGGGTGATTGCTTCTTGTAGGGAAGCAAAGTGTGCTTTATGCTTGGGCAGTAGTATTTTACTTAGTTGGTCAAGGCTATTAATTATTGATAAAAAAGTCGTTAATCGCAACGTATGACGCAGTTGGCAGTTGGTCAATCGACGTTCGATTTCGGAAAGCGTGTCAAGAAAAGACTGTTGCTGGTTTAGAAGGGTACTAAAGCGGTCAGTCTCGCTCTTAGCTTGTTGGTGTTTCTTCTTAATATGTTCGACAATTGAATCAGTAAGCTGCTGTCCGCAAAATGGACATTGATTTGGCTCTTTCTCCAAGAATTCCAGACCTATATCATAGAATTGGGATTGTTGGATAATAATATCACTGGTTTGCAACTTAACTAGTTCAGAATATTGCCTAATTAGGTCTTCAGAAACGACTTTGACGAAGTACTGCAAATCTGCAGAGTTGGAGGTTCTGTCTTCATCACTGTAAGGAGTTAGTGTAATGCTGCCGGAGAATATCTTCTTTATAGAGTCATCACGAATTTTGAGAAGATTGGGAAGCACCGATTCGTCTGGTGTGCCTCCGGGTACAAAATTTCTACACTCATTAAATAATGCAGTGGAGAAAGATGTAAAGGGCTCCTTGCCTTTTCTAAAGAGCGAATATAGAGAATAGAGGTTATTAAAGGCAGGGCGAGCAGCTAAACTGCTTTCTAAAGAGTCAATTTGGGAACAGAATGTTGCTACTTCGGTTGGAATAGATGATTTAGGTTTAATGCAGATTGAGTCAAAATCTGTCTGCAGTGCCCCAAGCTTATCAAGACCAAGAAGCTGAGCGAAGCCCTTAAAACGTTGGTCTGGTGGGACAAGAAGTAGATATTTCAAGGCATGCTGCATTATGAACGGCCTGGATATACTAGCTAGTTCAGGGTCAATTGGCCACTGTTCTACGGGATTGCCGTCAACACGCCTATTATATTGGTCTTCATCGACTAGTTCAGATTCAAATTCGACTTGGTCAGATTCGAATGAAAAGTCTACCTTCACAAATGTGCTGGCATTAGCATCAAGATGACAGTTGCGGTAAGAACCTTTATATTCATCTTTGAATTCTCCTTTATCTACCTTGGATGTGCTACCATAAAGTAACCACTCAACGGCTTCGGTTATGCTTGTTTTACCGTAGCTATTAGGACCATAGATGAGAGTGAGGTCAGGATGGGAGTCAATTAGTTGTTTTTGGTTAAAACCCCGAAAACCTTGTAAGGTGATAGTTTTAATCTTCACTTTCAATCACCTCGATGAGAAGTTGGTCTAGTTCGCGTTCTACAGAATCCTTTGGGTCGTCCCCTGTATATGCGGCGAGTAATCTTTTATGAATAGGATCTGTGACTAGTGTCTTGAGTTCTTCTAAATAGAGTTCTAGCTTTGAAGGTTCGGTCATATTTCATACTCACATAATTCAGTTAGGTAGATTGTAAGTCGGTGGGAAATTATTAGTCAAGTAATGGTTGGCACTAAATTGGCACTAATGCTATTATAAACAGAGGTCGAAAATGAGGGTTTTGAAGCTAAAACAGGGATAGGCAGGAAACAGCAGTTTAGCTTCAAAATTAGTAGAAAACACGCCCATTGTATAACTTCTAAGCAGCGGGTCGTGGGTTCGAATCCCTCCAGGGACTCCACAATAAACTTGCACTTTGGTAAATAGACGATGACCAATAAGTATGACGTAGAAGTGAAGTTACTTGCCGTCACCCCTGATGCCGAAAAATTGATAGAGGTAGCAGGCAGGCTGTGTTGGGACACACAAGATAAAGCAGGGACGGTACCCGACCGAATTCAGAAGTGGCTGGAGGTCGGGCATGAGTCAATGATTGAACATGCCTGCGCTACCTTCTACATTCGTGCCAGCCGCGTCCTGACCCATGAGCTTGTCAGGCATAGATTGGCAAGTTACAGCCAGAGAAGCCAGCGATATGTGAAAGAAACCGAGCCGAGATATATCGAGCCGCCTCCGATTAAAGGCAGCGAATCTGCCCATAAGCAATTCGAGGAGGTAATGACGACCTGCTGGCAATCCTATGGTGACTTATTGGCCAAGGGGATAAAAGCTGAGATTGCTCGCTATGTCCTTCCCAACGCCTGTGAGACCCAGATAATCTGCACCTGGAATTTCCGCGAAATCCGCCATATCATCAAGCTGCGCACATCCAAACGAGCGCTTCCTGAGTTTAGAGCTGTCGCCGAGGAAATTCGGAAGATAGCGAAGGAAATAGCTCCCCAGGTATTCGCGGATCTGTGAGTGGTGGGCTAAGGTATCAATAGATAGAATCTTTGACCTGGCTTTCGTAATCACGTTGACTAAAGGCTCGTCTGCGCCCTAGAATTACCACATGTCATCGGGAATCTTGCCCCTATTATCGATAGTCTTGGGCAGTTTGGGCGCTCTCGGATGTCTGATTGGAGCCTTTCGAGCTTTGCGCCGTAAGCGTCTTATCGATGATGTACCGACATCGAAAACGCAGGGCGTGTTCATCGGTTTGACCGAACTTAAAGGCACAGCGGAAAGCGAAATTCCTCTGACCAGCTATCTGGCGGGGACTCGCTGCGTGCAATACGCCTGGCAAGTTGATGAACACTGGTCAAGGACTGTACATGAGACGTATACTGACGCTAAAGGTCATACCCAGACCCGCACTCGCACCGAGAGTGGCTGGACTAAAGTGGCTGGCGGTGGCCAGTCCACACCATTTTATTTAAAGGATGATACCGGTGTCATTCGCGTCGTTCCAGAAGGCGCCACTATTCACAGCATTACGGTGTTCAACGAGACTTGCTCGCCCAACAGTGATTTATATTATGGGAAGGGGCCAGCGCACGGCGTGCCTGATTCTACCCATCGACGGCGTTTCCATGAGACGGCATTGCCTCTTCATACCATGCTGTATGTAATGGGTCAGGCACATGAACGAAAAGACGTCGTCGCTTCTGAAATAGCCTATGATAAGGATGCCCCTATGTTCGTGATTTCGACTCGCACGGAGAAGCATCTTAGCACCGGTTATGCACGCTGGTTCTGGTTCTGGCTGATTCTAGGACTAGCAGTGGCCATCGGTGGGACGGTCGGCTGGAGTATGCTGGTAAAGGCAAACATCGCGTGGCAACCGCTTGTCGCTGCCACTGGCGGATTTATTGTGGCGCTGTTACTCGGCTGGGTTTGGGCTGTGTACAACAGTCTCATCAATCTCCATCATATGGTTGAGCAGGGCTGGTCGCAAGTAGATGTGCAACTAAAGCGACGGTATGACCTGATTCCCAATCTGTTAGAAACCGTCAGAGGGTATCGCGCTTACGAAAGCGAAATACAAAAGATGCTGGCGGAAATGCGCACGCAGACGGAGGCAACACCACCCGGCGTGGCAGGTCCCGATTTCAAAGGAATGACGCCGACATTGAACGTGATAATGGAGCGCTATCCAGAGTTGAAAGCCAATGAATCTTTCTTGCGACTGCAGCAAGCACTGGTGGATGCAGAGCAGCGCATTGCCCTGGCACGTGATTACTTCAATAACATTGCTACCTTCTACAACACCCGTCTAGGTATTATACCTGACCGGTTTGTAGCTGCTCTAGCGAGGCTTCGTCCACGGACTCTAATGACCGCCGCCGACTTCGAACGGGCTCCAATCCAGGTTCGGCTTGCGCTGTGAGCACTCAAGACAGGAGTTTTTTGAGAAGCACCCTATTACCAACATTGAGGGTTTTCAAGTAACAGAGGAAATACGGAAGATAGCAAAGGAAATAGCCCCTCAAGTATTTGCGGATTTGTGAGTTGTGGAGCGGGGTCATTTCTTGAGTTCCTTAGTTTTGACTTCCTTCGGATACCAGCGTTCATTAAAATCAGGAAGGTTTTTGCTATGGGTTAAGATGACAACCTCGTCGCCTTTACAGAAGTTTGTGTCGTTATCAGCAAAGTTAAATTTATTGTCACGATAGTAAAAAATGACCTTCGCATCTTTGGGAAGCCCCAGTTCACTAACACTAACTGCGTCCTCCTCACCAGCCGTAAAAGTGAAAAATCTAGCGTCTTCCTTTAACAACGTAGATAAATTGATAGTATCAAGTCCGCGTACCATATTGTCCAGGTACCGGCTCAACGCCCATACCGGGATAATAGTATCTTCAAGACCGAGTTCACGGCATAATTGCACCAAATCCGTATCTTTGATGCTGGTTATAACGCGCTTAAAGCCCATCGAGCGTCCCAGCAGGGATGTGATGATATTAACCTGATCGCTATTGGTCAGGCAAAATAGAATATCGCTGTTTTTTGGGTCAACTTGACTAAGTATTGCCGGCTTGGCCGAATCGCCATTCAGGAAGCTGCAATCCAGTTCATCTGAAATTTGATCGATTTTTTCCTTATCGACTTCTATAATAATCACTTCGTGTCCCTGTTTTATCAATGTTCTAGCTGTCATAACCGTTAACGAGTTGGCGCCTGAAAATACAATCCTCATATTATTCCTCCAGTCTTCTTCCAATCCAAGTCCGAGGATAGAATAGCACTAACCAGGCAATAATTTCCAATCTCCCAAGAAGCATATCTGCACATAGAACTCCTTTAAGAAGCGGATGCAGTTCGGGAGCGCTTATTCCAGACGATAACCCGACTGTACCAGTCGCCGAGACAACCTCGAATAATGAATCAAGCGGGTTGTGTCCCATGCCTACAAATACTAGCCATGAAATCCCAATGAACGCCAGAAAAAGAAAAATGATGCTGAGAGCGCTCTGTATCTCGTCTGTTTCCAGCCGGCGCCTGCCAAGACTAGCTTCGGCAACAGCTTGCCTGGGCATACTGGCGCGCTGTAGAAAATTATAGAGTAGCTTCACCAAAATCAGTAAACGTAGAATCTTGATGCCTCCGGCAGTGGACCCGGCACCGCCGCCCAGAAGCATGGAAAAAATAAGCGTAAGTTTTGCCCCAGCGTTGAGTTGAGAAATATCCAATGTAGAGAAGCCCGCCGTTGATTGAGCTGAAAAAGCATTTAACACTCCATGGTGCAGGGCTTGAATCCAGCTAAGGCCATCCCGGGTGAGAAATAATGCCAGAAGTAACGCTGCCACCAAACCGGCTATCAGAAGCCCCTGCAGTTGGCGGTCTCGTAGCAACAATCTTCCGCCCTCTTTAAACGAGCGAAAATATAAAACCAGAGGAATAGCGCCTGCCACTGATAGCAATATCACCATCGCTTGCAGCCACTGACTATTCAATCCCGCCAGGCTGGCATCGTGAGGTGAAAACCCTCCGGTGGATACTGCGGAAAGAGAGTATATTACGCTGTTGAACCACCCGGCGCCCAGCAACCCTAATACGATAATGCCGAAACCGGTCAGGATTGAGTAGACAATAATCACACGGCGGGCATGTGTCCTGGTACTACCGACCAGGTCCTCTTCATAGTCTTCTAAATCGCCAATACGCTTGGCTACCAGCCCCGGCCGAATCATGGTTGCCACCGCGAGAATGACTATACCCAGTCCCCCGACCCACTGCATCCAGGAACGGGAAAATAGAAAAATAGCCGGTTTATCCGCCACTGAAGCCGTAACGCTCAAGCCTGTTGTCGTTACGCCGGAGATGGTCTCGAATAGCGCATCTGTAAAGCTTAAGCCGGAAGCCATGGTAGGCCATGTCATCACCATCGCTGCAAATAGAAACGCTAAAGCGGTAACGACAATGGCTTCGTTCGTCTGGATACGTTTGGGAGTCGGCAGCCTTTGCAGGAATAAACCCATAGTAAAGACACCCACCACGACAATGGAATACCGGAATGTAACACGGTAATCGGCGAGTATAATGGATACAACTAACGGCACCAGCGTAAGCAGCGCCAGAACGAAGCAGATCTGGCCGAAATATTTCAGTACCGGCAGAGGTCGAATGGAATATATCAGTGCACGCACTATTCACCCCGGTTCATTTCAATTCTATCATTGACTTTGACTCCATATACGGTTCTTAATAATCATATGAGCTTAGAAATGCAAGTCGGATACGAAGTATATATATCCATTACAACCTATTATAGCTATTTTAAAGAGGTTGTAACATGATGTAAAGGAACATGAAACCGAGTATTGTGAAGACCAATCGTGCGATAGAGGTATCGCATTTTAAAGAAGGCTGATGTGATTTTTATACCTGGATACTGCGAGCCGAGAAAGTGGAGCTGAGGGTATTCGAACCCCTGACCTTCCCGATGCAATCGGGACGCTCTGCCTGATTAGGCATTTAACCTAAGGATCCTTTTCATGTATTTGGGACTTTTCCACGATTTAATCTCTCGCTCCCTTAGTCTGGCTTCGGCCAGAGTTTGAAGATACTCGCAATACACCAACTTCCGGGGACGATAAGTCTTTGTTGAGTTGCTTTTTCCTTGATTATGCTCAGTTATTCTGCGAGATATATCCTTTGTAGAACCAATATAATATCTATTACTTTTCTCACTTTGAAGGATATATGCGTAGAACATTCTGATATAAGTGGAGCTGAGGGGATTCGAACCCCTGACCTCCTCCGTGCAAGGGAGGCGCTCTCCCAATTGAGCTACAGCCCCATGGTCAACCATTGTATCAAATACTGTGTGGTAGCAAAAGATTTACCCTTTTTAGTTTATGCCATAGCTGCTATACTAACGAAGAGAATACATAAATGGATATAACGGACGTAACCATCTTAGGGGCCTTCACCGGGGGGATTGTGTCATTTGCATCGCCTTGTATTTTACCGCTAGTTCCGCTATATCTGGCCAACATAGCCGGTGCATCAATTCTGACACCGAACCCTCCTGCTCGAAGATATATTTTGCTTCATACCATCAGTTTTGTAGTCGGTTTCTCTCTGGTTTATACCCCTTTAGGAGCCCTCTTTGGTTTATTAGGAGGTGCAGCGCCGCAGGGTGTGTTGGACAAAGTAGCTGGCGCCCTATTAATCGCGTTTGGCATATTCCTGATAGCCGTTACTAAGGTGCCCTGGCTCAATTACGAGAAACGCCTTGACTTTGGCAAGGCCAAGGGTACAGGCTACTTGAGGTCGCTACTAATAGGGGTAATATTCTCCATTGGGTGGATCCCTTGTACCTCCGGAATTCTAGGGATTATATCGACTGCAGCTGTGAAATCGCAAACAGCGTGGCGTGGAGCTTATCTTTTGCTTGCTTATTGTCTAGGGCTGGGACTGCCTTTCATCGCTGTGGGTCTGGCCTGGGGGTCAGTATCACGATACCTAAAATGGGTCAGTCGTCATTATTCCATTATCATGTTTGTAGCTGGAGTGCTCCTTATCAGCGTGGGGATTCTGATGTTGACCGGTTACCTAGACGATATCATCAAGCTTCTTATGCCAGGAGGTTATCAATATGGCCAGTAGAATTTCAAAAAAGTTAATACGGATAACTCTGATTATCACTGTTCTTGCTCTAGTGGGAGGCGTTCTGAGTTGTAATTCCTCGCTACTATCCCAAAAGGCGCCGGACTTCACATTGCCTACTATGACAGAGGCTAACATAACACTGTCTGAGCTGGAAGGGACTCCGGTGGTGCTTAATTTCTGGGCTACAACGTGTCCCCATTGTATCGTAGAACTGCACTATTTTGAGGCTGTAGCCCAGGATAGTGAAGGAGAAATAGAAGTTATAGCCGTTGATGTAGGTGAAACTGATTCAACTGTACAGACTTTCTTCGGTGACTATGAACCCACCATGATAGTAGCACTGGATAAGAATACAGAAGTTTTCATGAAGTATAGCCAGGAGGATAACCCGCAAAGGTATATTCCAATTACATTCTTCGTCGATAGCGAAGGTATAGTTCAGTACATCAAAATCGGCTCATTTCAAAGTGAGACGGAGTTACGGGATACCCTGGACAGCATTTTTTAACTACTATTCTGCAAACTTCCTGAAGACAAGGGTAGCATTAACTCCACCGAAGCCAAAGGAGTTGGAGATGGCTGTACTTACCTGCGCCTTTCTGGCGATATTAGGGACATAATCTAAGTCGCAGTCAGGATCCGGAGTATCATAATTTATAGTAGGAGGTATAATACCGTCCCTCATAGTAAGAACTGTAAAAATAGCTTCTACCACACCTGCTGCCCCCAATAGATGGCCGATCATAGATTTATTGGAGCTTATAGGCACCCTTTTGCTGTGTTCTCCTAAGGTTGCCTTTATAGCTTTGGTCTCAGATATATCATTGAGGACAGTAGCTGTTCCATGGGCATTAATGTAATCAACATCGTAAGGTGAGATAGCGGCGTCACTCAAGGCCAGCTTAAGACACCGTGCTTGATTTTCCCAGTCAGGCTCGGTTATGTGAATGCCATCGATGTTGGAGCCATAGCCGACAAGCTCGGCATAAATTTTAGCCCCTCTTCGTATAGCTGACTCAATTTCTTCCAAAATAACAACCCCAGCACCTTCTCCGATTACAAAACCATCACGGTCTTTATCAAAGGGGCGGCTCGCCTTCTCGGGCTCACTATTCCTTCGGGATAGGGCTCTCATCTTATCGAATCCAGCAACGCCCACGGGAAGAATGTAGGCATCGCTTCCTCCGGCAATCATGGCATCTGCTTCGTCACATTGAATAAGCCTGAAAGCATCACCAATGGAATTGCTTCCGGTAGCACAGGCAGTAACCACGCACTTGCTCGGTCCCCTGGCACCGAAAGCCATGGAGATCTCCCCTGCCGCCATGTTGGCTATAAACGCGGGAATGAAGAAAGGAGAAACTTTCTCTGGCCCCTCTTCGCGAAGGGCAAAAAGGTTATTTTCATACGTGGTCATGCCGCCAGCGCATGAGCCCAGCACTATTCCTACCCTACTGGCGTTAGTTTCATTTATAGCGAATCCAGCAAAATCTATTGCCATGCGAGCAGCCGCTAGAGCATACTGGATGAAGGGGTCTGTCCTTCTAATTTTCTTCTTATCCAGGAAATCTTCAGGGTGGAAATCCTTAATCTCGGCAGCAATTTGCGACTTGAAACCGGAAGGGTCGAACTTGGTGATTCTGGCCACCCCTGATTTACCCTGGCATAGCTTTTGCCAGGATTCCTCAACACCCGTGGCTAATGGAGTAACAGCACCGAGTCCAGTAATTACTACTCTTCTAAGTGCCTTGCTCATTTTTACTAAACGCTTATTCTCCAGCCCCAAAACTTTTTAAGCTGTTTTTCTGTCCCTGTTAACCCCGGCACAAGTAGAGTAAAGAGAGGTATGAGTGCTTATTCCAGTAATGGCTACCTTCTAGATTTTTGCTTCGATGTAGTCAAGTGCGTCTTGAACAGTTTGTAAATTTTCCGCGTCCTCATCGGGGATTTCGATTTTGAAGGTATCTTCCACCGCAGTAATCAATTCAATAAAGTCCAGGCTATCAGCATTAAAGTCATCAGCAAATGACGCCTCCGGGACCACTTCTGATTCATTAACCTCCAACAGCTCCACGATCAACCTTTTTAGCTGTTCAAAGGTCTCGTTCTCACTCATTTTGTCGTCCCCTTTCTGGCATTAATTTCTTAAGCTTCACTTGAATCATATTGATTGAGGTAGTCCTGCTTGATTTACCATTATGATAGTTTAATTTTTTAAGCTTCTAAAATTTGTATTATATCATCCCCATGCTGTCAAGGGAATTAGGGAGCGTACAGTGGCAATCGCTCCAGGGTGCAGTTGGCTAGTTTCTTGGTTGGCACTTCATCTGATAGTTCAGGGTTTAAGATGAATTCCTGGCTCCCCGGGCAGGACTCGAACCTGCAACCAAGCGGTTAACAGCCGCCCACTCTACCATTGAGCTACCGGGGAACGAATACCTTAGCGCAACTGCTCAAATTCGCCAGGCTGATTTTGGCATTTTTTAGGATTTTCCTCAAGGTGCCTTTCCCTAAAGCTCTTGAATGTAACCCTCATCACCAGGCAAATTCGGTTGCTGAGCAGCTTGCATGGCTAGCTCGTCGCAGCGTATATTTTCAATGGTTCCGGCGTGCCCCTTAACCCAGCTAAACTGTACCTCATGATACTCGCATAGTTGCAAGAGCCTCTCCCAGAGGTCAGGATTCAGCGCCTTTTCCCGTTTATTGCGCTTCCATCCGTTTGCTCGCCATCTCTGAGCCCATCCTCTTGACATTGCCTTGACTAAGTACTCGGAATCACTGTACAACGTCACCTCGCATTTCTTTTTTAGAGCCTCTAATCCAACAATCGCAGCCATTATTTCCATTCGGTTATTGGTAGTTTTGCGATAGCCCCCTGATAGTTCTCTTTTGTGACCTTGATATAGGAGTATTGTTCCATAGCCACCGGGGCCAGGATTTCCAAGGCATGCGCCATCGGTATATATAGTCACGTGATTAACTTTTTCCATGCTGGTTTTTGTTTTGGCATCAAGCCGTCACGTCTTTCACTTGGATAAGGCTTTATCTATCTTTTTGATTTTAGTTGGCTGCCGGGCCAGGATTCGAACCTGGGCTAAAGGATCCAAAGTCCTCTGTGCTACCGCTACACAACCCGGCACTAATACCTATTTAAGTGTGCTATCTATAGTGCCGAAGGTCGGACTCGAACCGACACGGGGGTTGCCCCCCAACAGTTTTTGAGACTGCCGCGTCTACCATTCCGCCACTTCGGCGTAATTAACATGGAAACATTAATTCCCTTAAACATTCTCAGTGAAACCCCTTCGTAAGAAGGCGTTCTACTACTAACTTTGTTCTGCTCTATAACTTCATAGTTGGTGCCGAGGAGCGGAGTCGAACCGCTGACACGCGGATTTTCAGTCCGCTGCTCTACCACCTGAGCTACCTCGGCTTCAGGGATATTGTAGGTTTTCCCCATTGCCGTGTCAAGCAAGTGTACTCGTGATTGTTTAACCGCCGCCTTGAGCGAAGGGAATGCTAAACGGGCAGCTAGCTTGGTGCACCAGGCTTGACCAGGGGGATGTGAGCAGCGCAAAGGGGGCATTCTTGAGGTAAATAAACTGTGGTAGGGGCACGTAGACAACTGAAGAAGGGCAGGTTAAAGTCCAAATTTTCCTCACTGCGGTCGACAAGCACACCAATACCAATGACAATCCCCCCCAGTTTAGCTACAGCACTTATCGTCTCTTTGAGCGAGCTTCCTGTGGTCAGGATGTCATCAACAATAAGGATGTGTTCTCCAGGCGCAATTTCAAAATCGCGCCGGAAGACCCTTACCTCTCCCTCTTTTTCAGCAAATATACTCCTCACTCCTAATTGACGGGCGGTTTCAAAGGCCAAAATAATGCCGCCGGTGGTCGGCCCGGCAACTACATCTATTTTTTGCCCTTTAAAGTGTTGGGCGATAAGTCGACACAGTTTCCCAGTAAGATGCGGGTGCTGCAAGATATGAAACTTTTCCCAATAAACAGGTGAGTGTAATCCTGAGGCAAGCAAGAAATGGCCTTCTTTTATTGCCTTGGCCGTCTTGAATATTTCCAGCACCTCGTCATTCAAGTTGCACCCCAAATGAATGGCTAACCATCATTTCTCGCTCACCGACTCCATACAAATCCGGGTAGCTGTAATGCTTGACTACCCCCAATTTGCTTGGTGGCCAGTAGGTAAACCAAGCCTTGCCGATAATATTATCCTGGGGCACCGTCCAACCATTATGTGAGTCGTTACTGCTATTGCGATTATCGCCGAGGACGAAGTATTCGCTCTCGGGAATTTCTGTAGCTGGCATCGGATAGTTTGGCGACGCCATGATATATTCCTCGTCCAAGGGGATGCCGTCGATTAAAACCAACCCACTTCTAATCTCCACTGTCTCGCCGGGCAAGCCAATAACGCGTTTGATGAAAGGGTGTAGGGACGCAAACGGCGGGTCAAAGATTATTACATCTCCTCGCTGTGGGCCCGAGGAACGGTAACTCATCTTGTTAACCATAATGCAATCACCGTCTTGGAAATTGGGCTCCATACTGGACATTACCACAGTATAACTCTGTACAGTGAGCCGAAGGCAAACAAAAACGGCTAGGGCGATAAGAATAGTTATGCCGACTTCACGGAGAATTTTCATTAGCGAAGCTTCATTCTACCATAAACCATAAAGTTAGTTCATTCGCTATAGCTCTACTTATCGGCACTAGTCCATAATGCTAACATTCGAACACATATTCTGGGTGAATGCCTTCCAAGGCCTGCATGTGGTAAAATACATGTGTGAAGAATCGCCAATGATTGAGTTAGCGAGACTATTCAACTTAAAACCTGAACATGAGCGGAGGCTTAATTCCCATGCATTAGAACGTATGAATGCCTGGGAAGCTCGCATTCTAAAGAAGACGCCACGGCTCGATATCCAGGAGATAATGACAGACCTGGATACTTATCTACATGACGATGAGAGAGTTGAATTTAGCAAATCTTTGGCCGCTATAAAAAGATGGCTGTCTGGGTGTATTTATATTGAAAGTAGATATTTCTTTCATCCCTATGCCACATGGGTTATTGACCCGATGATCCGAGTGGAATCTTTGATAATGAGGGCATATCAAAGAGCTGAGGCAGAACGACAGAAGAAGGAATACGAGGATAAATGGTGTGCGGCATTCGTATCTATAACTCCGCCTGTTGATGACGCCAAGAAATATTTGAACGATAAGGAACACGAAGAGTTCACATTAGCTGTGGGAAAAGCCATCGAGGCATACCTAGAAAAAGGCGAGGAATACATGACTGACGTGAGGGCTTTTGACTATGGCTGGTGGTTAAAGAAGATTCGAGGGCGCAAAGAGGAAGAGGAACAGAAGCTTTAAGCTACATTTACAGCCAATGAATACAATCAGCGCCTAAATCAAGAAATATTAAAAGTGAATTCTCGACTTGACCGTAAGCGAAGGGATTAGGCGACTTATTCCCGGGTAGAAATTTGGGATAAACGGAATATCGATCACAGCTTTCATTATGTCCCCTCTCAAGAGAACGAAATGAATTTTGACCGTTTTCACGACCTTAGACATAGTCACATTGCTATCTTGCTAAAAGGTGGCATACACCCTAAAATAGTGGGTGAAAGGCTGGGCGCGCCAATATTAGCATTACCCTCGCTATTTATAACCATGTATGGTGTCAAGGAGTTCTGACCCAGCTAGCATGGGCCGCTAGCTCAATTGGTAGAGCAGCTGACTCTTAATCAGCCGGTTCTGGGTTCGAGTCCCAGGCGGCTCACATTCAAATTTCACCCACTTGCCGACATTTTGCCGACATCCCTGAGATTCATCCGATATATCAGAGTCGGTTAGAATCTTGATTGCTTCACTATCCAGCATTCCTTCAAACCGATGCGCCGCTACTTCCTGTAAACCACTAACAACATGAGAATATGTATCCAGAGTAATTGCTATACTCCCGTGTCCTAGACGCTCTTGGACTATCTTGGGGTGTACACCTGCTTTTAGCATCAAGGTGGCATGAGTATGCCTGAGGTCGTGAAAGCGGATGTGAGGCAAGCCAGCCTTGATAAGAACTCTGGTGAATGTCTTAGTAACTGTTCCTGGATCTAGAGGAGTACCATCAGGATGGGCGAATACCAAATCGCTTTCCATAAGTGGTGTCCCTAATAGTATCCTTTCCGCTTCCTGCTTGACACGATACTGGTGTAATAGGTTAGTCAGTACCGGGGACAAGGCTATTGAGCGCCGGCTGTGTGAAGTCTTCGGTTCAACTATCTTGCAGACGCCTCGGCGTTTATACAATGCTCGAACCACATAAAGTATAGCTAGTTCCGGATTGACATCACACCAGCGAAGTCCTAACAGCTCTCCTAGTCGCATTCCTGTAAATAATGCGGTGCAATAAACTTCATGGTAAGGCGTCTCTCGCGAAACTTTGAGAAACTTGGGTACATCTTCAGTTATCATCGTAGTCATGCTTCTCCGCTTTGGGTGGGGTGCATCTATCACTTCAGCAACATTTCGTACTAGGAGCCCCATTTTGACCGCATGGCTCAGCGATTCCGATAAAATGCGATGCTGGTACTGCACGGTACGGGGAGACAAACCACCTCTCCCATCAATTCTACCGTGGGATAAAGCTTTAGCGTAGTAGGCTTGGAGGTGCTGTGGGCGGAGCTCAGTTAAGAGCATCGCCCCCAAAGAGGGAGTTATATGATTCTCAATCTCCGAGCGATAGCTGTCTAACGTGCGAGGGGTACAATTTGCTGTGACATAGCCATTTACCCAATCTTCCAGCCACTTACCCACCGTCAGGCGTTTTGGTTTCGTATAGCTCCCCTTCTCGATACTGACCATGAGTTCGGCTAACCGCTGTTGAGCTTCTCTTTTGTTTCCTCTGACACTTTCGAAGTGCCTCAAACGCTTGCTTGTCTTCGGATCTCTCCCAACATCAATGCAAATTTCCCACGAACCTTTCGACCTTTTTCTGATACTTCCTTTCATAGCTATCTCCTTTAGTGTTTGATGCCCTTGGACTCTCCTGATATCTCTCTTACATAGGACACAGGTCACACCGAGTGCGGAGTATCATAGGACGTAGCACCAATTCATCCAAACTCTCCCCAAGTTCCTTATTTCTTGCTCGCATCTTGAAAATCTCATCGGTCAGTTTCTGTATCAAATCGGATTTGACCTTATCCCACAGGTTCGTAACTACCTGGCGACAAAAACTCCAAACTTCTTTGGCTAGTTCCTCATTATTCAAGTAGAATCTCGCCTTCGTATCGCTTCCATAGAGAACCAGCCACACGTGCCTTTCATTGTACAGCTTGATCTTATTGATAACATGCATCTTGTCTGTCTTACCATCTAAAATCCCTCTCCATATATGTTGTATTACTCCATCTGCAATTTTTTCGATGACATCCCTTTCCCCAGTTGCAGTTTCTATCCTGTTCTTCAGGCCTGGGTAATTTTTCAGAGTATCCTTAACAGCTTCTATAGCTTTTGATCGCAGTTGATTGGTATAATGATTAGCATTGTCCCGCGACTGTTTCCACTGTTCTAAAATTTCCCACTGTACCTTTTCTCGCGTATGATCTTGTAGAGATTGGAGGAGTTTCTCCGTTCTCCAGACCATACGCTCCACATCAACACTTGAATTTGGAAACGGTTCGTGTTGCCCTTCTATACTTTTTATCCATAACTGGTCGAGTGTTTCGTCGGCGCCACTCAGTTCACGCGGTGTTTTAGGTACGTGGAGAACTCTAATTAGGGATTCTGCCAATCTAATGAGGTCATTTACATGTTCATGAAAGGCTTCTGCAGCAACACGAAATCGAGCTGCTTGTTGATCTTTCATTTCTTTATCTTTCTCCCATTCTTCGTAAGCCCTTTTTGCAGCTCGTCTCTCAACCTTGGTTTCTTGTTCAATTTCTGTCCATTTAGCGCCGAGCTGTCTTAACTCCACCACTTTTTTAAGCTCAATGGGAGAAATCTCTCTTTTTTTCATTTTGACATCCCTTCGCTTGTTATTAGCTTTTTAACGTACATTTACAGTGTACATCATCCGCCAATAATTGTCAAGTATTGGTTGATATATATGCCAAATATATCTTAAATCTCTTGACAGAAAATTCATATTTTGTTTTAATTATAACATCATAATGACAAAATTCAAGGAGCAAGAAGAATGCCTTTAGAAAGAAAGTTGATTAAGGTCGGAAATAGCCGGGCTGTGGTTATCCCTCCAGGCTGGCTCAGGTATTACGAAAAGAGAAGCGGGGAACCTATCGTCAGTATCCTTATGGAACTGAATAACGTCATCACAATTGCTATTCCCATGGGAAAACGAAAGCGAAACACAGTCTGTAATGAATGAAGAACCCAGCTGCAGTGAGCCATTAGTATTGACACCAGTTGAAGCAGCGAAGCTTTTGCGGATCGGTCGAGGAACTGCCTATGAGCAAATCAGGTGCGGCAATATCCCGAGTATCCGTATAGGGAGACGGATTCTGGTCCCGAAAGCAGCCTTATTGAGAATGCTGGAGATGAGGAAGAATGAGGACTCAGCGCCATAGGAGAAAATGAACTCAGGGTGGCCGCCCGCGAAGCTTGCCACCCGTTAGAGGCAGAGAACTAATGAAAACCCTACCCCTAATGTCCATAGTAACTCGATCACACTCCAATGTCAAAGTTAGGCTCTGGCGCCTCATACCGCATATCTTGCGGGTTATTGTCTCATCTGTTCCAAGAGAATGTTGATATGAACCAAAATCAAGCGAGCCCCAAGGATTTTGAACTTGATCAAGGGTACCAGCCCTTAATTGGCAAAACTCTCGAAGAGGTTATTGCCAATGGAGAATCTGACTGGGAACAGCAGCAGGAAACGGAGTGGGTAACCCTTAATAACGAACCACAGTGGCTACATTCTGTAATAATCCGCAGCCTGAAGAAGAAGCATAAGAATATAGCCACAGGTTCAGCAGCCGAGCGCTTAGTACTGAAATTGGGCATAACCATTATTCGGGAAAGGTTCGGTGAGAAGGTCACAGAAATTGAGCGGTTGTGGTCACGAATCTTCATCTCAGGCAATCAACACTCATTGATGAAATCTTATAGAACTGCGAGATACGAGCTTCAAGAAACTGCAGCAACTACATATCGAAAATGTTCCGTACGCAAATGGGTAGCGGGTGCGATTACTGATAACCTAGTGGATCCTTTAAGTTTATCCACCGCTACAGCAATTATCCTAACACTCATTGCAGGCGTCTCAGCATCAGAGAAATGGATTCCCTCGGCATGGAAGAAACTGGCAGATAAGGAGCTCTGCAATTTCGAAAAGTATCTGATCGATGAAATTCAAAATTTGGAGGTCATAATCACCGACCTCGACCCTTAATATATTACATATATGACGCCTGGGGGTAGGAAAGCAGGCAAAGTCAACAAGGAAAGTAGGCAAAAATGAAAGTCTATATCCTGGAAGGAAAAGAGGAAAGTAGGAAATCAGGAAAGTGTTAGCACCAATAGATTTAGTAACGGACCGTTTTAAGAAGTTTCTGAGCTGTTTTACACAATTTCGACCTCATCAACTAGAAATTGCCCTCAGGGCGAAAGCTGCTTTCGACAGAGGCAAGAAATTTGTGCTTATCCAGGCGCCCACAGGAATCGGCAAAACCCTCATAGCCGTATTGGTGGCAGCCATGTTGGAACTTCAACTGAGATACACGTGTCATTCAAAGCAACTGCAGAATCAGTTTTGTGATGATTTCCCTGATGCCGTAGAGTTACTTGGCCGCAATAATTACATCTGTTTGAAGAATCCTAGTCTATTTCCTAATCTCTCCGCCGAATTATGTACTTCTACCAGTCCCTACTGCAAAACCTGCGTCCTTAAAGACCATGGTTGTGAACCGGACTCAGAAGGAAAGTGTCCATGCCGGGCTGATTGCCCCTACCTAATCCAGAAACAACTAGCTATAAGTGCTGATGTCGCGGTACTGAATACACCATACTTGCTTCACGTGTTGAAATTTGGCGGCGGATTCTCGCCGATTCCCTTTCTTGTTCTTGATGAATTTGATCTAACGGAGAATGCCCTGCTCTCAATGATAGAACTAAGGTTCAGCGAGGGATTTCTGGAGAAATTCGGGCTGCCGCGCCCCAGGTTGCGAGTAAAGCCAGACTATGAATGGGCGGAGAAGTGCCTAAGTATTATAGAGCAGAGAATTGATCAACTAGGAGGTACTGGGTGTATCGACGATTTGATATCAATTCACCAACTACAACAGAAACGACGGCAATTACAGTTCTTCGTTCGCGAAGTAGATGACAGGAATTGGGTCAAAGACGGGAGTATTTGGAAACCTGTTTGGGTGAACCGCTACGCGGATAGGTTTTTGTGGCAGCATCCGCAAAGAATCTTGGGCATGAGCGCAACCATGTCACCCTGGCGCCAGTTATGTAATGACCTTGGAATCACCAGTGACGTAGAGTTCATAGATGTGCCATCGGTGTTCCCACCAGGCAGACGGCTTGTCCACTATTGTCCGGCCGCAAACATGAACCATGGCAGCAAAGAGGCAGAGTTCCCCAACCTTGTAGTTACTATAGATAAGATCATTGAGCAGCATCGGAACGAGAAAGGACTGATCCACTGTGTCAGTTACAGCAATGTCGACCAGATTATGAAGCTAACAAAGCATCCGGAAAGACTGATCACTCATCGTGAGCTTGATCGCAAATCTCAGTGGTCCCGATTTGTGGAATCATCTGAGCCCTTGGTCTTATTGTCGCCATCATCCGAGCGTGGCATCGACTTGCCTTACGACTACTGCCGCTTCATCATCATTGCAAAAGTCCCATTTCCTTATCTGGGTGATCCTCAAGTTTCAGCAAGATTATATCGGGGTAAATCAGCGGGTCAAGCCTGGTTCGACGCGAGTACGGCACGGCGTATCGTACAAGCTACAGGCAGAGGTATGCGAGCGCCCGACGACTACTGCGTTTCCTACATCCTTGACTCTGCGTTCGGGGACTTCTATGCAAGGAATCAGAGCATGTTTCCCCGCTGGTGGCGGGAATCGCTCGTTATGCCCCGCAGAAAGGAGGTGATGCCTATCGAGTAGGAGATAGTAAGCGGCTGGTGGAGTGGGTTTGCGCCTAGCTTTACCACTCCTCCAGCCCAACACAAAAAGTTAAAGCTAAGTGTAGCACAGAGTGAAATCTAAAACAAAGGAGGTATAAAAAGGCATAAATGACACAAAAATCAGCGGCAACCCAGGATGATTTTGAGCTCGACTCTGGCCTTCCTGATGATTTCGACGCAGTGATAACGAGAGCTTGGTTCGGCTATAAGAATGAATATAAGCAAGGTACTGTGCCCTTGCTCCTTCTCGACCTGGAGGGCCCAGAAATTGAACCGCTAAATGTTGCGTTCAGTATTGGTGCTGATTGGAGGATCACTGACGGAGGCCATCGTGTGGAGCACCCAAAAGGTAAGAAGCGCTTCGTTAAAACCGCAATGATCGGCCACCTGATATACCGTGTGGTCACGGAGATGGGCATCCCCATGTGGGAACGAGGATTCCCTACGGAAGCCGATATCTGGACCGGACTTGCTTTTCACTGGAAACGCGAGGAAATTAGCTTTGGGCCGGGCATCCTTGAAGACAAAGGAGGTAAGACTACTCATCTCATGCCCATTGACCATTTGCCCGACTTCAAAATCGACGAAGACACAACGCCATCTGTGGAACCTGAAATAGAAGCGAAGCTCGCAACGCTGGCTAAGGCAAGTGACGACTTCAACTCCTTCGCTAAAGCTGCAGTCAAGATTCCCGGGGTCGGCGATAATTCCAAGCTAGTCGGCACTATTCTTGATGAAAGTGAGCAAGGGTTTTATGCGCAGCACAAGGAGTAATCGGAGTGGGGGCAGGGGGAACTCCTGCCCCCTGCCCCAAATGGAGGCTACATGATACGCGAAAGAATTTTGGTTTACGGTCAGCCTGGTAGTGGCAAGTCTTATGCTCATCTCAAAATAGCTGAGGCTTACCCTCGCTCGGGCTTTTACATCATCGATACGGATGACAGTATTCCCCGGATGCTCAGTAGCGAGTTCTCTCATTTGAACAACGTTAACGTTTATCCGGCTCAAGACTGGCCTGCTTGCTGTAAGGCTCTGGACGAGATTAGGCCCAAAGCCACTGGTAACGACTGGCTGGTTGTGGACATGCTATGTTCCGTCTGGGAATTTGTTCAGTCCCACTTCGTTGAGGAAATATTTAGCAAGGACATCGCCACTTACTTCCTTCAAGTTCGCAGAGATTTGCGACAGGGTGCATCTAATCTTAGTGCGTTCAAGGGCTGGGTAGATTGGAGCGTCATCAATAAACTCTACCAGGGCTGGATTAACGAGATTACATACCGCCTTCCCTGCCACGTCTTTTTTACGTGCAAAGCCACCAGAGTAGGCCATGAAGATGAGGCAGATATCAGAGATACTTACTCCAGCTTTGGCGTGAGACCCGAGGGGGAGAAACGGAATAGCTACCGGGTGCATTCTGTGTTCCTGCTCACTCACGACAGAGATGGCTTCTTTATGTCAACTGTAAAGGACAGAGGAAGAATAAGTCTCCCGAATACGTCGCTTACACCAGAGCAGAATTTTGCCACTAAATATCTACAAATATTCGCCGGATGGGAGCGTGGATGATATTGATATCGCCATCCGAGCCAGCTGCGCTTCGTGAAGCGCTTGGCGCCGTCACCAGCCCTCTGTGCGAGGATAAAGGCACCGATATCCTAGCACCGACGGGTAAGGGCTTGCTTGGCATCCAGCGTAAGGAAATACCATGCGATTTCCTGGCGTCGCTCGAGGATGGCCGTCTGGCCAGGGAACTACCACTTATTGTCAGGGGAGTGGATTTTCCCATTCTTTTGCTTGAAGGTGAGTTCTTTTACGATACGGATGATCGCCTCCGCATCAGCGGCCGTCCCACCCGTTACAATCGACTCGGCATTAAGAGGCTCCTGCGCTCTGTATTTCACTCTCATGGAGTATATGTCGAGTTCTCGGCAGATTTGTCAGAAACCACCACTGTTGTGAAGGAACTCATTGACTATTTCGGTCACACTCACACGTCGCTTCTCGCAAGGCCCAAATTGCAGGGCCTCTGGGGCAAACCAACACCGAACGAGCAGATTCGCTACTTCTACCAAGGTATTCCCGGCGTCGGCGTGGTGCTTGCCCAGACATTGGCAGGAGTGTTCCCCTCTCCTGTGGGTTTGCTCACCGCTTCCCTTAATGATCTGAAGACCATTTCAGCGATAGGTACACGAAGAGCGGGGCAAATCTTTGGGTTTTTGCACGACGGAGTTGAAATATGAGGTACTACGAGATTGATGGGAAAAAGTATCCCAGAGTGACCGCCATCCTTGACATTATTCATCGTCCTGAACTGGAACGCTGGCGAAGGGAGATCGGCAATATCCAAGCTGACCGGATTCGGAACGATACCGCTCAGATAGGCAGCAGTCTGCATCATATTTGCTGCTTCTTCAACCGTGACCAGTCATTTGAGATGCCATCGACGTCTCAGTTGGGTCAAATGTTCGACACTTACAGAAAGTGGTTTGGGATGGTCGTAGACACAGTTGTAGCAGCTGAGCAGCTGGTTGTGAGCAAGAAATTCGGCTATGCCGGAACCTTAGATCTCCTCGCTGTGTTGAAAGGGGATACCACTCCATCGGTGATTGACTTAAAGACGAGCAAGACCTTCTGGCCAACGATGGCACTTCAGCTGGCTGCTTACCAACAGGCGCTCCTGGAAGAAGGAAAGGAGGTTGACCGAAGGTTAGTAATAAGAATAGACAGGGTGGAAACAGGAAAGTTGCAGGTCAGGGAATTTGCCCAGCATGCAAGGGACCTTAATGCCTTTCTGGCGGCCCTAAGCCTGTTTCGGTACTTTGAGAAATAGGAGGATATTAGCTATGACGACGCAAATAACTATCCAAGAACAAACACAGGAACTGATGACCAGGGCCCAACTTATAGTTGGCCAAGCAAAGGAGATGATTATCCGGGATAAAGACGGTCTGACAACTGCTGTTGATTTCCTGGGCAAGATAGCCATCGCTAAGAAGGAAGTAGACTCACGGCGCCGCTTTTTCACTGATCCTCTCAACCAGCAGATAAAGACCATAAATGATCTCTTCAGGAGTTATGGTGAGCCTCTTGCAGAAGCCGACAGAATAGTCAGAAACAAGGTCCTGACATACCAGGCTGAGGAGGCAAAAAGGGCTATGGAGGAGCAACAGAAGGTGTCTGAGGAAGCCGGAACAACTAAAGAGTTTGTCCCTATCCTAGTTGAAGAACCAGGGAAAACAGTGAAGGCTAACGCTGGGACAGCCACCACAAGACAAGTCTGGACATTCAGGATCGTAGATCCCTCTCTGATACCCGATGAGTACAAGGTAATTGACGAGAAAAAAATTGCTGCCGTGGTTAAGGCCGGCGTTAGACACATACCAGGCGTAGAAATTTACTCTACATCGAGTCTGGTTGTAACGGGGAAAAATAACCATGGTTGAAGAGTTATTGCGGAAAGTTGACTCAGAAATTGAGTCTGCTTTAAGAGAAAGGCGGTATCTTTGGTTTATTGGAGGCGATTATTGCTCCGGACCGGAACCAATGGGAAAGAATATCTCGGCAGGACGGAGAAAAACACTAACAGATGGGGTGATGAGTCAGTGGAATCACAAGGTGGACGACGCTAATCGCTTGATCAAGCAGATTTCTCTGCTCTATCGGCTAGTCAGGGAGGAAGACCAAAGCTATTCCCACTATAAGTCCACCTTCAAGATTCTTTGGAACAAGTATACACATGTCATCGTGAGCCTAATGGAGCTTGATCCTGACAATATTGCTCACTTCAAGGATAGAACTGTAGCCAGAGTATCGGAATTGGAAACCAGGATCAACGATCTATGCAACGACTGGGATTCACACTACTCTGAGTATCTTGAGCGGATGGTTGCCTGCTATGAGCAAACTCACGATTTGATGGTCACTCTTACTGAGAGTTCAGCATTACTAAATGCTAGGGAAGTTACTCACAACATAATAGCAGGGACTGTCGTGACGCGTATGGAGGCGGGCGAATTGCTACCTCAGGACCACTTCCAGCCCAAGTCTATTCAGAAATGTCGGTGTGGCTCGATTGATTTCTGGTTACGTCCTACTAGTCAATGGGGATGTGCTGAATGGGTGTGTAGTAGATGTCATCCAAAGCCTGGAGCGAGGATTGCAAGATGACGCAGGTAACTCCGATTCGAGACATCAGTGCCTATCTTCCTGCCAAAAAGGTTGGGCGGCTGATTGGTGTTGCCACGAATCTGAGGGATGCCCTGCTTGTTCGTATCCCTTGGCGAACAGGCATAAGGGTCGGCGAACTCATTAGGCTGAGGATTTCCGATATAGACTTTAATGCCAGGGCACTTATTATCAAGGTGCAGAAAATGCGGAAGAAAGATGGCAAGCCAACCGAAAGGAGACGAATAGTTCCTGTTGACCAAGGCACCCTTGATATGATCAAGGACTACCTAGAATGGCGAAAACAATTTTCTTATAAGGGGGACTTGCTGTTCCCTATTACCAGGCAAAGGGTTGACCAAATCTTCTGGAAGCTCGGGAAAAAAGCTGGCATAACTGAGGTTGGCGACCCTGCCATCTCCAAACACAGGAAATTACACCCGCACGTATTAAGGCACAGCTTCTCGATTCACTGTATCAAAAAAGGCATGGCCATAGAGCGACTGCAGAAGATACTCGGACACACATCTCCAGCCACGACCAGCGTTTACCTTCAGTGGTCATCCACTGATCTGCACGAAGACTACGACAAGGTTTGGAACGATGAAGGAACGGGAACCGAAGAGTAACAAAGTGAAAAAGGGGCCAACACGGGGTAGAAAGCCGCCAAAGCCTCCTCAAATAGGCGTCCCCTGGGGCAGGGCTGCCTCGGAGCACAGGCCTGGACTCTTCACGAAGCAATATCTGATGGAGAATGGACAGGGGTGTGCGGCAGACATCTTTTATGCACTGCGCCGAAATCTTGACGGAATAAATATGGAACGCATTGAAATAAAAGAGAAACCTATTAGAGGTTGTACGTATAACAGCTTTGCCAAATACTGGCACTGGTTCAAATTTCTGGAGCTCGTTGAACCTGTGGACAAACGAGAGGCGCCCATCTATGATTTCCTCCAGGAAAAGTCATTCTACCGCTTAACTGATAAAGGTAAGGCTGAGGTAAGGGCTTGGGAAGACCCCATTGCCGTAACACATCCAGAGTTGCGCTAAGCAAAGTAGTGGCGGCAGAGCATGTCCTTACTACAGTATCGGTGAATCTTGATTCGGAAATACCTAAGTTACCTTTCCTCTCGCAACACGGGAGTTGGCACAATCGTCTCCTATGCAACAATACTCGTAAATCTTCGGCCCAACCGTGTCCAACCATATCGCATTAAACATATGACTTGAGCAGTTGAAGACTATTTTATTGTGTCCCCACAACCCCATTGATAATTCGTTCACTGGTGATACAATAATATTACAGCGGTACGGATGATATGTATGTTATCATGGTGAAAGTATCTCAATAGGAGGTATTTGCATGGATTACGACTCCGAAGACTTCTATCGTACATTCCTCCCCCCCGATGAGGCTCGGAGAGCGGCTGGGAATTGGGTGATAGGAGATGTCATCGATTATTCCCGCCAGATAAGTAAGATACTAGGTGGACCGGGCAAAAGTGGAATGGGAATCGTTTACGTATGCCATCGAATTGGCAGTGATGATTTTCAGGAAGAAATCGTGGCTATTAAAACTCTCCAAAATAGATTCAACAAAGATCGAGCTATGATCGAACGATTTAAATGGGAGGCTGAAACCTGGGTGAGATTGGGTAAGCATCACAATATTGTTGAGGCAAAGCAGGTAATAAACTATCATAGAAAGCCTTACATTTATCTTGAATATGTTGAAGGTAGTAGACAATATGGGTCTAGCCTTGCAGGCTGGATATATGGTGGAGGACTTTATCAACATGGCAAGCCAGACATTCCTCTTATAATTGACTTAGCCACTCAGTTCTGCCACGGGATGATACATGCCGAAAGGAAATTTCATGAAATGGCGAAACCTTTCGTTCACAGGGATATCAAACCATCCAATATCTTGGTTACCCAAGATAAGGTGATTAAGATCACAGATTTCGGATTGGTGAAGGCCTTTACTAACCTAGGTGAGGATATTCCAACAACAATCGTTGGAGAAGGCGTGAACCGAGGATTCAGCCTGAGTAAATCTGGTTCTGTTTGCGGTACACCTCCCTACATGTCGCCAGAGCAATGTCGGGGATCGAAGGATATAGATGTCAAGTCTGACATCTATGCCTTTGGTTGTGTGCTTTACGAGATGCTTACGCAAAGACTTGTATTCGACGGTAGGACTATGGATGAATTCATCAGACATCACCTCAAAACCAAACCAAGGTCTCCCAATGTTCGGCCAGATCTGGATGCGGTGGTTATGAAGTGTCTCGAGAAGAAACCTGCTGACAGGTATACGGGCTTTAAGGAACTGGAAAGTGTTCTTTCACATATTTACCTGAAGTTGACCGGCAAAGAAGTGAAGGAACCGGATACTGTCCCCATAGCTTCTCGGGAAATCAACAACAAAGGATTGTCACTATTCAGTCTTGGGCAAAAAGAGGAGGCTATGTCCTGTTTTCTGGAGGCTTTGAGAATCAATCCACATGATGATGAAGCTCACAACAACCTAGGAGATGTTTATAAGGCGCAAGGAAAGCTGGACGAAGCCGTCAGGGAATACCAGGAGGCGCTTAGGATAGACCCAGATGATTCCACGGCACATCATAATCTAGCTGAAGCTTATCAAGCTCAGGGGAATTGGGATGAGGCGACGAGGGAACACCAATGGAGACTGAAAGGACTTGGGAATTATAGCTGGGCTCATGTAGAAATGGGGAATGTTTATCAAGATCAAGGAAAACTGGATGAAGCGATCACAGAATATAGGGAGGCGCTAAGGATAGACCCGAACTATGGCACAGCGCACTCATACATCGGGGATACTTACAAAGCTCAAGGAAAGCTGGACGAAGCCGTCAGGGAATACCAGGAGGCGCTTAAGATAGACCCAGATGATTCCCGAGGACATAGACATAGAGGTCTGGCAAGAGCTTATCAGGCTCAAGGAAGACTGGATGAAGCGGTGAGAGAGTACCGGGAGGCGTTGAAGAGAACCTGGGAGGGAACATTGGATTCGGCGGATCTGCACCAAACCATAGGGGAACTCTGTCAAGCTCAGGGAAATTGGGATGAGGCTATTAGAGAATACCGGGAGGCACTGAAGCGGGCCCCGGACTCTGGCATAACACACGATGCTCTATTGACTGTTTACAAAACTCAAGGAAAGCTTGAAAAACTGATCAGAGAATACCAGGAGGAACTGAGGATAAATCCGAATAGCGCCCTAGTGCACGCACGCTTGGGAAAAGCTTATGAAGCTCAAGGAAAGCTGGACAAAGCGGTTAGAGAATACCAGAAGGCGCTGAAGATAGACTACGACGAATTTTACGGGTGGCATCGCTGTAGAATTGGTAATTGCTATGAAGCTCAAGGGAAGCTGCCCGAGGCTATCAGAGAATACCAGGAGGAACTGAGGATAAATCCGAATTGCGCCTATGCTCGCATCGATCTGGGAGATCTCTATAGGGCCCAAGGAAAAATGGATTTAGCGATCAGGGAATACCAAGAGGGAGCGAGGATAGATCGGGATCAGGTCGGGGCGTCTCCCGCGAAGGCTCACTTACATCTGGGGAATGCGTTTGAAGCTCAAGGGAAGCTGGACCTAGCTATAAATGAATACTGGGAAGCGCTGAAAAGATATCCCGATTATGCGGAGGCGCAATTCCATCTTGCGTTAGGTATAGAAGCAGCGGGGAAGCGTGGTGATGCCCTAGAGCAGTGGAGAAGATATTTGGCTGTGGCTTGGGGCGTCCCTGATCAGAAGGGGCGCATCCCTAAGGCCCAACAGCACATAGAACATTTGAAGAAGGAGTTGCAGTAGCTTCGATTGGGGCGAGAGCATGAGCAACCAAAAGAATAACCCTGAGAACAGCTCAGGGGGAAGGCGAGAAACTCCGTCAAAGGAAAAACCAACCCCGGGAAGATGGCAGGTTGGAGATAGGATTGCAAATCAGTATGAGATACATCGTATTTTAGGTGGACCAGGCAAAAGTGGTATGGGGACTGTTTACATATGTTATGACCATGAATTCAAGAAAGTTGTGGCGATCAAAACTCTTCAAGACCGATTTCTTCAGGACGGCGCCTCCAGGGACCGCTTCAAGTGGGAGGCTGAAGCCTGGGTAAAGCTGGAGAAACACTACAACATCGTTCGGGCGGAATACGTCGATGTGATGCAGGGCAGCCCCTATATTTTCATGGAGTATGTGGTGGGAGATGAGTTGTACGGGACCGACCTTTTCGGCTGGATCTGGAGGAAAGGATTGGAAATCGACGCAAAAACGGATATTCCCCTCATCTTGAACTTTTCTATCCAGTTCTGCCACGGAATGATGCATGCTCAGAAGAAATTCGAGGAAATAGGTAAACCATTTGTACACAGGGATATCAAGCCGTCCAATATCTTGATAACCCGGGATAGGGTGGTGAAAATCACTGACTTCGGGCTGGTGAAGGCGTTTGTTGAGGCAGATGAGGATATTCCCTCAACGGCTGTGGGGGATGAAGGCTACAAAAGACTTAGCTTGAGCAAGTCAGGCAATGTATGCGGCACACCTCCCTATATGTCCCCGGAGCAGTGCCGTGGTGAAAAAGACATCGACGTGAGGTCAGACGTCTATGCGTTTGGATGCGTCCTTTATGAGATGCTTACCGGAAGATACGTATTTGAAGGTCGAACGGCTGAAGAGTTTATCAGACATCACCTGAAGAGTACGCCAGAGTCTCCGGCTGCCCATAAAGAACTGGACAGAATTGTGCTGAAGTGCCTGGAGAAAGACGCCGACAGAAGGTATCATGACTTCAGCGAACTGGAGAAGGTTCTCTCGGCACTATACCAGCGATTGACCGGGAAAGTGGTCAAGCAGCCGGAGGGGGCTGAGTTAGAGGCAATGGAACTGTGCGCCAAAGGATTCTCCCTTAGCAACCTGGGGATTCATGAGGAGGCAGTTGCCTGTCTTAGACGAGCGATCAAACTAGGCCCAAACAATCCAATAACTCATGGTACTCTGGGTATGATCTATGATCGTCAGGGGAATCATGAAGCGGCGGTTGGTGAGTATCAGGAATCTTTAAGGATCGACCCGAGCAATGCTATGACTCACTTTCACTTAGGTATCGCCCTTGGCCATCAGAAGAATCTTGATGCTGCCAGAGAAGAATATGCAGAGGCACTCAGGATCGATCCTCGCTATGCAATGGCACGTGCTGCCCTTGGCGACATCCATTACGAACAGCTTGAGTTTGACGGCGCGGAAGAAGAATACAAGGAGGCCCTCACCATCGACCCGAACGATGCCGAAGTGCACTGTCACCTAGGAGGGCTCTACCAATTTCAAGGTATGCTTGCGGAGGCACAAGAAGAATATGAGAAGGCACTCAAGATAAACCCGAACTATGCCTTTGCGCGGTATAAATGGGGCACTGTCTATCTGAGTGCCTATCGAGGGATATTGAAGCGTGGCAATCCTGTCTATCTTGATGCCGCAGTGGAGCAGTTCAAAGAGGCCCTGAGGCTCAACCCCGACGATGTTAGGGCCCGCTACGACCTGGTGGATGCATACAAGGCTCAGGGCAGATTTGATTTGGCGGCTGCAGAATGTAAAGAGATCCTGAAGCTCACCAATGGTGCTGGTGGGCATTCCTCACTGGGACGTGTGTACAAGGCTCAGGGGAAGTACGATGAGGCGATTAAGGAATTCAAAGAGAACCTCAGGATACATCCCAACTCGCCCTATGACCATTTCAGTTTGGCGAGTGTTTACGAAGCTGCAGGAAATGTTGAGGAGGCAATAGCGTCCTACCAGACATTCCTCGACCTTGCGTCGCCAGCCTATTTGGGTTGCGGGGATGAGGCTGGGGAGCCCATGGGGAAGAAGGCTGAGGAGAGTATTCGCCGGCTGAAGCAGAAGACATAAAATAGAGGAACCATGAGCTCAGAGAATCTGGGGCCGGAGGCGAAACAAATCCTGGCTCTTGCCAGACAGGAGTCGGAGAGCCTGCAGCATTTTTACCTAGGAGTGGAGCATATCTTTATTGCTCTAACTAAAGTGGAAAATGGTGTTACACAAGCTGTTCTCAGACAGTTAAACCTTGACCCAAAGCAATTCAGGGATACCATTCGCCAGTTTGTCGGAACAGGCGATGGGCATCGGTATTGGGAAGGGGTAAAAGTCACGCCACGATGTGAGGTAATAATAAAGCTGGCGAGCGAGAAATCAGGTAGAAGAGAAAAGGCTCTCGTTGAAGAGAAAGGTCTTCTTCTAGCCATTCTAGAAGAAGGCGAGAGCATTCCAGTAAGAGTACTCCAGAAGATGGGCGTTTCTATTCCTGGGATTATCGGAGCAGCCAAAGAGGAGAAGGTACCCGTTGCTGCCAAGAAAATACCGTATGCCTCAGACACTCGGATCCTTGATAAGTATGGTCGAGATATCACACGCCTGGCCAAGGAAGGTAAGATTGAACCGGTCATCGGAAGAAGCAACGAGATATTACAGCTCGTGCGCACCTTGACCAGAAAGACCAAGAACAACCCCATGCTTATCGGTGAGGCTGGAATAGGAAAGACGGCTATTGTGGAGGGGCTGGCCCTGAGAATCGCTCAGGGGAAACTAACCGAATCACTGTGGGATAAGAGGATAATCGAACTCAGCTTGGCTTCCATTGTGGCAGGAACAAAGTACCGGGGTGAGTTTGAAGAGCGGGTGATGGGAATTGTCAACGAGTGCAAAAAACACCCTGAAGTCATAGTCTTTTTGGATGAGATTCACACTTTGGTGGCGGCAGGAGCTGCAGAAGGTGGGATGGACGCCTCGAATATTCTGAAGCCGGCCCTAGCCCGAGGTGAGATAAGATGCATCGGCGCCACAACCATCACAGAGTATCGCAAACATATTGAGAAGGATCCAGCTCTGGAACGACGATTCCAACCACTAATGGTGTCTGAGCCGTCTGTGGAGGATGCCTTGGAAATTCTCAAGCAGCTTAAAGAAAGGTATGAGAAACACCATCAGGTGAAGATCGCCGAGTCAGCGATTATGGCAGCGGTGAGGCTATCGGCGAAATTTATTAGTGACCGACGCTTGCCGGACAAGGCTTTAGATACTCTTGACGAAGCTTGCACTAGGGCGAAGGTACCGATTCTGAGCATGTACGGCGAGAAAGAAGCTCAAGTTGGCAAGGCCGGTGAGGTCACTGCTGAAGATGTGGCTGAAGTGATATCCAGGTGGACCGGCATACCCGTATACCAGCTTGCTATGGAGGAGCGGGAGCGCCTGCTGCGGATGGCTGAGATCGTCAAGAAGAGGGTAATCGGGCAGGATGAGGCCGTTGAGAGGATAGCGGAGGTGGTTAGGATAGGTCGCGCTGGCCTCAAAGACCCACGACGTCCTACAGGCGTATTTCTCTTTCTTGGTCCCACCGGAGTGGGCAAGACAGAACTGGCAAGGGCGACAGCAGAGTTTCTTTTTGGGTCGGAGAATGAAATGATCCGGTTCGACATGTCCGAATTCATGGAGAAACACAGCGTCTCTAAGCTTGTTGGCGCTCCTCCCGGTTATGTGGGCTATGAAGAGGAAGGGCAGCTAACAGGCAGACTGCGACGAAAGCCCTACTCGGTAGTCCTGCTTGACGAAATCGAGAAGGCACACCCGGAAGTCTTCGACCTATTTCTTCAGGTCTTTGATGAAGGAAGGCTAACCGATTCCAAGGGTAGAACAATAGATGCTAAGAACGCCATCTTCATTATGACATCCAATATCGGAACTGAGCTATACCATAAAGAGACCATTGGATTTAAGACACAGGCAGGCAAGCAGGTAAAAGACGATATCCTTGCTGAATTGAAGAGGACCTTCCGCCCTGAGTTTCTAAATCGCCTTGATGAGGTGATACTGTTCCGGCCGCTAGAACCAAAAGATCTTTCTCGCATCGCTCATAACCTCCTCACTAATGTGCGAAAGAGGTTGGAGGAGAAGGGCATCATCTTTGGCGTTGAGAAGGAAGCTTTGGAATTAGTATGCCAGGAAGGATATGATCCGATGAATGGGGCGAGACCACTTACGAGGACAGTGGAGCGCCTGATAATCAAGCCGTTGAGCGAAAGAATAATTGCTGGTGAGTTCGTGACTGGAGAGAAAATAGTGGTCGGTGTGAGAGATGGGAAAATCGTGTTTAGCAAAGTAGAGGGAGACTAGAAGACATGGGCATGATAATTACAGTTATGAGCGGTGTGGATGACGGCAAGGTATTTAAGTTTGACAAGACCCCAATCGTCTTGGGACGTCATCACGAGGATGATGTCTGTCTGCCCTATGACACGAGAGTGTCAAGGCATCATGCCCGAATAACCAAGGAAGGAAGAGCTTACTTTATTGAGGAGGTAGGGCCGAACGGAAGAGGGAGCACGAATGGCACCTTCGTTAATGAGAAGAGGATCACCTGCAGAACATCAATATCCACTGGCGACATGATTCTGCTTGGTAATGTCTGGGTCAAGTTTGAAGCGACACATGAAGAGCAGGATGTGTAAGGTTCTGTAGCCCTGTCGATTTGGTCTGTGGTTGGGGAGTGGCAAGACAGGTTGTTCAAGTCCAACAACGCCCTATTTTGCCACCTCTTATCTAACCAATATAGCGTACCTGTTCTAGCGCCATTTGACAGTTTCCCAGCTCAATCAAGAAAGTAATTACTTCCTTTTCTTTCTTTAAGGCTCTTTTGTAAAGCATACTGATACTACCTGACGTCAATAATTTCCCTTTTTGTGATGGCGGATACTGGGTAATCGCACATTAACAATTAAATATCGGATTAGCCTAGCCTGAACGCTTGCTCACTTGGGCAAATAGAAGCGAGGGGGGCAAGTGAATGAATGGACAATATGAAGGGCGGGGCGTTTGGTGTGGACAGACCGAAAGCTGCCAGCCCACAACAGCAAAGCCTCGCCAGCTAAAGTCTAACGAAAGCGGAACACGAAGGCAAACCGACAATGGTAACA
>Ga0315539_1000075_pt1 | contig 71178 bp, 129 predicted proteins | sample SalMarSW160150MG_FD_203097 | JGI IMG/M metagenome (GOLD analysis project Ga0315539, IMG submission 203097) | Salt marsh sediment microbial communities from the Plum Island Ecosystem LTER, Massachusetts, United States - Salt Marsh Sediment SW1601-150 ...
GTCTCCGATATACAGATCGTCACTAGCGGTTAGATTTAGAACCTTTGCATCCGCTCCGCCACTGGTCAGCCCGTACAGGGAGAAATTATTGATCGTGCGGAACGTGCCCACAGTCGCGACCGTGGCGCCAACCGCCAGATAATTCGTCCCGACCCTGACCGTCGTCTGATACGCCTGCGCGCTGCCGGTGCTATAGGCAACCGCGCCCGCGGTTTCACTCACTGCCGGCGCTAGACCGGGCCTGCTTGCGTTGACGACCTGCGCCGCCTGCAACTGCCACGCGAGATCGTCGGTGTCGACGACGGCGTCGGGATCGTTGGTTGTGCATTCCCAGGTCGTGTCGCTGTAGTCCGTGCCCTCCTGCACCTGGATCAAGAACCCGCCCGCGTTGATGCCGGTTGCGAACCACGACGGCCGCGTCCACGGACCCGACTGCACGACCCACGGCCCGCGATTGACCTGCGTCGTCTGCCCCGCCGCGAGAACCGTATCCCCAACCGAGTCGAGCGTGACGCCGTCCGCTGACTGCGCCGTACCGGAGAGCGTCAGGTTCGACGTCGACACTGCGCGCACAGTCGGATGCTCGGACGTCACCGTCACCGAGTCGATGATGTCCTTGAACATCTGACCGACGCGGTTCGCTGTGTTCGCGAGCGGAGTCGTCTCGGAGTAGATGACATCTGCCGCGGTCAGCAGATCGGAGCGCGTGTGGATGGTCATGGTTTACTCACTATTCGAACGACTCGCCGAACGACGCATCGAAGACGCCTTCGTTGATGAATGCAACCTTGAGCACGATCCAATGCTGGGTTGGGCAGACCTTCAGCAGTAGGCGCTCAAGTTCTGCTCGGCGGTAGGACGGGATCAGTGGGTCGTCATCGTGTACAACTTCCAGAGCCTCACCGCTGATATAGATGAAGTATGGCCAGGTGTCCTCGTCATCCGGCACCGGCGGAGGGGCCCGGCGCGTTAGGTCTTTGTTGACGAGGTATCCCGGTTCATTGGTCAGCAGGTTGTCACATTGCCACTGCGTAATCGGGTCGCCGTCGGTCTCTCCACCGTCCGTATCGAATCCCGACGAGCACTGCGGCTGCTTGTAGTCTCCCAGCGTCAGGTCCGCGCAGCATTGCACGGTACCAACTGCCGGCTGCTCGGTGTAGTTGCGTGGATCCCGCGCCGCCCAAGTTGGCGGGCCCACTGTTGACCAGCACTCGTGCACATAGAGATCTGTAAACCCGGCGTCATGCAGCAGGTCTTCGATGTACGTTGGGTCCTGTCCGCCTTGCGCCTTCCACGCCGCGTCTATGTGCGTGCGCCGATCGTCCTCGGTCTCGCTTGCAGCGACGAAGATCCCGAACTCGCGTTCCCACTCGTTCAGGTGTGTTGTGTACTCCGGTAAGACCTCTTCCCAAACCTCATCAACGAAGGTCCGGAACGTCGCCGGGGCCTCCGCCAGCGCCCGCGCAAAGTTGCGGAGCTTCTTCTCCGCCGTGACGCTCCACGCGGTTGAGTGCGGCAGCAGATGCTGGATGACTCTGAACCAAGGCATTGGACGGCGTCACCTTGATCAGACCGTGGATTCAAACGTCGCGGTGACAGCCTGAATCTCAAGACCCGCAACGGAATTTGCTCCCGCCTCTCCCGTGATGAGTACGCTCAGAATCTCATTGGCCGCGATGTTTCGTGCGCTCAGAATCGGAGTGATAGTGTGGAGCGTTTCGTAAGCCGCAACGTCCACCGACGTGTCGGTGGCATCGCCCAGTTTCGTGGCTCCCGTTCCGATCCTGTAGACCGCAACCGCAGCCGTTGGCATCTCAGCAGGAAGCGAACTGTGACCGGTGCCAATCAGATCGACGACCACGCCGTTCTCACTCAGGCGTAGATTGGGGTAGGGCGGCTGGATCGGGATCCGGATCCCACCGCTTGCAGCAACTGAAGACTGTCGCAAGACCTGTGCGATGTAGTCCGGGGAGACGCTGGCATACTCGAACCGATCCGACGTGTTGGTCTGCATCACCAGCGGGATGTTCCAAGTCCCGAGCCGAGCCGTGACGATGCCAGCAATGATGGTGAGCCAATCCGTGAGGCCGTCCACCGCTGCATCGAATTTAGTTCCGGAAACCTCGTCGATCAGGTACTCGATCGCGTCCATGACCTGCGAGACACCGACCTGCTCGGGCGTGTTTGTCGGGGTAATGCCCGCATGCACGACCATCGCCTGACAGAACCCCAGCCAATCGTTCACCCAGTCCTTCTCAAGCGGAAACCCGGTCGTATCGGACTCGCTGACTTTGTTCTTAGCTCGACCGTGCGGATAGTTCGCGACTACCTGCACCTGTGTCGGGTATTTGCTGCTCGGGATGATCATTGCGTGATCTCTCAGGTGTAGACGGGTTGTCCATCAGCGAGTTTCGCCTTCTCGCCGGCCTCTAGGTTGCGGTAGGTAAAGGCGACGCCGCCTTCAGCGAGCGTGATGAGCCCCACGGTGCCACCACGCGCGTTGACGACGGACGTGACGACGCCAGCGATCTCACCCTGCGACACGATGTCTTTGCGCGGTAACACAGACAGCCCCTCGATGTATGGTTCGCGGCTCCACAACCATTCCTGCACCGCTGCCGTGACTGCCGTTTGCATACCAGAGGTGTCGCCGTCTGCAACCGCGTCGAGGCTGGCGACGCCAACATCGAACCCGGTGCGAGTGATTGCTTGCACGTTGACCGCGTCATTGACCGGGCGCCGCGTCGCTTTGCCAGCTACGTCCATGTTGATCGCGACGCCGATTGCTGTGAGTTTCGCCGCGGTAGGAGTACCGTCGGTGTCGTCCGCGGTGGCGAGCGAGGCTTCGCAGTACACGTCGACGAGTCCCGGCGTGTCGCTCGTGTAGGGATAGGCGTGAATGATGCCCGCCACCGACTCGGCCCATGATCGATAATCTGCGTACGCCCCGCCTTGTGGTTTCGCTTGTGAGGTTGCCCAGACCCGCGCCCGGTACTCCTCGCCCGTCTCGGCATCGGAGGCCGTCGTCGTGATGCTCGCGACCGTTACCGTGCTCTGGACGTTGGCCGGCGTCCCCGCAAATGTGAGTTCGTCTCCGACTTGCAGGTTGCCTTGGGTCCCTACACCGCCGGTCCCATCTTGGTCCCCGTTGGCGCGGATACTGACCGTCACGGTCGCTGCGTCGAGGTCCACCGCGGTCAGGGTCCGATAACTCACCCCAGTCTCGGAACGGAGGCACGCGGTCTGAGCGGCCAGCGCCCCCGTCTGCTCGGTCACTGTCACCGTGATCACGAGTTCGGCGCGCGTTGCAGCAGTCGGGTCGCTGACTCCGATCCGCCGTCCCAGTTGCACGAGCGGTCGGATCCGCTTCCCGTTGATCGTGACCTCTTCGAATGTGGCGTAAGGGATCAGGGTCTGAAGGAAGATCCAGCTCGCATATTTCCACAGAATTATGTCGACGCCGGCTTGAACTTTCGCCCAGACGTGACTGAAGCTCTTCGGCAACAGTGGGACCGTGATCGATAACTTCGATTCGATCTGAGCAATGATCGCGTCCGCCAGTGCGGAGGTCGTGGGGATCGTGAGGCTCATTGCGTCGTCCAGGGAGCTGTAAACGTGGGGTTGTACTTCTGCCCGTCGATCTCAAACGCGATCGTCAAGGCAACCCAATCCAGGCGCGGCATGGTGGCGGTGGCCGTGATGTCAGTGGCGCCAGAGCGACGCATCCAATCGACGTCGCGCGCCGCAGCTTCCTCGACCCGAACGAGATTCCCAGTTGTCGCCGGTAGCTCGTTCAGGAGGTACTGCGTCTCCGACCGCAAGACGCGATCCGGGTCGGACTCGATCAAGTTACCCCACCATTGCAGGCGATCGTCCGATGCCTTGCCGGAGTCTTCCTCGTTGCCGCCGAATAGGCTGATATAGACCGCGCTCTCCGGGCTATCGGACAGCACGAACTGGCCAGCGGTGACGTCGACCTCTCCGCCGTCGATCGTGTGGTAGAGTCGGACGTCAGGCATTGCTTAGCCGGTGTAGAAAATGTTGCCGAATGCGGACCACGCGACCGGACTCGATGCTGCAATGACGAGCCCGTAGGTAGGATCGCCGGCGTCTCCGGTGCCGATGCCGTTGAGCACTTCGGATCGAAACTCGCTGCCCAATCCCTGCGCCGTACCCGAGTAGGTCCAGACCGTCAGGCCAGTGGTCGTGAGTTGGACCTGAAGCTCGGCGATGAGAGCAGCGATCAGGTTGATCTTGGCGTTGACCCAATCGATCTGAGCGGCGAAGTCGGCCGAGACCAGAATGTCGGCCAGGCTAACACTGACCTCGATGTCGAGGATTGCCTGTGGGTCCGGAAGGCCGATCCCAAGAGTGAAGTCGATCTGGATCTGAAGCGCGGCCGCGAGCCCTTGGAGTTCCTCAAGCAGTAGCGCAATCCGAGCGTAGACACTCAAGACGCCGGTGTTCAGGTTGAACCCGTTCAGTTCCCCGAGACTGGTCAGGACCGATAGAGTCGTCGCGGTTCCAAGGTCCTCATCGTCTGAGGTTCCGACATAGCAACCGGCGCCAAAGGTTGCCCAGGTCGAATGCTCCGTTGCAGCAACGATGACCGCGTTGACCGTTCCCGTTGGACCTGACCCGCCGATCCCGTATTGCGTCGCCGTCGCTAGCGTCGTCCCGAATCCGCGTGCCGTGCCTGCGTAACTCCAGGCGTAGAGTCCACCCGTGGAGAGCCCGGCTTCCATCGCCGCTGCGACCGGCGCGACGATTGCGATTAGGCCGTTGATGATTCCGAGTTGGGCGGTCAGATCGAGGTTTGCCGTCGCGCCAAGAGTGATCCAATTGAGCGGGTTCAGTTGGTTCGTCAGGGTCGCGATGTTGGCCGCCGCCGCGAACTGCAGGAGGATCGCAGGATTCGGCGATAGGCTCGTCGTGAACGTGACTTGAGCCGCCGCCGCAACGCCGATTCCGCTCAGATCCTCGCCGAGGAATGAAACCTCAGCGCCGAGTGCCGTGACGCCAGCGGCCAAGCCGAGATTGACCGCGGAGACAGGCGCAGTCGTCGGAGAGGAGAGCGCCACATCAATCCGCCTTCACCTTGCTCGACCCGGAGACAATACGACCGACAGCGGGGATCGTCCCGTCAGGGTTGACAATTACCGGAGGAGATACAGCTACCGGGTTCGGCGGTGCCGTCGATAGCAGGATCGGCACGGCCACGACAACCGCATCCCCGAGGCATGCAACCTTGCGCCCGGCATCGTTGCAAAGTCGGACGTCGTCGCCGAGCAGTGAGATCACACCGGCGGGCGAAATCTGAATCATCGCGTTCGCGTTGCCAGCTTGGATCGATCCGTCAGTCTTCGCCCACACGTACCCGACGACGAGCCCGTTCTCGTCGCGCGCGTAGAGCCGCTTGCCACCGGACGATGCTTCCTTCGTCGTCGCGTCCGTCGTCCCGATCGCCTGGTAGGTCCCCTTGCCCTCGTTCGGGATCAGCGCGACCGAATCACCGGCCTGCGGCGGGCAGTCGTCACCCCCAGGGGTGATCCACTGGGCCCGGGTCGTATTGCCGCCGCCCAGGTCGACGTGGACCCATTCCCCGTCAGAATCACGCTCGAAACTAACGACTGTTGCCACTTTTCGCACGGGGCAGATCCGTTCAGTTGCGCTGGAAAACCGTGGTGGTTAAATTGAGGAGTTGGAGGACGAGATGACCAAGACGATTGTAATCGCGTGCCTGGCCGCCCTGTGCGGCGCGTGTGGCTCCGAGAGTCACCGGCAGTGGGATGTCAACCCGGACGGCTGGGAGCCAGTAGCGGGCGGCTCCGGTGGGTTGGCGGGCAGTCCCGAGGGTGGCTCCGGTGGCGAGACTGCAGTGGTGGTCCTCGCTGGCGCCGCCGGTGAGCAGATCCGGTGTCCGGCTACTCAGCCCAACGATGGCGACCGATGCTACGCCGATCACTACGGCTGGCTGTGTCAATACCCCGACGCGCTCTGCAATTGCTGGCAGCCGCAACCGGTCGAGGACTCGATGCAGTGGACCTGCTATGGGCCGGACGCTGGGGTTGGTGGCGCCGGCACATCCGACGGACCCGGGGACGGGGGAACCGTAGCGGCTACTGGTAGCACTCCGGGAACCGGTGGGACCGAGGTCTGCGAGTGCGACGGCGGGCCGTGCTGCGACGGGTGCCACTATCTAGGACCGGAGGTCGTCTGCTTCAACGGCGTCTGGTCCTACTGCATTCCGGATGCGCCACCATGCGCCGTCGGCTCGTATACGCTGACCACGATCCGCGCAACCGTGTTCTGTTCCGGACTCTCGCCGCTGTGCGTCTACTATCCGGGGGGGTCTGAACGGGTCGAGGAGCCAGAATGTTGCCCGCGCGGCACCGAGTGCCAACCCCACGAGTTGGTCGAGGTCATGCCCAACGACCCACCCGACCCGCTACCACATGCCGAATGCATTTAGCCCGCCCACGGCAACCCCGGCGGAGGCTCCCCACTGAACGCGCCCGGCAGCACAACGTCGAGGCTTGCGGTCGCGCTCTCCTTGTTCCGAGCAATCGTCACACCGCGGATCAGCATCTCGGTCTCGGTGTAAACCATGGCACCCGGAGCCGTGAGTTTGATCGTCTTGTTCTCCTCCCACAAGTCGCCCTGCGGATCCCTGATGGTTGGGAGCCCCTGAATCGCATACGAGACGGTGTTGCCGAACATACGCCCGAGCTTTGCCTTGGCGGCTGCCGGCGCGTCTGCTGGATCCGTGTCTTCGATCTCGAATGCAAACGGGCGGATCGCGGTGGCGAGGTAGGGATTTTTGATCCTGAACTTTGAGCCGCCGCGGCCGTGCTTCGCCGAGGGGAACGCCGTGATCTCGGAGTAGTACTGCTGCGGCTGCGAGGTCTGCACGACCTGAACGACGGGGCGATCTTCCTTGAGCTTCGCGATCGGGTTCCCTGGGCTCACTGACTTCTGGAAGACGACCGCGCCGTCCCGCGAGTTGCTGATCACCAGGCCGCGTTGTTGCGCGAGGTCCACCAGGAACGGCTGAATCTGTCCGCCGGCGTCGAGCTTGGCCTGCTTGAATTTCGCGCCGGGCTCGGCGAGGAATCGGACGGTCAAGTCGAACGCGGCAGCGATCTCGTTGGCGATGTGTCTCAGGTCAACGTTGCGCCACTCGTGCGGGACCCGTTCTCCGGGCATCGTGCAATCGGCCCAGACTCCTGGTAGCGAGTAGCCGGAGCAGCGGATGATCGCCTGCTCCTTGCTGATCTCCGGGACGATGTCGATCAGGGTTCCGGTGAAGACGCGGGTTGAGCCAATATCGAGGTGGAGTAGTTGATACTCCCGCGGGCGGAAGGTGTCCCGAAAGACCTCGTCATCGTAGGCGAACGGTGCCGAGAATGCGATCTGCGAGTATTCGTCGATGTGGGTGTTGAGCGTGACCTCGGTCCAGTGCCGCCACTGCTGCCCGTTGATCAGTAGCGTGAACTCGTCCGAATCGTCACGGGTCGCGAAGCTGGCAACGCGCGACATGGCTCAGGCCGCCTTGTAGTAGAGGATCTCGCGGCCCGGCTGGAGTTCGACAATCTCGTCTCCAGTAAGGTTGTTTTCGTTCACGATGCGGTCCAGTGTGTCGTTGTCCACCTTGCCATAGAGTTCGCCCGCGAGGTCGAGGAAGGTCCGGCGCCGGGTCACGATGTGCACCCGCTGCGGCAGTAGCTCGAAGCTGACCTCGACGAGGTAGCCCGCGGTCAACGCAACGGAATCGTGTAGCGCCTGGTAGGTCTCTCCCGTGTCGAGGTTGCCGGCGTCCGCGGTGTAGATGTCCGCGAACGCGCCGTCACGCCACGCGACCACGGTGTCGAAGAGATCGACGACGGCCTGAGCCGCATCGGTTGCCTGCTGGCGAGATTCGAAGGTTCCGGTGGCACAGGCAGACACGGCCGCGGCGACGCAACTCGACGCCATCAGATCCGCGGCGTGGTACGCATTGACGACGGCGCGGGCCCGGTCGTCCAGCACGACGGTTGGCAGCAATCCGATCTCAGGGTTGCCCGCGATCGAATCCATGATCGCATCAGCTAGCGCCGTGAACTGGGCCACTGCATCCATGACCGCATCCGAGACCGCATCCGCCGGAAGCATGATGAGGTCGACGAGTGCGCTCCCAAGGCTCTCGGGGTCGGTCAGCGCGGAGTCGATACCGGTCACGATTCCAGACAAGGCATCGGCGAAGTCCTGCGAGACGATGAGATCGAGAGATGCCGTCGCGCCCATGGCATCGTTGCAGGCGGCGGCCATCGACTGGATTGGGTTCCGCAACTGCGCCTGATCGACGAGGGTCCCGAGTGAGGTCCGTTCAGCGAACTGGGACGCGCAGGCGAGCTTGTATGCGGCAAGAGCGTCTTCGATCCCACCGGTGGGGTCTCCTGCTGCGGAGGGGTACGCCGCGCGTAGGGTCGGCCAGAATGAGACCTCGACGACGGTCTGATTTGCAGCGGCGACGAGGTTGTCATTGCGCTTGACCTGTCCCACCGGGACGACGTCGAAGGTCCCATATAGCGGGTGCTCCAGTCGGCCGATCCCCTTCTGAAAGCACGCCTCCTCGAAGACCGTAGCAGCCAGATCGCATTGCGGACCCGAGAAGTAGCAGCGCAACGGCAACGCCTGCGAACCGCGCTTGTGCTGCTGGACGAAAGCGCCCTCGACCCCGGGGAACTCGAAAGCGGTGTTTCTGAGTTCGGTCTCGCGCGAAACGTCCTCGAAGTCGAACTCGATCCGGGAACCACTCGGCGAGATGTAGGCGCCCTTGCGGACTCGGTCTCTCCAGGTGGGCATGGATCAAAGTGCTCCGCTTGGCTGCAGTCGCAACTTGACGTTGCCGCCTGCCTTCGGTTTCTTCGGGACGTCGACGCTGTCGGTGTCACCAGTGATCTTGATTTCGATCTGCTGCGGTGGCAGCGGTTCTGGAGCCCCGGCGCGGATACCGTAGCCGCTACCATGTTCACCGCGTGGGCCGCCTGCGATGACATTCCCAGCTTCATCGACTCGCGTCCCATAGTTCTGCCGCATGTCGTTGAGTTCACGCACCATGCCCTTGAACTTCGCCATGGGGTCGTTCAGTTCGGCGCTCAACTTGGCGGCCTCTTCTGTCATTGCGCGTATCTCATTCGCGTAGCGTTGCGCCGCATTATTTCCGGTAAAAGCACCAACTACACTTTCCACGAAACCGACGCCTTCTTTGCGCCGTGCAGCGATTGCCTGCTCCACTTCTTTCAGTGCCGCTTTCTTTCGTTCAACGCTTTTCCCTTCCCCAGTCGCGGCCGCTGCCTTTGCCGCTACCCCGTAACTCTTCCCTTCCATGATGCCGCGCGCCTTGATTGCGGCATCGATCGCCTCTTTTCCGATTCTATACGCAATCGCGGCACCAGCAGCTATGCCGATCGCTTTCCCAGCCGTAGCCCATGCCGAACTTTTCGCTGCAACTGCTGCTGTTGATGCGCCCGCGGATGCGCCAACTTTGGCTCCGACTGCAGCCGCCTGTCCCGTCATGGTAGCGGTCGCCGCTGTCCCGATCCGCGCTCCAACCGCGGGGGCCTCGGCGGCCAGCGTTGCGGCTGTCGCTGCACCCATCTTGCCGCCCGTCACCACCGCTAAGCGATCGCCATACATCTTCCCTATCGCATTGCGCATCACCATTGTGCCGACTTCGATCGCAGCGCGTCCTGCTACAATAGCGGCGGCGGCAGTCACGGGCGAGTCCTTGGCGAACTTGATGAACTTCCACGTGTAGCCGATGATCTTACCCATCGCGCTCACAATGGGTGGCAAGTTCTGTCGCAGATCACCAGCCCACTCGGCCACGTTCGTGGCGATGAGGTCCTCATTGGCTCCGAGCCATTCGGTTGTGCGTTGGACAACACCGCGCAGCGGGCCGCCTTCCATCTTGTATAGGCGCGTGGACACACCGTCGAGTGCTGACTTGAAGAGGGTAAAGTCGCCGCTCAGGTTGTCGAGCTTCAGGTCCGCCATCTTTTCGCTGGTACCCAGCGCTCCCTCCAGTGCCTCCGTCAGTTCCTTCAGCTTGCCCGTCTGCGCCATCTCCTGCAGGTTGAGAGCCGCCTTTTGACCGCGCATCCCGACCGCGTCGGCAATCATAGCGATCTGCTTCATGTTGCCGCCCGCAGCCTTCACAGCGACTCCAACGTTCGCCATGATTTGGTCGAACGATAGTGCCTTGCCTCCCTCGTCTTGGAACGCAATTCCCAACTTCTTGAATGATGCAGCTGTCTTCGGCGGCAACTTCGACAGCGCCACCAGCATCCGGTTCAGCGACGAGCCAGCTTCGGACGCATCGAGGCCGACATCCTGCAGCAACGCGACAGCGGCGACGGTACTTTCAAGCGGGATATTCAACTGGCGCGCGGTCGCGGCCACGTTCTTCATCGACTCACCTAACGACCCAATCGTCGAGTTGGTTCGCGACGACGCCAAAGCGAGCACATCTGCGACACGGCCTGCCTCGGATGTTGCCAATCCCATACCCTTGAGGACGTTAGAAACGTGGCTAGACGTTTCCGCCAGCTCCATGCCGGATGCGGCAGCGGCATTGAGAACGCCCTCAATCCCGGAAAGGATGTCCTTCTCCTTGAAGCCGGCGCGGGCCATGAGTTCCATCCCACTGGCGACCTCGGTTGCCGTGAACTTTGTGGTCTTGCCGAGTTGCTGAGCACGCGCTTCCAGTTCGCGAATCTCGCTGGTGCTCTTGAGCATTACAGCGCCAACGCCACTCATCGCCGTTTCGAAGCTGGCGCCGACCATGCCGGCCTTGAGCGCCAGTGCTCCCACGGCGACACTGGCGACCCCTACGGCCTGTGATGTCAAGCGGAACGCACTCGTAACACTCTTCAGTCCGATCTGCATTCCGGTCGTAAAGCGCTTCTGACTTCGCTGCATGCGGTTGATCGGTCCCGTGAACCGATCGATCGCGCGAAAGACTGCGTCGATGCTGTACTTGGAAGCCATGCAGATTCACTTTGGGCGAGGCTTGGTCTCTTCGATCAGCACGCCGCGTATGAAGTCGTAGAGCCAGCAGATCTCGCCGATGCTCAGCGTACGCGGGTCCGGTAGCGTCTTGTAGTGATACATGCAGTGCTGCAGCATCTCGCCGTAGACGTTGAACACTGTGTGTCCGCCCTCGTCGTCGAACAGGCGCCGTTCCTCTCCGCCGCGGACAACGGAAGGTGACGCCTCTAGCCTAAAAGGATCGCTACCAACGCGAGCGGCACTGTGAGATCGCAGAGGTCCAATTGCTCCAGGTGCACCGACGTCTGCCCCGTGAGTTGGGAAAGCATCTTGAAAGTCTGCGCAATCCCGGCATCTTCCCCCAGGCCGTTGGCGGACATGAGGGTCGCACCGGTCGGCTTCTTGAAGCGCAACGGTCCGCTCGGAAATGGGCCTTCCGGTGTGTAGTAGGGTTGTCCCTTGTCGTCGACGCGCAATGACCCATCGCGCAAGGCGTCCATCACCTTGCCTTTGTTGCTTTCGAAGTCTGCGCGCCTCTCGTCGCTCATCCGATCCGTATTGGCCTTGGCACGTAGCGCAGCCATGAACCGATTGAACTCGGCCTCGGCGACGTCATCGCCAACAACCTGATCCGCCGTGGTGGGTGAGTCGTCACTCATTGGATCCTCCTCAGCTGTGCTTGAGCAGATTGCCGGGACCGCCAAACGACAGCGGCGCGGTGATGTTCATCGTGGACATCTTGAAATCGCCCTTGGGGATTCCGGTACCCGAGTAGGTGACGTTGCCAGCTTGCACGAATGCGATCGGCACATCGACGCCATCATCGATCACGGCTTGCAGGAACTCCTGATCGCCCTGCGCGTCGTTGATCGCCAACGCGAGACCGTCGACTTCCCAACCCTTGCGCGTGAGAATGTTTCGGCTCGAACCGTCACCGTTCATCTGGACGTCCGCGCTCATTCCGCCGAGGTCCCGGTTTCCGTCTGAGTCAGCAGCTACCGCAAAGGCACGATCAGCGACGTGCACTTGGCGCATACTTCCACCTGCCATGATACTTCCCTTTCGTGCGGAGAGCAGGGCAGGGCCGCCGGGCTTCAGCGCATCAGCGCTACCCGTGACCCCACCGCGTACTCAGCCGCCTGAGTTGTCTTCGAAGATTGCGGTTACTGGCTCACGTAGAAGCCGAATTGGAGGGTGATATCCTTGACCGCCGTTGCACCGGAGACCAATGCGGGAACGGTCAGATTCCAGCGATCGGGATTCGTCGAATCGATCGCGCCCGAAATGTTCGCCTTGATCGTCTCCGGGTCGGACAGCATGGCATCGAGTGCGCAGGCATCGACGATCGCGCGTGCCTTCGTGACCACCATCTCCGGCGTCTTCGCGTTCGGGTTCCGCGTACGCTGACCGCTCGGGATCAATGGCGCTTCCTCCCACTCCGCGGTGTCGAACGCCTCCACGAAGCGGTAGATCAGGTTCTGCAACTTCGTGATCGTGCGAACGTAGCGGTAGGCTGGGTTTGTCTGCCCCTCGGGGCGGTAGAACGTCACCGTATCCTTGAGCTTGACCACTCCGTCCCTGACCACGATCGTGGACGAACCCAACTTCAGCGCGACGCCGCGCTGTGTACCGGTCCACTGCTCGGCGTCGGTGCCAGTATTCAGACCGAGACAAGCGCGCCCACCGGGGCCCGATGCGGGATCCTCGGCGGCCTGCTTGATGATCTCCACCACCTCGCGCGCTGCTACGCGGAACGGCAGGTCACAAGAGCCAGGGTTCGGACACTGCGCGTTGACACGGTCCGAACGGTAGCCATCACACACCGCAGTGGCCAGCGCGACGGTCGCGTGGGTGTTGCCGGTAAAGCACATCGCGGGCTTGTAGACCTCAGTATCCCAGCGCCCCTCACCCCATTCGGCGATTGCCTCCAGAGCGGTGGTGTCCTCGATTTCAAGCGCGTTGATCAGCATGGTGGTCCACGTGTTGCCGACCTGAGCCAACGCGGCATCGACGGTCGGATTCGTGGCGCCGCCCGTGGGCTGCGTGATCGTGAAGGTCAACTCTTCGAGCGTGTCGATGATTGACAACTCGCAGTAGTTTCCGGAGGCCCCCTTCCACTTCATGGTGCCCGTCACGGTCAGCGCTGGAACGGTGATCGTGAAGGTGTCGCCAACCACAAAGTCATCACCGGCAGTCGTCAAAGTGAAAGCGAGACCGCTCTCATCAACCGCCGTTCCTGGGTCTTCGTCGGAGGTTATGGCAGACGAAATCACGGTGCCTTCCGGATCCGTCAACTCGAACGTCCCGGCACCCTCTTCGGCCGAAGTGCAAACCAGCGTCCAGTCACCGGGGAGACACGGGGTCGTCGCGGTCATTGAATCCACGGTGCCGCCGCCAGTGCTGCCAGTGTGGTCCTCGGTCACGGTGTCGTAAGTGAACCCCATGGTCAGAGGGAAGTGAGTCACCGCGACGCACGCAAGGTACATTGCGCGCGATGCCTCGGTCAGGACCGCCGCCGTTGCAAGCGCACCGGCTACGATCGTGAACGGGTCCGAAAGCACTCCGCCGGCGTCCACGTAGTAGGTGCTCGCCTTGGTCGACGTTCCGCTTGGAGTGATGTCGCCGGCCGCAGCAGTGGTGCCGTCGGCGAGCGGGAAGAACTCTACTGGAATCGACCCGATCCCGGGACGGCCGTCCTCGGGCCAGAGTTCCAGCGCGATCAGATGCGCGGGAGAGCCGAAGCCGAGGGCAACGCCGACGTCATAGGCGGTCGAATACGCCGTCTTGGTCGTACCGTATCCAGCCGCGGCAGTCGTGCCTTGCGCGATGACTCCGAGCCGCTGCTCAAGGAACGAAGAGGTCCCCAGGAGGTTCTTGTATTCGGTGGTGATGCCGAGGCCGCTGGCGCGTCTGCTAGCTACTAGTCCCATGATTCAGGTCCTTCTGGGGGCACAGCCCCGCCTGTGGCGAGCGCGGGCCCGCCGTGCCGTGCCGCTGCGAGCGGCTCTCGTTGGGGGCGCCTCAGTCGGTGAGGTCGCCGGTGATCGTGAGGTAGGTCTCTCCGGTCTCTTGGTCCGTGACCGTGATGAAGAAGCTCGTCGCCGGTGTGCCTTCGATCTGCGCGACGGTTTCCCTCAAGTCGACGGCTAGAGTCAGCGTCATGACTGCGACGTTCGGCAGTGGTTGCTTGTCGCCGCCCGTTGGCCGCCCGAACTCGCGCGACTTGATCATGCGGTCCGCGACGTCGTCGTTGTCCTCGCGTCCCAGGTGGTCGTACTCGGCCGCCATCAGGATGTTGCGTACCAGGGTCGCGGCTCTGAATGCTTCTTGGCTCGCCTTGAGATCGCCCGGAGTGTGGCCGTCGGAGGTCTCCGTGGCGATACCGTATCCGCAGCAGTGCAACACGAATTCGGCGTCGTATTGCTGCGCTTCGAAGACGTTGGACTTCGCCATCTCGACGCTGTCACGCGAAAACTCGATCGCAATGATCGGCACCGCGGCGGCGGCATCCTGCGGTGGACTCGTCAGCCATTCCTCGAACGGGTACGAGCGATGCTGGAAGATCCGAAGCTTCCACTGTAGCGGGTCGTCGGCGCCGGCCACCGATGCTGTGATGACGTCACCGGTATCCCATGCCGCGTCACCCGCCGTGGTCGTGAATTCGATCCCCAGGGTCGTGAACGTCAGGTCGACGTGCGCCGCCGCTGTCGTGCACGTGTCCTCGGTGGCGTCGGGGGCAACACACGTCCACTCTCCGACGCCAGCGACGAGCGTGCCCGCTGTGACCACGTAGTCGCCGACCTGAAGAGTCTTGGCGCTGACAGCGGTTCCCGGGCCCTCACTGACCAGAGTTGCGGCGCCCGTCACCGTGTAGTCGGAGTCGTCGGCGCGGCTGTAGGTAATCGTCACCGGCTGCGCCAAGATCTGCTGTTGCAACGACTCTTCAAGCAGGATTGTCGCAATCGCATCGCGCACGATTTCGAGCGTGTCCCGCTTGTCGATCAGGGCTGCGATGCGCGCGGTCACAGTTCCTCGTACGGCTCACAGAAACACTTCACAACCGGCAGCCCCTGGTCAGGCTCGGTCCGGTTGATCTTGTAGACGTGGTTCACGCCCTTCGAATCCGCGAACTCGACGATCCACGGTTTCGACGTTGACTCGGGCACGTTCACTGGCACCCCGAGCCCGGCAGCAGTGAGTGCGGCAATGGGCAGGACGACCGTCACGGTACGCCCTGACACCATGATCCCGTCGCCGTCGAGTTCCTGACCGATGTCCTGGTGCAGTCCGACGAGATCAGCGGTGACGCCGTCCGGATCGGTGACAGTGATCTCCCAGCCGGGGCCGGTGTCACTGTCACCGATGATCGAGGCGATGTCCGCCGCCGCGAGTTCGTAGATGCCCATGGATCAGCGCTCTTCTGGGATCTGGTTTCGCTTCGCGGCGCCTTCGCGAAGGAAGACTTCGAGCCGCGCCATTCCGCCGACGTATTCGGGCTCTACACGTGCCCCCGGTTCCAGGGTTCCGCGTGTTGTGTTTTCGAGTCTTCGACCTTCGGCTACTTCGAAACGCTTCGCTCGTGGGCCGCACAGTACCGACCCGGCCTTAACCAAATCGTCCAGCGCATCGATTCCGCCGACCCATTCGCGCTTGACCTGGCAGCCTGACCTTAGCAATCCATATCTGCATTGGAGTTGCCTGCCTGGAGCCACTTCGAAGGCGTAGCGCATACCGCGCCCGTCTTGCGGATCCGCGGCACGGACCAATCGCTCGACGAACGCCGCATGGTGCTCCTCGATGATCGCCTCCTGACGCAGCACCGCATCTCGTTCGACCTTGCGCGTTTCGAGTTCTTCGACACGCTCCGCCAACTTGGCATTGCTAAGGCGCGTGGGTACTGGATCCTCACCGAGTTCTTCTACCAGTGCGGCCGCGCGTTGTTCGAGTTCGCTGCGTTCAGACATGGGTGCCCTTTCGCCCGGGGACACGTTGCCCCCGGGCTAGAGAAGTGCAGTGTCGGATCAGGCTCCGACGTAGAGAGACGCGAACGAGTCGATCGCCTTCGGCAACGGCAGGACGCGCGTCCCGACATTGATCACCAACGTCTTCGCATCCTTGGTGAAGTAGGCATACATCGACATCCCGAACCCACCCTGCGCGAAGTTCATCTGACGCGGGAGGTACGGCAGCGCATTCGTGTCGACGGCCTGTTCGAAGTAGTCGATCGCTCCGAAGGTCATCTGCAGACCGCCGGGGGCGTCAGCCATGAGCACAACCGTGGTGCTCCCCAGGTACGGGGTGATCGTCCCACCGTAGGGCGCCTTGTAGGTTCCGTTGTAGGTGAAGAACTCGAAGGCGTTCTCGCCGACCATGAAGGTGCCCAGCCGAGTTGCGCCTTCTGGGGCCGGCGTCGGGTTGATGTCCACGAGATTCACGCGACGGAAGTTCGCGTGCGCCTGCACCGTGGTATTCGCCATGAACCGCTGCCACGCAGACGCCCCGAAGATCGCCCGCTTGGGATTGTACCCACGAGCACGCATGTTGTCGGACAGTGTCTGAATGTTGTCAATCGGGTCTCCACTGCCCCCGCCAACGGCCCACTCGGTCGTACCTGATGTGACGATGAGATCACCGCTGGCCAGGGTGCCTGACGCATCGAGCGGATAGAAGTTGTACGGTCCCGCGACAGTGGCATTGGCGTCATCAACACAGGTGATGGTGCCGGCGGTGAGGATCTGAGCACACATCTGTTCGATGCCGTCACGGATCATGCTTTCGATCTTGCGTGCATGACGAAATGCGAGATTCGTCAGAATCTTGCCAGCGATCGGATCCTCGTAGGGGTTGCGACCAGCCGTGCGCTTGCGCACTTCCGATGCCGCAATGCGGGCCTCGTAGTTGAACACCACGGGCGTCAACTCGTAGTTGACCCACTTCTTTTCCTCGACGAGCCGAGGTCCTGAAGTTGCATCGGGCACCGGGACGGCGATGTCCTGGCCCTGCCGCACGACGTCGTATTCAACCTTGTCGGCGTTGTGAAAGCTGTCTGGTGTCGTCGCGAAGTGGCTGGAGAAGTAGCGGGGGCGATCCAGCGTTTGCTCGTAGACGCTCACCATCTTGGTGGTAGATTCGTCGGACATTGTACTTTCCTTCTGTGCGTTGATCTGGACGCACCTCCGCGGCCCCGCGCGGAAACCGCGGGTGAAGGGCGCCCCGAATTGGTTCGTGCTTGCGGGCCTACTCAGCCCATTAGGGGCGCGACGTCACTCCGTTACCGAGAACGCCGCGCCTAGGTGGTTGATGGCTGCGGTTCGGCTCAGGCGTAGTTGTTCAGGAACGACAGGTCGTCCTGATCAACGGCGAAGATGCCCACCTGCTTGAGCAGTTGGACGTGGACGTCGGTCACGGTCGTGGTGTCGTCGATGACCAACCTATTCTTGTTCACGCGGCCACCGGTGATGATGTTCGCCGCAAGGTCGGTACCGGCGACGGTCACGGCGTATTGGAGCACGCCGATCGGGGTCTGGGCTCCGCCGGTTCCGTCGGGATCGTAGATCACGACGTCGCCGTCAGCGGCCACGGTGGCCGTGATGACGTCGCTGGTGTCGAAGTCGGTACCACCGCCAGGATCGCTGACGGTGAGAATCAACCCCATTCCGGAGAAGATGATGTTGTCAGTAGCTGCGAGGGTTGTGAACGTCTCGGTGTTGCCGTCCGGGTCCGCACAGGTCCAGACGCCCGCACCGGTGCTCATGGTGCCCGCGGTACAAATGTATGCGCCGGCCTTCAACGTCTTCCGCTTCTGCGAACTGGCGACCGCAGTGAAGGTGGACGACCCGGCGCGGGTGTAAGCGACGGCGATCGTGTCGCTCACGTCCTTGCGAGCCATGATGGTCCCGGCCGCGTATTCGTCGGAGCCGGGCGATTGAAGGGTCACGTTCTGAAAGACATTGTCGCCCAGAGCCAATTCCCCAAGGTCATTCGCGGTTGCAGTGATGAGTGTCATTGTTCTGCTTTCCTTCCGTCAGTTGCAGCCGTTCAGCCTGCGAGCCCCGAATCCTTGTAGAGCAGGTCAGCCACCTTGTCGGCCATATCCTGCGCCTTGGGCGTCGTTGCGGCCCCGTCGACTGCGGCGCCGGCATCGTCACTTTCGCGCTGACGTGCGGCCTGGTCGTCCTTGTTCTGCTTCGCGGTGTCGTACTTCGCGCGCAGCGTCTCGGTCATCTCGGCGCCCACTTCGACGGACTCGATCGCGAGATCCATTGCGCCCGATGCCTTGCCACGGATGAGGTGGGCAGTGACGCGGTCGCGTTCCTTGTCGGCGCCTTCCTTGAGCCCAGCGGTGTGGCCCTCTTCGCGGCCCAACTTGACGGCCGCCGCGTAGGTGTCGGGGTGTTCGGACTTCAGGGTTTGGAGATCCATGATCTTCCCTTTCTTTTGGGCGGCGCCACCGGCGGGGGCCGCTTCTGGTTTCGTTGCCGCGGAGGATTCCGCGACTGTTTTGCCTGCAACGGTGTCCGCTGCGGTGGCGTCTTCTGTGGGCGTCGCGATCGTGACGGCCCTGAGTTGTGGCCCGGCAATCTTGTCAATCATGCCGCGGCGTTTCGCTTCCTTGGCGACGACGACAGCGCCGCGCCCAAAGTTGGTGTTGACATCTTCGGCCGTGGTCTTCCGTCCCGAGGCAATGCGATCGACCATGAGGTCGTGCAGTGCGTCGAGGTACTCACGGATCTTCGCCTGACCCTCTGGCGTGGTTGGGTCGGGCCGCTTGTCGGGCGCTTGGGTACTGGTGATCTCGACCTTGGTCTCGTCGGTGAAGTAGGTCACAACGACACCGATCGACCCGAACGTTGCCGCCTGGTTCGTGGCTTCGATCTTCCCGCCCAATGCGGCGATCACATAGGCAGCCGAAGCCGCGAGCCGGGCCCGCACACTCTTCGGCTTGCTGAATGCTTCGATGGCTCCGGCGCATTCGAAGAGCCCATCGACCTGACCGCCAGGGCTGTCGACGTTGAACACAACCCGCTTGATCTCGGGGTCGGCAGCTGCCATTGCGAGAGCCGCCTCGATCTGCTCATAGGTCGTGTTGCCGTAGCCGAAGAGCCACGCCCAAAAGTCCGGTTTCGGAGTGAGCAACCCAACGACGTCGATCTCTGCAACGTCGCCAGCGACCCGCATGTTGCGCGGCTGCTCGTCACTGCGTGCCTCCGCGGCCTGCGCCGCAAACTCGGCTTGCAGCGCGTCAGTCACGGTCAGCCCCAGGTCAAGGCGCGCACGCATCTCCTGGTAGGTATCATCAGCGATCAACCACATCAGCCTGAGTTCCTTCCTTCCAAGAGCATCAACGCCGCCGCGCGAGCTCGGGGTCTGTGCTCACCGGGTAGCCGCGCACCGGCGGACTCCTCGTCGGGGTTGTCGCCTTCGTCCTGCGCGTCGCCCTCGTCCGGTTGCATCGGTTGAGTCTGAGCGGTTTCCATGCCAGCAAGCGGCTCCCGCGCCCATCTCACCAACTCCGCTTCCTTGCGGTAGACCTTCATCGACGTCGAGAACTTCATTCCAGTGAGTTCACGCATGGCGCGCGACCACGTCATCACGCATGCGTCGATCATCTCGCGGTACGCCTTGACCACCTTGAGCGTGTCGGTGGACGGCTTGATCTGTCCCGCCCAGTCGGAGAAGGTCCACGCCGCGTAGACGTCATACTGCTCCACGCTCCAGTACGCTTTGAGCAGGCCCGGCGCGTCGATCTTTCCGTTCTGCACCTCGGACAACTGCCACTCGCAGTAGCACGGCTGGCAGAACCGATTCGCGAACGTATCGCGCCCGCGCTTCAGGAACAGGGCCCACTCATTGTTTGCGGCCTGGGATGCACTGTAGTTGTGGGAGAAGGCCAATCTGTATATCTCCGGTGGCATCTCCAGGGCCGCGGCAATCGCTGCCGTCATGGCCTCTTCGAAGTCGCCGAACTTCTCGTCGGTGCCCTGCGCGCCAAACGCCTGCGGGGTCTCGCCGACTCCGAGGGTTTCGATCACCATGCCGGGATGATGTTCGGACACGTGCACGGATCGCTCAGTGCCCGTGGTGTCGATCGTGGTCTCGGCCTCGACCCTGACCGCGCCGCCGCCGCTGCCGGTGATCGGAGTCGTTGGGATCCCGGGCTGCTCGCGCTTGATGAACATCGCGAGCATCGAGTTGATCTCGGCCTTGCGAATCGTGGAGATCCGGTAGCGGTCGAGGTCTTTGAGCGACTGCATCACGATTGCGAGCAGCGGCTCACCACGGACGTCTCCGATCCGCTTGTCAGTGCCATAGAGCAGCCAAGCGAGCCGGCGCCCGGTCTTCGGTCCACGCGCGAGGATCCGCTTGTAGGTGCCGTCGTCTTGTTCGACGTGGTACGCAACGTGTCGGCCGTTGTCGTCGAGTTCGACCCCATGCGTGACGCGGTTCTGACCGGGACGATTGAACGCCCGATCGAGCGGCGTCTTGACCGATGCACCCGACACCAATTGGATCCGGGGTAGGCCCGTGCGAGGGTCCCGACGCAACACGACCAGCACGTCGCCAGAAACCAACGCTTCGAGTTCCGCGTTGTACTGGAGCTCGCCGAAGGTCAGCGCTTCGCCGTAGTCGCAGAGCTTCGGGTTCGCGGCCCATAGCGCAAACCGCGACTCGGCAAGCTCCGCCCATTCCGCGAGCCAATCCTCATCGAGCCCGAGCGTGACGGCCTGCGGCGTCGCCTCCAGGTGTAGCCCGGTGTTGATCAGGTTCGTCAGATAGCGCCGGGTGATGCCGCGGCCGTAGATGTTCTTGCGGAACAGCTCCGAGCTGCGCTTCCGTAGCGTCCAGTAGTCGACGGTCAGCAGTTCCGTTGCACCCCAGCCAGAGTGGAACTGCTCGCCGTCCCAGAAGCTGCTGCGGTAGTATGGGACGCTTGCGCTCACCGTGGTCGTGGTCGTCGTCGTCGGCGCCGTGATGGCTTGCACGCTCGTCTTGGGACGCACCGCTCGCCCTCGACCGCGCCCACGATAGAGCACGTCGAAGAGATCGGGCTTCCGCCTGAGTTCAAAACCAAACATCAGAATCCGGGAACGATGTGCGTGACGCCACCGTATCGGCGCGTGTGGTACTGCGTAAGCCGCTCTTCGAGACCCGAGATCAGGTTGCGCAGAACGGACAGATTCGACCGCGTCACAGTGATCCGCGTCTGGCCGGTGTCGAGCGTGTAGGACTCCTTGAGCCCGCTCGAAATCGCGAGCGCTTCGGTCTCATACGCCTCGATCAGAGCAGCGGTCGCAGCGATGCGCGCGTCGAGCCAGGTGTTGTCGAAAACGGCCATGAGGTGTGCTCAGCGAAAGAAGACTTTCCCGGCTTCGAGACGGTCCCAAAAAGCGGTCCAGTTGACCGCTTCGAGCCCGAGTTGATTGCGGCAGAGGTCCCAGGCGATGACGTCCACGGCGGCGGCGTTGTAGACGAGGAGATCCCAGAGTTCGTTGCGCACGCCGGAGGTTCGATGCCACTCCCAACCGAGTCGGCGATTTGTGCGCTTGTCGATCCGTTCCTGCTTCCGCTCAACCGTGAGTTCCTTGAGTTGCGCGTCGGTGCAATCAACGGGGGCGTTGAATGAGTTCTGACGCTGTAGCCCGGAGCCGTCCCACTTCTGCCGCAGCGATGCGATCCAGCGGTCCTTGTAGAGGTCAACCGAGATATTGAGAGCGCGTTGCCCGAGTGGCGTCGTGAAGTCGGAGAACTCCCGGATCGTCTGGTTCGCTGATGGCGTCGCCTGCCCCTTGATCGGGATCACACCCCGGCGGTATTCCGACGCGAACTGGTAGACGAGATCGGCGGAGTAACCGGAGTCAATGAAGGTGAGTTCGATCCGATACCGCTTGCCATCGTCGGCTTCGTACTCGCGGTTTTCGATGATCTTCCGGAGCGCTCCCCACGTCGGAGCATCGCTCAGCTGTTCCGCTTCACCGGTCAGCCGCCAGTAGTCGAGCAGGATGCCGCGACGCCCGCGGGTCCAACCAAACACGGCGACAGCGAGGTTATCCTTGTGGACGTCGACCGCGGCCGTGACGAGCAACACGGGCGAGCCGCAATGCTGCTCCGCCCAACGGTTGGGGATCTGCCCGTAGCGATACTCTGAGCGACGGTGAGCGCTGACCTCGACGAAGCGCGCCCGGTCCCCGCGCAACTCGAAAGTCGAGCCGAGAACCTGGTTGTACCAGACCTGATATTTGCCGTTGTCGTGGGGTCGGTTGCGCTTGACGTCGAAGACTTCGAGGTACTGCCCGACGAGCGCTTCCCACGTCTGCATGCCGGTCGGCGAGAGCAGCGCCGGGACATGGTAGCTCCGGAAGTGCGGGCGTCTCGGCTCTGCCGTCGGCCGCCACTCCGCGCCCTCGTTCGGAGAGAGTAGCCGCTCCTTGTCGTTGTTCGCGTGCGCGTGTCCGCACTCGCTGCAGAGGTACCGCACGGATCCAGGGACGAGCAGGTCCTTCTCAGTGTCCCAGACGATCCCGGACTTGACCCCGTCGTCGCTGACCCGCGACCACTTCATGTGCTGCGGGGCGTTGCACTTGAGGCAGCGGACGAAGTACTTTCGCTGGTCCCCGAGCAAGTAAAGCGACTCGATCTGGCTCTGCCCGCGGATCGTCGGCGTCGACAGGTAGCCGACCTTCTTGACCGCTTCATATGCGGCCGCGCGCTTGCAAACCAACCCGACTGGATCGCCCTCGTTCTTGGCGTTGAGTGGCCAGGCGTCGATCTCGTCGAGGAGCAGAAGCAGCGCTGGCTGTTGACGAAACTTGTTCGGGTTCTGCGCGCCGAGTGGCAACAGGTACCCGCCGCCGAACCATTCCACTTTCTTCGTCGTGCGCCCGGTCTTGCGTCGGTTCTGTGCATCGCTCGAGCGGATGAGGTCGTCGAGGCCCGAGTGCTGGAACATCGGCAGGATGTTCACCTCGAGCCGGGTCTGCATCATGTCCGCGTCGCCCGTGACCCACATGGTCGGCGCGGTCTTCACATCCTCGATGAAGTAGCCCAGGACGTTCTCCAGAATCGCCGTCGTCGCGCAGATCTGGACGCCTTTCATCACGGCGACTTCGCGCACTGGCGAGTCGGGGTCGAAGCAGTCCAGGATCTCCCGCAGGTAGGGGCAGACGTCCCAGCGAAAGAACCCGGCGCGCGGCGTCACGGATTGCGGTAGGTACCGGCGTTGCTCCGCCCATTCGCTCGGAGTCCGTACCGTGGCCTCGGTCGGCAGCGCGTCGCACATGGTGGCGAGCCATTCGCGCTCCCCAGCCGTCGCACCCTCGATGCGCGTTCCGAATGCTTCGAGTTGCTGCATCCGCTACGCCTTCCGAAGCAGCGCCGAAACCGCGGACCAAGTAGCTTTGAGTTCGGAACTCACGATCTCGCGTGCCACCTTCCGGATCTCTTCCAGGGTCTTCCCGCCGGTATGCATATCGACGGTCCGCGCGACGATGGTATCGGGGACAGTCTTCAGCAGATGCTGGCTCAGCCGGTTGAGTAGACCGAAGGCGTGCGTCACGAGCTCGCGGGTCACGACCTCGCCCTCCTCGCGCCGGTGCTTGTCGTCGAGATCGCGAATTCGAGCGATCGACGCGGCCGCTTTGAGGACACTGTCGAACACGGCCATCGACCCGTACTCGCGGGCGACGCGCTCCAGCGTCATGCCGGCGAAGAACTCGGCATCGGTCCGGGTCAGCCCGAGCCCGAGCGAAAGGATCGCGTCGGTGGGGTCGCTCAGATCCGGGCCGACCTCGGGCGCCGAATCGGCCGCTGCCCCGCTCGGGTCCACGGGTTTGGGCTGAGCAGGGGCAGGACTGCGAGCCGGTTTCGGTGGGGTAGGCGCTGGCATGGGCGGGGGTCGGGCATCGTGCGACGCGAGCCACGACACAACGGACGGGTGGTCGAGCCAGATCTTCCCGTGCGCCTTGGCGTCCGCCGGCAGCCGCCGCCAGAGTTTCGAGACCGCTGCCGGACTGACACCGGCCAGCCGTGCGGCTTCGGTCTTCGTGATCAGCCGACGGCGTGGAGACATAAACCAGCCAAAAACAGGGCAACGCGCGCGCGTCTCGGGTCCGATGCGGGTTCAAAGCAGGGCCGCCAGCCGGTTAAGTGTGAACCAAAAGTCACACGTTGCCCCCGGACCGCGGCGAGAGTCAACCGCAGGCAGACGGGCCGGTCTGGCCACAGGACCCGTTAAACGCGAGGTTTCTGCATGCCAAAAACACCGTTAAAACAGGGGTTAGGCCCATGGTTCAACTGCGAACGAGTAGCCGGGTTGGCTCAGAACGTACGTGAGACCGGCTTTCCGTCGCTGCCTGGGCACGTGATGGTGAGCATGGGGACTCGGATGGTGATCACCCCACGTGAGTCGATGGTCAGCCTTTGGAGTTCATCAGCCTCGACGCGCTCGACCTCGATGGTGCCGTCCCTGTAGAGGTGTAGGGTGCTGCGTTCTGTGCCTGCCATGGTGTACCCCTTCACATCCACCCAACCCGCCTCAGCTCCTGCATCAGATTGCGCAGGTAGTACCGCCGCCCTCGCTTGGCCACTAACTCGACGGTGGGCTCCAGCGTCGGGATAGCCCGGTTGTGAACCGCGCCATGGGACATGTCCCAGACGATGCGGCGGCCGCCCTTCTTGCCGTGTCCCCACACTTCGTAGAGTCCGGCCTTGGGGCTGTCCAGGTAGACGAGCCGCTTCTTGCCGAGCTTCGGCCGCCGTCCCTTGCCGATCTTGCCGGAGAGTCTGTAGCGCGCCCTGACTGTCCGCGTGTGGGTGGGCATCGACGCCGGCTGCCCTGCGGCCCGGGGCCTCGGGATTGCGTCCTCTCGGCTGGTCCCGCCGAACTCCTGCTTGCCGAGGTAGCTGGATACCGATCCGACCACCGAGTGCATGGTGCCGACGTCGGTGCCGCTCGCCTTCTCGACCCGGATGCTGCCCACCGTCCAGCGGTTGCGCAGGATGAAGGATCGCTCCATCTCGGTGCGCCATTGCTTCCGGGCCGCGAACGCCATGTCGTTGAGGGCGTTGCGGGTCGCGTAGGGGATCGCCCTGCTGCGGGTGTTCACCAGGATCCGTTCGAGCCGGTCAAAGCCTCTGGTATCGACGGTGACGAACTTGGACACGTTGGGGCACCGGATAGGCGACGGCCCCGGCAATCTGGGCTCGGGGGAGGAGCTGGACTGCCGGGGCGCGTCGGGGAGGTGAGGATCGCTGACCTGACGGACCACTTCGGAACCGTCTGAAAGATCCCGCGCGCGAGGGCGCATGCACTCATGTGCACTCACGTGCACTGCTCGGCTCTGTCGACGCGCCGTTCTACCTTGAGAATCCGCACACCTAGGGCCCTTCGTTCTTTTCTCGCGATCTGTAACTCGGATTTGACCTCATCCAGACCACGCCTCACCATGCCTTCGATCCGTGAACGCTTTGAGAAGAGCTCCGGCAGGTAGTCCCGAATCATGGGCTTCGTCACCCACAGGCGCGCGCCGTTGCCTGTACCCTCCCGGATGATGATCTCACGCTTCCGGCGCCGCTCGACCCGCTCCAGTTTGCGCCGCAGCCGAAGCCCGGCATTGCGGTCGTTTCCGAGCCCGGCGTAGTCCGCTCCATCGCGCAGCGTCATGTATCCGGTCCGGTCGATGCCGTCCTGGGCGCTCATGACCTCACCCCGCAAATCGCCTCACAGTGGCGCCAGAGCGTCGCCTCGGCCTCACTGTCCTCGTCGGGGACCACGTCATTCCAGGTCTCGCAGGCGCATTCCAGCAGGTTCTCCGCTGCCTTGTCGGCCGCCAGCATGAGACGGTCCCGATTGAAGTCCTTGAACGATGACTGCTGCTGCTGCCAAAGCCGATCGAAGCACTGAAGCGGGGCCTCGTCCGGTTTGCGCTGGCGCAGCATCGTCAACCCGGGCGGCGTGAGGTGCCAACAGGCCCGTAGCGTACCGCCATTGGGGCCGAAGTAGACTTCGAGGCATTGCCCATGCTGAGCGTTCTGAGCCGTCACCGTGGCGAGCCAGCGGCCTACCCTGCCCAGAATCTGGACCCTGTTGTCATCCAGCATGTGGCCGCTCGGAGCCCGCATCCCTGGGGTCGTCGGCTGGGCATTGACTGCGCCTCGTGCTCGCCTAGTCACCCAGCCGCGCCCGTCACATCGAGGGCAGCGTTCAAGCTCCAGATGGCTCAGAATCGCCACCGGAGACAGGAAGGCGTTGTTGACCTTGATCCCACGCTTCCGCCAGTAGCTCCTATGCCGTTTCTTCGCGGCACGGTACTTGGCTGGGTTCCGGGGGACGTATCCGCTGCCCCCGGTATCGTCAGTCGGATCTCCACCACATCTGCGGCAGGGAGAGAACCCTGCACCGGCAGCCGCGAGCCGGTCGAGTTGAGCCCCAAACCCGGCGCCATACGCCGCCATGAGGCCGCCACCGGCCAGGTATTGGCTCAACTTCTTGGCTTGGTGGATATGGTAACGATGTTGGTGGTTTGTCCGAAATGTTGGCGGATTCGATCCCATGCGCTACCTCTTGGTGCGACGGGTCCACCATCCCGATCCTCCTCAGCCCCGGGCGTCGCCAGCGTTCCGGGGCTTCCTCTTTTCAGGTTGCCTCATGGGGTTCGTGACCCATCTCCTCGGCTTCCTCCGGTGTTGCTTCGACGAGTTCAATGTGTCCGTTCAATGCGTAGATGCGACCGCACTCTGGACAGCGTACGGAGTAGACGAAGTCCCCATCGACGTGCCCGTGGTGTCCACATACGCAGTAGATGTCGGCGCAGACATCAGTGCCCTTCCACTGCACCCATCCGTGCGGTTTGCCTTCGTAGGGGTTGCGCAGGGCGCGATCCCAGACCGCTGATTGCTTCGGGCGTGGCATCACTTCCCTCGCTTCCCTTCCACCGCTCGCAGCTTCTCTTCGAGCCCGCTCCGAAACTTCTCCCCTTGCTCCTGAGCCCATCGCCGCACTACCGACTGCGCTACCTCAGCCGCCGTGTGATGGATCGCCAGGTACGCGCCGGCCACCAACAGCGCTGACACCCATGGGCTCCACCAGGCATCGAGTTCGATGCCGGCAACCCTCATCATCTCCTGAGCGCCCGGCGCCAACACGATCGCCAAGATCGAGATCGTGACCCAGTTGTAGAGCATCCGCACGAGTCTAACCATCGTCCTCACCGCCTTCCTTGTCCACGAACTTCTCGCACTTGCACCCCTCGACTTGGCATTCCGCGCCGTCCCAATGCTCGCAGCACTTGTGGCCGCACTTGCAGAGTTCGCCGCAGTCGTACGGGCTTCCGTAGTGCTCACAGAATGGACCCGTCTCGTAGTCGTCCCAGGAATCGTCGTCGTCATCAGCAACGTCGAAGTCAGCCACAGCCGCACACTTTCACAATGAGCACCAGTGTGGACATCAGAAATACCCACGCCAAGATCATCGTCACCACGAACCAAAACAGCGGCTCCATGAGCAGTCCCCAGAGCCACCGGTTGCAGCGGTCAAGTGCGTTTCCAAATCGGTCAAGCATCACTCTCACCATCCCTCAATCTTGAACGGCAACGGATATGGTCCCAGCGCCATGAGCATCCAACGCCCATGGTAGTCGCGCACCCGCCGCTTCGTTTTGCGTAGCCGTCGCGCCCATGCCTTGACGCTGTACTGCTTCTTCCGCTGGCGCTTGTTCATACCCGCCTTCCCTTCTCAACCAACCCCTGCATGATTGCCCGGTGCACGGCATCGATCGCCACGGCCTCCGCTTGCAGTTCTCTCGCGATCCGGATCTGCTCGTGCACCGGTCTAGTCTGGACCTCCAACAGGAACCGCGCACGCTTCTGGCCGAGGGGGTCGTGGGTGAGGGGGGTCATGGTTCCGCCTTGTCCCCAATCGCCTCGCACAACTGGTCGCGGTAGGCACGGGTCGCATCTTCGGCGTAGCGGCAGATGCGGATCAGTGCGTCGTTCAGGGCCTCTTCGTTTCGGAGCATGGTGTGGCCGTCCAATATCTCGCGGCAAAACCCCTGGTGGCCACCATCGAACACCGATACCGTCCACGCCAGCAAACGCGGATTGACTCCCGGCGAGTGTTCTAGACGCCAGGCCCAACCGATTCGCAACTTGATGGACTCTGACATACCTCGCTTGGTCTCCCACGTATCATCCTCCCACTCGAGAATCTCTTCCCCGAAGAACGTCGGCGCCTCGGGCTCTGGCTTCACTCCAATTCCGTGAGCCGCATCTGAGATCGCATCGTCGGGGTACTTCTCTGTCATGGTCTCATCCTCCACTGCTTTCGCGTTAGGGTCTGCCATCGCCTCTCTGTACATCTTCGCCACGTTCACCCGCACCCACTCGCCCAGCGCGTCGAGGAATTCAGGCGTTACGAAGTCATCCGTCTGGTCTGGTTTTTGGTTCGGGGTCATGGGGTCTCCTGGGGGTGTCGCATTGGTGTGACCGGATGCGTCGGGGTTGGGGTCGTCATGTTGGCCTGACGTGTGAGGCGGGGGTTAGGCACGTCATGCTGGCTAGAGCTGGCCTGGGAGGGTTTGTCGCGCAGGGCGGGAATGATAGGTCATGAGAAGCAGCGGCTCGGCGTGTCGCATTGAATGGGGCTGGCACGATCCGGTTGGTCGCTTTGGTTCGGGACAGGTAGACAGGAAATGGCTTGAGTTGTCGCACCGGTCCGGGTTGGATTGTGAGGAAGTGACAAGGGCAGTCTCGGTGGCTGGGGTCGGCTGGTCCCGGGGCGGGGGGTCATGTTGGAATGACGAGATACGGGTTGTTTGGGATAGTCGCGCCGGGCAGGGTTGGCATGTGAGGATAGGATTCGTCGCGTCGGATGGATGGGGTACGAGCTGGTCAAGCTGGTCAAGCTGGGCTGGATCGATGTGGATTTGGCACGTCGCGTTGGCACGAATAGACCGGGCGGGACCTGGGTCGTCGTATTGGTTTGGTTGGGCCAGGTGCGCGGCGGCACGATCTATCACCCAGCCTTGGCAAGTTTCTTCGGTTTAGCCTGAACCCGTTCAAAGCCGACCACATCGAACTTACCGCGACCCTGGCTGCGGTCAGACCCAAGCCCGTTCTCCTGCGCCAGTGTTAGCATCTTGACGATCTCAGCCTCGCCAACGTGGCGCTTCTCTTGTGCTGATGTTGTCAACACCCAGACCTGAAACACGATGTCGATACCAGCAACATAGTCGACGCGCTTGATTGCAGACCGCGGCCCCTGCGCCGTCGTCACGTGGATCGCTTGCTCGTCGAATCCGTCGGGCTCCCGCTTATCGAGGTAGATGCGCTGGCCGCCATCATGCGCCTTGATCTCAAAACCATGTTGCAGGATCTGCTTGCTTCCGATCTTCTGCGTCGTGATCCGTAGCAGGCTCGCGCACTCCTTGAACATGGCCTTGACCTGCCTGGACTCGATGAACAAGCCCTTCTCGGCATCGCGAAAGAAGCCGTTCCATGACTTCTCGGCGACATCGTCGAGCATTGCCGCCATGGCTGCCTCGGTCAGCTCCTCGGACTTCTCATCCTTGTGCTTCGTGCCGGCCTCGACCCAGGAGCGGATCAGGTCCTTGTTCTTTGGAATTCCGCCGCAGAGTTTGTCACGAATGCGGAGGGTCACTTCGTACACATCATAAAGGTCGATTGCTTCGAACATCACTTCTCTCCTCTTGGGTTGTCTTCGCGGTACTTGTCGGCCGCATCGTCTGTTTCTTCCTCCACCCGCTCCAACTTCTCGGCGATGGTGGGCTCTTCCGTGACCCGGCACCCGATCGGGCGCAGTCGCATCGTCGCGGTCCAGCGCTTCACGTTGTCGCCCTGGTCGGGTTCCGTGCTGACGGTGATGAGCTTCCGGGCAGCGTCGATCGGTGACTCGCGCGGGGCGTCTGTTGGCCAGGCGTCGATTTCGTCGGCGAGTAGCAACAACTTGTCGCGCGCCTCGACTCGCGTCATGCCGAGGTCCAGCAGTGTCACGCCCTTGAGCAGATGCATCCTGGTGCCCGCCTCCCGTGCGGCCCTTGCAGCCATCGCCTGATAGGTGCCAGCGCCGAAAGCTTCATCCGCGTCAACCTCTTCACGGCTCCCGTCCTTGTGGATGATCGTCACCATGCACGGCGGCTCCGGTTCCCTCGGCGGCTCCGGCGGCCTCACCCCTGCCCGTTCGATGGCGTCGATCCGTTCCTGCTGCTCCCGGGTCAGCATGCGCGGTGCCAACTCCTGCAGGACGCGGATCAGTTCCTCGACCTCCTCGCGGTTGTCCAGGACCAGGGCGGGCCCATCGTCGTCGCGGTCGGTGCCGATGCCGAGCCAGGTGCCGCGGTAGCAGACCTCAACTGGCATGCCCCAATCGGTCGCGGTCTCGATGTCTCGCCAGTCGTGCGCGGTGCGGGTCATGAGTCTCCGTCCCCTTTCTTGGTCGCTGGCCAGGCGTCGATCTCGTCAAAAAACATCGGCTCGCCGGTGAGCTTGACCTTCTCGAAAGTCCGGCCGCCTTCGATGGGCATCAGAAAACCGGGGCCCGACCACGCCAACGGCTTCCTCTCCTCCCACTCATCGCAGCAGTGGCCGACGCTGGTCAGAACTACACCGCCGTCGATGGCGCGCTGCCGTTCGCTGAGTAGGGTGCAGATGTTCTTGCAGTGCGGCGTGATGCTGTCCCACGGGTGGAGGTCCCAATGCCGACAGGTTGAGCAGCGGCGGGCGATCATCACATTGCCCTCCGTCTATAAATCTCCGACCTCAGCACGGCGCGGCGGAACTCGGGCGGGTTCAGCCTGGCAGCGATACTGACGAATGATTGCGTGCACGGGAATGCTGCTGCCATGAGTCGGACGAAATCCCGCATCCCCGCGATCCCGTTGACAACGATCGGAGCGGGGCAGATGCGATCTTTGCGTTCGAGAGTCCAACGCAGATCACCAATCGGATCTGCGGTCGCTCCGTCACTGTCCCAAACGGTCATGAGAACGATCCCTCCACCAGATCCCAAGTCCCCTCACCGTGCGCCGCGCAACTCCTGCCGACCCGGTGGCGCAGTAGGTTGTTGGGGCCCGGCTCCGCGTACTCCCGCTCGTGCCACGTGCAGGAGTCGAATGCTGGACCGCCTTCTAGATGACGGTCCGTGATGATCTTCAGCATCGCTTCCGGCGTCTGTTCGCGACCGTATTCGTCATCGATGTGTCCACCCTCCGCCCACTTGCGTTTCCAGTCGTCCAGCGATTGGATCTCGTCGGTGACATGCAACGTGAAGCACCAGCCGGCGCTGCTCTTGCCGATGTGGATTCGTTCGCCCTTGTCGCAACGGCCGCAGTGTGGGCAGTGATTCGTGTCGGGTGCGTGGTAGTAGTAGTTCGTTCCCATCAGCGTCCCTGCTCCTGTTCGAGTTCGCGGATGCGGTACTCGTTGCCCCAATACATACCTTCAAGATCCGCCATGACGCGCTCGTATGCCTCGCTGGTTCCATACATCCACACGGTCAATTCCGTCCGATACTGTTGGAAAATGCACCAGTCACGAAAGAGCAGGCGTTCTGATAGGCGCGTCACGGCTCCCCCGCATCCAGCCCGAGCCGCTCCTCGATTGCTCGCAGGCGACGGTCGAACCACACCAGTGCGATCTCGGTGGCTATCCAGGGTGCGCCGCGGGCCCAATGAAGTCCCGGTGGTAGAGGCAGCGTGTCGTCGGTTTGCCGAATCTTGCACCGCGCCTTTTCACTGACGCCACGCAGCCAAACCCTCGGATCGTGGTTGCTCACGTTCCCCGCCTCCCTCGCACGTCCAGCACGATCAACACGGTCATGCCGACGGCGCCGAGAATCCAGATTACTAGTTGGGGAAGAGTCATGCTCCCCACGCTTCCTTGAACCGGCGCCAGTTCCGCAAAGCCTCGTCGAGAGCACCGCGAAGTCCGTCATAGGTCACAGCGGCGCCCTCTGCCTTTCCGATCATGCCATCACTCTCGATCGTGGCGGAGCAGTAACCGTTTGCCTTACTGTGCACCGTAACGAAGACATCTCGCTCCTCGTCGAAAATGCCCCAGGTCCTACCAACGCGCGCTCCGCTGGCGTCGGTTTGAATGGTCTCAGTTTCGAGGGTCCTCCCATTCCAGTCGATGAAGTCGCGTTCCAGGATGTTGTCTGATTCGTCAGTCATGACTTCGGCTCCTCTTTCCTTCGCCGGTCCAACGCGGCGAGCCCGCTTCGGATCTCGCGTTCAAGACTCACGCCCGGAGCCTGACGCAGCATCGCCTCCAACTCCTCCCGCTTCAGCCGAACCAGGGTCCCGTTGACGAACCGGTCCGCATTCTGGAATGCCTCTTCCCAGGTGTCGCCGGTGCCTATCGATGAGCCGCAACGGCCGAAACCCCCACCCGTATCAAACCACCGACACACGGCAAACCGCTGCCGCAGGTCCGGCGCGTCTGGTGGCCAGGTCATCGCCGTATCTGTCTCCTTGTCGGTGACGTAGGCGCGCGGCCCGTAGAGTTCCTGTGCCCGCTTCAGTGCTTCCGCTTCGGTCATGGTTTTACCTACGCCTTCGCGATCCAGTCGCCTTGCACCATCTGGCTTGCTTGATGCGTCGCCACCCGCAGCACGAGTTCGGCGTATTCCGCTTCGGCTTTCGCGGCCCGCACCTTGTGCCGTTGCTCTTCGAGTTGCAGGTCCCGGAGTTGTTCCGCGAACTCCAACGCCTCGGATTCTAGTCGATCCATGAGCCCCATCACTTCACCTCGCCTTCCTTCCTCACCGCTTCAGTCACGCTCGCACCTCGACATACACGAACCCCTCGCCTCGTTTCGCCGGCTCCCACCACGTCCACAAGTCGCAGTGCTTCAGGTCGTCGTCGACCAGCAACCCGAGACCGCCATGCCCCGGCGTCAGGACGTCCACCGGCATCTTCGCCCAGTCCGCGCAGGGGTCAGGAGCACGAGTCGAGAACCGCACGCAGTGGACCTGCGGGCGGCCCGGCAACGGATGTGCGATCCGCTGCAGTCCCTGCCGCATTGCCTGCTCCTGCATCGTCTTCCGGATCCGGGACTTGTCGCGAGCGTGCTGCCAGCGTTGTGCGTCCCGGACCCGGTTGATCGACTTGCACCATTCCAACGGGAGCACGAACCGCGCCACACACTGACCCCGCGGCTCGACCCGGCGCGAATACGGACTCGCAGGCGGACGACTCAAGATGTCATCAGCGCGGGCCAGGCAGTCGTGCCAGGAGGGTACCAACGGGGTCGGGGTGATGTGGCGGGCAGGTCTCACGTGATGGCTTCCTCGATGGTGTCGGCGTCGTTGTCCGCCGCGGCTTCGAGTTCAAGCCGCTCCTGTGCTTCCTCACGTTCGGCTATGGTCATCGCCCGCTTGTCCAACACCTCACCGGTGTCGCGTCGGCTGATTGTGACCGTGTAGTCCCGGAAGTCGAAAACCGCGTCACAGGGTACGTCGCGATATTCCGCCTTGTCGCGGACGTGCCCCATCATTGCGCGGTGTTCCGCTTCCAAAGCATCGATGTCCGCCTTTGCCTGCTTCTTGGCGTTGTCGATGCTGGCCTGTTTCGCATCGATCTCCAGGATGATGTGAGAGGCGCGATCCGCTCGTTCCAAGACCTCCGCATCAGTCAGGGTACAACGCACGTTGCGCGTCGTCTGGACCGTTTTGGTGTGGGTGTCATCGCCGTTGGTCTTCTTGCTCGGCTTCGGTTTTCGTTCTCGTGGTGCCATTCTCATCTCCCTCTCAACTACGTTGCGGATCTCGTGGTCGCGTTGCCGCTGGCTTCGGTCCACCCGCTGGGCGCGCCGCCAACTTGACGCCACCGCTCACGGTTGCGAGTTGCTCTTCATCGAACGTGACCGTCTCCTTGACCGTTCCGTCCTTGTTCAGCGCTTGCGGTTGAACAGTGTAGCGAATGCAGCCACTCTGCCACTCGGTCCGCGCAATCACAATTCCGGTGAACCCCGTGATCTTGTCCTTGACCTTCGCACCCATTGCGATCGCGAAGGGTCCCGTTTGCTTTCTAGTTGCCATTCTCATCTCCTTGTTTCAGTCCTCGCCCGCGTGATGGGGAGGGGTTGTCAATTGTCGTCCCTGTTCTCCGTCTCGATCGAGGCTTCCAGGTACGCACGCAGCATCGGTGCGCTCGGACCATTTGCGATCTTGGCCAGCGCGATGTTCTGCACTTGGCGGCACCGCTCCCTCGTGAAGTTCATCAACTCGCCGCACCGCTCCAACGTCTCGCCACCGCGATCGGCAACGTCCAGAGCGCAGGTCTCCGGGATCTCCCACGACTCCAGATCGGGGAAGTTGATGAGTAGGTTCCCGGTGCGCGTGACGTCAACCGCGAGGTGGTGGGGACAGCCAGCGTACGGGCACGGGCGCGGACCATACAGGCAGTCGCCGCGCGTCTTCGGCCGCCAGTAGTCCTCAATTTCGTCACGGATCTGACGCGCCGCTTTCTTGCCGTTGCGTTGCTGCACAACCTTACCGCGGACCCGATGCTTGCGCCGACCGCGATGCCTCTCGCGTTCGCGTTCATGCTGACGGGCGGCGGGGGAGACGGCGGTCACTTGCCACCCCCGAACAGCGCCAACTGTTTCCGCACCGGTTCCGCTTCGGGTTCCGGCTTGCGTTCCGGCTTGGCGTAGTGCCCGCCGACGTGATGGAAGATGCGGGCCCGCGCAATCTCGCAATGGTGCTCTTCCAAGTCGAAACCAATGGCGCGAAACCCCTCCAGGTTGGCTGCCAGGATCGTGGTGCCGCTGCCAGCGAACGGGTCGAGGCAGAGGCCGCCGGGTGGCGTGACCAGGCGGCAGAGGTGGCGCATTAACTGGATCGGTTTGACCGTGGCGTGAGTATTGCGACCGCCGCTCGTGCGACCCGCTCCGGCCCTGGGATTGTCGAGGCCGGCGCTGCCTTCCTTGCGGCCTCCGGTGATCTCGCCAGCGGTTGCGGCGGGTAGGTCCTCGCAGCCAGCGTCACGCTCAGCGCGGCTCGGTTTCGGCACGTACAAGAGCGGGAACCAGTCGGCTTCATCCCACTCAAAGGTGGGAAAGAATCTGCTACAACCCCCCGTGTCCCCTCGCGCCGTGTGCTCGCAGTCGATGGCGCCGAACATCCCGCCGCCGTAGTCGTCGCGGTGCAGGCCGCCGCCACTCATACCGGGACGGTCCCCGCTTTGCTCATCTAGGCGGCGTACTGGGCAGGATGGGTGGCATTGGTAGGTTGGTATGGGCATCTGGTCAAAAACGATTTCGTTTCGCTCCTCGTCATATCTGGGCACCGGGTCCGACGTTTCCCCGACCCGGACACAACGCGCGTCGTGCGAGAGCAACAAATTCGGAGGGAACCTGCCCGCGGGTTGCACAAACTCACCACCTCCGCCGGGTTTTTTGCCAGCAAAAAAGCGGTCCTCTGTCCTTGTGGTGTTTCCGTATGAACCACCGTTTAGGTCATCTTCCGTCCACACCCGGCATCCGTCGATGTTGAGCGCGCCCGTCGAGTACTCGCACACGTTGGCGGCCACGGTTCCGGAGAGTGGCTTGCGGGCAATGCAAATCGGCTCATGGCTGGGCTTAAGCGCAACGTCAAACCCTTCCCATCGCTTCAGTTCTGGTGGCAGCGAGAACGACCCGTCTTCGTTTCGCGTCACGATGTAGTCGAACCCGTAGAGCGTCACGGTGTATTGCATCGCGCCGCCTCCAGGCAATCGTCGTACAGGCCGCCGCGCAGTTCCTCGTGGATCGTCGCGTGACACCGCTTGCACACGGCTGCCAGGTTGTCGAACGAGTACAGACAACCGCCATCCGCAACCGGATGCAAGTGATGAACGTCTACCGCCTGCTCCGTTTCACACAGTTCGCACATGCCACCCACAGACTCCATGTAGGCGTCTCGCACCTTGCGCCAACCGGGTCGCGACCGTTTGGGGTTGTAGCGTCCACCCTCCATCCATGTGCCGTCTCCACCAAGCAGGCGTGACGTGTAAACGTTACGGCAAGCACGGGAGCAACATGCTACATGACTGCGCGCCTTGCGCTTGCGGCGCTCCGACAGATACGACTGGAATTGCTTACCACAAACCGCGCACGTCAACGTAACGTGACGCGATCGCTTGTAGCAATCCCATGAGCAGTACTTTCTTCCGGTGAACTTGGGGTCACGCGGAAATGTCTCACCGCACCCGGGGCAACGGATAGGGTGATGCGCCCACATGGTTCTGCAGTCGCGTGAGCAGAACAAGCGCTTTGACCGGCACAGTGATGGTGCGCGATCGATTGGCTTCAGACACCAAGTGCATACGGGTTTCAGCGCCATTTGATCTCACCCTCCACGCCCTGCTCTCTCAACTGCCGTTCCGCCTCCGGTTGAATGTGCAGACGCAAAAACGCTGTCCCTTTCGGGAAGCCCTGACCCTGGACCCAGTGGATCGAGTCGCGAATTTCTGCGCCAGCATCCTCGATCGCGCAGACCATGCGGTGAGACGTGCGAGTGCCACCAAACGCCAGCAAGTGCGCGCCGGGTTTCATAACGCGCAACACTTCACGCCAAAGCGGGACACTGTAGGCGATCCCGCTGGCATCCCAGCGCCGATTCATGAACGCCAATTCATACGGCGGATCCGTCACCACCGCGTCGACACACGCATCCGGCAACGTGCGCAGCAACGCGAGCGAGTCACCGCACGAGACGGCCCACCGTTCCCGCCCGTCCAGCACCGCGGCGATTGGGTCGGGAAGGGTCACTCCGGCGCCTCCGGTATCGTCCCCGCGTGCTGCCACAGTCGCCGGATCTCCACAAGCCGCGCCCGGTACGAGAGCAGCAACTGCGCCGACTCCGGATCCGCTGGCGCCATGATCGCGAGCGCATCGGCGGCGGCGATCTGGCGGTCGATGTCGGTGCCGATGTCGCGGTCGCGTTTGTGCAGCGCGGCGAGTAGTTCGGCGTAGGATTTGGCGGGGGAGGTTGGGTCGGTCATGGCTTCGCGTAGTGTTTGAGAATCCAGTGGACAGTGGAATGGTCGCGGTTGAAGTGCTTCCCGATCTCACGGTGACTCAGACCGAGATAGTTGAGTTCCGCCATGGCATCGGCACGGGCCGCAGCAACGGACCGCGAGCGGCACGGGCCCGTCACGTCGGCAGGGTCAACGAGATGCACGCCGGCGGCGGTGTCGATGATCTCGGCAACGCGCTGCGGTGTCACTTCGCACCTCCAAATCCGTTGACCACGGTCCCGGCGCGTCCACCGGTTTCGAGCAGCCGTCGGACAACCATCGGGAACCGTTCGCTGAGTTGGGCCACCATAAACCCGCTGGTCGTGACCGTGGGAAGCCCAGCGGAGTAGCGCTCTTCGAGCACGTCCCGCGTCGCTTCGACGTATTGCCCCTGACCAAAATCATCGAGCACCAGCAGGCTCGCTGTCATCGCCTGGTCGACCTCGGGAGCCTCCCCGCGTCCCATCGGATGCTCACGCCGTTTCCGCTCCAGGATCGGAACCCAGGCCCAGACCATACGCGAGACCAGTTTCCAGTCAGGGCCGCCACGTTCGGAGCCGAGTCGGAGCAAACGCCGAACCAGAGCAGCAGCCGCCCTGGTCTTGCCAAGGCCGCTGGGACCCGTCAGGAGGAGGTTTCCGCTAGACGGGCACCAGTGCTCAGCCTCGTCCCGGTACGGCTTGTGGAGCGGCGGCAGGTGGTCCGGTTGGCCCTTCACGCCGCGCCCGTCCAGCAACTCGCGATCCGGCAGCAGGTCGAACACTCTCGGGATCTGCTTCCGGAGCAACCTGGCGTCCTCCTGCCGGTCAAGAAGCGCGAGCCGACGGGTCTCCGCATCCGCGTCGGCCTCCCGAGCCAGACTGTTCGCCCGTGCTTCGTTGATGAGTTCTCTCAGGTCCTGATCCATGCCGTTCATTCCACGATCCTCGCTTTCTCGTAGCCGGTGACGCCTGCTGCGGGTTGTTGACCGAGGGCGAGTTGGGGGGAGGCGCGGGCTCGCGCTCCGTTCGCCGGCATGTCGCGAAACCGCTCGACGTTGCCCCCATTCCTGCAGATGAGTTCAAGGTCGTCGTAGACCGTCCCGGAGTCGTTTTCGCCACAGTGGTGGGGGCTACGAGCCACACCGTCGATCGCTGCCTTCAGGTCTTCTACCGTGTATCCTTCGCGAAGCCGTTGCTCGACCTTGTGGCGGCGTTGGGTGGTCAATCTGGTTCGCTTTGGGTCTTTGCTACGTTTCTCGACCCAGTAACCGAACACCGTTTTGACCAACTCCCCGAAGCCGGTGGACTTCGGGACATGTTGGTGGTCGGGGTCGGTGGTACTGGTCGGAGGTCGGAGGTCAGGCGCGACACCCGCGCTCGGTGTTCGCGCTAACTTCGCGACTGTCTCGCGAAACTCCTCCAACGTGCCCGGAATGATTCGCTTTGCGTCCGAGTCGTTTGGGCCGGGAACGCGCGGCTTCCCAGGATGGTCAACCTTTTGGTGCTTCTCCCAGTTCCGGATCGAAACGTACAACTGACCACGGAGCTCATAGAGGTGCCAGAGACCTACCTGAGCAAGTTCCGCGACGCTCGCGAGGGTGTCGCGAGATTCACGAAGCCAGAAGACTGCGCCGTCGAGTTGTTTGGGGTGGGCACGGAAGTTCCCGTAGTCGTCGGCTAGTAGGTAGCTTGAGACATACAGGCGCCAAGCCTCATGGCTGAGTGCAGCCGTCTCGGCGTCCTCCAGAATCTCAGGTTTGATTGTTCGGATGCGTCCGCTCATCCAACAGCCTTAGCCTTTTCTATGGCGGAATTTTGGAGCCAGATCGTGAATTCTCGATCGAGATGTGCGCGCTGCTTTTCGACTGCCAGCTGGACGCACTCGTAGGCGCAACCCTCGGCGTCGTGCCACACCTCGGAGCCAGTGAATCGTAGGATACTGCCGCCCATCCCAGTGAGACGCCTGTCCCGACTCTTGTCCCGACGCGCCTGCACTTTCGTCTTCTCGTGGAAGTCATGACCATCGACTTCTATCAGCAACATCCACGGTAGCGACCCGTCCGGGCACACTGGACAGATCGCGAAGTCGGGGCGCAAATTATCGATCTGTGGCTGCGAAAGCAGGGCCATAAACCAACCAGGCCACCTACCGACCTCACAAGGATCGTCATCCAATCCAGCCGGGTTGAACTTGTCGATCACCAGACAGAGTGCCTCTCCTAGCATCGTCTCTACTGGTGATTCACAGTGTGCTAATCCATGTTTCATCGTCCCTACTCCTCCCCCCTCAGTTCCCTCTCCGCCCGGTCACAGAAGGCGTCGAAACTTTCCTGGGTCTCGATCAGGTCCACCCAATCGACCAACTCATCAAACGAGCCGCCCTCGCCGTCGATGGTGAAACTAAGTGGCCCAACGCACCATGGTTTAGGACGCTCAAGTGTTCGCTTGGACTCAGTAGCTAGCGTGGTGTGCAGTTTACCGTCGTCGACATCAAACCATTTGTTGCCAACGCGCACCCCTATCACCCTGCCGGTAATCTCACCCATCTCGTTCCTCTCCCTCCACCGTCTCCGCCATCTGCCTCAGCCAGAGCGCCCAGAACCGCGCCTGTCGCGGTGTCAGGGTCAGCCTGATCTCCACGTCGTCCGCGCACACATCGAGGGCCACGAGTCCGTCTACCACCTCGGCTCGCGCGAAACTGCTGAGCCGCGCGGACCGTTGGTGTAGTTGGAGGACGTCACCCACCGCACACTCCCACCACATCAAACCCGAACTCCAACTCCGGACACTCCACCCACGGCGGCACGACGGTTGGATTCACTGGCGCAGGGATGATGCTCGGATCGCACTCCGATACGGATTCAACGAGTCGCCGATACGCGCGCCGGGTCCGGTACGCCTTGCGACACGGTAGACACCTCCGGCCGTAGCACTCGGCGCCGCAATCGATGCAGGTGTGGGTCACTGGAGCGCCCCCGGCCAGGTGCGGTCAATCATCTTGCCAGCACAACTCTCCTCGCTCAGACCGTAGGCCAAGACGATCCAGTCGTCTCCCCAGATCCCTAACTCGTAGCCGAATGTAATCGGCATCAGTGCCATCCGAACCCGATCGGGCCTGGTCGGCATTCGCAGTGCGTACGCCACGACTTGCGCGTCAAACGGTGCACCATAGATGCGCACCCGGTCGCAGTCGTTGATCGCTGACTTCCCATACTGCTGCACCCGGTCCTTCACGCGCGGCGGCTTACCAAGCCATCGCTTGAACTCGCCAAGGTGCGCGGTTTTGACGTGCTCCGGTTTGGTCAGCAGTGGCCCGACGCAGGACATCCCCGGGGCCGGGTTCTTTGCCAGCTGTCGGTGGGCCAGTGAACGCACCGCGACCAGCGCGTGACCATCTGACGCGCAGCAGTACCAGCGAGAGCCGACCCGATAGCGAAACGGTTGTCGCAATCGGTTGTCCGGCTTTGAGATGCACTTGGGCCGGCAGTGAAAAGCCAACCGCTCCAAACTGAATCCGATCATGTTCTCTACTCCTTCCCCTTCACTGCCGCCGTCGGCACTCGGATCACGGTCCCCGCGTCGCACCAGCGTTTGCCCGGTAGCGATGCCCGGCGCATGGTCTTGACCGTCGTCTGCTTCGGTCCCGTTCGGATCACGACGACCGGCACGCGGTAGGAGCCGATCGCGTGCTCCACGTAGAGCCAGGCGCGTTGGTGGCGGCGGAGGGTGGGTGCGGTCATCGGGTTGGTCTTCCTGTTGTGCTCGTATCCGCCGGCACGAACGGAGCCGGCCCCACCGTGCACCGAAACGAGACCCACCCCGTTGTGTGCTGAGTCGGAACGGCTCTCGTGCGCGGCATCGTCGCCGTGGTCGGACACAGTCGCAGGCAGCCGTGCGTGTGCTCCTCGCGTGTCAGGCCGCAGAACGGGCAGCGGGGGTCAGGCATGGTCGAGCCCCTTGGGATGCTCCGCCCCATGCGCCCGGTGGTAGTACGCGAGCCTTTCCGGTGGTGGTGCCAGGTCGTCGATCGGTTCCTTGCCCTCTTCAGTGTTCAGGATCGCAGTCAGAGCGATGGTCCGCAGCAACCGGTCCACGGCCAAGTGTTCGCTGCTACCCTGTCCGACGAAGTCTCGACGAATCCAGGCGGCCACCCAGAGGTCGCCTTCCTTGAACGTCAGGATTTCGGTTCCAACAATCGGACCAGTCATCACTCCCCCCTCACCGGCGGCGGTTCCGCGTGCGTCTTCGCCAGCGGCATGCACTTCTCGCAGACCGGGCGGGTCAAGTCGTCCCCGTTGAGGTAGCGGCCAAGCGTTACCAGTGTGTGGACCTGACCGCGGTTGGGCGGCCTACCACAGAACGTGCACGGGTTGCGGATGTTGCGTCCAAGGTCTAGCGTGACGCTGGCGCCGACGGCGTCCAGCAACTCGCACAACTCGCTGACTGGTTCAGGCATCACCCGTCTCCTTTCACCGGCGCCGGGATAGGGTCGGGCTGGTCAGTGGGCTGTGGACTCGTTTGGAGAGGGGCCTTTGCTATGGCGGGCGCTACCCCGCGGCCAACTGTCCCCAAACGCACTGCATCCTTACGGGTAGCAGAACCCACTGACCTAAACCCGGTAGTCGTGTGTATGACCATCACTCCCCCCTCTCCGGCGGCGGTTCCGGCAGGGGGCGGAATGCAAACGGCTCGGCACCGCGGCCGCTGAATGATTCGCCGTCCTCATCGACCCAGCCGTGGCGGCCGGCAAAGCGCCCCGGTTCGGTCCACTTATGTCGTTGGATACGCTCGTCCATGTTACGAAGTGCCACGATGTACGGCGCGCCGACCGCGACCAACTGCGTCAGTGTCGGCTCCGGCAACGCCGGCAAATACGTCCACCCGTCGGCGAGCAGTTCGTGGCGCCAGGATTCGAGCAACGGAAGCATGCTCATGCTTGCATACTGGCTTGCATACGGATCGACGAACGCCACGATTGCGTTCGCCACTTCTTCCGCAGTCCGTGGCTTCGCTTCAGAGTTGCTCACACTTCACCTCCGGTTCCGGTGGATGCGGTAGGTTGAACTCGTCACGGATGCGGCGAGCCATGCACCGCGCGCAGTCGTCGTCCTGCCGCTCCACGAATGCGGCGACGTCGGCGAGCAGTTCACGGCGCCAGGATTCGAGGACCGTTGCAGCGTACGCATCCCATGTTCTGCTGGCGGAGATCTCTGGATGCAGTATCAGTTTTGCGGTCACGTCCCACGCCGTCCGCGGTTTCGTGTCAGTCATCATCCCTCCGTGGCACCCGCCGCAGGTCGAGTCGCCGCAACAGTTGCACGTTGGTCTCGCCGCGGAGTCGGGCGTTGCCTTGCAGTGTGGCCATCGCATCGGCGAAACGGGTCTCGGCTCGGCGCTGAATGCGGATCTCATGCAGCCACGACGCGAGGCCGGCGACGAGGAGAACGGCAGAGGTGATGGCGAGGGCGGTCATGCCGCTTCCCTCCCCCTGCGCAGCCGTCGCCGTAGCGTGTCCGGCACGTCAAGGATCGGCGCCTTACTGTGTAGCCACGCGCACGCCGCGCCGTCGAACGCAGGAGCGCGCCATCGCTCGGAATGGCAGAGCGCGCGGATGTCATCCCGGCAGTCGGCGAGGGTCGCGACTCGTTCGCGCAAGCGTGCGGAATCGTGGGCGCGACCCTCAGCCTCAGCCTTGGCAATCTGCCGGCGAACCGACGCTGCCTCATGCGCCCAGAGATTCTTTAGGCGGATCAAATCGCGCCGCACCGCGAGCCACTTGAACACGCCGCGCGCCAGTAGGATCGCGTAGGTGGCAGACCGCGGAACCCCCCACGCTTCCAGATCCTGCGCGATGAGCGTGGGTCGGTTCTGACGAAAGCCCCAAACGTTGTCCGGGTGGACGCAGAGGACCGGAGCGGGGTCGCGAGCGGTCATGGTTCCGTGTCCTCGTCCGCCAACTCGGTGGTCATGTAGGCCAACGCTCCCGTATCGCTGTCGGTATACAGGTCGACCCGAAATCTGTGTGTGCCGGGAAGCAAACCCAGCCGTCTGTGGGTCTCACGGCTGAGCAGCTGAAAAAGATCCCGCGCAGTGAATACACAGCCGCGTTTCGGATCGATGTCGAGTTTGTCGCCAACTTCTTTGCTCACGGTTCTGTGTCCTCCGATTCGTAGTCGTCGCCCGCCAGTTCCGCCGTCCCCTTGCGCACAGCAATCAGCGTGATCCCCGCCAGCAATGCCTCCGCGTGCACAGCCTCGGGTGTCGTCCCGCGTGCGGCTGCGATCTCGTCGATGAGGGCGGAGAGGATACTGCCGACGGGGAAGGTGCGGGGATCAGTCATCGTCCACCAGTCCTGCGGCTTCGGCCGCGTCGAGGATGGCGCGGGCCTCTCCAATTGCCTCCTGCTCCAGTCTGCGGGCTGCAGAGTGAGCGGTTCGGCCTCTCCCGCGGATCACGGTAGTGGCAACAATCACCCAACCAGCCCAGTCAGTTTCCGCCTTGAAAACTTGCGCCTCGAACGCCGCATTATCTCGCGTGCGGAAACACCGCAGCGGCCCTAGTGTTGGCACCAACGGCTCGCCAAACACGGTCAACGCTCTACCTCGGTTCTTCTCCCGTTTCGCCATCTCCTCGTCTCCTCTCCCGCGCGTGGCGGGTCAGCGTGTGGTCTCTTCACCAACCACGACGGGCGCGACCGGCTCGAACAGAATCGAGGTCTCGCCGATGTAGGCGCACTTGAACGTGTAGTCGTTGATCACGTAGTTCTCCCCGACCCTGAACACGCTCCAGTGTTGCGGCACGGGCTCGCCATTGGGGCGGACGAGTTGGCTGAGTTCGTAGAACTTTCGATCCGCAACTTGTCGTTCCTGCTCCGCGACCGCCTTCTCCAGCGCCTTCATCTGCTGCAATTGTTCAAACTTGTTCGTGTCTGGATTCATTCCCATTGCGTCCTCGCTTTCATTGGTCAGCGTGTCGTCTTCGTCACCAGCGCCGCGTGCAGCTCGATCACCACCGTGTTCGCGATGCTGTAGGCCAGTGCGAGCTTCCCCCGTTCGATGAGTTCAGCTGCGAGTCGGAGCCGGTCCGGTAGCGTCAGGTTTCGGAACTCGGCGGCGAGGTCGGCGGGGGTGGTCATGCGGTTATGCCTCAACAGAGGCGATTGCCTTTGCCCATGGCACCAACTTCTTCACGCGGGACGCCTTGTTGTAGCGCTCCTTGAGAAGTTGAGCCCCGTGCAGCGCCACCGATCCCTTGTTATTTGCTTCGCTGCGACGCTGCTTCAGATCGACCAGAAAATCCTTGGGACACGTCTTCTGCAGAACCCTCAGTAATCGATCCTGATCGATGTTGTCACCGTAGACACTCAGCAGTAGTGAGACTGAACCGATGATTTTGGGGCTGTATACTGCTGGGTTCCCATCCATCCACATGGCGAGGAGTTCCAAAGTATCCTTCAGATTGCCGTGCTTCTCCTCAGCGTCCCTCAGTGCCTTGATCGAGCGAATGCGGTTCTGTCCGCCCTTGCATTCGACGTCGACCTCCAACCCAATTGACCTGACAATCCGGTCCACCTTTAACGCCGCGCGATCCTTTGCTTCACGCTCAGCGTTGAACATCGGCATGGCACCCAGCGCCCTCACGTGCCTACCTTGGCCAGCAAAGGCGGCGGCCTCTTGTTCGTACGTCAATTCGTCGCGCACTAGACACATTACCTCGTGGTCCGCCCCGAAGTGAATGATTGCTGCAGCGATCGTGTGTTGTCCGTTGAAGGCATACAACTTGCCGCCACGCCGACTGATCTTCGGTGGGTTGAAGAGCAGTTCGTTCCAGTCGTCGGCAATATCCTTGGCGCGCCGCTCGTTCAATTCCCGCTGATAGGAATCCTTCTCGATATCCCCAAGGCGCAGCATCTCAATCTTCCAAGCCCCATCGATTGTCTTCTTTGATCTCATGGCGTCTCCTCTTGCTCCAATGTCAACTGCTTCCGCAGTGACGAGAGTTCCTTCCGGGCCGTCTCAACCAGGGTCAGCGCTTCACCATATTGTGAGCGGGTCCCGCCGTAGCGCGCTTGGGTAGCGTCCTCTCCGACGTGCCGGTCCACTCCTCGGATGAACGTCGCTAGGAAGTTCTGAACCGCTTCCAACGGATTAGCTTTGCGTGTTGTTGGCTTCGATAGTCCAAGCCTCTTCACCGCGTACTGGATCTGGTGGTGAGTCAGGTCGAGTTCGTCGCAGAGTTGCTGCCAGGTTCGGTATGGGTAGAGTCTGATAATGGCGGCATCCTGCTCCGGGGTGAGCCCATTGGAAGGACTGCGTTCACCGTTGCCGGTTCGCTGCCGACGCGCCGCAGTGATGCTCTCTGAGTTCGCGTTCGAGCTTGGCATCGTCCCCCGTTTCGCTGCCTCACGCTTGCGTGACGACAGCGTCGTCGTCGGCATCCCTGCGCACTCCGCCGCTTCCCGTAGCGTCATCCCGTTGGCGTGGTTCTGCAGCGCTTCGCGGACCTGCTCTGGCGTGTACTTCGTGCGCGCGTCCAGTTTCGGCTCCCGAGCGGCCAGCGGATTTACGACATGTTGCGTCTGCAACTTCTCGTCGCTCAACCATCTGCTGATGGTGCCCTTGTTCACCTGCGACAGATCGGCGAGGGCCTCCTGGGTCCAGCGCTTCGGGTCGGACTTCCGGAGCGCGATGACCAACTTCTTCTGCTCGGCGCGCCAGTGCTTGTGTCCCTCAAAGGAAAGACGCCTGCACTGACCCGCGGTGCGGAGCACGTAGAGACGTTTCTCTTCGTCGGAGCCGAGTCCGCACACCACGGTGTAGCGCGGAACGATGCCACGCTCAGCAAGCAACCTGTTGCGCGTGTGGCCGTCCAGGATGTTCAACTCTTCGTCAACCTCAATCGGGACCTTCTGACCTTCTGCCTCCAGGCTGGAGCGGATCTGCTCCAACGTCTCAGCATCATGGTCTGGCAGCAGGCCGGCGTATGGAGTCCCGAATGACTTCACACCGCCAGTTGCCGAAGCACTGCGCTGCTGTTGTCCAGCAGCCATCAGGCGGCCTCGGCGTTGGCGATGGTTGCGAGCATCAACTCGATCAGCTTCTCCACTTCAGGAGTGCACGTGAAATACTCACGTTTCCTGGTCAACTGAGGGAATGCCTTGAACCTTCTCAGGCAGCGCAGAATTGACCGCTCAGCCTCCCTTTCCGCCCTTATCTGCAGAATGCCCGTCCAGTCCCCAGGCAGTGGCTCAACCTCTTGCCGAAGTGCCGCTATTCGTAGCTGCGGGTTGAAAGAGAAACCAACTTTTACCATGCCGGAAGCCTTGGCGACGTAGACCCATCCATAGCGGCTGTTTCTCCACGCGGAGCGCTCGCACCGCGGTTCTGGAATGGCCACCGATCCCGTTGGGACTCTGAACCCAGGGCGGTTGTCAATCATCCAAAGCAGCCATCGCAGTACCGCGATCTCTGCGTGTCTCGCCTGCACCGTCGGCAGTTCGGGCGGCGGTGGCTTTCTCGGCCTTGGCTCAAACATCACGCCGCCGTGGTGTCGGTGGGCTCATCCGCGTCGACCGGCTCGACCCAATCGCGCATCGGGATCCCGAGCATGTCTTCGATCTGGGCCATCTTGTCGGGCTCCGGCTTGCTCCTCCCAACGATCCATGCCCAGACGGCCGAAGTGGTGACGTCCAGAGCATCCGCCAGGTCCTTCCTGGACATCCGTGGCTTGACGGGTTCGAGCGCCTTACGGAGGCTGTCAGCCCCCCTGGTCGTGATCGCCATTGGGCACGAATACAACATCCCGTTGTGGTCGTCAACTTAAAGTGAACCGATTCTCACTTCACCTGGCCGTATGGCCGGACCGTGGGTCCACATTGTGCGACTTTAACTTGACTGGCACAACCGGGGGTTGTAGCTTCCCGCTTCAGGAGGCACCATGAAGCACACAGAACCAACCCCCCTCGCCGCCCTGCTCGCCGAGATCGCGCGCCGTCGGCGGATCCGGGCTCAGTACGAGCGGCCGCGTGGGGAGCAGATGGCGGAGACGGTACGGCCGGGGGTGAGAGCATGACCGACCTTTCTTTCGACTGCACCAAGTGCGGCGCGGCAACCTCGATCGATCCGCGGGAGGACAGCCGCAACCCGTACAGCCTCAAGGCAAAGCAACTCGATCTCCGCCTCTGTTTCACGTGTGCATTCTGGCACGGATACGTGGCGACCAAGGCGGACCCAACGCATGCGATCATCAACGGTGAGCACTACGTCATCGGTCAGGAGCCGAATGCGGAAGCCCGGCGGCATGACGGCTTCATGCTCGGATTCGGCGGCCGCGAACACGTGATCCGTTTCCACGACGGGCGCCGCGTGGTCACGCACAACCTGTGGTTCCAGGGAACGATCCCGGAACTGTGGCGCGCTGAGTTGCCTGACAACGCGGCGTTTGAGGTGCGATCATGAACCAGCCAACCTATTTACTCCCCAACGGCGCCCGCATCCGCACGCACGCCGAACTCGGTTCAACGCGCGGGATGATGATCGTCGACAAGCATCTGGCGGCGCGCGCCCCGAACTCCGTCGGCACAATCGTTGGCGTTGTCGGTGGCCACGGCGGGGACGTCTACTGGGTGGAGCACAGCATCGGTGGCGACGCTGCGGCGTACTGCTTCACCGAATTCGAACTGGAACCGCGGGTGGATCCGATATCCGAACTAGAGGCATGGATCGACGCACTGCCGCCCGGACGCCACGTTTCAATCAAGCGCGGTGCCATGCCGGGAGATGTACACGTCTTTCTGTACGATGACCGTGAGGGTGAGCACGGTGGATTCGGCACCGGCCGCGGGGTGATTCAAGCGGTTCGTGAGGCTCTCCGGTCCGGCCGGGTACAAGTTTCGACAGCAGAGGAGCCGCCGTTGTGACCCGCCCCGTCGCCGTCACCCCCGCCGGCATCACCTACCCAACCATCCGCTACCCGCGCTACCTCTCCGAGGTCCACCGCTGCGGCCTCACTGACGACGACGGCGTGCAGCTCTGCGTCCGCATGGCTGGCGAGTACGGCACCGAGTCGGTCGGCGCTCACTGGCACTGGCAGGTCGACGAGGTCTGGCTTGAGGTCGACGGTGAAAAACGCGAACCGAGTGCATCAGCCGAGCGTGCAGCGCGGTTTTACTGGGGAGCGCTGCCAGGGATGCCGGAGGCGCTGGCGCGGTGGGAGAAGGGGGCCAAGTGATCCGCCTCCGTCGCCCACGCCACGACCGCGTCACGCTCCGATGCGAACGGTTTCGGCAGCAACAGGATGACCAACGCACGGAGTGGATCCGGAAGGGTGCTCACAGCCAAGGATTTGCTGACGGCCGACGCAGCGAACTTGCCCGCCACAGCCGCATCCTCGACACCTCGGGACCGCCCGGCGTGCACGTGTTCTGCCCTCAGCCACCACCGAAACAGACGGTGATGTACATGCTGATACCGGAGCGCGTGCGGCTCCAGATGGTGGGCGGGCCTATCTCCGAAATCGATGGCGGCCAAGTCGTCCGAATCGAGGCCGAGCAGCACCGCTTTCGGTTCGCTACCAGGAACGAATTCGAATTCGTCAAGTTGGCCTACTGGACGTGGAGGCCGGTACTGTGACCCACTACGCCGACCCCTCCGCCCGCAACTCTGACGAGCCCCGCTGCCACTACTGCGGCCGCCGGTGGAGCGAGACGCAACTCGACCCGGACCCGGACCGACCGCGGAATGTCGAGCGGTATGTGTGCGAGGAGTGCGCGGAGGAACGCGAACTCGAACGGGCGGACACGTTGCCCCCTGGGGAGGTGTTGTGATGCTCGGTTTTCACTGCGATTGCTCGTGCGACATCGACTACAACCGCGTGGAAAGCTCCCGCGTTGTCCGCGCCAGAAAGCGTCATCAGTGCGAGGAATGCGCCTGCACGATTCAACCCGGTGAGCGTTACGAACGGTTCAAGGGTATCAGCTACGACGGCGAAGCGTTCAGTTTCGCGACTTGTCTTGGGTGCCGCGGCGTCCGTCGGCACTTCTGCAGATACGGGTCAATCATCGGTCAACTCGCCGAGCAGGTCCGCGAGTGCCTCGGGTTCGACTACCGCGACGACCCGTCCGAGTGGGACCAGGACGAGGTCGACGAAGAGGACGAGGACAATCGGCGCATGCTGGCACAACGGAAGACCGCGGACACGGTGCCGCCGGAGAACCCATGACCCGACCACTCCCCAAAGCCGGCGACACCATCAACTGCGATCCGAACCGCGACGATCCCGAATGTCCTTGGCGCTGGACGAACGTGAACCGGAAAAGCGGGAAGGTGGTGAAGGTGTTCAAGGACGGGGACTACACCCTGATCGTCTACCGTGTGTGGAGCCGACGCCGCGGATGGCGCTACTTCATCGAGGATCACATCTGGTGGGAGACCATGACGTCGTGGGCGATCGGGCCGTTGCCGAAACCGCCGAAGGAGTCCCACCCATGACCCGCCGCTGCCCAATCTGCAACCGCCCAATCGGCTACGAGACCGCCGACGCATGCAGCCCGGCGTGCGAGCGGACGGCGAAACTGATTGCGGAGTTGCGGGCGGAACTGGCGAAAGCAAAGGCAACGATCGACGCGCTGGAAGCTGAGATCGATGAGTACGCGGAGTGAAGGGAGAGGACGATGCTGACAGGACTACCACCGCTGACCGCGGACGAACACCAACTGGCATGGGGGACACTGGAGACGGTGCGCCTCAAGGTTGACGGTAAATGGGAGGATACGTTCACAGATGGTTGGACGTTGGTTGCTGTCGCTGATGAGGGCGACCTCCTCTGGGTCCGCCGCAAAGACGGGCGGCCGATGGTGCCCGTGGACCAGGAACTGATCGGGCTGCGTCAGCGGGTGGCCGAGTTGGAATGGCTACTGAAGGATGCCACCAAGGGAGCGGACCATGGTTGACCTGGACGAAGGGGAGCGAATGGCCTCGGTGCTGCTAGCCGATCCGTGGCGTCCAATTGTCCAGAGCGACAACTCGATCGCACTGATCAACTTCTCGCGCGACTGCACCGAAGCGCAGGCCAGGGCGTTCATTGATGCGATGCGAGTCACTGTCAACAACGCCCCCGCCCTCATTGCCGAACTCCGCGCCGCACGCGAGCGCATCGCAACGCTTGAGGGTCTACTGCAAGCCCACGGAATCGAGGAGGGACCATGACTGACACCAAACTCATCCCAGAAGCAGAAATGCCGCACACCCGGTTGGAGTTGCGGTGGCACAAGACAGACGACCCCGAGTGGCGATGGCGCTGTGATTACAACTTGGTCATCGAACTCTGGGACCTCGACATTCGTGGAGAGGTGTACAACGACGACGATGAACTGTTGCGGCGCGAGAAAGAGAAGTGCGTCAACCTGGGGAGCACCAAGTCCGACGGAGGTCACGACCGATTGGACCTGCGGAATCAGCGCATCCACGAGCCATTTCGAGACGGTGCCCACATCCAATGGGACAACCATCGACTAGGCGGGCACCTGCCCATGTTCGTGGTGTGCGGTGGGTACGCGATGGCGTTGCCGATGCGTTCTGAGTCCGCGCCGGAAGACGAGACGCGCGACGACGAAGAGAACTAGCGAGGGACCATGAGCATCAAAGACTTCTGCCGCGAACTGCTCGCCGACCCAGACGCGAAAGCAGCCGTGAGCGTCTCTGCCGGCTCCCTGCTGGACAACGGCCTCTGGCCTCGGGATCGCCTGTCTGAGATGTCCTACCGGCTGGAGGGTGCGGCCTGCTACGCCTACCACGTCAATGCATGGGACATCGGCGACAAGCTGGCGGACTTCTCCAAACGCGCGTTGCGGTTGATGCGGACGGACGGAGACCCCAATGCCTGACCCGTTCAAGCGTTGCGCCTGCGGCCGGTCCTACACGCTGGACCAGTGGCGTCAGTTGCCCATCTGCGGACTCGGTCAGGGCCTCGACGACGCGCACCCGCTCAGCCAGAGGCACTGCCGCTGCGGGTCAACGATCGCGGTGACTGTGGACCCGGACGCGAACTGGGCGCGGGATGAACTGATGGCAGTGATCGGGGATGAACACTGGGAGCATTTGACGGACAACAGAGAAGCGGAGGATTTGTGATGGACATCATGACAGCATGTGCGATGGGTGAAGCACACCGCAACGAACGCATGCGCACATTCGACTGGAACGAGGCTGCCCGGATTCTGCGGGAACGTAACCCCGCGGAAGCAGAAGCCGGGTTGCAGTCGGATCTGGAGTGGACTTGCGGGACTATCTGGCGCGACGGACAGCCCGTTACCGACTCCTATACGTACTTGGCATCCACCTGGGCGACCCCGGTGCTGGTGATCGATGATGAGGAAATCGAGTGCTGGTGCTGGGCCGATGAACGCGAATTCAATGCGGATACGAAATGGCCTGAATCGGCGCGGGCGATTCTGAGTGAGGACCCGGGAGACAACAGAGAGGAGTGGGACCTGTGAGTTGCACGACACTTTACGCGGTAATGCCTGACAACGACGGCGAGTTCACGGAGGCCGGCGAGTACCGCAACAGCTACGGGAGCGCCGTGTTCATCTGGCACGCGCTGCTTGACACCTACAAGCGGGGCATACTCAACGGTCGTCCACTGATGGGAGATCCCGGCGTCGGGTGGGATCCGTCAGCGGTTGACCGTTTTTCAGCGTATGACCTTCTGTGGAAATACGACAGCAAGGGTGGCGAATTGCAACCGTGGGAACGCAACGCGCTCAAGTCCACATATGACAACGCGCTGCTGCCTCGCGCCGGCATGCTCACCATGGCAGACAGCCTGGAACGGTTCGCCGCGGCGCATCATACGGGTAAGCGACTGCACGGCGTGTGTTCCCTGCGTGAACAGGCGGCGACACTGCGCGAGATTCACGCTAAGGGGGCATTGGCCGCGGCTTGGAATCAGACCAGCTGCAGCGAGTTCTGGGGAGACGGAACTTACGAAGACGACGAAGACGAAACGTCCACACCATACAGCATCGACCGCGACGACAAGCACTGGGAGATCGCGGTGTTGCCGTTGGACGGTGAGCAATCATGACCACCATCGACTACGCGCCCAACGACGCGCATTCAATCGTACACCACGAGCCATATTGTGTAAGCCAGGTGCGTAACGGGCAGGGACAAACCGTCTCGGTTGTTGGTACCTGCGGCGGCGTCTGGCAGTGCTGCATGTGCGGCCGCCTCTTCGGCTACTGCCACGGCGCGCACCTGAGCGACGACACCGACGAGGAGAACGAGGCGTGTGACGATTGCTGGTCACTCATGAAAGCGACGGTGCCGGAATGACCCGCCTCGGCACCTGGCTCGTTCGCGGCTCCCTCGGCGAGACGCCGGCCAGCGTGATGCGGCGAACGACTACCGGGCTTAGGTCAGTGGGTTCTGCTACCCGTGAGGATGCGGTATCGGCGCCCTTGGGTTCCGACACAGACGCGCCCACTGACCGGCCCGACCCTATCCCGCCGCAAGTCTACAACCCGGGACCACTCGACGACGCGCACCGGGAATACGCCGGAGCAGAACTCGACGCCCTCATCGGCGCATACAACCGGGGCCGGATGATCGCGGTCGCGGTGAGAGAGACCACAGGGAACAACTAGGAGGCACCATGGGAAACGATTCCGCCCACAGTCTGGGCACCGTGCGAGTGAAGCGCGACACCGGCAAGGCTTTGCTGGTCGACTACGAAGACCTCGGTTTTGAGGGTTGGGTGCCTCACTCGGTCATCCACGACGACTCGGAAGTGTTCGACGCCGACCAGAACTCCGAGGGCGATCTCATCGTCAAGCAATGGTGGGCAGAGGCAAACGACCTGCTTTAGGAGGCACCACATGGACAGCACATTGACCGAAGCCGCAAAGGCACTCGCGCGAATCCAGCGAATCGAGACCACGTACGCGAACCGTCTCACGAGACTGGACGCGGAGCGGGCCAAGAACATCACCGCGATCCTTGCCGGCGTCAGCAGCACCAAGGTACTCGACGTGATCCGCGTTGAGGACCCCCTGATCGTCACCGAGTTCGGGCCGGTGAGCGATGACGGGGAGGAGTACTGATGGACCAGCCAGCAGTCAACGACGGACCGCGGAAAGCCGACCGTACCACCGAGGTCACTCACTTTCACGAAGCCGCCGAGTGGACGGGTCTCCGGATCACGGACTACGCTGCATGGTTGCACGCGCGCCGCGGCATTGTCACCGCGAGCCGGAGTGCTGCCCTGCTTGGCGAGTCACCCTTTGGTGATCCGCTCAGCGTCTACGCCGACATGGTGGCGCCGCAGCCCGTACCGGAACACGACGATCTAGCACTCGATGACCCGCGCACATGGGGCAACGTTTTGGAGGAGCCGATCGCGCGCAAGGCCGCCGACTACTACCACTGGCAGATCATGATGGGTGGCGCCCTGCTCGTGTCCCGAAAGCATCCTCACCTCGGAGCGACCCTTGACGCGGAGATCTTGCCAGAGGGATCCGACGGTTGGCTCGTCTACGAAGGCAAGACGACAAACGCTTGGCGCGCGCGGGATTGGGACGAAGCGAACGGTGTTCCGCCGACTCACATTCTGATCCAGGCGCAGCACCAACTCCTGGTGACTCAGGCTCCGGGCTGCGTGCTGTTCTGCCTCGCTGGCGGACAGAAACCGATCCGGGTCGACGTCGAGCCGGACGCGGAATTTCACGCGATGCTGATCGAAACCGTGGACGCATTCCTTGGCCGTGTCGTGGACTTAGACCCACCGCCCGCGACTGCGATCAGCGGTCCCGCTCTGAAGCAACTCCACCCGGAGGACGACGGCAGCACGGTCGCGCTCCCGGCCGATGCCGTCGAGTGGACCCGCGAACTCAACGCCATTGCTGAGCAGGTCAAGACACTCGACATGCGCGAGAAGGAACTCAAGAACCTACTGCGCCAGAGCATCGGGGACGCGCAGTATGGCGAGCTACCCGAAGAGGTTGCGGGCAAGGCGCGCTGGAAGTGGGGAACGACCCACGTTGCCGAGCGCACCCAACACGTCAACGCCTACACCATGCGCGCGTTGCGTTTGGTCAAGGCGGCGAAGGAAACGAAACAACGGAGGCGCGGTGGATGAGCACACCGGCGTACGGAATCAAACACTGGTGGCGCGCGGAACGGCGCGAAGGCGAAAGTCTGAAAGCATTCGCGCGCCGCTTTCTCCACCGACAACGACCCGGCTCCACTGAAATCAAAGGGACAGCGAACATCTGGCTAGCCCGCAAGGCAGCCCAAAAACGGAGGCACCGAGTATGACCCAAGCAGAAAACAACGCATCGATCGTGAAAGAGAACTTTGGCAGCACCGAACTGGAGGTGCGGCACGAGACCGCCGCCGGTGCGGTTGCCGCCCGTGCACGCGCCGAAGTCGAGGCCCGTTTCATCATGGCGATCAAGCGGCCGCGAAACATGGACGTGGTCCGCACCCGACTCCTGCATGAGTGCGAGCGCCCGGGGTTCGCGGAGGCTGCCCGGTATCACAAGCCGGTCGGCAACGGAATCGAGGGCCCGTCGATCCGATTCGCGGAAGCCGCGATCCGGAACATGACCAACCTCGATGTCCAGTCACACACGACGTACGACGATCCGACCAAGCAGATCCTGTGCGTCACCGTGACCGACCTCGAATCCAACGCGACCTACTCGCAGGACGTCACGGTGCAGAAGACGGTCGAGCGCAACTCACTCGGGCGCGGGCAGAAGCCGCTCGGTCAGCGCACGAACTCGCGCGGTCAAACCGTCTACATCGTGCCAGCCACCGACGATGACATCCTGAACAAGACCAATGCGCTGATCTCCAAGGCGGTTCGCACGCTGGGGCTCCGACACCTTCCTGGTGACATCCTCGACGAGTGCATGGATCGGTGCATCGCCGTCACGAAGAAACGCGCCAAGGACGACCCCGATCGGGAGCGCCTCAATCTGATCGATGCGTTCTTCGGAATCGGTGTCGAGCCTGACCAACTCGCGCGCTACATCGGCCACGACCCGAAGCACCTGAACGAGTCGGAGCTACTGGAACTCCGCGCCGTCTACGCCACTGTGAAGCAGGGCGAGGCAACATGGGCGGAACTCCTGGAGCACAAGACCGGAACGCCAGTTGATGCCGCGGACAACGAGGCCGAAGCCAAGCGCCGCAGCGCAACGGCGGCCCTCGTCGAGAAGCAGAAGGCAAAGCAGGCGGAGAAGTCCAAGGGCAAGGACTGACCCATCCCCCCAACGTCGACCCGTTCGCCGCTGGGGGTCGGGGCCGTGCCTGGTGCCTCCACACCAAAATCTGTGCGCGGCTCCGACCCCTGCCGGTGAGCAGGTAAGGAGGCATCAAATGGAAACGTATTGGAATCTGAGTGAGAAGCAGCGATCCGAGTTGGATCACGACGGAGTGGAGCGCTACATCGACGCCGAGTTGATGAGCAAGGGTTGCCTGCGAGTGGAGCCCCTGAAGTTGGAGGACGTGCCGCCGATTCCGGAGCACGAGACGCGGCGGTACTTTGCGATCAAGGATGCATCGTACATGCGCAACGATCTGCTTTTCGATACGCTGGAGGCAGCGGAAGCCGTCATCGCTGCGCATCCGTCGCGGCTCTCGACTGAATACCTCGGTGGTAGCTATGGACGCGGCGAAGCGGTCGAATATGCAACCTCGCCAGGGGCGCTAAAGATCGAGACGATCGAGTTGCCGGACGCCGCCACGTTCTCGGTGATGAAGTCGCATTACGAGGCCAACGCAGCCACGATTCAAACCAACAAGGATCGCACCGACGAGTACAGCAAGGCACTCGCAACCCAGACCGAAGCCCTTGAAGGTCTCTGGGAAGATTGGCAGCAGTGTCGCGAGTTGGGTGCCAAACACACCAAGATCCGGGACACGTTCCGGCGTTACACCGAGATCGCCAACGGTGACGAAGCGGTGGCGCGCAAGTTCCTGATTCAGGCCACCGACACCCTCGCGGTGGAGGCAGCCGAAGCCTGGTTCGGTGAGGAGTTCGGCCCGCACTTTGAGGAATCGGACTCCGAGGAGCACGCATCATGAGACCCGAGCAGCCGGAGGCGGGAACAACCGCCCGCATCTACACCGCGAGCAAGAGCAAGCACGGTGCGATGTGGAGACGGTACCGCGATGCCGGTGAGCCTATCATCAGTACATGGATCGATGAGTCGGAGCCTGGCCAAACAACGGACTGGGCCGACCTCTGGACGCGCGCCGTTCGGGAGGCGTCGACTTGCACAGCGTTGATTTGGCATCGCCGCGACGGTGAAATTCACAAGGGAGCATTCGTCGAGGTCGGTGCCGCACTCGCCCATGGGAAGCCGGTTCTCTATGACGGCCCCAACGATCTGGCAGTGCTGAACCATCCTCTCGTGATTCAGTGTTCCGACTTGATCGCGGCTTTCAACCTCGCGCGGGGCACCGTGGGCAACCCGAAGCCCGGGCAACCGGAGGCGGACGGGGAGGCGTGCCCCGAATGCTGCGGCAAGGGACTCCGCGGTTTTGGCCAACCCGGGATCGGCAAGTGCCCAGACTGCAACGGCACCGGCAAGCGCACCCCGAACGAGCCGAAGCTTGACGACATGACCGATGCTGAGTGTGATTCCGAACTGCGAGCAATTGGAGTGGATCCGGGGGAGGTCAAGGTTCGCGGTCGAGTGTTCGCAGACACGCTGAAAGAGAATGCACGGCTGCGCGCCGAGGTTGCAGCGAAGCCCGCGGACGAACGGCTGCGCGAGGCGGTGGAGCGCATGAACCAAGCATGTGTCAGTATGGCTGAGTGTGCGGCTTATGAGTACACCGGAGGCAGCGTTGAGGTGTTGCACCGTGTGTTGCCCGAGTACAAGCTCAGGGAATTGATAGAGGCATGGCAATTGCTCCGTGCTGCCCTCGCGGACACTCCGGAACCCACACGAGACGAACGGCTGCGGGAGGCGGTGGGGAATTTGCTCTCTGTGCTCGACGAGAACCTACACCGCGGCGCCGGTCACGCGCACTGGGATTACACTATGTCACATGGTGCCGGATGCGCGACGTGCCAAGCGCAGCGTGAAGGGAGAACAGCGATTGAGAAAGCTAGGCGGACTGTAGACGCTGCCCTCGCGGACACGGGCGGGAAGGACGGTGGGAAGTGAAGCACAAGGGACTGCATCAGTTCCGCTTTCGTGACAACCCGCGCGAGCGTAGGTTTGCGGATGAGTGGAATCGTCAGAACGAAGTATTCCGCACGCTTGATTACTTACTCGGTGACGGGCTCAACCCGGCGGAACCTTCGACACGCGATCGGCTGGTTGCTGCTACTGTGATCCAGTGGCTAGGCAGTCCGGTCGGCGCTTGCTTCTTGCGAGATGTGTTGGCCGAGGGAAAAGATGGTGGGAAATGAAGCGGATTGATCCTGAGATTCTTGCCATGCGTGCGATTGCCAGAGTCCTGCGCCACCTTGACCGTGAAGCCCAGCGGCGCGTGGTGCGGTGGGTAGTCGCTCGATTCAACGGAGGTGGATTCACCGATCCGGAAGCAACCCCAACCGAAGGGAACGACGACGCATGAAAAAAACCGAAACGAAACGCCCGCGGCTAGAGCACTGCCCGTTCTGCGGCAAGGTGGAGCACCTGGAGATCACCCGCCCCGCGCTATCATTCGCGGTAGCCTGCTACTCGTGCGGCTGCGAGGGCCCGATCTCGAACACTGCCGCCGGCGCACGCAGGGCGTGGAATCGGAGGGCGAGATGACTGATTCCAAGGTGAGGCCGGCGGCAGAGGTTGCCGCGGACTTGGGACGCTCACGGAGACTCGACGTTGATTCCCACGCCGTCAGTACCCTGCAACGCTGGTCAGATGCCGTCCGCGCAGAGGCCGACGCTGCGGGGTATCAGCGAGCGGTGAGGGACTGCACCGACTTGTGTGATCAGATTGCATGCGGGTCCAAACTGAATACCGGAGAGCGACACATCGCCGGGCGCTGTGCTGAGTTGATTCGCGCCCGGTTCGGGGATGGGAGCAAGGGCGATGACTGACCACCTGACGGACGCCGCGCTGGCCGAGGGGGAGGGGTTGCTGCGGAATCTGCACGCGGCGGAGTGTACGTTGAGCCTCGACGACGACCCGTGGGCAGTCGCGTGGCACGTGTGGCGCGAATGGATGACCGCATACTCACCCGCCCTCATCGCCGAAGTCCGCCGGCTGCGGGAGCGGGTCGCGGAGTTGGAAGACCGGAGGAAACCGTGACGTTTTCAGACCAGTTGCACGCTATCGTCGCACGCCGTCTCCGAAACTTGATGCGTCATCAGGAGCGGTACGTCTCCGCATGGATCGCCGCCACCGGGGTCCACCCCTGTGACGCCGTACTTTGCCACCGGACCGAGATGCGCGGAACCACAATGGTGGACACGTTTTGGGTGGAAAGGTTGGAGACACAAACGCAAAAACCCCGCCAGTCCGAAGACCAGCGGGGTCGTTGATGCGGGGCAATGTGAGGGCGGCTAGCGATTGTGCATCGGAGCCGCTTGCGCCGGCGGTGACTCAGCCGCCATCGTGATCGCGTACGTTGCCGCAGCCGTTCCGATCATGGCGCCGAGGACGATCCCGATCGTGCGCGCCGTCGTCGAATCGAGCCAGCGATGCCGGCGCGATCGTGGTGCCAGCGAGTGTCCGTCGGAGTCATTGCGCAGGGCCCGCTTCATGGCATCGATCCGTTGCTGCTCGGTGATCGCCTCGCGCCGTTGCGTGTTGTCCGGGTCGTGGTTGATTGTGCACCGGGTTTCGAGGACCCCAAGCCGCTCCTTGACGCCCTTGTATCCGGGCCCGCCGTTGATCTCCAGCCGGATTTCCTTGGCTACTTTGTGCGCCGCGGCGGCAGCGTTGGCGGCATCCTGGGCGGCCTTGAGCGTTGGAGCAACGGCGGACTCGATCAATCCCGTGAACTCTTGGCGATCGGCTGGGTTCATTGCTGGGGGTTCCTGACGGATGTGTCGATGGTGAGAGCGGTGATGTCTTCGATGCGTTCCACTTCCCCCCGCGTTAGCCCCAACGGTCCCGGCTCCGGAACGAGGACTAGACTGTCGGCTAGATCCTGATCGATCGGCGCCCCATGCGTACCCGGGAGCGGACCCACCTTGTTCTGCCAGATCAGGGCGTCGTTGTCGCCTGGCGTCGCCGGCTCCTTCACTCCCCAATGCGGCGTCCAAAGATGCGTGTCGAGTACCCACTGCGGGCGGCCAAGTCGGACCCAATCGTACCGGGTGCAGTATGTCTGCGCCGCTCCGTAGTACTCCGTCAGCAGCGCGGAGAACTCCTGCGCGAGTGGAGACCATAGCGGCGTCGGATCGCGTTGCCCTTCCGGTGCCCCCGGGTCGTGCTCAATGTCACAACTTGGGATGATGTCGCCCGGCTCGTAGCCCACCGCGTCGTCCGCCGCGGCGAATGCGTCGAACTGATCGGCAACGGATTGGTGGGCACGAAAGAAGTGATATCCGCCGACGCTCCAAGCTTCGCGGCGCGCATGCCTGATGTGCTCGGCTGCGGCATGGTCGAAGGCGACCCCGTTCGTTAGCCGCACGATGATGAAGGTGACACCGGCTTCACTGAGCGCGGCATAGTCGAGGCCGCGGTTCCATTTGGATGCATCGATCCCAAGGCGTGCGGATGGCGCGGTCACGCTGCCCCCGGCGGCTCGGTGTCTGCGATCTCCAGTTCGCGCATCCGTTCGACCGCCGCATCAAACCACGCGCTGAGATCGACGAAGTACGGGCGCTGCTTCAAGTGCGCGTAGTCTCGCAGGTCCCGCTCCTTTGCGCGCACGAGTCCACCGGTCGTGTTGGCGTCGATGGTGAACAGCTGATGCCCGTCGCGCCGCACGAAGAGACAACCATGCTCAACGTGTGCACCGCCTTTGGAGTACGGGAAGATCACAGCGTCGGAGAGTTGCGGATCCTTCGTTGTCGGCTCGTCACCGAAGACGCCGATGCAGTCACGCCAGACGCGGTCAGTGATGCCCTCTTCGATGAGCCAGGTCAGCAATGCGATCTGACAGTAGGACTTACCTTTTCGCGCTGCCGGCGTCGGGTAGCAGGGTGCGGCCACGTCAAAGAAGTGATCGCCACCCTTGGTGCCGACGTAGCTCTGGGCACGAGCCAGCACCCGGGCGCGGAGGTCGGCGACGGTGGGCAGGTCGAGGGGGTAAACCTCGTCGACGGGCGGTGGACTGAGTCGGTCTGGCGGCCTATTCATGCAGAAACCTCGGCAAATCCTGGCCAAAAACTTTTTTCGCGTGCGGTGTCGATTGTGCTGGACCGTGCCGTACAAGTGCCGTATCCTCTGATCATGACGACGACGGGAAACACGGAGGCCACCATGAACACGACGATCACCGTTTCAGCCGAGCACGAGGGCAGCACCTACACCGCGAGCGCCGACTACGCGCACGCCAGCACGCCTAAACTGGTTCAGTTCACCCGCGATGGGGAGCCGGCTGGCCACGGGATTCTGGCCTGGCAGACGATCGACACTCGGGAGAATCGCCGTCCGACCACCGATGTCCCCGAGGATGCGATTGAGGCACTGGAGGACGCATTGCTGGCGGCCATGGGGCGTTACGCGCGCGAACACTCCTGAGACCGCACCCCCAACCCCGTCCAGCCCCGCACCGCAAGGCCGGGGCTTCGGCGGTAGGAGGCCACCATGACGCTATTCAACCCCGACACCGACAACCCCGGTCAGTGCAAGCACTGCAAGGCTTGGTTCACGCGCCGCGTTCCCGGCGACGAGGCTAGCAGTCGCGATCTAGAGCACCCCGAGTACTGCGCCGGATGCGCGGGCCACTTGTTCGGAGATAGTGACCGCGGACCGACCATGGTTGTCCGCACCAATGAGAGCCACGACCCCAACGACTGGACGTTCCGCTGAAACGCCCCCGCCCCGTCCAGCCGCGCACCCCCACCGGGCCGCGGCTCAGGGGCGTAGGAGGCACCGAATACCATGACCGAAACCAACTACGACCCTGCCAACCTGACCCCAACCGGCGAGCTCATCTACACCGATTTCGTGGACGTCCCCGAGCTCCTGGGCTGCGACACTGCCGCGGAGTACGAGGCCGAATGCAACCTGCTCGACGACTGCTACACCCGCGGGTGTAGAGGCACGCCGTACACGATCTGGGCCCGACCGCCCTACGGTGGGGAGGCAGCTGGCGCGTACGCCGTCACGGGCAACGACCTGCAGATCCTTGGCGGCTCGATCCCAGTGCCCGAGGACGTGGCCGAGATCATGCGCGCGGCGTGGGAGGAATACTGCGCGATGCCGAGGGACGACGAGTAGACCAATGCCCGAAACCCTCACCGAACTCGCCGTGACCCTGGACAGCATCCCACCGCCTACCCGACAGCAACGCGAGGACCAGGCCCGGCGCGATCAAGAAACCCAAGACCGGATCGACGCCTGGCACGCCAACCGCCGCTTGCACTGCCCGGAGGAGTACGACGGCAACGGCAACCATCTGCCGTTCGGGAGCTTCTGCTGAACCCACCCCACCCCGCTCCACCCCGGCACCCGAGAGGGCCCGGGGCTGGGGCGGTGAACGACAGCAGATCTAGGATCTAGGAGGGTTTCGCCATGCGATGCGGTTGAAAGACCCGCCCCGTTCAGCCCGCCCGGTTTCGACTCGGCGGGCTTTCCGGGTAGGAGATAACGAACCATGACCATCGACGATCGCCTAGCCGCCCAAGACGCCCCGACCGTGCGCGTGCAGCCGGCCGAAACCCTGACCCTCGGCACCGAATACCTGACCATGTGTACCGAGGCCCTCGGCTGCGAGCCGCTCACCGTCACCGACCACCGAGACGACCCCGACGCTCTGGAGTGCTACGCCGTGTGGGATCCCGAGTCCGGTGACAGCCCCGACGAGGCTGCCGAGGACGCGGTCCAGACCGTGAGGCGGTGGCAGCGATGACCCTCCGCAAGCCCCCACCCAAGCCGGAGCCGCTGGACGGCCGGGTAGAGATTCGGGCCACGGCCGAGGAGACTCGCCGTTGGCGAATACTGGCCCGGGCCGATGGTCGGAGCCTGAGCAACTGGATCCGGGTCAAACTGAACCGGGAGACGGACCTGGTCCCGTACGGACTGGGCGACAAGCCCTAGCCCCTAAGCCGCCCCCTAACGCCGTTTCGCCCCGGACGACCTAGCGCCCGCCGGACCTGCCCAGAGGACGACAGCCGGCGGCACAGGGGCGGGACCGGGGAGACCCACGGGACCGGCGTCCAGTGCGCTGGCGTTCAGGGATGGGGCGGAGGGCCGGGACATGATGCGCAGCTCGAGAGCTATCAGCGCGTCGCCGTGCAATCCTCTGCCGATGCCTCGCCATGCCCTGTGGTAGGTAGCGAGGCGGGCAGTCACCCAGGACTGCTCAACCAAATCGCACCGAGACCCGGATCCGTAGCTGGAAATAGCACTGGCAAACCACTTGCCGCCATGTGATCGGCAGCGGCATCGGGCACGGGTCAGCAGGATCGCCCCGGCACGGTAGCAGCGCTCCAAAGCGTCGGTTCCACCCACTAGGTCATCGAGCCGGTACCCGGTGACTCCAACCGAATCCGGGTGGATCTGGACCGAGCAAACCTCGCCCGCTGCCCCGCGGAGCTCTCCCGTCTCCACCACTGACCATAGGCCAGATTCGTGCCGAGCGATGGTGGCGAGCGTAGCCACCATCTCAGCTGTAGAGCCACCCCACGATGGCGGCGGGTCGACGGCTACGCTGGCAATGGCCTCGGCGTGCAGGACGTAGCGCGAGAGCCCCTCTGCCCTGGTTTCCGCCCTGGTCCAGCCAAGCCAGGACGCTCCGCGGGACGAGTAATCTAGTCTCGGTGCCCACAGATCACCCGATGGCGCCCACTGCCGCACCTCCGGATACGAGGGTACGCGGCTCATGTCCGTCACCCCGGGATGCGCTATCGCCAGGATCGCCTCTAGCGCGAGGCGAATCGTCCCACCAAGACAAGCCATTCGCGGACCCTAACACAGGGGCGGAGCGGCGCAGATATCCGAGCGTCCCCGGTCCCGCTGCGCCATCGGGGGAGTCTGCGGATCCGGCCGTATAGGGCCGGACATTCCCAGGGCAAGGGTGATCTGTATTTGGCCCGGTCTAAGGCGGAACCGGTACACAAATGCCGCGATTTGCCGCGGGCGTGACCGATCTGCTGAGGGCCCCGGTCTAAGCGAGCGGCCGGACAACTTGACCCCGGCCGGCCAGTGCCTTAGACTAGTGGCGTGAGGTTGCTCAAGATGAACCCGACCCGACAGCCGCCACCGGCCCCGACCGTGCTCTGCGATGAGTGCGGTTCGGCCATGGTGCTGTCGGTGGGGCCCGGGCGCATGCGGGACTACCGCGGCCGGTCCGGGTACGAACTCCCGGCCGATCTCGCTTTCCCACGGTGCCCCGAGTGCGGAGCCGAGTGGATGACGTCGTCGCAAATCGACCGGCTGTCGGAGCACCTCGAACGGCAGCGGCGTCGGCGGATCAGGGCGATCTAACCCCGCCGCAACGCCTGCGCATCCGCGATCAGTTGTGCGGTGTCGCACATGCTCGGGGAGAGGTCGTCGGGTCCGGTCCAGTCGTACCGCGGGACCAGGACGTACGCCTCGTCTAGAAATTTTGCGGCGAACTGATGAGTCATCTGCTGCCGGCGCGCCCACGTGATACACTCCCATACGTGCGCCGATCGTCGGACCAGAATCGAAGCATGTCCGCCCCAACCTCCGGCGGCTCCACTCGTATCGGCCCAGATCGATTCATGCTTGGCACTCAGCGGCAGCCGGAGCCCGCAATAAATCGCTCCGAAGATATCCAGCGCCCGCATCATCGTTGGGATGTCGTCCGGGTCGATCTCCGCGAACGCTTCGCCCACGTGACCGCCGATGCCTTCACTGCAATACAGTTTCGCCGCGTCGAGCATGTACGCGCCGCGGTCCGTCTCGGGACGGGTCGGGTCGTAGCCGCTGATCTTGCTGTAGGCAGCGAGGACCTCCGAGGTCTTCAGCATTGACGGGTGGCCGTCATTGGCTGAGCAGGAAATGATGCTGTGCCCAATCGCTGTGCACGTGCAGCAACCTACGTCCAGATTTCCTAGAGACGGCCAAGCCGGAACTGCTTCCGCCCAGGACTTGGTCAAGCCAACTGGGCGCTGCTTCGTTGGCAGGTAGTTGACCAGCTTCAGGTTCCGCGCGTCCTCTTTCTTCGGGAGCTTCCCGCAGCATCCGATCGCGGTCATGGCGCACCCCCGTCGGCGCAAAGCTCACCCGTGGCGGCGGCGTTGTAGTCGGCGCAATCGGTCAGGGCAGCGATGCACGCGGCATCCCACGGGACGCCGTCACCGATCAGGCGTTGGCAGGCATCGGCGAAACTCTCACCGGTCGGGCCCTCCCACAATGGCGCGCCGGTCTCGTCTCGGCACTGCAGCCGCTCCAGGGTTGCGTCCGCGGCCTCGCAGTCGTCCACCGGCACCGGGTCAGGCGGCTCCACCGGCTCCGGCGGATTCGGATCGATCGGTGGAATCACCGGGCCACACGTGCACGCGGTCAACGCCAACGCCAGCAGCAGGAATCGGGTCACTGCCCACACTCCTTGGCGTGACTTTCCGCTGACGACTCCGACAGCAGCAGGGCCCCGGCACCGATGGCGCCCGAGACCGCGGCTCCGATGATGAGACCACGCTCCACCCGCTCGTCTTCGATCTGCCCAGAGGCTGCGATCGATGCCGCACTGACGGCACCGGCGGCGGCAACCTTTCCGATCGCACCTGCCCACCTGTACTGATTGTCCAGACTCTCGCAGCGGTCAGCACTCGCAGCGCTCAGGGTTCCGATCGCGCGCATGCGTTGGCCTTCGAGTCGTTGTTGCTGGAGAGAGCCGGTGCACCCGGTCAGCAGCAGGACGGACAGCACGAGCAGCACGGACGTCGCTTTGCCCTCGGGTCCAGATGGGCGAATGGATCCGGGAGGGGGTTCGGCCTTGCCGGCGGCGGGCCAGCTTCCGCCCAGGTATGTCGGTCCCGGTGTCCGTGCAGATGCCCACTTCATGATCTCGTGCCCGAGCGGCGCAGCCAACGCAGTCACGGCACCGATCACGGTCAGCTTGACGTCTGCGCCAGTGCTGATGCTGACGATCAGAGCGCCGAGCAGAACGGACGGCAGCGCCTGAAAGCACTTGCTCGCAGCGACCCCGATCGGGCCCTTGTTGGCGGCCCATTGCCAGACGCCGGGAGCCCACTTGCGGACCGCGTAGAGCGCAGCGAACACGAGGCCAACCATGGCAATCCACGGCGCCAGCGGGTGGAGTTCGGTTGCCAGCCAGAGCCAGGCTACCTGCATCGAATGGAACACGGTGTCAGCGATGGTCATGGCTTTCCTGCTTTCTCTTTCGCTATGTCCGGAACCACGTCCGGAACCACGGGCTTGTCCTCGATCACTTTCGCCCGTGCCCACGCCACGGTCAGCGCGGATCGTTCCAGCGCGGTCAGTGCCTTTGCCGTCGGCGGTCCCGGCGCCAGTTCGGCTTTGATGAGCGCGTCCTCAAGCGGGTCCACGGTCACGCCGTCCTTGTCCTCGCCGGTGTGAGCGGTGACGGTGACAGCGATGTGCCGACCACCTCCACGCCACTCGGCTCGGGTCAGTCCAACGGTGCGAGGGTAGACCTGTCCCGGGTGATTCGCCGCGAGCAACTTGTCCCGCATGGCCTTGTATTCGGCCCGTTCCGCTGGCGTTCCGGGAATGACTTTGCGCGCGATCATGGGTTGCGCCCGAGGCTGTAGAGATAGGCGATTTCGGCGGCGGTCGCGGCGTGGGGGAGCTGGTGAAAATCGCTGATGTCACAATTGGCGTGATTCGCGTCGGTGCCGTTGTTGTTGTGCGCGTACAAATAGCAGTCAGCGGTTGACAGTGTCTCAGTGAACGCGCCTGAACTCGCCGCGGTCCCGTCAATTGTGATGATGATGCCTGTGGTCGTGAACGTCACGGTTACGTGCGACCACACACCAGCGGTCAGCGTTGCCGTGCTGTCAAAAGTCGCGTTACCGCCACCGGTTCCGGCAACCGCGCGAACCTTTCCATTCGTCTGAACTTGCACGTAGCAAGCATTGCTGCTGCCGTCGATCGATCCCCAGAGTGAATACGCAGCCAGCAGATCCGTCACCCGCACCCAAACGTCAAACGTGCAACCGGTCGCATTTGGGGCCGTACCCAAGTCGAGGTATTGGCTGCTCGCCGCAGCGGCGTTGACTAGGTCATTTGCCTGGTCGTGTGTCGGCGCGGTCCCCGCCGTAGCGTCGTTCCCACACCCGCATTTGTCCGCCCAAGTAGTAACGTCCCCGCCGGCAGTCGCAACCGTCGAGTCGTCGGCAGCGTCAAGCCAAATACCAGTTACGCCGTGTGGCACGACCAGCGGAAGAGTATCTGCCCAGCGGGTGGGGAACTTCGCAGCTCGTGCGGCGCGGGACTCGAAGATCTCGGTGGTGGTCTGGAGGGAATCGCGACCCCAGGCGGCTTGGAACGCCCCGTCAAAAAAGTTGGTAGACTGATCGTAATATCCACCCAGTGATGTGGCCCCTCCCATGCTACAAGTGACGGGATAGGCGGCAGACCCGATGTGTACCCCGTTGCGGTATGCGGATGCAGTGGTGGTAGCAAAATCCAAATGAAATTCTAGTGACTGTTCCCCGGTGGTGGCAGAGCCCAAATTCAGTAAACCGGATGTATATGCGGCAACTTGACCAACGTTGGTGTGGGAATAGAGGACAAGCCTGCCCGTCTGAAAATCGATGAGGTAATCGTGACTTCCGGTAGCATCGTCAGCATCGATGTCAAACCAGAACGAGTGGCTCGTGCCCGCTGGCCATCCCGCACCCTCCGCAAGCCCGTAGCAGTCCGCGGTTCCGTCCACCGCGATCTCCGCGTTGCCGTCCGCATCTGCACCCACGGTCCCCTGCTTGGCGTCGGTGTTCTGCACCGCATGGTGTCCGTTGCCACTCAGGTCCACCAGCAAGCGCGCCTGGTCCCCAGCTTCGGCATTCGCTGGATCCGTCTCGTGCACCGCTGCATCAAACCAGAACGTGGGCGCCTGCTGGTAGTGCACGCTCAGCGCCAGCGATGGCCGCGCGAGGCCGCAACGACGGAGCAGGTCAATTAATCGCATCGTAGTTCACCGAATCAAGCGTCAACAAATCCCATCATGCTGGTGCAGGTCGTGCCCGCCTTCGTGATCTTCGTGAAGCGCCCCGGAATCAGGGAGCCAGCCAACACGATGATCGTCTTGTCGGCACCGTCTCCAGCCATGCGGTAGATCAGGGTTCCGCCGCCGCCGACGAAGAGCCAATCTTGGGTTGCGCCGAATGTGTGATCGGTGGCTGAGATGTCGACGGCCTCGCCTGCGTTCGGGCGCTGGTCGAGTAGGGTGTTCGTCGTCCCGATCAGAGTCTCGACCCCATCGACGTCGGCATGTAGCGTCGCGGAGTCAATCGACAGCGCGGACCGTGTGCAGAGTGCCTGGAGTATGTCCGGGAAGCAAGCGAAGTCGAGCACGACGCAAGCGGTCGGACTGCCCGCGACGTCGGTCAGCCTGATCGTGATGTACGCTTTCGGCGTCACCGCAAGCGGCAACGGGAGGGTCGTCCCGATCGATCCGGTTGCGCCAGCCAATGCGGACCAGTTGCCCTTGACGGTTGGGTCGTCGCCGGCGTCACACGTCCAGACTGCGGCGGTCGCGCTGGTGCCGTCCAGCAGCTGCACCAGGACTTGCGTGACGGTGCTGGGCGCCACGAATACCCGCGCCGCGTCCGGCGCCGTCGTGGATGGCGCGTCGTCCGCGGTCAGGGGTGCGCCGGTGATCTGATGGTAGGCTTGCCACGTTGCGGTCATTGCTCAGGCTCCTATTACTCGGGCACGTTGTTGTCGACGGCTTGCGCGATCCAGGCGGGCCATTCCTCGCGTTCGGTAGAGTCCGCGAAGGTGCGAGCGTCTGAGGTCTCAATGAAGGCGTGATCGACTTGGCGAATAGCGCTCATGACTGCTGTGTCCCTTCTGATCCTTCAGGCTCCGACGGTGTTTCAGCCGCGGGCTCTTTCATGTTTTCGACCGCGTCGCAGAACTCGACGATCGGCTTTGCAACGAGACCCCACGGCATAACCGCAACGCATTCCTGGAGCGTCTTGGCGTCGGCGTCTTCCAGGCTGATGAGTGAGCCAACTTGGACACCATCGAGAGCGGCCAAGACTCGCAAGCGTGTGCGCATCTGCTTCACGCCAAGGCCACCCTGCGGGATGTTCTCCAGCGCATGGATCGCAAGTTCAGCGTAGTTGCCTTTGAGTTGCTTTCCGCTGGCCAGCGTAGCGTCGAATGCTTCGTTGCGTAGAGTCTTCATGACTTACTCCCGGTCAGGCCAGTGTCGGCCATGGCTGCGTTGATGAACGGCGCCAACGCGGCTTGCAGCGCGTCCCAGTTCTTCTTCTGCTCGGCCGCTGTCTTGCCCACCATTCGCGGGTCGCAACGTCCGACGGCATCTCCGGCTGCATCAAAGCGCACGCGCAGACCCGCGGTCTCGGGTTCGTCACCGTGCGCCGGTTGGCACATGATCAGAACCTCGGACGGCAGCGACGCCGAACCCGTATCGATCTCAATCGTCTTGGATAGCTTTGCCATGGATGTATCCCGCTGCGGCTCCCGTCGGCGCCGCCGTGAAAGGGTGGGAACCGATCAACTGCGCAGCAGTGCCGCGAGTTCGTCTTGCGTGAAACTCAGCCGGGTGGGTTTCCAGTCCGGGTGGTCCTCTGGGCATCGCTCACGCTTGGGCACAAGTCGGCGGAATGGCTCCGGCTTGTGCCCATTGACGACGTCGAGATCGACAGGTCCAACGTCGTGCACTGGATGCAGCGTTGCTTGTGCCATCTGGTCATCAGTGACGCGCCATGTGTGAGCGTGCCCCGGAGCCGCGTGACGACGCTGCATGAAGTTGAAACGGCTCGTTGCATAGAGCCGCGCGCCGCTCCGCGACATATTCTCGCACCACTGGCAATCTTCAGCGCAACGTGCCTCGGAGAATGGAACCGCGGATTCGGACCAACCCGAGAGAGTTGGCCCAGCGGCGTAGGTTGTGAGTCGGTTCTCTCCGGTCTGTTCGAAAAGCCGAAGCGTTCCGGCCATGGTCTCGACGTAGACTCGGGACTTTCCGATCACCTCGGCCAGCTCCGAGTGCTTGACGGCCTCGATCAGATATTCGGGGCCGTAGTAGTCGTCATCGTCGAAGCAGGCGAAAAACCCGCCGCCGTGCTTGCGGACCCATTCGATCCCTGCATTGCGTGCCTGTCCTGGACTTGGAGCACTCGTCAGGACCGCATCTGGTGATAACCTGGCCGCTTTGCACGCTCCAACTGCGGTACCGTTCTCGACGATAACAAGGGACCGCCGATCGAAGCGCTGTCGGTTGAAGTTCTCCAGCACATTGCCGAGCATCGCCGACCGCCCCAATGGGACGATGACCACAACCGATCGCGCGCGCATGACTTACGAGATCGGGAAATAAACGCAGAGGCACTCCAAAATGAACTCGTACTGATTCCCTGAGTAGCTTGGGGTAATGGTGAATTCGAGATCGTCCCCGTTGGCGGCGACGCTCGGATGTGCACCGGTTAAGCCACAGCCCAGCGTGGCGACTGTCGCAAACACTTCGTTAACGGCGGCCTCAATCACGGCAAGGGTCGGCGTGCCGGTATTATCCCAGACTCGGATCGTACCCTCGCGCCAATATGTACCGGTCTGTGATGTTCCGTCTTCGCGCCACGACAGGATCGTCCATCGGTACTTCAGCACATAATTTGTCGTCGTTGCGGGCGGCGGTACCAGTGCGGTACGGGCAATGGTCCACGCCACGACTGGGTCAGTTGCCGTTGATGTGTAGCGCGTTCGGTGTTCGAATTCACTGCTTCGCGCATTCGTGATTGCGACGGTCGGCGGTACGATGATCCCAGCAAACGCCCGGTCGTGCCCCGCTGCCCATGTCACACCGCAACCGTAGTTGTAATTGCCTGGTGGCTGCGTGCCGCTGGCGGCTGGATCGCCCGAGCAGAACTTGCCGATCCCGCCGGGGTCGCTAGTACCAGACGCGGTGCCACCGGAAACGATCAACTCATTTCCGGGCGCTGTCCCGGTTTGCGCCGCTGGGCGCACGAAGTAGTCACCTGAAGTCGCGGAGCCCAACTCCAAATATTCGCCGTAGACGTCCTCGCCAAACACTGCCGCCGTGAGTTGCCCGGTGGCCTGGTAACGCCCGACCAACACCTCGACATTGCCGCCGCTGCTCGTGCCGGCTCCGCCGTCTGCTGTGATATAGCCAGCAGCGAGTTGCAACTTCCCGGCGGTGAATGGGCCGCCAACTGTAACATCCACGTTTTGCGCGTGGACCTGCAGCGAGTCGGCGTTCTCGTCTCCGGTCTGCGCCTGTGAAATGACGGGGCCGACCACGGGATTGCCGAAATAGAGCGATGCGGCATCGACCTTGACGTAGTCCGCGCCGATCGTCAGGTACGTGGTCGCGCCCGACTTAAAGGAATGCGTCGTTGCCGTTGCGGTCCAGGCCGCGTTCGCTCCCACGTACGCGCTGACCGAGGTCGATGCGCTGACCTTCGTGTTCGTCAGGTTGGTAGCGTCGCCGAGCAGCAGATCGTTGGTGCTGATGCCCCAGATGCGCGAGTTAGCGGCAGCACCGTTCAGGCCATAGCCGGTGAAGTTCGCGGGACCGCGCACCATGCCGGTGCCGGAAACTGCGGCACCACCGGGGGAGACGGAGATCCCGGTCGTCGCGGCGGTGAATTGGGCAGTAGTGCCATTCCGGTAGATGAACCGGTTCGCTGAGTCGATCAGCACGTCGTCGACGTTGGTCCCGTCTCCGATATACAGATCGTCACTAGCGGTTAGATTTAGAACCTTTGCATCCGCTCCGCCACCGGTCAGCCCGTACAGGGAGAAATTATTGATCGTGCGGAACGTGCCCACAGTCGCGACCGTGGCGCCAACCGCCAGATAATTCGTCCCGACCCTGACCGTCGTCTGATACGCCTGCGCGCTGCCGGTG
>Ga0315539_1000076_pt1 | contig 70646 bp, 64 predicted proteins | sample SalMarSW160150MG_FD_203097 | JGI IMG/M metagenome (GOLD analysis project Ga0315539, IMG submission 203097) | Salt marsh sediment microbial communities from the Plum Island Ecosystem LTER, Massachusetts, United States - Salt Marsh Sediment SW1601-150 ...
TGCTTGTCTCACTCACGATGCTGGCCTTTGCGGGTATGATTCTATATCTGGACTCTGAGAAAAGAGAGATAAGGCTTAGTAAGTTCGAGGTACTGGGCTTTTTCACGGCCTGCCTGATTGTTGTCGTATCGTTCTGCATCGCCGGCCTGCACATCACCAAGCCCGGCTTTGCGTCTTACTTTTCCTGGATAGCGTTCCTGGCAGGCTTGATTTCGGTTATTCTGCTGTTCTTCAGGTGCGTTCTACAGGCAAAGGGCCACACTCAAACAAACAACTCGTAAACAACGACTGGAAGAAAACTTAGGCCTTCTGCGAGCAGTAAGCCATCAGTGAGGGATTTCATACTTCCTGCCGCTCCACTTTTTCATTGCTTTGGTGTTTAAAAGTAGTATAATCAATTATCGTTACAGATAAGCATTTCTTTAAAAATATTACGGAGGAGATAACGTGAGAAACATACGATTAATGCACGCATTTATTTTCCTTGCCTTACTCGCATTTTTCATCGGTTCATCAAGCAAAATCGCGTTGGCTGTCAACGCCAACATTATGGCATTCAAGTCGAACGGCGAAACGCATGACGGCAACGGCTGGGTTTTGCTGAACAATGGCTATGTGGGCACTTTTATAAATGTTGATTATGCGGGGCCGGTTACCATAACCATTCAGGCTGACGGCAGCATTGCCGAGGGAACACTGCCAATAATGCACCTTCACATTGGCGATAATAACGAGGCGTGGAGCGTCACTGATAACGGCTATCCTCATACAACCTATAGTGATTATGTTGCTAACTTTAATTTACCTGACGGTATGCATATGGTCAGGATAGAATTTGTCAATGATTACACAGTTAGTGGGAACCGCGATCTCTACATTAAGAGCGTAACTTTTGTAGGTGCAACACTTGAGAACGATGCAACCACTGAAAACGCACTTGCTGCCGCGGACAACTACATTGACAAGTACCAAAAAGGCCTTGCAACAGTCAACGCTCCCGACGACAATATACTCGAAGGAACATCGGTACAGGTAAAGCTTGACAGGCATGCATTTAACTTCGGTACTGCCGTGTACGGGAATGATAATCGACCTGCCTGGACCTATCCAAATCCTGCGCCGGGGAGCGATAATTACAAATATCAACAATTTCTCAACAGCCATTTCAATATGATAGTCCCTGAAAATTCCGGAAAATGGTGGTACAACGAACTTAGTCGAGATGTAGTCAAAATGACAGCCGTGGATGCTATGCTTGATTATGCCGAAGCCCACAACCTGCGAGCACGTATGCACTGCGCATTTTGGGACGACCAGCAACCCGGCTGGGTTGACACACTTAAAAACCAGGCTCTAACCGACCCTGATGCCGCCTTAGCATACTGGGATGAGATGATGGAAAGGATAGAATATTACATTGCAGACCGGACCCACAGATTAACCGATATAGACGGAATAAATGAAAGCTGCAATAGAGATATGCACACCCAGATATACAGCATCGAAGGCGTAGCGGACATTTACAACGAGATGGTGGCCGCCGCAGCCGGCCAGGCAAAAATTGCGGTTAATGAATACGGCGTTCTGGAGTGGGGCGGTTACGGAAACTGGTATCGCGAGCATATTGAGGATATTACCAATGCCGGCGGAACCGTCGAGCTTATAGGTATTCAAAACCATACCGCCACCTATGCCTATGATGGTGTCGGCGTTTTTCAAAACCTGCAATTATTTGCGGGCTTTGAACTGCCTATCATAATCACCGAATTCAGCCTCTATGATGCCCCAAGTTCAAGTATTCTCAACGAAACTATGCGGCTCGTTTTCGGTAATGATATGACCAATGGATTTACTACGTGGGGATTCTGGGAAGGAAACATGTGGCGGCCTAACTCGGCGCTTGTGGACCAGAACTGGTACCTGACGCCTATGGGCACTGCTTACGAGCAGCTTATGGCCCAGTGGGACACAGATGAAGTTGTTTATGTGGACTCCAACAGTCAAATTCAGTTTACCGGCTTTTACGGTGATTATACCCTTACAATCGAGGGCCAGTCTTATTCAATAACTTTTAATAAGGGCACGGGCGTCACTGAGCCTATCGTTAGAATCCTATACGTGGATGATGACGCCCCCGGTGATCCGGCCGCCGGTGATCCTGACACCAGCGACCCGAACGAGGACGGCTCTCTTGAGCACCCCTTCGATGCTATCCAAGAGGCAATCGATGTAGCGGCGTACCGCCATACAATAGCTATCCTCGATGGTACATATACGGGAGAAGGCAACCGGGATATCTACTATAAAGGAAAGGAATTAGTTATAAAAAGTAAGAACGGCCCTGATGCATGCATTATTGATTGTCAGTCAACCTATAGCGGATTCCTCTTCGCCAACGGGGAAAGCAGCAATGCTGTCTTAGAGGGGCTGACCATAATCAACGGCCGGACCTACGATGAGTACGGAGGTGCCATTGCCTGTTATGGAGGCAGCAGCCCGACAATAAATAACTGCACTCTCATCGGCAACGGCAGTATTTTCACAGGCTTTGGCGGAGCTATCGGATGCCTGACCGACAGCAACCCAACTATTACCAACTGCCGTATCATCGGCAACAGCAGCGTGTTCGGGGGAGCTATCTATTGTGAAGAAGGTAGTCCCATCATTCGCAACTGCATTCTGACCGACAATTCGGCAGAAGCCTGGGGTGGAGGAATCTGTTCTTACCTCGGCAACCCTACGATACAAAACTGCACTTTCAGTAACAACACGGCGGACAGTGGTGGTGGTCTGTACACTGAAGGCGGCACAGCGACCTTTACCAACTGTATCTTATGGGCTGACACGGCCAACACAGGATCAGAGTTGATGCTGACAAGCTTAGCTACGGTTATAGTATCGTATAGCGACGTGAAGGGTGGTGAATCGGCAGCGGAAGTCGAATCGGGAAGTACGCTGGTATGGGACCCGAACAACATCGAATCCGATCCGAACTTTGTGTATGCCAGCCACCCCGATCCCAACCAGCGAGACTATCATCTGCTACCTGAATCCCCCTGTATTAACGCGGGCGACCCGGCAGGCAGCTACACAGACCAGACTGATATTGACGAAAATCCCAGAGTTATCGATGGACGTATCGATATTGGGACCGATGAGTTTACTTGCGTTGGCGACCTGGATTACAACGGCACGGTAAACCTGTCCGACCTTCCGATGTTCGGGGCATACTGGCAGGAAACGGGTTGTTACCTGGGCGTTGAATGTATCAAAGCAGACCTGAATAGGGACACGGAAGTGAACTGGGGAGACTTGAAACTCTACGTCCAGAATTGGCTTGTGACAGTCGAGGAATAACAACACTATGGCCAGGCTGAATATGTAGAGTAAATAGTGTTTGCCCGGCGGCATAGTGAGTTTTGCTATCGGTAAGGTAGCCTGCGTAACGGTCAGGCGTAGATAACCGGTCGTGAAGCCTAAGTGTGGCTACCGGACATAGCCGGCGAATTTTTCCATCACAAGCCTTGTATACCTGCCGACCTTGCCGGAGGCGATAATTTTATCGTCGAATCTCACAACGCCGACAATATCCCTGGTGGTGACGGCAATAAAAAGTTCGTCCGCACAAACCGCCTGCTCGACAGTTAGACACTTTTCAATTATTTCCATTCCGATTTGGCCGGCGGCTTTGATAGCGTATTTTCGGGTAATGGAAGGCAGAATGTTTGATGTAAGCGGCGCGGTCTGAAGAGCCTTTCCGGTAACGGCGAAAAATGCCGAGCCTGCACCTTCGGTTATAAGACCCGCCTCATTGACCAGTATCGCTTCTTCGCAACCCTTTTTGCCGGCCTCCAGTCTGGCCAGTACGTTGGGCAGTAGATTAAGCGATTTAATGTCGCACCTGTGCCATCGCCAATCCGGAAATGTGCAGACGGCAATTCCATTCGCTTTTTGCTCGGTGAAGTCGGCAAGCTCGGTAATAGTAAGGAAAAAATTGGGCTTAAGCTCCTTCGGGGCAATGTGATTTCTGACCGCCGAGCCACGGGTGACGTGAAAATAGATCTTAGCGTTGGCAATGTCGGCCTGTTCGAAAGCACTGAGCAGTCGTGAGCGGATTTGTTCTATATCAACGCCATGTATCCCGATTTTGGCCAGACTCGCTGCAAATCTTTCCAGATGCTCATCCAGCGCGAAGATTTTGCCGTTGTAGCTGCGCAGAACCTCATAGACCCCGTCGCCGAAAAAGATCCCCCTGTCAAGGTAAGCAGGAGCCACTTCGGCCATCGGCAGAACTTTATCCTGTATAACGGCTATTTCCATAACGACACTCCGGCAATATCAAAGTCTCGCTGTTGCAAAGGCTTAGATAAAGATACTGGACACAAACCATAGCCCGACAAAAGCTTCGCAGGTGTTGCTTATAACGGCTCGGGAGCGAGAAATCAAGGCCCTATATCGTCGTGTGTACCTGCCTGGGGACAAGTCTCGCTGGTTAAGGCCGACAACCTGTCGCCATAATAATTTCTTTCTTTTCTTGATAATCTATACTATAATACCGCCGGCATAATATGGACTGGCCATTATTTCATTCAACCAAGAGAACAACCAAATATAAAAAAATAGCCGGCCAAATTTTAAGACTATAAATATAAAAAAACACATTCAAATTAAAGTAAAAGAAAAAATACAATTTCACAAAATTGTAAACGGCGAATTTAAAGCAAGCATTTTAATGGAAGGAGGTATGGTTATGGGAAAGTTATTTTTTGCTATTACACTGTGTCTTGGCTTTACTGCTTTTGCGTGCGCTTATGACGTGATTAATATCGATTTGAACGGCAGCGTTGCTGATCCCTGCTATGATGGTTTAGGACCATTTGGTGATCCAAATTGGGCGGATGTTAACGAATGGAACGGCTACAATCAAGGCGACGGCGTAATGATGGCCTCCCCCCGATGTGAGAGTATTGGCGTGCCTAAAACACCGGGATACTACGCAAAGGCATTCTTTATTGCCGATCCCTGCATGCACGGTTACCTGCCATACGTAACAGGAGACAAACTGCTTGGCGACGGCTTCGTAAAAACCGGCTTACCAACTGACCCTAATCCCTGTCTGTTTATATGGGGCAGTATGGCTTACGGAGGTATTTACGATGTTTATGTTCTGGCAAACGCGCCCGGAAACTTTACTATCACCGATTCCAACGGAGACACTCAAGTCGACTCTCTGAGTGGAGGAGGTATCCCGGGCGTTTGGACACAAGGCGTCAACTTCATTAAATTCACTGATGTCGAGATTGATACGCCCAGCAGCCGGAATGCTAACGGGCCAATCTCCGGTTACGCAGCAGGAGGATACCTTGCCGACCCCGACTGCGTCAAGCTTAGCTACAGCAACCAGATAAACGGCATCCAGCTTGCAAGCGTAAAAAGGCCAGTGCGGGCATCCTTTCCCGCCGATCCTGTCGTTGTGGCAAAAACATCATCTATCGTGCCAGGTTCTCAAGTACCAGGCCAATGGCCGGTAGATACGCCCATGGCTGTGATTGACATGATAGGCAGCGCCAATCGTACCAATTTGCTCTGCGGTGATTACGATGCTGCTTACGAAACAAATTTGCGCCCAGGTGAACACGATTTCGATGGGCCTGATGTCGAGTGGAACAACGGCTATAACACTTATGTAGATACCTGTGAATGGATGGAGTATGACATCATTGCAGATGAAGTTACTGCAGGTAGGTATAGGATAAGGGCCCTTCTTAACTGCTGGTGGGCTGCCGCCGACATTGGTATCTACGTTGACGACAGCGAAGAATTAGGCAGACTCACCCAAGATAAATACTCGGACATGGTGCCGCCGGAAGTAACTCCCAGTGCTATTTACTGGAGCAAGGAGTATGTCTATGTCAACTTCTTGTCGGGATTCCACAAGCTTAAATGGAAACAGAATGGGGCCTACTGTAATATCCTGGGCTTCCAGATTGGGTACTATGGCCACATACAAATGAATAACTGTGAAGATGTCCTGAAATATGGTCTAAGGTTGGATAGCGACTATAACGGCGATTGTTATGTCAATTTGGGGGACCTGAAAGTTATTGTTGATGACTGGCTCAACTGCAATGACCCGTGCAATCCAGAATGTATTTTAGAAGAACCGTAATCTTCGATAGCTTATGTTAAAAGATGGCAAATTAAAGTCTGTATTTATCGATAAGGAAGGAGAAAACATAATGAGAAGCGAATACAAATACTTATTTCCAATCTTCGCGGCGGTTGTGTGTATGGCTCTCGTTACGCCAGCCAGGGCCAGCTCTATGGTCATAACAAAGCTCTACGTTGACGGCGTCTGTGTGGGAAGCAACACCGCACAGTTCGGTCTTCTCTACCCATTTGACCGTGTGACCCTCGCTTGCGAAGGAAGCAGGTGGTCTATGTATAATTGCCTTGACGGTCGGCTCGACGAATTTGCCATTTACCCCGGCGTTCTCGACATCAACACCGTAATGGACCACTATAATGCTGCTCAAATCAACGAGCCAAATTACGTGGATGAGGTGCGTTCTGATAATCCTCAGATCTATTTGCGCTTGAATGACCCCAATAGCCTCAATGGTTCACCTGCTATCCGTGATCCCTGCAGCAGTGTAAACAGGGATGGCACCTACATTGGTTCCGTCGGACAGCTTCCCGGTATCTTCGGCACCGATAAGGCCGCTCTCTTCCCCGGCACCGTACCGGACCCAAATAACAGGGGCTGTATCGACATCTGGGACGGAGACGGTTTACTTTCACTCGACGATATCTCTATCGAGGTCTGGCTTAAGTCCACAGCGCTTAACACTGATTATCCAAGACTCTTCCAGCATAACGGAAGTTATCTGAATGAGTTAGCCTATGGGATATCGACTGATGCTAACGCTAACAATGCCATGCAGGTGGGCCTAATTGGCGGCGGCTCCACAGACTATTTTGACGTTAACGCTTTCGATATCAACGACGGCGAATGGCACCATATTGTCGCAACCTATGATACCACACTCGAGCCAAACGGCTATCGGAATGAAATTGAGAATGATAATCCCTTGATATGGTTTGGGTTTGAACAAGACGACATTGCCCATGATGTCAACGTCGTTAACTATGGCAGTCTTTACGTGGATGCCAAATATGTCGGTCATAATCCACACTTTGCTCCCGGCAAAGTCGGCAAAGGCGTCTTCCTTCAGGATACAGGTGATGAGGCCGTTATTATCTTCAGCCCTAACTACATTCCCCCTCCCCCTCCTCTTCCCCTTCCCCCCGACTATTCTCACCTCTATGCGTTGACGCCGGGAGATATGAGTGTCGAGGTCTGGTTCAGGGCCAGGCCGTTTTACGAATATAACGAAGATGGAGAGCTTAACTGGGCCCGTCTATACTCGAACAACGGCACGTACAACAACAAGGACTCTGCACGAACGTACCTTACTGCCAGCGGCTATCTTACCGGTGCCGGAAGCCAAGGAACGTACGCAGAGACCTATCTATACACTGAACACCCCGGTCTCGACCCTTGTGCTCCTGATCCGAATCTCACCGGACCCGCCGACGGAGAATGGCACCACGTGGTTGTTACGTACGATGTCAATGACACTGGCGACCACGACCCGAATACTGACCCGCCTATTGTGATACAGTTTTATCTTGATGGGATACTACTCGGCAGCCGTTTGCTGGAACCCAACGCAGTTCTCAATATTCCCGCTATAATGGGACCTGAGTTTCGGGAGTTCGTCATTGGAGCTGACGGCAGTTACGATAGAGAAAGAAGCATTTCCGACGGCGAAAGATGGAACTGCTTCCTGGGTACGTTAGACGAGTTTGCTTTATACGACCACATATTGCCCCAAGACCGTATAATCATACACTACCAGGAGGGAATGGCCGCGCAGCCGTGGGTACCGGAGAACTGCGAAGACATTTACACATTCGGCTGGAACATTTCCGCCGACAAAAACGGTGACTGTTATGTGAATTTCAAGGATATCATTGCTATAGGTGAAGACTGGTGGCGATGCATCGAGCCGACTGACGAGAGTTGTGAAAAACTTTGGTCGTACTGGTAGTACTAATCTTGAAAAGCTCGATATTCAATATTCGATGCTCAATACTTGTGGAGATGACCGCGTAATAAAAGGAGAATTTGCGGAAAAGGGGTTGAAAATGGTAAATAGATGTGTATTAATCTGCGTGGCTATGTGTTTATGTGCGTTACTGAGTAACTGTCAAATTGAGGAAAGGACAAAAATGAGTATCAAAAAAGAGATTTTCGGGAAAACTGCTGACGGCAAAGAGGTGGATTTGTACACGCTGACGAACAAAAATGGACTGGTCGCCAGGATTACAAACTTTGGGGGCATACTTGTCGGCCTTGAGGTGCCCGACCGAGACGGCAATATGGCTGATATAACGCTTGGGCACGACACGCTCGAAGGATATATCAAAGATAAAGTTTACCTTGGGGTGACAGCAGGCAGATATGGGAACCGTATCGCCAAGGGCAGATTCACGCTCGACGGCGTCGAATATAAACTTGCCGTGAATGACGGGCCTAATCATTTACACGGCGGTATCAAGGGCTTTAACAAGGTTGTCTGGAACGGCCGGCAGCTTCAAAAAGATGAGGGACCTGCCGTTGAATTTACCTACCACAGCAAGGACGGCGAAGAAGGCTATCCGGGCGATTTGTCGGTGAGCGTTGTTTATACACTCACAAACGATAACGAGTTGAAAATAAGTTACGAGGCCCTGACCAGCAAACCCTGCCCCGTTAACCTGACCCATCACAGCTATTTCAATCTTACCGGCGACGCGACGTGCGATATTCTCGGCCATATTCTGACAATGCACGCAAGCAGATTTACACCCGTGGACAAGACTGCCATTCCCCTCGGCAACATCGAATCTGTAAAAGGCACGCCGATGGATTTCACCGAGCCGACCGCAATCGGCACCAACATCGCCAAGATCAAGGGCGGTTATGACCATAATTACGTATTAGACAGTGCCGGCGAGACGTTAGCGCTGGCTGCGAAGGTCTATGAACCAAAAACCGGCCGGGTGATGGAGCTTTATACCACCGAACCCGGTGTTCAATTCTATTCGGGTAATTTTCTTGATGGCACCATAAAGGGCAAGGGAGGTATTACATATAACAAACACGCCGGCCTGTGCCTTGAGACTGAGCATTTCCCCGATTCGCCGAATAAGCCCCAGTTTCCGAACTCGATTCTCAGGCCGGGCCAAAAATACACGCAGGTTACCGTGCACAAGTTCTACACTGAGTAAGCACAGATAGAATTGTAAAAAAATACGTGCGGTAGGATACGAGACGTTATCGCATCACCCAGCGTTTGTTCGCAAATGTCGGGTTCTGCGTGTCACGATGCACCGGATCCCCGCCGATTTTATATTTCAATTCGAGGCTCTTTCGCAAAAGTACCCTCACCGGCCGGCCCTCGTCATCCTTTGCCACCGGATGCTGGATCGCTGCCGTCTCGTTGCTAAGGCCCGCTAAAAATAGCGAGACCTCCTTCGCATTCGGGTCAAAATCAGGCCATATAATTGCTATGTCTCTGGCGTTGTCCTGGCCCTGCAGGACCTTGTTATCCGTGTGTTCGAGTGATTCGAGAAATGGGTATTTACCCTGATGCCGTAAGCGAACCCGCTCAAAGACTTTACTTCTGACGCCTTTGCCGGCGTTGATAATCTGGAAGCTATCCGTCATCAACTCACATTTCGGATAAAAGCTCACCTCCCGGCCCGTGTTGTTCGTCAGCGTCAGTATAATGTACCAGAACCTTCTTACCTTGTTCTCTCCCGGCAGCTCGACCATAATCTGTTGAGGATGCTCAAAGGTTACATCAAGCGTCCACTCATTCGCGCCCGGAACCGCCGACGGTTTGGGGGCCGCGAAGCAAGCTACTGTTGCCGCACAACCTAAAAACAGGAACCAAAAGCCTTTCATTCGACCTTCCCTCGTAAATTATCCCTCAATTCACTCAAACCTAAGCACCCTACAGATTTTACTCTAAATCACCCAAATTTCCAAGGACATTTTTGCCGCGGGCTGATATTTTAACTATGCCCTTGCCCGCGCTGTATATTTGAGCTATTGTATCCCGTGGTATCGGATATTTTGCACAATGACGGGGTAGTTTATGGTCCAGGAACAAAAACAACTGCTTGAAGAAATCGAAAAACTGTGTGAACTTCGTGGCGAATCCACATTGAAAGCCCTTCTGGCAGACCAGCGTGACAGCGACATAGCTGAAGTAATTGAGCTTCTGGACAATGAGCAGCGACGTGTTGTCTTCGATGCACTGGATAAACACACCTCGGCCAGCGTTCTCGAGAAGGTCGATGAAGCGACCCGCGCGGAGCTGTTCGAGCTGTTTGGAAATAAGGAATTTGCCGAGCTGGTCTCTGAGCTCAGCCCCGACGACGCCGCCGATGTGCTGGCCGAACTGCCGGCCGAGGAAAGCGAGCTGCTTCTTGGGAGTATGAGCCCGACGGCCTCAGCCCGTATCAAAGAGCTGATGCGCTACAGTGAGGACTCGGCCGGCGGGATTATGGACCCGGTACTGATTAGTGCCCGGGAGGATGCCACCGTCGCCGAGGCCGTTCGCAAAATCCGGGCAGCACAGATTGATGAGGACTTTTTTTCCATCTATGTCGTTAACAAGGCAGGCCGATTCCTCGGCGATGTCCGTATCCGTTTCCTTTTGACCGCGCCCGAAGAAACGCTAATAATCGACCTGCTCAGTGAAGACTGCATTTCCGTCACCGCAGATACCGACCAGGAGGAAGTCCGAAATATCTTCAGCAAAAATGACCTTATCGTCGCGCCAGTCCTCGATAAGGCAGGCAGGCTCGTCGGTAGAATCACCGCCGACAGGATTATTGAGGTTGCTCAGGAGGAGGCGGCCGAGGACGTCTATGCTATGGCAGGTACCGACGCAGACGAGCTTGAGACAATATCGGTTCTGCGCGCCGCGCGTGTCAGGATGACCTGGCTGCTGCCCTGCCTTGCCGGCACCGCCGTTACCGCGATCGTTCTTTTATTATTCAAGGACATCTTTCTGCAAAGGGAGGTTTTCTATATTTACGCCACGGTGGTTGCGTTTGCCCCTATGATAGCAGCCATAAGCGGAAACGCCGGCCTGCAGACATCCGCAATCGTGGTCTGCGGCCTGGCCACAGGTGACCTTGCCGCCTTAAGGCTCGGCCAGGTCTTTGTTCGGGAAGTACGGGTCGCTTTGCTTGTCGCGCTTAGCTGCGGGCTGATAGGCGGCCTGGCCTGTGCGCTTCTGCCTCAATTGCTGGAAGGTTCAACCGCCCTGCCGGCCGGCCCGGCAGCCGGTTCTTTGGCCCCTGTGGATTTCTCAAATCACATTCGGATTGTCTTTGCTTTTGTAATTGCTATGTTTTCAGCCATTATGGTTTCGACCACGCTGGGCCTTTTCCTGCCGTTTTTATTCAGGCGAATCCACATCGACCCTGCCATCAGTTCCGGCCCGCTCGTAACAACCGCCAACGACTCTATCAGCGTAGCAATATATATGAGCCTCGCCCTGCTGCTCATTTAGCTAAACCAAAACGGCCAGCGTCAATAATCTCCCTTACACTGCTACCTGCGGCACAAGCCAACCGGTCGTGCAGGTAGAAATACTTATTGTTTGTCGCAGGTTCACCGTCGTGCTGGGCGATTATCTGGCTATTGGCGTGAATATTAGGTATTCTCAATTGTCTGGCCGCTGGTATCTATCTCGAGCAATATCACCGGCAAATCCCCAACAATATCGACTATGTACTTACGGGCCATAGTGGTCTGGCCGTCGCTTGACTGCTTCCATACCCGGTTACCTGCCGGGTCGTATCTTAGATTTATGGAGTCGTCGCCCCGCTGTCCGCTGCGCAGCCGCCCGTCCCAGTTATACACAAGCTCACTCGTACTCATTTTAAATTTCTAAAGAACTAAAATTTGCTCTTTCATCAATCAAACTTGTGTAATTCATTAGGGTCAATCCCTTCTATTTGCATGGAATGGTCAATTAAGGAGGCTGGTGTAGGATTTCGTGTACTCCTTCTCGGGCCCTCTAAAACAAGATGTTTGGAGGTATACCAATTACCGGCGATATGCGTAAAGGATTTTGCAGCATTCAATTCATCGCTATTCAATTCATTTGGATTATCCCCATTCAATGAGTAAGCCACTCCTGGCCCTGATGGGAGAATGTGATTGGCATTTTTGAAAAAAAGAAGAATATTATTATCCCTCTGTAACTGATAACACATAATGTCATTCAATTTACTCGCAAGGCGCCTTGCATCACGCGTTAGTTGATAGTATTCTTCTTTTGTTATGTCTCTTAATTCGTTGATTCCATGAAAGTCAGCTACAGGATTATATGCTACCCTATGCTTTGGTAACACCCAGCCACCCCAGTAGATAATTATATCGTCATATTCTTCATGGCCCCTAACAAAGCTAATACATTCGTTATAAACAGGTAAACTATTCGCTGTAAAAACAGGAGGGGTGTAAACATAGGGTAACATTCTACTAATGAAAGTAGGAATAAAGATTAGTAATAAGACAATGAGAAAAATGGGTATTATGCGAAGTAATGAAGGTAATCCATAATGCCAACAGAGATAGAATGTAACACAAGTGGATATCACAATAGTAATAAGGATTAATACCATACGTAAAGAGGGAGATAAAATAAGAATCGACAAAATAAAAGTCAATCCAGCGCTAAGGACTGCTACTATTGGAAGAAGAATACATGCCCATTTCTGTTTCATTTGCCTATACTGGTAAAGACACGCACCTGACAGCACAGCAGTCACGAAAGGAAATACACAAAGGTAAAATACTACTACCACTCCAAGTAAGAGTCCATTAACAAGAAGCTCGTCCCAATTCAGCATTACCAACAAGAACACGATAGCGCTCATGGCTCCCACCAATATTGCTATTATTCTCTTGTCGCAAGCTTTTTCATCTCCAGACATATCTAAATCCCTTATTTAAATTCCATGTATTACTTTATTTGTCTACTTCTACTAACTTTGGTTAGTCTTTAGAAAAGATCAATATCCATCATAACAGACGTTGCCCAGAGTGTTGTTTCCGCGAGATTCAGACGATAACGGTCAAGACGATTTGTAAACGTATTGTGAGGATCTCCACGCAACAAACCGCCAATGCCAAACGACAAGGAATCGCTTAGTCGGATATTAGCATCTAAAGCACCCTTTGTTATCCAGTACTGACCTACGCCCTCTTCAGCGATTGGCCGTTCCGATTGTTCTCTCATCCAATCTCCACCTGCGTAAAGAATGCCCCAGTCACGGGCTGCTAATTCCCCGATTATGCCATAGTTATAATATGTTGTATAACCAGCCAAATAGTTACCGAACTGTGGTCCCTCTAAGGGACGAGACGCGGAGGCTATCCTAAATGTGTCCCCAAACCAACGCTCACTATCCTTGAAATCGTAAACGCCATGGAAACCAGGCCCGAATGGACCAAACGCAACAAGTGGTCCGAGGTAGTAATTTATCCCCACCAGACGAGTGGCATCATCAATTATCTCTTGAGTTTTCTCAAGTGTGTGATCTTCCATATACAAACCAGAAGGATCTATCCTGTTTATCGGGTCGTTTCCGCAATACAAGTAAGTATGCAGTGTCATTGGCTCGCGGAAGCTTCCGAAGACGGGGTCTCTTGAGGTAAATCTGCGTATATGCGGGTCATACCGGCGGGCACGCAGATAATACTCTTCTACCTCATCATCATAGTATTGGCCTGCGAACATAAAGGCATTGTTGAACGATCCGCTGGATTCTATCACTTTCCCGAAAGGTTCGTACGTGTAGGTGTTTACTACATCGCCATTTGGATCAATGATTTCCCTAACACTGCCTAAGCGGTCGTGCAGGTTGAAATATTTATTGTTTGTCGCAGGTGCACCGTCGTGCTGGGCGATTATCTGGCTTTTGGCGTAAATATAGGTCTTTTCGATTGTCTGGTCGTTGGTATCTATCTCGAGCAATATCACCGGCAAATCCCCAATACCTGTGGCACAAGCAACATCAACTATATATATAATTAAGGCTCGATGTGGATGAGGTTTTGGATTCCGTATCGCTGGGCGATCTGGGCATCAATCAGGTCAAGGCCTTTGCGGGGAATAACTACGACGGGATTGTCGTTCTCGAACTCTATAACGTGATATTTTGAGTCGGTTTCGAGTTGCCTTGCTTCGACTAAATCTTTTATTGAAGTTATATCTTTGCCGTTAAACCTGCTGACGACTATGCTGCCGAGCCTCTGGTAGCCCAGATTAATCTCGGCAGGCAGGACATAGCTCAGCACCACAATATCCTTCCGCTCATCGGTCGGCTTATAGGCAAGCTCGCGATAGTAATGAAACACATGAGGGTCGGCCGTGCCGGCCCAGTCCTCACCCCTTGCCGCGAGATAACCGCGCGTCAGTTTCTGCAGTATGAATCCGCCTATTACCATATACTGCGGCTGACTGTCATATTCATAATAGGGCACGAGCATCTCGGATGCCTTAAAGCTGCGGGCCTTTACCTTCAATTGCTGTTTTTTGCCGTCGCGCCAAACCTCAAATTTGATTGTCTCGCCGACCTTTCTACGTGTGATTAGGTGCTCGAACGATATTAGTCCGAATTTCGGGTGCTTGAATCTGCCGTGAGCATCGATGGAAATTCCGTCGATTTCAAGTATGATATCGGCCTGCTGCAGCTCTTCGCTGCCCGTGCCGAGGTTGTAAACGTCACTGACAAAAACGCCCTTTTGCATAGACTCCGGCATCTTAAGGTACCGCCGTCTTGTCGGGTCAATCAACCATATAGCGGAGAAACCCAGGACCGGGAATCCTTCGTAAGCCGCCTTTGGTGAACCGGCGGCATCTGCAAGAAAATGATTTATCACTTCAGCACTAATCAGGCCTGCTTCCTGTTCATCGCTCGACCAGCACGCTATCCCGATCGCCTTTTTTCCAAGGAAGTATACCTCTGCCGAACTCGTTCGCTGCGAGGCGTTGCTGACTACATAATTCAGGAACTGAGCATAAGAACGGGAGGATTTTAAGACTTCTGCACGGTCAATAAAGCCCCGGCCGCTGTAGATATGTCCCTTATAGGAAAACCAGTAAGATTGTACCTCGGCGCCCTTTTTATAATTCTCACTGAATTTTATCGGCACGAGCGGCCCGGCCAGCTCGTTCGGTTCCAATCTTAAAAGGCACAAATTGCTTTCGTAATCGATAACCTCCACCGTGGCGGGAATATATTCGTTCTGGGCGTCTATACGTATGCTGACGAATGTTGCATCCGAAATATTATAAGTGGTTGTAAGGACTTGATATGGACCGACGGCACAACCGTAAGTGGACTTTTCCTGGACGTCAGCCTTTTTCCACGGCCGATACTGGTCATACGGGTAAACTGATATCTTCACATAGACAAGAGAGTCTTTGAGCTTCTCGGCAATCTTCTCGTCCGCGGATGCAGCGGACAGACAACAAGAACCCACACAAAGCAAACAAAGGTATTTCAGGACCACTCTTATATTCACAGTTGCTTCTCCATTCGCGACTCAGCCGGTATCTGGTATTTCCTTAGTATTGGTTCGTGACTCTCCAGAGCCTGCTTCGCATCAAGAATCAAGGGCTTTTCTACACCCATAAACTTGATGGTGCAAAAGCTATCGGTCGATTTTCTACAGGCCTGCGCAACATCATCAAGGCTGTAAACAGTATCGCCGTTGATTGTCTCGACTACCTGGCTTTTGAAACCGCCGCAGTATGAATTGACCTTGTCCGACAAAATTTCCGAGAGCACAATGTAACCTTTTCGCTGCCTTTCGGTGTTAAGCTGCGAAGAATAACTGAATAAATACCTCAAACAGAATGGAATGTCACTGAGCCAGTCTCGGCCCCAGTTCTCGAGGAAATTTCGTGTTACCGGCACAAATGTCAGCCCGGCAAAGACCACATAGCCCGGGGCCTTGTCATAGCTCCGGGCGTATTCCATTATCGGCCTGTTAAGGGCGATAGTTATCTTTTCACGTCTCATCTGGCCGTCACGAAAGAACGTTACTTCCACCGATTCACCAATTTGCTTCTGCTCGATAACCTCTCCCATAAGTAAAGTCAGGTCATGAATTTTTACCATTCCGTCATCATCGACGTTGTATTCGTCGATTTGCGTGATTACATCCCCGGCCTGGAGCACGTCCTCGGCGGATGAATTCATCGTAGTCCTCAGCACTATTACTCCATCCTGCTCCTGCGGCACTTTGAGGTAATCCTTGTATCCGGGATTATGTAGGCCCCGGTAGTATGAAAAACCGAGTGAGCCGTAGCTGTCATAGCGCCCATCGTTGACATCGTCCAGAAAATGCTGAATAACGGTGGTCGGAATCATATAGCCGATGTTTTCCGCCAGCCGAATCCCCTGAAACGCCACACCTACCACTTTGCCGTTCTGCATAACCGGCCCGCCGCTGTTTCCGGGATTTATGGCTGCGTCCGTTTGTATTACAAGGTGCGAATCGGCTCCCGTGTGGCTATAGGTATCCATCTGGATTCGTGAGACCACCCCTTCCGTTACCGAGATATGCTGGCCGCCTAATGGAAATCCGTAAGTTGAAACGGTAGTATTTACCTTTGGAATCCCGCCAAACTCCAGCGGCCAGGTACCTTCAAAAAAGCTCTGGTCAAACACGGACAGTATAGCCAGGTCACAGTCGTGGCCGATGAATTCCACTTTTGCCGGGTACCGTTTCGCAAAGTTCTGCTTCTTTAACTCTACGTACCTGATATTACTGACGTTGTGAGCATTGGTCAGAATTCTGTTACCGGTAATAACAAATCCTGAGCCCACACCCTGAACCATCGAGGTTTGCTTCCACGGTGTGATATAATCAAAGTCCTGCTGGACGCAGCGAATCAACACCACCGACTGCTCGATGTTTTGCTCCCGCTCATCCTCGGCTGTAGCGATGTTCTGCATCCACAGGCCGGCCCAGACAAAAACAATACATACCGCTGAAAGCCGGACCAATCTTTTTCTAAAATAACTCATATCCCCGTACAGTATAAACTCCCTTCAAAATTATAACCGGTCTGTTCACTGTCCCACCGGGCTCCACTTGATTTGTAAATCATCAACGTAGAATTGCACGCCTGCCGCGGGCCCTTCGACATACAGGTTCAATCCCTCCAAATAGCCGGTAATGTCCGGCGTAAATGTGCCGGAGAGCTGCACCCATCGGTCATTGTAGGCGGTAGCCTCGCTGATTACGGTGTAGTGGGTACCATCGCCGTCGGCTTGCTGTATTGTCAGTTTCACATAGCTGTCGTCCGCGTTATCCAGCTTCACCCATACCGAGAACTGATAAGTATGGCCGTCCTTGATTACGTCAATTAAGTCCCGAACAGGTCCCTGCCAGGCCTCGGTCCTTTCTGTCACAAGTCCGCTGTAATCCCCGGTATGAACCGCTGCTTTGGAAGGCGACAGGTCCCCTGCCCACACAGTCCATCCGGTAGTATTTCCGTCCTCAAAACCCGGATTTATCACGTCGCCCAGCATATCTTCGGCTGCAACTTCAGGAATAACCTTGATAAACGCCTGTTTGAGGAAATTCTCCCATCCGAAGAGCTGCTTTTGGCCGTCGACAAGTTTCAGATTCGACTTTGGCAACGGAAAGACGTTTTGGCCAACCTCGCCCTTCACTGTGAAATTTTTACTCGCGCCCGGTTCGAGGAATACCTCACTTTGGCCGGCGTACCAGTCGTCCTTCCCACCAGCCTCGATTGTCGCTATCGCTTTTATACGTCTGTTCGTTGGATTACTTACAATAATCTCAATCTCTACCTCACCTTCTTCCGGCAAACGCTCAATAGGCTGTACGATTAATGATTCTTCGAGGGTTTTTACTTTATCCCACGTAACGCAATCCGGTGGCAATTGTCCCTCTGCCGTAACGACACTGAAGCTGCTTGAAGAGCCCTTAACCTCCACTTCCAGGAAGTGAAAAAAACCACCTGCCAACTCGTGTGGCTCTGTTTCCGCTCCGGCCCCGCCGGTAATCACGTAGCAAATGTCATCTTTCACAGGAAACAACATATACTGGTGCCAATGGCCCGCGAAGACCGTATCTACGCCGTACTTAGCCAGCAGCGGATGCACCTGGTCATTCCACTGATCTCTATCAACCCACAGCGGCTTATGCAGGAAAACAAATATCCGCCTGGCATCGCCGGCCTCGGCTAAGTCCTGCTCGAGCCATTCAAGCTGCTTGCCGGTAATGGTATTTATCTGGCCTACAATCTCCGAGCTCAAAGCGATGAAATGACAATCTTTATGGTCCCAGGAGAAGTATTCGGGGCCGTATCGTTTTTGCCAAATATCCCGGCTTTGCTCATCCCACACATCGTGATTACCAACCAGAGAAATGCAAGGCATCTTAAACAGTTTACATGCTTTATCATACGCATCCCACTGTTTGTTGATAAGCTCTTCGTCATCTGTGTAGCCATGGATTAAATCACCGACATTCACAACAAAATCGGCATTTGTTGCATTTGCCCGCTCGATATTTCCAAGAAAATGCTTGTTTTGAGTGATGATGTCCTGCCCCTGCCACCAGGGTCGATTATCCCCCATCACCACAAATCGAAACTCCTTTAAATCCACAGCCTGTTTATCTATTCCTGCTTCACAGCCACAGAGTAAAAGGCAAACAAGCAGCATCATTATCACTTTTCTCATATTCTCTTCTCCCTTGGCCTAAACCCAGGCCATCTATTTAAGAACGTTTACAGTGTTTTCAACATTCCCTTAACAAAGACTGAATCTTTGTCTTAAGGCTCTCAAGTTTTGTTTCAATAACATTCCATACAGTTGCAGGATTCAGGCTGTCATAGCCATGGACAAGGATATGACGAAAACTAATAATGTTCATATAATCCGGAATCTGCCCGGCGGTTTTCGAGTCGATTTTATTCAGTTGTAACAACGCTTCCCCAACAATCTGCAGCTCTCTTTCTATTGCTGAACGAAATAAACGGTCTGCGATATAGTTATCCACAGTTTTGCTTTGGGTAAATTCAAGCAGAAATTCACAGGAACTAGGCATATCATAGAGATATTTTTCCGGCTCACTATGCGGCATAAACAACTTCCTTCGTCTGGTTGACATGTTTTATGAAGTATGGATTACGAAGCCCGCCTACTTCGACCAAATCCACCCGCCGGTTAAACAACTGTTCCATCGCACGAAGTAATCCAAAAAAATTGTCAAATCGGCAACTCTCGACATCATTATCAAATTCGACAAGAAAATCAATATCGCTGGATTCATTAAAGTCGCCTGCAACTAATGAACCGAAAACGTCAAGGCGTACCACATGGTATTTGTGACACAACTCAACAATAGCCTGGCGATTTTTCTCGATTACTGATTCCATAGCTCTTTCTGGCCTTCCCGAATACTCAGTCCGTCATTTTATCACAAAAACCGGTAAATACTATGGAGGAAACTTCTGGTTTAATCTCCTTGTCCTATGATTCATTACCTGCTTCCAATACACTCCATGCTATCCACTAATGCTTAAAGTGGCGTTTGCCCGTAAAGACCATCGCGATACCGTGTTTGTCAGCAGTTGCTATCACCTCGTCATCTTTCTTCGAGCCGCCCGGCTGAACTATGCAGGCCACGCCGGCTTTAGCGGCATTTTCAACATTGTCGGGGAACGGGAAAAAGGCGTCCGAGGCCATCGCGCAACCTTTGGCTTCTTCGCCGGCCATCTTAAACGCTATCAGGCCGGACTCAACCCTGTTCATCTGGCCGGCGCCCACGCCTATGACTCTTTTGTCCTTGGTCAGCACGATTGTATTGCTCTTTACGTGCTTGGCCACAATCCAGCCAAGACGCAGGTCTTCAAGCTGCTTCTCGCTCGGCCTGACTTTTGTTGGATAGCTAAGCACATCCGGCTCCCATGCAACCAGGTCCCTCTTCTGTAAAAGCAACCCGCCAACAATACACCTTACATCATACTCGGCCGTATCGATTTTGGCCCTGTTGATGGGTCCTGTTTCCATCAGCCGAACATTCTGGCCCCAGGATTTCAGCGTTCGGATTATTTTTACCGCATCGTCGTCATACTCCGGCGCGATTATTACCTCCGCAAAGAAACCACTAGCTCCCTTCGCCTTGCCGAACCGGCTGTAGGACTCCATAATTGTCGTCGCCATCTCGGCTTCAACTTTTCTATTCAAAGCTACAATCCCGCCGAAAGCGCTTACTACATCGCCCTCATACGCCTTTTGGTAGGCAACCCGGATGTCGTTGTCAACCGCACAGCCGCACGGATTCAGATGTTTCACGACAACCGCGGCAGGTTCGCTGAATTCCTTAACCAGCTCAAAGGCGGCGTTGACATCCAGCAGATTATTAAAGCTGATTTCCTTGCCCCCTTCAAGCAGCTTTGCGCTTCCCACACACGTCTCACCACTGGCCGGCAGCTTGTAAAAAGCCGCGCTTTGATGGGGATTTTCGCCATAGCGTAAATCTGCTTCTTTCGTTACTGCTATCGAAACCCTGCCCGGATATTCAACACTCGCTTTTTGGTTGAGATATTTGGAAATGGCCGTGTCGTAGCCAGCGGTCAATCCAAAGGCAATCCTTGCGAACTCGCTTCGCGTCCGGTCGCTTATTGCTCCCGTGTTTTTTTTCATCTCAGCGATTACCTGCTCATACTGAGATGGGCTTGTAACAACCGTAACATACTTATTATTTTTCGCGGCCGAGCGAATCATACTCGGCCCGCCTATGTCGATATTTTCTATCGCCTCTTCAAGACTGCAGCCCGGCTTGGCGACGGTCTGCTCGAACGGGTACAGGTTGATGCAGACCATATCAATCGGCTCGATATTATGCTTTTTTAAAGCCTCAGCATGCTCTGCCTTTTCTCGCAGCGCAAGCAATCCGCCGTGAATTTTGGGGTGCAGGGTCTTGACGCGCCCGTCCATCATCTCCGGAAAGCCGGTAACAGAATCAACACTTACCACGGCAATTCCCGCATCGGCGATTTTCTTTGCCGTCCCGCCCGTGCTGATTATCTTTACGCCCATTTGTGCCAGATTCTTAGCGAACTCAACGACCCCATTCTTGTCCGAAACACTAATCAGTGCCACTTTAATCTTAACATCCATTGTACTCGCCTCTCCTAAAAAAGTTTTCAACGTCTAACACAAGATGTAACAAACAAGCCTGCGCCTCACGTTACCCTCCGGCGCAGAAGCTTGACTACTAACAAAGTGTTTACGATTGTCGTCTTCTTTTATCTGGCAGGCTTCAAACAGGCAAGTCTGCCTGCATCGTCGCCGATATAAATGAGTGAGTCTGAGCTGCCGGAGACATATCTCGAGACGCCTGCAAAACTGACTGAGTCCAGTATCTTGCCGGTCCGGTTATCCATAACCACAACTGTGCCGTTACCTGTTATTACATAAGCCTTCTGATTTGCCTCGGTCAGCAGGTCCTTCCCATCGGCTAATTGCCAGATTTGTTTGCCGGTTTCTTTATCAATGGCGTACAGGCCGTGATGTCGGGCGTGCTGATAAACGACTTTTCGAGTTACCCAGGCCGGCCTAACAAGTTTTGCGCCGGTATGAAATTTCCATATCATCCTGCCCGTCCGTGCATTTAGTTTATAAAGGGTCGTATCCTGGCAGCTTACAAACACCGCTGGGCCGTCGGCAACCAGTTGGGCAGATATTGCCCCGGCTGCGTCAAACTGCCAGTTTCGAAGAGGAGCAGCCGGTGAGATACTGATTATGTTGCCTTCCTGGGTGGAGAAAACGACGTATTCATCTTCGGCGAGAATTGAAGTTATTATAGAATCATTATCAGCAGCAACCTTAAATTCTTCGAGTCTGCTATTGGCATCAAATATGTGCATGCGTCGGTCGCTGCCGGCAACGTAAATGTGCCTTGCATTTCGTGCTATAGGCGCGGTTACGGTAAAGCTAAGACGCTTGGAGCTGATTTGCCGTCCGAATTCGGTATTTATCTGAATCAAACTATTGCCCGCAGTGAAGAACAAATCATCTCTAAAAAGCTGTGGGCCGAGGACCGAAAGGCCCGCCGATACAAGAGACGTGCCGAACCTGATTTTGCCGTTCTTCTGGTTAAGGCCGAACAGATAGTTCCGGTCCGTCAGGCCGTAAACACTATCGCCCATCATAAATAGACGTTGTAGTCGCTCCGGCTCACTCAACGCCAATTTGCTCTCCCACAAAATAGTTAATCTCGCCTGCTCAAGCAGTTCTGCGGCAACAAGCGGCGCTAATTGCTGCTCAGGTGGCTGTGATTGTTGCTCACAAAGCCCCAGTGATGATACGCACAACGAAACAAGAACAGCTGCCAAATAAAATCTATCTCGAAACATTTTATGTATCCCTCATAAAAAAGCTGGAAGAAACAGAACCTCCGATTAAGCGAAAAACAACAATAATTACACCCCTATACCGGCCCTTTATCATCAAGGCCATTTTTTTTCGGGGTTTGTATCGGCCCTAAACAGCATTCACCGTGATAATCCTATGGACTCCTGATGGAGAGCAATATCAATCTTCTAAATCCACAAAGTCCGTCAAATCGACGTTGTGTTTTTCCTCAAAGGTCCGCATCTGCTCGATTCGCTCAATATCATCCTTGATGCGGGTTGCGAGCTTAAAAATATAAGGCTTTCCGGCAAGGCGGTTCTTCAAATCCTCAAGCATCGGCTCCCAACTGCCCTCATATAGCTGACCCTTGAGGATAACCAGCATACGATGCTCTCTGGAAAGCGTCCTTACAAATTCTTGAACCACCTGATTAGCGACCAAATCTTCGCCCTTATCGCTGTATGGGCCCGACTCTGCCATCTGCAACCTCGATTGGGCAAATCCTAAAGTCCAGGCAGCAGAATTGCAACAAAAAAAACCGACTAATCCGAATGTATGGAAGACGTGAAAAACAGCCCGAACAGTAACACAGGAAATTATAGCGTATTCGCAAAATCTTCGAGGGATCTCTTTATGTCATCCCACAGCGGGCCAATATTATCTATTAGCCCCAACATTTTCTCCCCCTTTAGCTGAAAACCGTATCCACTTACGAATCGATGTCTGAAATTTCTATACTGATGCAGTTTCTCTACTGTACTTTGACTAAATATTGCCGCCTTTCCTTTAGGTGGACTGTGTGACAAAGCTAAAAGTTCTTTATGCCAGCTCCCTCCTTTAGGCATAATCTGATAGTATTCTTTGCTTATACGCTTCAGGATATTTTCTACACCGTTATAGAAATTCATCAAATAAGTCCCCAAGGCGGGTTCCATTGAATATTCCTTAGCCTGCGGGGCAAACTTACTCCGGACCTCGTATAGTCTCTCTAAAGTCTCTTCTATTGCTCTGACTTCATCGAGTATATCCTCATATAACTCCTCATATTCCTTCTTCATATACCACCTGTCCCTTGGATAAAACTCTTTTATAAAGATGCTCTCTTACGTCATCCAAGTCGATTATATCAACTTCATCATCCACTGCCATTGAGACTTTACCATAATATTTGAAAAACTCTCCAGGTTTGATACCACTAACTGCGATGTCAATATCCCTGGCGGATTCAATATCTTCAAGACATGAACCAAATAATAGCACCTTTTTCGCCCTGAACTCTTTACTAATATCAGTAATTGTCTTTAACTCTCTCTCAAAAACTTCCTTTTTCATTATTCCTTACCTCACTTAAGCGACCATTAAAATTTCGGATAATGTTTCCGACCTTTACAAAGTACTAAAGACATCTGGACAAGTGAAGCGAGCTGTAAAGATGCTGATGTCGAAGCACTGGCGAAGAATGTAGAAACTGCGTTATCAACTCAATGTTGCAATTCTCCTGAAATAACATTTCTACTCGAATTTAAAAGATTATTTAATTGGCCATGCTTACGCTCATCGAATAACGAATCGTCAATAAGATCAAGAAACTCTTCTTTTTCTTTCTTCAAAAATATCGCCGCTATTATAGATGTTCGTAAATAATCCAATAAGAAAAGCAAAAAACTCCTAATGTTGCCATGCTTATCATTTAATTTTCTTTTCTGCTTGTATGATAAGTGATCCCCATGAACAAAGAGGCTCCGAACTTTATAGGCATCTTGTACTACGTTTTTGACTTTATATGAATTATGCCCCAAAAGACTAAATATTTTAGCAATGCGTATACTTAGTCGGTAAATTAACTCTTGGGTTTCGCCACCCTTCAAAAATAAACTTTCCAATCCCATTACTGCATTTGCAATTCTTCTTTCCAAAACGCCATTTTGTAGCAATGCGTCACAGTAACGCTTGTACGCAATGGTTATGTGGTTTAACCTTGTCTCTCCGATCTCATAAAAACTAAGTGGCAAGGATTTTGTCATTGTTTGCCAAAATTTCTTCAATTTTTGGATATCTTCTTTTCTAATCTGACTTTTTTCCAATGCTCTTAGGAATCCTCCAGCACCTAAAGTCGCTGAAGCCATAACGTCTGTGATAGACTCTGAACGCATGCGATACGATGTGTATATAACACTTCCAACTTTAAAGAGTCTTAATATTGCAATCGCTTGCTCTACCTTAGTTTGGATCTCATTGGCTCGTCTTCCAAGGAACTCTATCTTTAAAATCGCAGAAGGCGTTCTCAAATACTCTTGCGCACCAAACCCGTATACTGGTAATTCCTTTTCAAGGTCTCCTATGTTTGTTTGTCTCAAGATAAGATTCATATCTCCTATTCTAAGCTCGATCCTCTTTGGGAGGATTATAATTCCATCGAGTTCAACCGTCGCTCCATACTTCAATGGTTCTTCTTCTAAATCTTTAAGAAAATTCGCTACAACGACATCTACATCCGCATCGCTAAACTTAGACTCCTCTAAATAGCTGGAAATCAATTTTCCCGTAAACCGTTCAAGATAATGCGCTGTTTTATTTTTTTGCCCCAGAGCTTTAGTAAGTAATGTCACAGCAGAAAAATAGTTCTCAGATTTCTTGATAGACTCCGCAATCTTGGCTGATGCTCTGAACCATGATTTCTTAGTTATATATTCTACATGCGCAGAAGATTCCTCCACTCCTTTTTCAGTATATTTAAATTTATCGACTTTCCAGAGACGGTATATTTCATCTTCTGGCTGTACCTTGCGCTTGGAGGAAGCATCGTGTACTTCCTCTCTTATTCTTAAGGCTAGCTGCTTCAGTATACTTGCGAGGTCTGGTTTCCTCTTCATTTTATTCGCCCATTTAGTTGGTTAGCGCGTCTGGCTTTTGCGACAACTTGAAATAACCGAAACGCTCCGTTTACACAGGATTATAGGCAAATCTTATCCGGAGGCAATTATTTATTTTGACGCCGGGGGCCGTGGAATAAGGACGAAACTACTACGTCCGCTGTGGCAGACTCACAATGGTAAAGATGAAAGATGGAATTTACTTCGTCGGCCAGAACCTTCGACTCCGCTACGCTTCGCTCAGGATGACAAGAAATCAGGTCCCCGCTTGCGCGGGGATTTCCGCTGCGCTTTAGCTTTTTGCCTGGTCGAGTATCAGATTTTTTACCTTTCGACTGGGCAGGTTCAGGGCGCCATAAGCAGCGGCAGCATGGCTTCGCAGTTCGGGATGAGCTGTGTTAGAACTAATGAGTGAATAAATCGCATCAAGGATTTTATCATCGAGCAGGCTGCCGTTTATCTTTGCCGACTGGGCCAGAGAATCAAAGGCCGATATGCGAATCTTCATATCATTATCCTCATCCAGCGCCATCTCGGCGATCGCCTGCTGGGCTTTGGGACAATGGAGCCAGGCCAATACCTTGCCTGCCAGCGTTCGAATCGACTTACGAGGATCTCTCGTTGCCTTTATAAGGGCCGGCTCGGCCTTTGACAAATCAATTACCTTGTTCTGTCTCTGGGCCAATTGCAACATAACCTTAATAGAGCGGTCCGCGTAAGAATTGGCCAGGGCTTCGTCCCAGTCCTCGCCCGGCTTTGCCTCTATTGACTCGACGAGGATCTCGACCACCAGCCCACTATGATCAAAAGGCTCTTTCGGGCAGGCCGACCCAATGGCTATGGCTGCACTGTATCTTACCGCCCGGTCGCCAAATGAAAGCGCCTGAACCAGCGGCTGCTCCATACCCACCCCGTAAAGCAGCGACTTTTCGCCCGCTGTCGTCCCCAGCGCTTCAACTATCCTAAGTGCAATATATGCATTGTTATCCTTAATCGCCCGACCCAGCGCTTCATGCAGATATTCCACTCCCGCGGTTGTCGCATAAGTCAAGGCCTCCGCGTGTCCGGCGCCGAAGTATTCCGGCACCTTAAGCCCCGTTGATTCGGCTTTTAAAAATGCCGTCAACCAAAGTGATATGGCCTTGCCGATATTCATATCGGCCTTCAGGGCCCATTCGCAGGCCCGCATCGCCATCAACTCGTTGAAATATCTCTTATCGACCTCCTGACGTACAATCCTCCGGCCTGCCGTATCCCAGAACCATATATTCGCAAACTCATAATCGGCCGCCGGTGCCAGCGACTCGGCATGGTTATAGTATGACTCGCCGAGCGAGAAAAATAGCTCCGCCGCCGACAGCTTAGTCGCTACCGGGTCTATTTGCTCGATACTTTGCCGAGCCAACCCGCGAAGCTGCTCGGATTCGCTGTTCTCCACAATATATTTCAGGTAGGCTGCCGCCTGCGGATAGCCAATCTTGCCCAACGCCCGAATTATCTCCGCCTTAATCGCCACGTTATCGGTTTGCAGCGCAGCTACGAGCGGGCGAATCGCTCCTTTACCCATTTCACCAAGGGCCCATATAATGTTGGGCAGTTCCTCCCGACGCTCCGGGTCTGCCATCGCATCGAGCATATAAACTATCGCATACTCCCCCGAGTTTTTGAGCCTTTCCATCGCGGCAATTCGACCACGAGTAGTGCTGCTGAGGCGTTTTATTTCCTCAGTGATAATCCCGGCCTCCGTCCTTCGCAGGTATCGGCCCTGTTCGATAATATCAAGCATCTTGCCTGCTAGCTCTCTTAGAGGCGTATTACTGTCGTGGACTCTGAGCAAAGTCGAGTAACCTCGCGGATTTGACTCGCTCAGTGCCAGCAGTTCCAGAGGGTCCGGCTCGCTCTGCACAATCTTCTGAGCAAAACCTTCCGCCAGGTCCAACCGGCCGATGACCGTATAATGAAGAAAATCATTCCAGTCCTCCTCGAGCGTGTCACAAATACCCGGTACTGCCGCGAAGAAAACCACGGCGACAATTGCTGCAACTGCGTTCCTGTTAATCATCACTTTTCTCCAGATAAGAGAGCCTTGATCAAGAATTTACGGGAAATTGAAGCCTTTTCAGCAGCACCGGCGAGGATTACGCACCCCGCCGCCGGCCTGCTTCAACTTGCCTTATTTATACAATTTTCCGGCTCAATTGTCAATGAAAAACATATTTGCACTTGGGGTGTTTACTGGTTAAAGAGAAAATGCTAAACAATACCTTGCAGACAAAAGGGGTGTGTTTGTCAGATTAAATAGTGGCTAATATATCATATGGGCAACATCAGGAACTCGAACAATCGACATCACCGTCGGCCGGTGTATTTTACCGGCTATCACTAACCGCTATCCTTCAATGACCTGGCGATTGCCGGCCCAGCTTTCTCAAAAGACCTTCCGATGACATACCCACCTAAGCCTATTTTAACCAAACTCATAAATTGGGGTGAGAGCTTATTTGGGCCCGGTAACCAATTGAGCGTATCAAGAACTATCAACCCAACAAATATCAACATTGTTATTGGGCGCCAGTTCCTTTGCAGCCATGAAGCTCCGGTTAATTCAACTACAGCCACCTTTGAACGAGCATCCACTAACTGTCCCTCTAGGTTCAATTGATTCAAAGTAACTTCATTTTGGAGTTTTACCAATGAATTACGCAATTGTAGTTTCTCTTCCTCTGACGTGTGCAGCTCATCGATCAGCTCTGTTGCGGGTTTAAATATTCCGCTAACGAAATCCAACACTGTTTTCCACATTTGCCTACCCTTTCAATATACACAATTTCCGCGTCTTTGATTTATGACTGATAGTAAATCCCCACATGTAAATTAAACAGGCCCCCTATCTCTGCTGTGTCTTGGTCATTAATCGTCGAAGAACAAAGGTGACATTAATTTTTTTTCAATAGCGTTAACCACCTTCATAATGTTCATCATCTTAGCAATAAGGTACACGGATAATTGGCAGAGCTGCCATACACAAATCGTCCCATATTATGATTCTTTTTGGGCTTTATTGTCCCTCTTTTTTAATAAGCTTGATATTATGTCCGGCTGCCCTTTTTGTACACGCCTTGTTTCAACGGCACCTATGATTAGAACACCGAATATCGTTACAACGCCGACAATCACCAAAATCAAAAAAAACATTTTCACTTCTCCCCATTATCCTGCTCAAGCTTGAGCGCTTTTACAACTTTGACTACATCAATCATTTCAGCCACATCATGGACGCGAACGACCGACACCCCCACTGCGGCACATAAAGCAACTGTGGCTGCGGTGCCGAATATCCTTTCAGCTACTTTTTTTTTGCCGGTTAGCCTGCTTATGAAGCTCTTGCGACTTGTACCCACAAGCACCCGATAACCGGTTTCCACAAATTTATCGATACTTCTTAAAAGCTCAAGATTATGTTCAAGTGTTTTGCCAAACCCGATTCCCGGGTCGATAAAAATTTTGTTTTTATCAATGCCGGACTTCTCCGCGTTTTTTGCCCGCTGCAATAAAAATTCCAACACCTCCTTAACGACATCGCTATAGGTGGGATTTTTCTGCATCGTCTGCGGCCTGCCCTGCATATGCATTAAAATAACCGGTACACCTTCCCCGGCCGCCAACTGTCCCATCCGCTCATCACTCAAAGCGGTGATATCGTTTATCATCGAAGCTCCCGCATCCAGCGCAGCTTTCGCAACTTCATAGCTGTATGCATCGACACTAATCGGCACACTTATTTTTTTCGCAAGCGCCTTTATTACCGGCACAACACGTTTTATCTGCTGCTGGGCCGAAACCGATTCCGAGCCCGGCCGGGTCGATTCTCCGCCAACATCTATTATCGCAGCACCATCTCCGGCCATTTTCAAACCCTGCTCAACGGCCTTGTCGGCATCTAAAAACCGGCCGCCGTCACTGAACGAATCCGGCGTAACATTCAAAACCCCCATCACAAGGGTGCCCGCTGAAAAATCGAGCTTGCCTCTCGACCATTCGATGACATTTTCTTCTGACACTTAATTTTAACCTTATAATTTAAACCCTATACCTATTAAGCTTTTCTTTAACTTCTCTGTGTCCTTGCTTGCATCCCGATGCATCGGGGCTGTGGCAAATTCTATCTTGGTATTTTGAAATTCCCTTCGCACGGGATAATTTTTTCGCAAATCAGTAAAATACTTACCCCTCTCTTCTGCCGGCATATCTAAAATCTGCCGAAGTCTCGAATCGTCGCCGGTGATTTTGTAAATCTTCTCGACGGCCTGCGACAACACTTCTTGTTCATCACTGTTTTCCGCATTTATCTTTAATCGCGGCACCTCCGGCTCAGGCAAAAAATCCCTAATAGCATTTTTGACCTCTATTCCAAAGTATTTACACGCCGCTTTATATATCATAATCATCCCGGCAATCTTGCCGTCCAGTGAATATCCAGCTATATGCGGCGTAGCTATATCAACCATCTGCAAAAGTTCGGTATCTATATTCGGCTCATTTTCCCAGACGTCGAGGACCGCCGATTTTATTAGACCGGCGCTAAGAGCATTTTTCAGGGCCGATGTATCAACCACGCCACCGCGCGATGTGTTTATAAAGATACAGCCGACCTTCAGTGAATCAAAGAATTTCTCGTCTACCAGATGAAAAGTCTTATCAATCCCTTCAAAGGTCAATGGCGTATGGAACGTTATAATATCACAACCGAAAAGCTCTTCGAGCGGCAAATATTTTGCATCGCCGTTTTGCCTTCGAAGAGGCGGGTCGTTAAGCAAAACTTTCATCCCCAGCGAGCTACACATTTTCTCAACTCGTCTGCCAACATTACCCACCCCGATGATGCCAATGGATTTTTCCTGCAAATGGAATTTATATTTGTGTGCGAGATTAAGCAGGGCCGCAATGACATATTGGGCAACAGAGTCGGCGTTGGAGCCCGGCGCCGAGGCAAAGCTGATACTGTTCTCGGCAAGCCAGCCGGTATCTATATGCTCAAAGCCAATTGTGGCCGTCCCCACGAATCGGACGCTGCTGCCAGCCAGTAAATCGGCCCCTACCTTCGTAACACTGCGTACCAAAAGAACATCGGCATCTTTAACAAGCTCAGGCGTAATCTGGTTCGCCGGCCGGCTAATGACCCGACCAAACGAGCCAAAACACTCGCTTACAAAGGGAATATTCTCATCGGCAACTATCTTCATAGCATCCCATAATACACTAAAAGTGTCAAAAAGCTTCAATTAGCTACTTCATCGAAGAAGCGGCTTTTTGTCCATTTTAACCCGAATTTCGCTCATTGCACGTGCTTTTTCTCGGGCCTTACCAGACCCACCTGTAAAATTATTAATTTTCCCACTTGACAAGTTATGAGCATATGCCCATAATATAAATAGAAAGTACGATCCCAAGAAAACAAGATTGACAGACAACTGGGTTTGTAGCAAGTTAGAAACGATGAGGACTTATTTTGAGTGCATTCCGTGCATGGTTCGTCAGGCTCTTGAGCTGACTCGGTTTGTGAGCGACGATGAGGACTTGCAGGAAAAAGTACTGCGGGAAGCTCTTTGTTTGATAAGTGAAATGGACTTGCGCCAGAGCCCCCCGGCAATGGCCCAAAAGATACACCGGCTGCTGCGGTCGTTGACCGGAGTAGACGACCCATACGCGGAAGTAAAGACAAAATTCAATACCCTGGCGTTGCAGCTTTATCCGGAACTGAAAGAAAAAATCGCTTCTTATGATAAGCCTTTGGAAGCAGCGGTCCTTCTCGCTATTGCGGGCAATATCATAGACTTTGGAGTAGGTTTTACGGTAGAGGAATCGAATGTCACCAGTGCAATCAAAGAAGCGCTGACCGCGTCTCTGGATGAAGCGGCACTGGTGGATTTTAAGCAGTCCGTCGGGCGAGCACATAAGATTCTTTACATCGGAGACAATGCCGGCGAAATTGCCTTCGACAAGTTATTAATTGAATGGTTGCCGTACCAAAAGATTACATTTGTGGTAAAAGGCGGCCCGGTAATAAACGACGCAACAATACAGGACGCAAAAGAGACGGGCCTGAATGAACTGGTAGAGGTCATCGAAAACGGCTCAGATGCGCCCGGCACGATTTTAGAAGATTGTTCTGATAATTTTCGCCAACTGTTCGCCGATGCCGATTTAATCATCGCCAAGGGACAGGGTAATTACGAAACCCTAAGCGATATTGAAAAGAACATCTTCTTTCTGGCAAAGGCAAAGTGCCCTGTTATCGCAAGGCATCTCAATTGTGAAATTGGTACTATGGTCCTGCGAAAAAATTCAATCACTGAAAATATTAAAGTTAACTAAAAAGAAAGGAGGCACATTATGCCGTTTGGAGACGGAACAGGTCCTGTAGGTATGGGACCAATGACAGGTAGAGCTGCTGGTTTTTGTGCAGGCTTCCCAGTACCGGGTTATGCCAATCCTGTTGGCGGACGTGGTATGGGTATGGGCTGGGGCCGAGGTTTCCGAGGCGGCGGTTTTGGTCGAGGTCGCAGTTTTGGTTGGGGCAGAGCCGGGTATGGTATGCCAGCATATGGCGGTACTGTGAACCCTTATGTTTATGGCGGTGCTGTGAATCCTTATGCTTATGGTGGTGCCGTGAACCCATACGCTTATGGCGGTGCACCACTTGCTCCAGCAATGACAGCCGAGCAGGAACTCGACGGCCTTAAAGGCTAGGCAGAGTACCTTGAAGATGCCCTTGATGGAATCAAAAAACGCATAGAAGAACTCGAAAGCCAAAAAAGCAACAAAGAGTAAAAACACAGGTGGACATCGGATATCTTAAAGCCTTTGAGTTAAAAAGGCATAATATCTGTCTGTGTAACGGTAAACCATATTTGCAAGGAGACACGAAGATGCCGATATTTGAATACAAATGTAATAAATGTGGGCATAAGACTGAATTCCTGGAAAAAAGCGGCAACAAAAATAAGCACGTTTGCGAAAAATGTGGAAGCTCAGATATGCAAAAGCTTTTTTCCGGTTTTTCCGTCGGGCAAAGCAGCCAGGGGAGCGATTCCTGTCCAACAGGAACGTGTCCAACAGGAACATGTGGACTCTGATAGAAAGGATTGTTTATGAAAATTGCAGTTACATCGACCGGAAAAACAATGGATTCACAGGTTGACCCACGATTCGGAAGAGCGGCCTGCTTTATCATTATTGAAACCGAAACAATGGATTTCAGTGTGATTGATAATGAAAATGTCGCTGCGGCAGGCGGGGCCGGTATTAGTTCTGCAAAAGCAGTAATTGACGCAGGTGTTCAGGCCGTACTGACAGGCAACTGCGGGCCGAATGCAGAACGTACATTGAGTGCCGCCAACATAAAATTATATACCGGCCTTACCGGAACGGTCGCGGAAGCTGTGGAGCTTTTCAAGAGCGGCGGGTTGACCGAGGCCGCCGGTCCGAATGTTCAATCACATTTTGGCACAGGTAAATGAGATGAAAATTGCAGTTGCCAGTGGTAAGGGCGGTACGGGCAAAACAACTATTGCAACTAACCTTGCCTGTGCCGTTGCTCGAACGGGCCGGAAGGTGCAGTATCTTGACTGCGATGTTGAGGAGCCAAACGGCCACATTTTCCTGAAGCCGGATATTAAAAAGACACAGGCTGTAACAGTTGATGTCCCGGAAGTAGATTTGAAAAAGTGTACAGGCTGTGGTAAATGCGGCGAGATTTGTCAGTATAGTGCGATTGTACATCTCAAGGAAAACAATGTATTGACCCTTGAGCAGCTTTGTCACTCCTGCGGCGGCTGTTTGCGTGTCTGCCCGGCCGACGCAATTAAACCAAAGCCGCTCAATATCGGAGATATAGAAATCGGCAAGGCCGGCGAAATCAACTTTGTGCACGGCAGATTACGTATCGGACACGTACGAACGCCGTCATTGATAAAAGAAGTAAAAAGACATATAGAAAATGATTACGTTGCGATACTCGACGTACCGCCGGGCATTTCCTGTCCGGTAGTTGAGGCAGTCAAAGGAGTAGATTATGTTCTGCTTGTAACTGAGCCAACGCCGTTTGGCCTGAATGACTTGAAATTGGCTGTTGGTTTGGTCAGGGAAATGAATTTACCTTTCGCTGTTATCATCAACCGTTATGGGATCGGAGATGATGAGGTAGAAAAATACTGCGTTTCTGAAAACATAGGTATTGCTCTAAGGTTGCCGGACAATAGACGGATTGCCGAGGCATATTCATCCGGCCAAATAATTATGGATGTATTAAGCGAATACAGTGAGCATTTTTCAGAATTATATGTATATATAAAAAGCGTAAAGGCAAGGATCGATGATAAAAGAAGATTATGAGTTCGGGGAAAAAATAACTCGTGACCTGCAAGCTCGCCGTGTGGCATGCAAAATCCTTGATGTCAAAGAAGACGCGACTAAAGAAGCACTGAAAAAAGCTTACAGGCGGGCATCATTGAAGTATCACCCGGATCATAATCCAAATGACGACGATGCAGATAAGAAATTCATGCTCATCAAATGCGCATACGAACTTTTGGCAGAAGATAAGCCTTGCGAAAAACTATTAGAGGAGATCAAGTCCTGGCCCGGTGTTCCGGAAGGTGGTGATTATAAACTCGATAATCTATGGGGTCACTTTTTGTGGTGGCGCGAAAAGTTTTTTGGCTGAGGATTTACTGCTATGGAAAAGTATCTGCAATCCTGCAAAACGGAATTTTGGAAGAATGTTTTCAAAGCCGAACTAGACTATATTTTGCAGGAAATAAAGGACGCGAAAGATGTTTTGAGCATCGGCTGTGGCCCGGCAATTATAGAAGCAGGTTTGGCTGAACACGGTTTTAATGTTACCGGCCTGGATATTTCAGAAGAGGCTTTAGCTCAGGCACCGGACAGTATAAGAACAGTAGCAGGCTCAGCAGAAAATATGGACTTTACAGATTCCAGCTTTGATGCTGTTATTTATGTAGCCTCTATGCAGTTTATTGAGAAGTACCAAGAAGCTGTAAAACAGACTTTTCGCGTCCTTAGGCCGGGCGGTAAGCTTTTGACTATGTTGCTCAATCCTAAGTCTGAATTCTTTAAAGAAAAAACTAAGAAGCAGGACTCTTACATAAACAAGATTAAACATGCAAACACGAAGAAGATCGAAAAAACCATTTCAGAATTTTTTTCTGTTCAAACCGAATTCTTTTTAGGAATCAAAGACAAGGATATATTTGAAAGCCAGAGGCCTGATTTAGCGAGTCTTTATGTTATAAAAGGAAATAAGAGTTAGAGGAAATAATTGTCATAAGTGATGAAGGTGAAACCAACAAAACAAATTAGCATCTGTTATTACAACGAAATAAACTGAATTTTAGGCTATAAATTAACATTAAAGTGCGATATTATGGATAGTGTTTAACAGGACAGGAATTCCCGCTAAGTTTAAAGTAGATAAAACAAAAATGACCAGAAAAGAAAACACAGCCTTGGTAGCCGTTACACTAAATATAGTACTAACGGTACTAAAATTTATAGCCTTCTTTTTTACGGGAAGTCTGGCAATCCTGGCGGAAGCTTGGCACAGTTTTTCAGATATTACTACATCGATTCTTGTTTTCGTCTCCGTAAGAGAAAAACGCTCTTCTCCAGCCGTGTCCGAAGAAAATAAAAATGAAAGTAAATCAATCCCTTTAGAGTATCAAATATCATTCTTGATAGGGATGTTTATGTTTTTCATTTCAATGATTTTGTTATGGAAAACACTAACAGGAAGGACGCTGATAATCGAATACTCGCTTATTTCAGGAGTCATATTTATAATTTTTGCTGTTGCATCCTATATTGTATATCGTTTCGAGACATCTGTCGGCGAAGAAGAACACTCCATCGGCCTGGTAGCAGACGGAATGCACGCCAGGGCTGATATGGTCAATTCTCTTCTGATAGGATTCTCTCTGGTAATCTACAAAATGGGGCTCAATATAGACACCTTTATAGCATTTATAATCGCTCTGCTTATATTATCTTTCTCGGTTGAAACAATAGTTAACGCCGTGGTGGCGTATAAAAGCCAGGAAGACAAATACATATTCCGATATAAGTCCACAAAAATCATTCTATCACTTTTTGAGAAAAGAACATGGACCCAAGCGGGAAAATACTTAGAGAAACAACTCGGTTCAAGAACTATCAATTTTGCTTTGCTGAAAAAAATGTTTAAATGTTGTTGTGGATTTCTTCTTTTGATTTTGGTGTTAGCCTACGGCTCTATGTGTATTTATACAATAAACCCATCCCAGGAGGGAATAGTTGAGCGTTTCGGCAAGCCGGTAAATTATAAAAGAGCCATCCAGCCGGGTATACACTTTAAGTTCCCCCGACCGGTGGATAAAATTATAAAAATAAATTCGAAAAGCATCCGTACCAAAAGCATAGGAAACATTACGGACGAAGGCAGTTTTGCCCTCCTGTGGACAAAAAAACATGGTACGGAAACGGCCGTTATCTCCGGAGATAACAACTTTTTCTACCCCTATCTTATCATACATTACAGAATAAAGGACGTTTTCAAATACAGATATAACCATATCGACCCTGAAATCCTGCTTGACAGTGTTGCAAATCGGGTCATCTCAAGTATTTTCTCCAAAAAGACCTTCTATGAAATAGTTACCTCATACAGAAAGTACTTTGAACCGGATTTAGCAAAAAGCATCCAGGCTAAATTAGACAGCCTTAACAGCGGGCTGGAAATTATAAATGTAAATATGAAAGACGTACATCCACCCATTTTCATTTCTTCTTCTTTCGAGGAGGTCATCGCCGCCTATCAGCAAAAAGAAGAAATGATAAACAAGGCACTCAGCTACAGAAACGAATCTATACCGCGGGCAAAAGGAAATAGTATAAAGCTGCTTAAGAAGGCCGAATCCTACGTTATAGAAAAAACTAAAACAGCAGAAGGCGAGTCCCTGAGATTTGCAATGCAATCAGAAGAATTCCAAAAATCAAAAAATTTAACAGCAAAAAAAATGTACTTTGACTTCATAAAGGAAGCTCTCTCCAAAAACCAAAAAGTCATCGTGGACCCTTCAGCAGGTCTGCCTGAAATATGGCTGGACAATAAAAACTTTCTCAAACCCTATAGATACGGATTGGATTGATAATGAAAACAAAATTACTGCTTTTAATAATTACAGCTATAGCGGTCACACTGGCTCGCTATTCATTGTTTACTGTAAACGAGAAAGAGTTTGTCGTCGTTACTCGTTTCGGCAAACCGGTCAGAACACTTGAGCAGGCGGGGCTTTACTTTAAGCAGCCGGGTTTTTTGGAAACTGTCAACCGTATAGAAAAGCGAACAAAGGTATTCAAAACTCAACCCATTCAGCTTTTGCTTGGAGACAAAAATCCACTGATTATTACTTGTTATATTTGCTGGAAAACATCTGAACCACTAACGTTTCTGCAATCCTTAACAAGCTCGGAAATCGTAGAACAAAAAATAGGGGACATGGTTAATTCGTTGTTAGGAAGCACCCTTGGTGATTATACCATCGAAAACATTATTAATGTACGACCCGAAATGGTTAAGCTTGAGGAAATAGAAGCGGGGATAATGAGCGAGTCAAAACAAAAAGCGATGGAAAAATATGGGATAGAAATTATCGATGTTGGGATTCGTCGTTTAGCCTATCCTGAAATTGTGACGCAATCGGTTTATAACAGGATGCGGGCGGAAAGAGAAAAAGAAGCCAAGAAATATCTGGCCGAGGGCAAAGAAGAAGCGGCCAAAATAGAGGCCCAAACTGATAAAGAGGTCGCTCAGATAATTGCAGAAGCAAACAAAGAAGCGGAAATACTGAAAGGACAAGGTGATAAGGAAGCAATGGGCATTTACGCCGAAGCATACGGCCGGGACACCGGTTTTTTCGAATTTACAAAATCGCTGGAAGCTTGCAGCGAAATCCTGAAAAACAAAAGCACTTTAATCTTATCGACAGAATCAGAAATTTTTAAATACCTTAAATACACAGATGAGACAGGTGAATATTCCACCATAGGTAAGTGAATTACTTTCTTAACAAAGGAAATTTCAATTGGAAATCAAAAACGCAATTTTGAGCAGCAAAAAATTTGTATTCTGCGTTTTAACTGTTCTCGTTTTGCTTTATATTGCATCCGGCATATATTCCATCTCTCAAACCCAGATAGGTGTTCACCAAAGATTCGGCAAAATAATAAATCCGAATGTCAATCCGGGGATACATTACGCTTTACCCTGGCCGGTTGACAAAATCGATAAAGTTCCCGTTATGATTGTTCAGCGAATTTTGATTGATGATTTTTCAAGTAATCTCGAACAAGACTCGATACCTTACGCATTCCATAAAATGACGGGGCTTACACCAAACTGTATTTCCGGGGATAATAATATCGTTAACATTATTTGCGCTATTCAATACACAGTTTCCAATCCCGTTGACTACCTTTTCGAAGTAAAAGATAATGAAAGGCTCCTCAGAGACATTGTTTGCAACTCAATAATCAAATCCTTGGCCTGCATGCAGGTAGATGAAATACTAACTTACGGCAAAAGAAAAGTGGAAAATATGATTAAAACGCTAACGCAGGAAAAACTGGACAGCCTACGCTGCGGCTTGATTATTTCGTTCGTTGAACTTCGAGACGTCAGACCACCCCGTACGGTTCAGGTGGCTTTTGATGATGTAATAAACGCAAAGATTGACAGAAGAAAAATCGTGAGTCAGGCTGAATCACGCAGAAACGAGCAGGTGCTGCAGGCAAAGGCAACAGCAACAAGAATAATTGAAAAGGCCAAAACATATAAACTGGAAAGGATTTTAACTGCTCATGGCGAAACGCAACGCTTCAACAAGCAGTTGGAAGCATATCAGAAGATGAAAAAGGTCACGAAGAAACGATTGTACTTTGAGTTTGTAAGGCAGGTTTTCCCTGAAATAGAAAAGGTATACATCATTGATAAGCAGGGAAATGAAAATCCCGCCAAAATCAAGATTTTTTCAAACGACCAATAGAAGTGCCTGGCAACTGCAGGACTGCCGAATCGGATAAAAGGCACATCTGATTGATAAAATTATGTTTTAGTAAAAATGAGGAGGCAGCTCTTGAAAGAAATTATTGTTATAAGCGGCAAGGGTGGTACTGGCAAAACAAGTATAGCCGCTTCATTCGCTGCACTTGCCAAAAATGCCGTGCTTGCCGACTGTGATGTAGATGCGGCCGATTTGCATCTGATTTTACAGCCTCATATCAAGCAAAGCTTGGATTTCTCCGGTGGAAAAAGGGCGTCAATTATCACCGAAAAATGTACCGGCTGCGGCAAATGTGAAGAGGTCTGCAACTTTGGTGCTGTTTCACTCAAGGGCCCGGCTAATGACGTGGCCGGGAAAACTTATATCATCGACCCAATCGCATGTGAAGGCTGTAAGGTATGCGTGGAATTCTGTCCGGCAGATGCAATCAAGTTCGAAGATTGTATAAACGGCCAATGGTTTATATCTGATACGCGGTTCGGGCCAATGATTCACGCTCGGCTTGGAATCGCCGAAGAAAACAGCGGGAAATTAGTTACACTGATTCGCAAAGAAGCAAAAAGAATTGCCGACGAACAAAAGAAGGACTTAATTATTGTTGACGGCTCGCCGGGCATTGGCTGCCCGGTAATTGCATCGATTACAGGAGCTGACTTGGTTCTAATCGTTACGGAACCCACGCTTTCCGGCAAACACGACCTGGAGCGAGTCGCGGATTTAACAGCAGGTTTTAAAATTAAAACCCTGGTCTGCATTAACAAATACGATATTAATCCGCAAATAGCCGCTCAAATCGAAGAGGATGGACGCAGACGAGGCTTAAAGCTGGTCGGCAAAATCCATTACGACGAAGCTTTCACACAGGCACAAATTATGCAATCTTCTGTTATCGAATATACCGATGGCGTGGTGTCCGAGGAAATCCGGGATTTATGGCAGAAAGTTATTGATGCATCAGATTGAGTGATAGAGGAAAACAATGGCAAAGGAATCAATAAAAACCAGAATTACACAAAAACAGAAAAACACATCACAGCTTGAGCAAGTAAAAATTGCCGGAAATTTGAAGCAAATAAAACACAAAATACTTATCCTTTCCGGCAAAGGCGGCGTCGGCAAAAGCAGCATCGCGGTTAACATAGCGGTTTGGCTGTCGAAACGGGACAAAAAGGTCGGTCTGCTGGATATCGATATTCACGGCCCAAGCATACCCAAATTGCTTAATCTCGAAAACGCAACGCTTAAAGGCAGGGATAATAAAATTGAACCGATTTTATATAACGACACGCTTAAAGTGATAAGTATAGGATTTTTGCTACAGGACGAAAACGCTGCTTTGATTTGGCGGGGTCCTATGAAGCACAACGTTATAAGACAGTTTATCTCAGAAGTTTCCTGGGGCAGGCTGGATTATCTGATAATCGACTGCCCACCCGGGACTGGTGACGAGCCGTTATCAATGGTCCAATTCCTGAGTAATGCCTGCGGCGCCGTTATTGTCACCACACCTCAACAGCTTGCTGTCGTTGATGTAAAAAAGTGTATAACATTTTGCAGGCAACTGAATCTGCCGGTTCTGGGGATTATCGAGAATATGAGGGGCTTTGTCTGCCCTCAATGCAATCACAAAACAGATATCTTCAAAGGCGACGGCGGCCGGCAGATGGCTAAAGATTTCAACGTACCATTCTTAGGTAGCATACCAATAGACCCTAACATGGTCCTTGCTGCTGACCTGGGTAAACCATTTATCTCCTGCAACAACCAAAGTTTGACGGCCCAGTCTCTTAGTCGTGCCTTTGAGCCACTATTGCAACCTAACAAAAAACTAACTAAATCAAATAACAAGGAGCAAATGAAAATGAGAATAGCGATTCCACTTACAGGTGGCAATTTGTCAATGCATTTTGGTCATTGCGAGCAGTTTGCCATTCTCGATGTTGACAGTGAAAATAAGAGCATCGTTAATACCGAATTGGTTTCGCCGCCGGCCCATGAGCCGGGCGTTCTGCCTCAATGGCTGGCCGGACTTCAGGTAGAGTTGATAATTGCAGGCGGCATGGGCCAGCGGGCCCAGCAGCTATTCAACCAGAACCAAATTAAAGTAGTTATTGGTGCTCCCGCACAAAGCCCCGAAGAACTGGTATCAGCCTATCTTGAGGGTAGGCTGGAATGCGGAGACAATATTTGCGACCACTGAGAATCAAGAGACTCGTATGGATTATACAAAAAAGATAACTGAAGACTTTTGCGGCCCGCGCAATATCGACGAAAATCCTGACAGCCGAAACGCAGTTATTATTACCACACTGGTGGACAATACCGCCTCAAAAAACCTTGCTTCAGAGCACGGCTTGTCCTTTTGGATTGAATATAACGACAAGCATATCATTTTCGATACGGGACAAAGCGACGCCTTTGTAAAAAATGCACAGCAGCTTGATATCGACCCGGCCGAGACGGATGCAATCGTTATAAGCCATGGCCATTACGACCATACCGGCGGCCTTGCGGCCCTGCTTGATATCGCCCCCGAAGTAAATGTTTATATTCATCCAGCAGCGCTTGAGCCGAAATTCAGTCGAAAAGGAAATAGAAACATCAGCATATCAGATTCGACAAAACAAATTATCCTTCAAAGAGCAGGCCGGGGAAAGGTAATCTGGACAGAAAGGCCGACGGAAATTTTTCCGGGACTGTTCACAACCGGACAAATACCACGAAAGACAGGCTTCGAAGATACGGGTGGAAATTTCTTTATAAACGCCCAATGCACAAAAGAAGACCCTCTTTTAGACGATCAGGCCATTTTCGTTGAAACCGGCAAAGGCCTAGTTATCCTTCTGGGCTGCGCTCATTCCGGTGTAATGAATACCCTGGACTACGCGGCAAAATTGACGAACCAAAATCACATGTACGCCGTCATCGGTGGAATGCATCTCTTAAATGCTTCCACGGAGCGAATAGAACGCACAATTGATAAATTCAAAAGTTATGACGTAAAGAAAATTTGCCCTGCACATTGCACAGGAAATAACGCCGTCGAAAAATTTAAACAGGCATTTGCTGAACGATGTTTTATATGCTGCGCAGGCAACAGAATGCATTTATAGGAGATGATAAATTGCCGACATACGAATATAAATGTCAATCCTGCGGTTACACCTTCGAAAAATTTCAGAATATGAAAGATGAACCCGTTTCAAAATGCCCGAATTGTAATCATAAAATTCAGCGGTTGATTGGCGCCGGAGCAGGCGTAATATTCAAAAACTCCAAAGCCGGTTATAATAAAAAAGCAGCCACATCCTGCAATCGAGAAACACCTTGTTGTGGTCGTGATGTCCCCTGTGACAAACGGCCTTGTGAGCCGTAAAAATCTGATAAATACAACAATGGAATTCCGTTATGCCAAGACCGAGAAATTTCAGGAGAGTTGGTTGCCTGCCACAGGCCAATTACTATAAACCGAGGGGGATTCCTCTTGCCGTCCTGCAGCATACCACTCTTACAGTAGATGAGCTTGAAGCAATACGCCTGACTGATCTTGAGGGGCTTTATCAGGAACAGGCCGCCGAGAAAATGAATATCTCACGCCAGACCCTAGGCAGAATTCTCGACTCCGCCCACAAAAAAATTGCCGATGCCTTGGTCAACGGCAAGGCCCTTTCAATCCAGGGAGGTTCTATCGAACTTGCCGTCCCTCCGGAAGCGATTCCTGAACTCCCACATCGTTTTCGTCGCGGCCGAGGTCGAGGCCAAGGCCGTGGCCGCGGACCTCAACAATAACACTACAATTGGAAACCCGCGATTTTGGTACCACAGTCAGGGCAGGCCGAATCAGTTATGTTATTAGCGAGAATTTCATAACCGATCCGTTCGATAAGTACCCGGCGGCAGTTATAGCAACAGGTGCTTTCGGCTTTTGAGCCGGGCAGATTACCCACATAAACATAACGCAGGCCCGCGGCGGCACCGATGTCATAGGCGCGCTCGAGCGTGGTCACGGGCGTTGGTCGCGAATCCATATACTGATAGCTTGGATAGAAACGGCTGATATGCCAGGGAACGTCCGGCCCGGCTGAGTTGACCAGAAAATCGGCAAGCTTTTTAAGCTCCTCGTCCGAATCATTCTGCCCGGGTACAATCAGCGTTGTAACCTCAAGCCAGATATTGGTTTGTTTGGCAATGTACGCAATCGAATCCAGCACGGGCTGCAGACGGGCCTTACAAAGGTCGCGGTAATAATCCTCGCTGAAGGCCTTGAGGTCAATGTTAATTCCGTCAAGCCATTCGGAGGCAAAATCAATCGCCTCTTTGGTCATATAACCGTTACTGACGAAAACATTGCTAAGTCCGTGCTCTTTCGCCAAGCGTCCGCAGTCATTGCACAGCTCCATAAAAACCGTCGGCTCGGTATAGGTATAAGCAATACTCCTGCAGCCGTAGCGGACCGCGGCGGCAACAATCTGCTCCGGTCTCAGGGCCTGGCCGTCGATGTGGCCGCCCTCAAGGACCATCTGGCTTATCTGCCAGTTCTGGCAGAATACGCAGCGGAAATTACACCCGGCCGTCGCTATCGAAAAGCTCCGGGAACCGGGCTGAAAGTGAAACAACGGCTTCTTCTCGATTGGGTCGGGATTGGCCGAGCAGACCTTATCATAATTCAGCGAATACAGCACGCCGTCCTCGTTTTTACGCACGCAGCACCTGCCGGCCCCGCCGTCGTCAATCAGGCATCGCCAGTTACAAAGGCTGCAGCGGACCTTTTTATCCTCCGCAGGCTGCCATAATACCGCCCTTTTAAGCTTCTCTTTGCTCAAGGCATCCCCAATAGCGACCAGTTTTTGCTTTATTTTCTGCGGTTTAATATATAGAATAATATAAGTAAAATCAACCGGCCATTAATAATCGGTCGTTATATAACCGGCCTCGAAGGCAATTAATTATGAGCATATTATCAGCTATCGGGAACACACCCCTTATTGAACTGAGTAACCTGAACAACAAAAAGCCGGAAGTGAGAGTCTTCGGCAAGCTCGAGTCGGCCAATCCCGGCGGCTCGATAAAGGACCGCACCGCATACTGGATGATAAAAAAAGCGGAACAATCAGGCCAGCTCACCAAAAGTAAGACAATCCTCGAGCCGACCTCGGGAAATACGGGAATCGCCCTTGCGATGATTGGGGCCGCAAAGGGATACAAGGTCAAACTCTGTATGCCGGAATGCGTTAGTATGGAAAGACAGCATATCCTCCAGGCCTTTTGCGCCGAGGTTGTGCTCACGCCCGCAAGCCAGCGGACGGACGGCTCGATTAGAAAGGCACACGAGATGCTCGATGCCGAGCCTGATAAATATTATATGCCCAACCAGTTCGCAAATGAAAGCAATATGCTGGCCCATTACGAATCGACCGGGCCGGAGATTTATGAGCAGACTGAAGGCCGAATTGATGTATTTGTTGCCGGCCTAGGTACAACCGGAACCATAATGGGAGCGGGCAGATATCTAAAAGAGAAAAAACCGCAGTTGAAAATCGTCGGCGTCGAGCCGCCGGAGGGACACGCGATACAGGGTCTTAAAAATATGACCGAATCGATTGTGCCGAAGATTTACGACCAAAGTAAGCTGGATGAGAAGATTACCATTGACGACGGTGAGGCATTCGAGACTACAAGGCTACTCGCCTGCAAGGAAGGAGTTTTTGTCGGGATGTCGAGTGGAGCGGCCGTGGCCGGCGCCCTGCGTATCGCTAAAAAAATGTCGTCCGGCACAATTGTCGTGATCCTTCCCGACGGCGGCGAGCGCTACCTGAGCACAATGCTCTTCCGCTCAATCTGCGCCAAGTGCCCTCCGTAAACATTTACCGATGAAAGGCAGTGTATCCAATATGTCTTTTGAACAAATTAAAGAATTTTTTGCAGCAAAAAAAAAATGTGGTATACCATCGCTGCTGGTCTAATCATGGATTTTCGTTAGCTGACTTTTTTAGAAGAAAGCAACGGGCTGGAGCTTGATGAATCCGACGCTACGCTGGATGAGCTTTAAGGCCCCTAAGCTCGTTCATGTGCCCGATGTGCATTGAGAAATACCCACCTTTCTAAGAACACAGTAAATAGTCAATATTTGGAACGCAGCGGAAATCCACCTTCGGCGTAGTAAATAGCAAATAATAAATTACTGTACCACTTCAAGCCAGTGGTCACAGAATATCTTCAAATCATCTGCGTCTACTGTGTCGGAAAAGTCGATGTCGGCCCCATCACAGTCATCTGACGCGCCACAGTTATCATACATCCAGCGATTAGCAAAAAATGCAAAGTCAAGCATATCAATCTCGTACCAGCCAACGAAATTGACTATCGTCCAAACATGTTTAGGAAAATCGTTTGTTTCGTTAATTGTCCAGAAATCTTCGGTCCCATTCATCTGTTCTGAAACAAAATCCCACCCAACGTTTGTATATGTGTTTTTCTTTTTCATATCAGAAAGTTGTTTGGACAACATGCCGTTCGGATCTGAGCCACCAACATCGGTATTTCCAGCTCCGTGAAGGGCCATAAGGGAATACCAGATGCAGGCATTATAGGTTCCGCCGGAATCTTCTCCTACCAGGCCGCCTTTGTAAAAACAGGAGCCAGGAGGACAGTCAACATAACCGAAAACATAACAGTTTGAAATAAAGCCCGTGTTCCTACCAATTAAGCCACCCAGTGTATTATCAGCCATAACTCCGCAAATTGCATAGGAGTTCAGAGTTGAACCACTATTATTACCAATTAATCCCCCGACTCCGTTATGTCCTGAGACCACTTCGGAAAAGGCAAAACATTCAGAAACAGTACCGATGCTATCACCTACCAAGCCGCCGACAGAAATGGAAAAATCTTCTCCTAAGACATTTCCTTTACCAGCTGAACGGGAAATATATCCTCCCCAGTTCAAACCTACTAAACCTCCCAGAGCCCAATTTCCCTGGACTTGTCCTTCAGCGGAGCAATAATACATTTGACCCCAGTTGCCTCCGGCAACACCTCCGACGTAATTATCTCCATTAACATTTACAGTTGATGAACATCCTGATACAATACCTGTGAAATTCAAGCCAACAATTCCGCCAACATCCGTATAACCTTCCACTGTCTGACCTGATGTGGAGGAATTTTCAATATATCCCGTCAAATTGTTTCGTCCCACTAACCCCCCAACCGGTTCGTCCGCGACTATTTTACCATTTGAATTGCAGCAGGATATTGTACCATCGTTAATTCCTGTTAATCCACCGACATACCGACAGTTTGGGGCATCAATATTTAAATTCTCAATAGAGAGACTTTTTATCTGTCCTCTAGCTCCGAGATAAGAGAATATACCTATTGCTTCTGCGGTATCATCTATTGAATAGTTAAAATTATAGATTACGCGACCATTTCCGTCAAAGACGCCGGTAAAGTGGTTGCTGTCGTTTCCAATGATATTAAACTGCGTGCCGGTGTAATCAGCCAGGTTAATGTCGGCAACAAGTAAAAAGTGCTTATCCCAATCGTTAGAATCCGCACCTATCCCGTTCATATCTTCCGCTGTGGAAATCAAATATGGGTCATTCGGCTCACCCGTCCCGCCACTGTAAGCTCCCACCCAAGCGCTCGTCGCCAGCAAGACTTCCACCGCTAAAAGAATGCCTCGTTTGAGCTCAGTCGAATGTCCTTGTCGAGGGATTGATTGCTTTTTCATACTCATCACCTTTCCTTCCATCAGTATAATAAAAACCACAAAAACTAATACAGCAAACCTACGATAAAACGCAAGATAAAAATCGATTCTTGACTGTCGTCAGACAATTATCCAGCCCGCCTATGGCGGACTTCCGCTTCGCTCCAGCATTGAGCATCTGGCATCCAGTATTCACTCTCCAATTTACTAACTCTACGATATCCTACTTTGCTAATATTCTGCAACTTGCTAACCTGACACACTAATACCCCTTGTGTCCTCCCCGTATCGAGTATCCAGCATCTACTCAATAATCAATATACTTGTTGAAAACTTGGAGTGTCATTCTAAGGCGATCCATCCTACGCAGTCTCGATGTCCCGACTTGTTGGGATCGGGACGGAGGGTGAAAGCCGAAGAATATCACCTTTTTCGGGCGATAAAGAGACTCTTCACCCCGAATTCATCGGGGTTTAGAATGACAAATTTCACAAGTTTTTATCGCTACAGTGTCGGTGTTTAGAACCGGATTTGAAATCCTTTTTGCCGTGCGTCTGTCGGCACCTGCTCAATTTGGGTCTCTTCGATATAACCGCTGAAAGTATCTCTGATGCTCTCAAGACAGCTTTCTATATCGGAGGGGCTACCCTGCACAAGCATCTCGACCCTGCTATCGTACAGGTTGCGAACAAAACCTGTTAGCCCGAGTGTGTTGGCAACTCGGTGTGCGGTGAATCTGAAACCTACGCCCTGTACCCGTCCAGAGAAGAATATATGTTTCGCTACATCCTGCATACTAAGCGCCCATATTTTTGAGCATCCAAGACAGAACTAATATTCTGCCGGCCAGCCACAATTTTCGGACTCCTTTATACCACGCGGGATTTAAAAATCTATGCAAAATACCATCCGGCGGAGTATAATCCTGAAGATTATCGATTTTTCTGAATAACTAATATGGCAAGGAAAACAAAGAAACAGCTTGAAATAGATGAGCAGTTCTACCAGCTCACAACGCTTGTGGCCGGTGACTTTTCACTCCAGGAGGTGCTGGGCAAGCTTACCGAGGCGGCCGTGAAAATCACCGGTGCCAAGGCCTGTTCAATCCGGCTGCTGGACGATGATACAGGACAGCTGAGGATGCGCAGTACCTTCGGCCTTAGCGAGGAGTATCAGCATAAAGGGCAGGTCTCCAAAGATGACGCGGTCATCAAAGCGGCCTTTGACGGCGAGGCGGTAATCCTGGATGATATGCGCGTTGATGACAGGGTCAGGTACAAAGAGGAGGCAAAAAAAGAAGGCTTAGTCAGCCAGCTAACAATTGGCATGTTTTTTAAAGGCCGTCCTATCGGTGTTCTGCGGCTGTATCAGCCGAAGTTGAAGGGTTTTACTGAAGATGATATAGCCCATGCCCGGGCCGTCGCCTCTCAATGTGCGGTGGCTATCACGAATGCGAAGTTATATAACGAGGCCATTAGAGGGGCGAGAATGGCCGAGCAGCTCCGGCTTGCGGGTGTGATTCAGCGACGGATGATTCCTCAAAAACCTCCCCTCATACCTGGCCTGGATATAGCCGCAGTCTACAGGCCCTGTTTTGATGTCGGCGGTGACTTTTACGATTTTCTGTCTGTCGGAAAAACCGGTGTTTCGGTAGTTATCGCAGACGTTATCGGTAAAGGAATGCCCGCGGCGATTATGATGAGCACGTTTCGCGGGACTCTTCGGGGATATTCACACGGCGGGGCGAAGGGACACACGATTCGAGAGATTATCAATGAGCTGAACACGGCAGCCATAGAACAATGCAGGGCGGGTGAGTTTATCACGTTATTTTATGCGACGATTGACCTGGAAGCTATGAACGTGACTTACTGTAATTGCGGACATGAACCGGGCCTGCTGCTAAGGGACGGCAGTATGATTGAATTGAAAGAAGGAGGGCTTGTACTGGGAGTAATTCCCGAGACCGAGTATCAGATTGGAACCGTTGAGCTCAGAGACGGGGACTGTCTGTTGTTTTATACCGACGGCCTGATTGATGCCGCGAACTTCAGCGGGCAGCTTTGGGGCAGAGAAAGACTTCTTGAAGCGGCGCAAATGTTTGTCCAGGACCCGGCCAGGCAAATGATAGAAAACATTCTGGGATACCGAAGGCGGTTCGTCGGCCTTGCGGAGGCAATTGACGATACGAGTATTGTTGTTGTAAAAGCGGACAGAAGAGCACAGCCTGAATTTATTAAGGAGGTTGGCGCCTGAGTTGGCTGAGTTAATTGTTACGATTGACGGGCCTGCGGGCAGCGGTAAAAGCACTGTTGCCAGATTGTTGGCCGGCCGGATAGATGCAGCTTTTCTTGACACCGGCGCTATGTACCGAGCCGTTACCCTTGCGGCGATGCGGGCCGGCGCAGATTTGAGCAATGAGCAACAGCTTCTGGAGGTGCTGGAAAAGACCGATTTTCGTTTCGGCATAGAGGCCGGCAATATGGCGGTGCATATCGACGGGCGGGATGTTACTGAGCAGTTACGCCGGGAAGAAATTACCGAAAATGCCCGTAATATAGCTTCGGCACCCGCAATCAGGGCCAGGCTCGTTGCTCTCCAAAGAGATTTTGCCGCCGACTGCACCAGACTCGTTACAGAAGGACGAGACCAGGGAACAGTGGCCTTTCCAGATGCGGACGTGAAGTTTTTTCTGTCGGCGGATATTGATGAAAGGGCCCGGAGAAGACAGACAGAACTGTTGGCAAAGGGCGAAAGGCCGAGTATGCAGCAGGTGCAAAGGGCAATTGATAAAAGAGACGCGTCCGACCGCAGCAGGTCGGTTGGACCCTTAAAGCCGTCGGACGATATGATTAATATTGATACCACAAATCTGGGAATAGAGCAGGTTGTTGAAAAACTGCTCCGGCACGTTGAGAAAAGATGCTCAAAGAAACACTAAAAAACGGCTGGCACGATTTCTGTCGGTGGCTGTGCAAGGTTTTTTGCCGGACTTTTTTCAGGATGCAGGTTCACGGCCTTGAAAACATTCCCCTTGAAGGGCCGTTTGTTTTGTTATGTAACCATCAAAGCTATCTTGACCCGGTCTTTTGCGGTATTTCGCTGAAACGCCGATTGTATTATTTAGCACGTGAAAATCTATTCAAGAACCCGATTTTTGGAAGGCTGCTTCTTTCCATTAGGGTGATTCCAATCCGGCGAGGCAGTGCCGATTTACCAGCAATCAGGAAAACTATTGAGAAGCTTAAGGTCGGCCAACCCGTCTGTCTTTTCCCGGAGGCGACGCGAACAAGCAACGGCAAAATCGCAGCTTTGAAGCCGGGAGTCAGCCTTTTGAGCCGGAGGACCGAAAGCCCGGTTATACCTGCGGTGGTTGACGGCGCTTTCGAATGCTGGCCCAGAGACAGGAAGATTTTTTCGCCAGGTCGAATAATTGTTTGCTTCGGCAGCCCAATCCCCCCACAAGAGGTAAAGCAATTAGGAGACGAAGGCTTTTCTGCCCTGCTCACAGATACACTCAGGAAGATGCAAAACGAGTGCAGAGTAAAACAGGGCAAAAAGCCTTACAACTATACGGGCGATTAGGATACTGATTTAATCAGTGACTGTTTGTGTTATGCTTGAGTGTTTATGAAGGTATTAGTTGCAGAAAAGTGCGGTTTCTGTCAGGGCGTACGGAACGCTATCAAATTAGCTGACCAGACCCTTGCCGAAAGGCAGGATGTATACAGTCTGGGGCCTCTCATACATAATGAGCAGGTCGTGGAAAAACTGGCTGGGGACGGCCTTAAAATCGTCGAAGATTTTAAGCAAATACCATCGGGAACTGTGCTCATACGTTCACACGGGGCTACGAAGGCACAGTTGAAAGGGATACAACAAAGGGGTCTAAATATTGTTGATGCGACCTGCGTTCTGGTCAAAAGGCTGCAGAAGATTGCGCGAGAATTGCACGAGCATGGCTATAAGGTGGTGGTTATTGGTGATGAGAACCATCCTGAAGTGCAGGCGGTTGTCGGTTCTGCGTCCGGTGTGCTGGTGGTGGCAGGTCCGTGTGATTTACCTAAACTCTCCAAGCACAAGAGATTGGGGGTCGTATGCCAGACCACGCAGAGCCCTGAACATTTCGCTTACATCGTTGGGCTGATGATTCAGCAGGACTTTGTGGAGCTGAAAATAATTAATACGTTGTGTAAAGAAGCGATAAAAAGACAGAACTCGGCTGTCGAGCTGTGCAAGAAGGTTGATATAATGTTTGTTCTCGGCGGCCTGAACAGTGCCAATACACGCAAGCTGGCCGAATTATGCAAAAGGCATAATCCCCGAACGTTACACTTGCAAAACTGGAGAGAACTTGATAAAAAGGTTCTTTATGGCTGGAATATCGCAGGCGTAACGGCAGGCGCCTCGACACCTGATTGGGTAATTAGCGAGTTTGTACAGAACTTGAAGGCCCTTGATACTTCAGCCCCGAATAGACCTCGAGATGAATGACCAGTTCCTGCCGGACCCGACAGGAGCGTGGCTACCTGAAGGCCGGCAGCGGATTGTGCCTGAATGCTTACTTTTTTTTTACAATTGACTTTTCCTGTAAAATCTGTATATCGGGCTCTATAGCAGGCAAGGCATTGGCGGCCGGTTGTCGGGGCTGCCAAAATAGCGAGTGTGTCGGAACGGCTTTAGAGTGAAGAATTAGAGTTAACTGAGAGGAATCTTAGTTCATGGTAGCAAGGAACATCATCAACAGACTGGGTCTGTCGGAAGAGAAGATTGACCAGCAGGTCAACGATATGTTTGGCACTGAAGATGTTGATTTTCTCAAAAAGGCTCTTGAAAAAAAGGTTGATTCGTTGATACCCGGAAACATCCTGACAGGTACTATTGTCTCCCGCCTGGGAGACGATGTTATCGTTGAAGTGGGCCTGAAAAGCGAAGGCATTGTCGATGCAAACGAATTTGACCGTGCCGATGATATTGAGCCGGGAAACCAGATAGACGTTTTCCTCGAAGAAGTCGATTCTGAAGGGGGCGTTATAATCCTGAGCAAGAAAAAGGCGGACCGCATAAAAGGTTGGCAGAGAATTATTGACACCAAGAAAGAAAACGATGTTGTAAGCGGCAGAGTAACAAGGCGAATTAAAGGCGGATTGCTTGTTGATATCGGAGTGCCTGTTTTCCTGCCCGCCTCCCAGGTGGATATCAGAAAACCGGGGGACATCAGCAGATTCATCGGACAGCAGATTGAGTGTAAGATTCTCAAGATTGACACCGATAACCACAATATTGTGGTCTCAAGGCGCAAGCTTATTGAAGAAGCCAGACGCAGCAGCAAGGAAAAACTTCTTGAGGAAATCGAAGTGGGACAGTTACGCAGAGGTATCGTCAAGAACATTGCCGACTTTGGCGTATTTGTCGACCTGGGGGGCCTGGACGGCCTGTTGCATATTTCCGATCTGAGCTGGGGCAGGATTTCGCATCCTTCTGAAGTGGTTCGCATCGACCAGGAAATCAAGTGTTTTGTCATAAGCGTCGACAAAGACAACGAAAAAGTCTCGCTGGGGCTGAAACAGAAGACTCAGAATCCTTGGGAGAGTGTGGAAGAGAAATATCCGGTTGGCAAGAAGGTAAAGGGAAAAGTTGTCAACATTATGGATTACGGAGCCTTTATTCGCCTCGAGGAGGGAGTCGAGGGACTTCTGCACATAAGCGAGATGAGTTGGACCAAACGAATTATTCATCCTTCTGATATGTTGAAGCTGGATGACGAAATTGAAGTTGCCGTTCTGGACGTCAACAGGGCAAAGCAGGAAATTTCACTGGGCCTGAAGCAGACCGAAACAAATCCCTGGATGATTGCATCCCAGAAGTATCCTGCCGGTACTGTTGTTACCGTTAAGATCCGGGGGTTGACCAAATTCGGGGCGTTCGCTGAAATTGAGCCGGGCATAGACGGGCTAATACATATCTCCGACCTGAGCTGGACGAAAAAGTACAACCACCCAGGTGAGATTCTAAAAAAGGACCAGGAGTTGAAATGTATTGTTCTCGATGTCGACGAGCATAAGCAGCGGATTTCGCTTGGTGTCAAGCAATTAACCGAGGACCCCTGGATTCGCGCGATTCCCGAAAAATATATACCCGGACAGATCGTCAAGGGCATGGCTACAAAGCTTACGAACTTCGGCGTTTTTGTTGAGCTTGAGCCCGACTTAGAAGGATTGCTTCACATCTCCGAGCTTGCGGACCACAAAATCGAAAAGCCTCAGGAGGTGGTTAAGCAAAACGAGGAGATAGAAGTCAAAATTCTCAGAGTTGATACCGATGCGAGAAAAATCGGTTTGAGTTTGCGAAGAGTCAAGTGGGCGGCGGAGAATGGTCAAGTTTCCCAAGCTGAGGAACCGCAGGCAGTGGAGCAAAAAGAGCAGTCGCAGGAAATTCCCCAGGCCGTTTCGGCACAGGACAGCGAGGCCGAGACTACCGATGGGCTGGAGGACGTTTCCACAGCAGCTTTAGACAAGGACAGCGAGGCCGAGACTACCGATGGGTTGGAAGACGTTTCCACAGCAGCTTTAGACAAGGACAGCGAGGCCGAGACTACCGATGGGTTGGAAGACGTTTCCACAGCAGCTTTAGACAAGGACAGCGAGGCCGAGACTACCGATGATGGGCAGGAGGACGTTTCCACAGCAGCTTCGGACAAGGATGACAAGGTCGAGACGACCGACGGGCTGGAAGATGTTTCCACAGCAGCTTTGGACAAGAGTGGCGAGACCGAGACTACAGAAGGGCTGGAGGACATTCCAACAGCAGCTTTGGACGAGAGTATCAAGGACCAGCCTATAGACGATGCAGGCAGCGAAGCCGAAGCCACTGAAGAGGAGCCGGAGGGTGGCAAACCTAGCAAAGAATCGTAAAGTACTGCCGGTGGACGATATCATAAAGCAAGAAAAGCAAATCGAACACCGCAAATCCTGGGGGGCAGACGCCATCGTTGTGATTTAGGCTTCAAAACGATAGACTCTAAACCTTTTCGCGTGTTTGGTCGATATCTAAACAGGCTATTGTCAGAAAAGACAATATAATTAGACCGTCGAAAAACAGGTGGGTTTTTTTGCCCATAAAATAGCCAGGCTGAAAGTATTCAGCAGGATAGGAGCTGCATCATAGCTTTTGACGCAAACATAAAAGAGTACCTCAAGGAAATCGACGCTTCACCTCTGCTAACGTGGGAACAGGAACAACAACTCGCAAGACAGATTATCGACGAGAACGACCCACAGGCCAGAGAGCATATGGTCAGAAGTAATTTGCGGCTTGTGGTGAATATCGCCAAGAAGTATGTAGGCAGGGGACTTGGTCTGGCTGACTTGATCGAGGAGGGAAACCTCGGGCTGCTCAAGGCCGTTGATTGCTTTGACCCGAGCCACGGCGTACGCTTCAGTACTTATGCAGCCTGGTGGATAAAGCAGAGCATAAAAAGAGCTCTGCTTACAAGTTCGCAGCCTATACACATTCCCACATATATGGTGGAGCTGATTTATCAGTGGCGTCACATTTCCACCGAGCTGGAGGCAAGACTCGCCAGAACTCCCAACCTTCAGGAGATGGCTGATACAATGCATCTGTCGCTAAGAAAGGCCAAAGCAGTCCGCGAGATTGTAAAAACCGTCACCACAAGTTTTCGCGGCAACTCGCTTGATGAGGACCACAACTTGGGTGAGACTATACGTGATAATAAGACAACCGGCCCCGAAGAAGCGATGCTGACCGATGAAGAGAAGCGTCGGGTCCTTAATCTGCTAAAGACAATAGACAAGCGCGAGTCACAGGTTTTAATCCTGCGATTCGGGCTTGAGGGGCAAAAGCCGCTGACGTTGAAACAAATCGGCAAGAAGCTGGATCTGACGCGTGAGAGAGTCCGGCAAATCCAGCGGAATGCCTTGACGAAGCTATACGAGCATATGACCGAAGGGTCGTAACTTTCGCCGTCGTCAGTCTCAGCAACTCGGAGTAAAGGATGACTGAGCAGAGTGTTGAATTGAGCAAATATATACGGTCTATTCCGGACTGGCCCAAGAAAGGGATTCTATTCCGGGACATCACCCCCCTACTGGCCGAGCCGAAGGCCTTCGCCACTGCCGTGGACGCCCTGGCCGAGCCGTTTACAGAGGCCGGGATTCAATATGTCGCGGCCGTTGAAGCGAGAGGCTTTATTTTTGGTGCTGCTGTCGCCGAAAGACTCAACGCGGGTTTTATACCAATCAGGAAAAAAGGCAAACTGCCATATCAAACCGCAAGTATCACCTACGATTTGGAATACGGCACCGATACACTTCAGGTACACACCGACGCGGTGCAGCAGGGAGCGAAGGTCCTGATGGTTGACGATTTATTGGCGACCGGCGGCACTATGGACGCTGCTGCAAGACTCATCGAAAAAATCGGCGGCCAGGTCATGGGAATCGTCTTCCTCATCGAGCTTACAGAATTAAAGGGCCGGGCAAAGCTACAGCAATATAAAATAGAATCTCTTATCTGCTATTAATCGCCCCCATAGTTAATATTCACTCCCAATAAGTTTATCGCTTTCGGATGTCTATTTTCTGCCTTTGTAGTCGATAATTCACATCAAGTACTGGCCAAATAAAACAAATAATACAATTTTTAAAGTTTTTTCTTGACATTACTAAAATATAGTTTAATATTATTAAGTAGCGACTGAATATTATTGCCGTACAGGATTGGCCGAATAACCATCTTTAGACATGCAAGGAGTAGAAATAATGACACATAAAGAGTTTTCGATAGCACCGGCGTCTAATATTACATATCTGGCTATAGCAGGCATAATTCTTGTTGTTATAGCGCCGCTGGTCTTTACGGCCGTCCATTTTTTTAGAAAACCGGGGCAACTGACAATTCCAATGATTATCTTTCTTGTAGTTGCGATGGTTGTCTTAGCCATCTGCGGTTTCTTCACTTACTTCGGTTATTCCGCCAAATGGGGCAGATTCGTTGTGACTGATGACGGTCTGCAAATAAAAAGTTGTCTTTACGGCAGAGCCGTCCCACGGGATTCTATAAATAAAGATCGCATAAAAATAGTCAACCTGCTGATGGAGCAAAACTACAGTCCTGCAGCAAGAACAAACGGCGTCGGCCTTCCGGGCTATTTAGAAGGCTGGTTCAGGTTAAACGGTCAAGAAAAGGCCTTGTTGTTCGTAACAAAGAAAACTGACGTCGTTTATGTACCTACAACAAGAGGCTACTGTGTTTTATTAAGTCCCTCTGAACCGAAAGAGTTTTTGAAAGTAACGCAGCAAATGTGGAAAGACTAAAGGACACGATTTGCTCGTCATGAAATAGAAAGGGCTTATTGATATATGAGAACACTACCGACAATATGTCCAAGCTGTAATAGTCGCTTGAGGGTCAAAGAGCTTTTGTGTGAGAAGTGCGGCACAGAGGTCGAGGGCCTTTATGAGCTACCTACACTTGCAAGCCTGCCGGAGGCCGAACAGCAATTTGTCCTGCAATTTGTAAAGGCCAGCGGCTCGCTCAAGGAAATGGCAAAGCTTTTGGGTCTGAGTTATCCGACAGTTCGCAATCGGCTCGATGATATAATCAATCGAATAAACGGCCCGGATAAAAATAAAAACAATTCAACAGGAAAGGAAAAACAAAATGAATCAGGAAATGGTAACTGATACAGGCTCCGACAAATTACAACTGAGACAATGGCTGTTTAATCCCTTCCAGTTCATAGCAGGCGGCAAGGCACTGATTATTGGCGTGGTTATTATTCTCGTCACCTCAGGCCTTGGCTCAATAAGCAATACTCATTTTGACGGCGTGCTGGACGTGCACACCGGACGGGCCGTGCCAATCTGGCTTTTTGTCGCCGAGGGATTTATCAATTGGTTATCGCTGGCGGCTATGTTGGCTATTTTCGGCTTATTGCTCCGGCGGTTCTCATTTCGGATGATAGATATATTTGGCACACAGGCACTTGCCCGCTGGCCACATATTATTACGGCAATTGTTACGCTTGCCCCGGGTTATCAAAGGTATTCAGCACACATTTCCAATAAGTTCCTTAAAACCTGCCCTGTTGCAATGCCTCACCAGACAGATGCATTATTTTTCGCTTTGGTTTTAGTCGTCGTAATATGTATGGCAATTTGGATGGTGGTACTTATGTACCGAGCTTATTCTGTTTCGTGCAACCTCAAAGGTGCTAAGGCAATCGGAAGTTTCACTGCCGGCCTGATTATCGCCGAGTTACTTTCCAAATTGGGCATTTTGTGGTTGTTTACAGTTTACGGTTCAGCGATTTAATCTGCGCGCAAAACTCCTTGAGACTATTTTCCCTTGTGGACCTTCAGCCAGTCCTGAAGGTTCTTGGCGAGAACTTCAATATCTCTTTTTGCCATAATGTGCGCGATAATTTTCGGGGGCACCTTTAGCTGTTCCATCGCCTTGTTTATCCTTTGCCACAGGCGTTCTTTTTTTGCCGGGCCTTCTGCGAGATAAAGTTCACTCAGCAGCTCACCCAACTTCTGAAAAGCTATGTTCTCAATATTCTCGTAATACCTGCTGATTACGTCCTGCTGATACTTCGAATAGTTTCTCTTTGCCATCCTGAAGGCCCTGAATTTATTCGATAAGAGTGTCATAATCTACGGCAGTCGGCCCGTCAAATCAAGTCTGAACGCTTCTTTCTTTTCCTGCTCGAGATAACGGTCAGGGGGCAGCGTAGATTTTGCTGGAAATTCGGAGCTGATTTTTACTGGCTTTGACGGCCCGAGCAGCTATAATCGTTAAAAAATACGGACAAGCCAGATAATTCATTGAAACTGGGACGCGAAAGGATGCATAACAGTAAACCTGGTCGGCCGGGCCGGCAGCAGGAAAGAAACGGCAGGTATTGGCCTTTGTTTTTAAGAACAAGGCCGTTAATTGCCTGGACGGTGATGATTTTGTCGGTAAGTGTATCGAACTTGTCCGCTGCCGAAGACATAAAGACAACGCCTTTCATCGGGCAGGACCTTCATCTTCTCGGCGAAGAGCTGATAACCCACCAACCCGCTTCGGGACGGCATACTCTGGTCTTTCAGCGTGGTTTTTCAATGTCGATTGGAGCCAACCTGCTTGCGAGTGACGCTGCAGTAGTGTGGCTGGAATCGGTGGCGTCTGAATATCGCGGCAGAGTTCGGATTGATTATGACGTTAAGGCGTATCTCCAGGGCAGTGTGTCTTTGAAGAAAGGCCTTGCGGCGAAGACGACCGAGCTTAGTGAGAACGTACTCGAAGCGGGCGAGGCCCTGCTGGTTCAGTTCCTGGTTACCGGCGAAGTTTTTGTGACGGCCCAGAAGAGGATCGTTGACAGGCCGGACGGGCTGGAGTTGTACCAGAAGGCTGAAGCGGCGGCCGCGGGCGTGCGATATGAACCCAGGCTCGCCCCTAAGGGGGTTCCTGAGCTTACTCCCCGGAAGCTTGTTCCCGAGACCTTGCCGGCGGAGAAACGGCCCCCTGAAAAAGCTGCCGAAATGAAACCGCCGGAAGAGGCCCCCAAGCCGGGACTTATGGAGTTGCTCTTCCCGACAAGAAAAATCACTCCCCAGCCGGTAAAGGCGCCCGAAGAAAAAAAACCGGCATTCCAGTACCCGGTCAACATTGTCGGCGTGGGCGAGAGCAGGCCCAGGATTGAATCAACGAAGCTGCCGGATGGGAAGGACGTTGCAAGTGTGATAGGCAGGTTCTATTTGTGGCAGAAACTCGATGAAAAGGGTAATTTGCTCGAACTTCAGGCTGACCGTGCAGTTATATATTATATTGCCAGGCAGCTTTCTTTGAAGGCTGAACAGGCTAAAAGTGACGACCTGCTTGCCAGCGGGGCTGTGCAGGCGGTTTATCTGGCGGGGGACATAGTAATGACGGAGGGCCCCAGGACGATTCGCGCCGATGAGCTTTATTATGATTTTCAGTGGAGGAAGGCGCTGGTTTTAAATGCGGTGATGCGCTCATTCGATGTTTCACGCGGCATACCGATATACATTCGTGCCGACAAACTAAGACAACTGGCGCAGAACAAGTTTACCGCCGAAGACGTTACACTCAGCTCCAGCGAATTCTATATGCCGCAAATGTCTCTTAAAGCCTCGAGCGTAATTATTACGGATACAACCGGTGTTGACCAGCAGGACGAGAAGCTCTCGGACGCCAGCTATGATGCTCAGATTTTCGATCTTGAGTCAAAGCTGGGGGACCTTACGTTCTTCTATTGGCCCTATATGCGGAGTAACCTTGAACGACCTGATGTGCCGTTGAAGAGCGCCCACACCAGCTATGACAGCACCTGGGGGCTTAGTATTGAGTCGCGATGGTACCTCTCGCGCCTGCTTGGGCTGCAGGAACCGGAAGGTGTCGACAGTACGCTTGCGGTTGATTATTTCGGCAAGCGCGGCGCAGGAATAGGCGCCGAGATTGAGTACGAGGCGGAGAAATATTTTGGCAGACTCCTGGGCTATATCATATCCGACTCGGGCGAGGACGACCTGGGCAGAAGCAGCACGCGAAAGGACCTTAAGCCACCGCACCAACTTCGTGGGCGCGCCAGATTCCAGCACAGGCATTATCTGCCCTACAATTGGCAGTTAACTCTTGAGAGCAGCTTCACATCCGACAGGAATTTTCTCGAGTCGTTTTACCGAGGCGAGTACGATGTGGGCAAGGAGCAGGAGACAATTGCCCATTTGAAACGTCTTCAGGACAACTGGGCACTTTCATTCCTCGGCAAATGGCGTATCAACGACTTCGTTGACAAGCTCGAGGAACTGCCGACCGCGGAGTTTCATCTTATAGGCCAGTCCCTTTTCAATGACAAGTTCACGTTCTACAGTGAGAACCGGGTCAGTCGCCTCCGGCAGCGTCTCAGCAGCGATAGTACTCGGACCGTGCCTCAGGATTTCTTCAGCTTTATGGTTACGCGAAATGAGCTTGATATGCCGATTAAAGTTGGAAATGCCAAGCTTGTTCCTTTCATTGCCGGCACCATCGCCTACGAAGACCAGCTTGGTTTTATCAGCAAGCTTAACGGCGATACGGCAGAGGCCGAGAAAACCGTTTGGCTGGGAGAAGCCGGCCTTCGATTCTCCAGCCAGTACTGGAAAGTTTATCCCGATGTCAACTCACCGCTTTGGGACTTAAACGGGATAAGGCACATTATCAAGCCTCAACTCGAAGCGGTGTTTTTCGCCGAAAGCGACTCGGTTGCCAAGCAAAGGGATACGGTCAGCTTTTCGCTTTTGCAGCGTTGGCAGACCAAACGGGGGCCAAAAGATCGGCAGCATGTGGTTGATTGGATGCGACTTAACACGGAGGTCACATGGGTCAACGACTCCGGCGACAGCTCTGCCGGACCTGACAGATTCATCTGGAACGAACCGTTTATACCGATGGACGTACGAAGGAATTCGGATGTATTCGGCCCAAGACGCAATTACTTTGCGACGGAGTACATCTGGAGGATAAGCGATACAACGGCTTTTCTGAGCGATTTGAATTTTGATATGCAAAGCGGCGTCGTACAGCAATTTAACGTGGGCCTTGCCCGTTATCGCTGGCCAAATTTGAGCTACTACATCGGCAGCAGGTACTTAAGAAGGGTTGAAGTCCAGGACGAGAAGGGCTCAAACGCCGTTACCCTGTCGGCCTCTTATGCGCTAAATCCCAGATATACCGTAATCCTTGCGCAGGAATATGATTTTGATTACGGAGTAAACGTTAAAACCGACATAACCCTTTTAAGGCGGTATCACAGGATTTATTGCGGCCTTACGTTCACCGCCGACCAATCACTTGACAGGCAGGCTATAATTTTTAGTATATGGCCGGAGGGCGTCTCGGAGTTGGCCGTTGGCTCGCGAAGATACGTCGGGCTGGGAGGAAAGGATAGTTACGAGTAAATTATGATTATGATTAGATAATTAAAGCATTATCAGTTGGTGATTGTATTCAGCAAAAACTACCGTTGTTTACAAATTATTTAAGGAGCGTTTCTTATGGCGTTGGTCGACACAAAGAAAATGTTTGAGATGGCCCTGAAAAACGGCTATGCGATTGGTGCTTTTAATGTGAATAATATGGAGATAACGCAGGGGATTGTCGCCGCGATCGCCGAGGAGAAGGCTCCGCTTATTCTGCAAATTTCACGGGGTGCCAGAAAGTATGCTAATATGAGCTACCTGCGCGCAATAATCGACGTGGCGGTTGCGGAGAATCCCAATATTCCCGTTGTAATACATCTGGACCACGGCGATACGTTTGAGGTATGCAAGCAATGCGTTGACGAAGGTTTCACGTCCGTGATGATCGACGCTTCAAAACTGCCGTTTGAGGAGAACGTGGCCCTGGCGAAAAAGGTTGTTGATTATGCTCACGAACGTAACGTGGTTGTTGAGGCGGAACTGGGTCAGTTGGGCGGCATAGAAGAGGATGTAGTTGGCATCTCTGCGGATGATATTACAAAGCACCTCACGGACCCGGACCAGGCCGTTGAATTTGTGCAAAGGACCGGCTGCGACTCACTGGCCGTGGCGTGCGGGACCAGCCACGGGGCCTATAAGTTCAAGGCCGAACCGAAGCTTGCCCTTGATGTTATAGAGGAGATTGCCCGCAGACTTCCGGGCTTCCCACTGGTTATGCACGGCTCCAGCAGCGTTTTGAAGGAATTCAAGGACCTGATAAACAAATACGGTGGCGATATGCCTGACGCGATGGGTGTACCGGAAGAGGCAATCAGCAAAGCTGCAAAGATGGCGATTTGCAAGGTTAATATCGACACAGATTTGCGGATGGCACTGACGGCCAAAATCAGGCAGGTTTTTGCTGAGAAACCCGCCGAGTTCGACCCCCGTAAGTACCTGGGCCCGGGCAGAGAAGCGATTACACAGATGGTGAAACGCAAACTCAATGTCCTTGGTTGCGCCGGAAAAGCCGCTGAGTGTATGTAACACCGCCCTGCCGTCAGGCGTCCTGTGGAGTGGAGGCACGGCCAAGCCTGTCCCGAACAAACCAGTCGTCTTGAGCGCGGTCGAAAAAATCAAGGGAATGGCTGTGCCACGGGAGGCAGATACTGTTTTCCCTTCTGTCTTTTTAAGGCTATTTTTGTGTGGCTAAATAATAGAAAAAATTTGGTGCTTTTGGTTTGGCTGGCCAGCCTTTTTTTTGCAGCCTTCGGCTGTGATAACGCAGTCTCGAGACGGCCGGAACCGGATGCGGCTCCTGCCGAAGCTGTAACGGAGGCGGGTGACTCCATTGAACAGCTTCTACCTGCCCAAAAACCTGAGCCTTTGGCGAGCGAGCCTGCTGTTGAGGACGAACCTGCTGAGCGACGGCTTGATGAGCCCCCCCCTTTCGATAAGCAACGTGAGCTTACAGTCGCCAAGCCGGTCTTGTATAACATCCTGAGGGGTGATTTTAACTCGGCGGAACAAAAACTCAGCCATGTCGATTTAGTAGGTAGCTTGTGGCTCGGCCAGCTTGCTGAGATCGTCGGGCAGTATAGACTCATAGATGAACGGCGCCTGGCTGCTCGTCAGGAAGCGTACGAGGAGCAGATGACCAAATTTATGGAATTTCGCGATGCGCCGGATACGAACGAGGCCAATGATATTGCATCGGCACTTTTGATTATTGCAAAGGCATCGAAACTTGTTCCACCGGGGCCCGCCGAGAAAGATCGGCTTTTAAACGAGTCATTTGCGAAACAATACATCGAAAAAGCAATTGAACAGGCGACTGAATATGAGACGAGGGGACAATGGAGTAAAGCATACGTCGAGTGCTACTCTCTGCTGAGTCATATCTATGAAAACAGTGATTATTCCGATTATGCAGACGAGCTTCTCGAAAAGATTATGTTAAAAGCCTCGCTTCAGAACAGCCCCTGTGAGACGCGCCAGCAGCGGTACGAGGGTATCAGCAGAAATATGTTTATCCGAGCGTTACGCGTGGTTGACCTTTCGCACGTGGCGATGCTGGATTACAGCCTTATGGCTTCAAAGGCTTTGCGGCGTTGCGAGCTGTTAGGTGAGATATTGTTATTTTCCGAGACTTTTGCTGAGTCTGACTTGTCTCAGCCGGACTCACAGGTTGTCTCAGCATGGCTGGCGGCTTTGCAGACCGTAGACGCAGAGATTCAGACCTCTGTAATAGGGATAAGCAAAGATAAATTTGTCGATGTCTTTAATAAGGTTCTAAACCTTAACACCGTGACAATCGCTTTGCCAGAGGAAGTGGTGATTTTCCACTTTGCAGATGCTGCTCTGCAGGCCGTGGACCCGCATACTAACTTGATTTGGCCGTATCAGGTTAAGGGTTTCCAAAAGGATATGACGCACGAATTCAGTGGAATCGGCATAGAGATTCGCAAAGAGGCCAATTTGTTAAAGGCTATGAGCCTGTTACCCGATACACCGGCTTATCACTCCGGTCTTGATGCCGGCGATATAATAGAGGCAGTTGATGGACTCAGCACAGAGAATATGTCGCTGCACTGTGCGGTCAACAAAATCACCGGACCTAAGGGGACGAAAGTTACACTCACGGTAAAGCAGCCCGGCCGGGAAACGAGTAAAGAGATTACCATTGTACGTGATACGATAATTGTTCCAACGATTCGCGGCTGGCAGAGGACGGCGGCAGGACAGTGGCGGTACTTTATTGACCGGGACAGGCAGATTGGTTACGTCCGAATTATGAGCTTTGTGGAAAAGACCGCTGATGACCTGGAAGAGGTCCTTAAACAGCTTGAGTCGGCCGGTATGAAGGCCTTGATTCTGGACCTGAGATTCAATACGGGCGGCCATTTAGCCAGCGCGGTTGATGTGAGTGACAAGTTTATCGCCGAGGGGATTATAGTCAGCACGCGTCCCCGTTACGGAGTACCAGTCTGGGAAGCGGCCCACAAGAAAGGCACTCATCCGAATTACCCATTGATTATCCTGATAAATGAGCAGTCGGCCAGCGCATCCGAGATAGTGGCCGGTGCCCTGCAGGACCCTGTACACAAACGAGCGATACTGGTTGGAGCCAAGACACACGGCAAGGGCAGTGTGCAGACAATTATCGATTACCCGGGAGGCGGCTCGCAGTTGAAATATACGACAGCATATTATCATCTGCCCTCCGGGCAGCGGGTTGCAAGTCGCGAAGAGGCCAAAAAGGAAGGTACGGAAGACTGGGGAATTTTACCCGATGTGAAGGTTGAATTGCGGGACGACGAATTACAAAAGATGTTCGAGGTACAAAGAGATAACGATATATTGGTTAAGGCAGACCATGACATCAAGGCTGACCCACTCAGCAAATCCACTATTGAGCAGACGCTCGAAGCCGACCCGCAATTGGCAATTGCCGCTTTAATCGCCCGGACAAAGCTTATTGAACGTGAAACCTATCTGACGACAGTCAAGATTGATGAGGCGACGGAAGTTGCCGGGGGAAAACTTTCTATGTGTGTTTTTTAGTAACTGACAAGAGGAGCTGACCTTGACTCAGAAGCAAAGCAAAAGCAATTTACCAATTAAGGGATTAGAGAAGCAGCGCTATTTGAAACTGGAGCGTATCAGACAGTTAGGGATTGAGCCTTACGGCGGCAGGTTCAACGAGGTAGAGCCGGCCGTCGATATTTGCGCCAGGTTCGACGATACGCTTGATAATCAGCGTGCACGCTGTGCCGGAAGGATTGTGCTTCTAAGAGACATCGGCAAACTTATTTTTATTACCCTGCGCGATTCGACCGGCACAATTCAGTTGGGTTTGAGTAGGAGCATTCTTGATAAGGAATGGAATCTTGTAAAGTTACTGGAGCTCGGGGATATAATCGGGGTAGAGGGTAAGCTTGGAAAGACTAAGACGGGCGAAATTACAATCTGGATTGAGGGTGTAACACTGTTAGCCAAATCGCTGTTACCGCCGCCGGAAAAATGGCATGGGCTTAGCAATATTGATTTACGCTATCGAAGGCGTTATGTCGACCTGTGGGCAAACCCCGATGTGATGAATCTGTTCAAGAACCGTGTGGCTATGCTTGAGAATATACGCGGATTTTTAACGGCCAAGGGCTTTATGGAAGTTGAAACACCGATGATGCAGTCAATAGCCGGCGGGGCCGCGGCAAAACCGTTTATAACACATCACAATTCCCTCGATATGGATTTATACCTGCGCATCGCGCCAGAGTTATATTTAAAAAGGCTGCTGGTCGGAGGAATGGAGAAAGTATTCGAGATAAATCGTAATTTCCGCAACGAGGGCTTAAGCACAAAGCACAACCCTGAATTTACTATGCTTGAGCTGTATCAGGCCTATGCCGACTACAATGTTATGATGGATTTGACCGAGGAATTAATCTCGGCCCTCGTTTCAAAATACAGCAGAGACAACAGTGTACAATTCGGCGATATTACGATTAATTACAAGCAGCCCTGGCGGCGGGCCGGCTTTGCCGAGCTGCTTAAGGAACATAGCGGTTGTGATATAGATGATATAAGCTCTATTCGACGCAAGGCCGGCGAAATCGGACTCGACGAGGCAAAGATGGATGACCAGGTTGTTATTAACGAGTTGTTCGAGGCCACTGTCGAGGACAAATTGATTAATCCAACCTTTGTGATTGATTACCCGGCCGAGCTTTGCCCCTTAACAAAGCGTAAAGAAAGCGACCCGAGATATGCCGAGCGATTTGAGTTGTATATAGCGAAAATGGAACTAGCAAATGCTTATACCGAGTTGAACGACCCGCAGGTGCAGTATGACAATTTCCTTATTCAGCTTCGCGGTAAAGAAGAGACGGAAGCCGTGATGGACGATGATTTTATAATGGCGTTGAAGTATGGTATGCCGCCGGCCGGCGGCCTCGGTATAGGCATTGACAGGTTGATTATGGTCCTTACCGGCGCGACAAGCATTCGGGACGTTGTGCTATTCCCGCTGTTAAGACCTGAAAAAGCGTGAAGCGAGATACGAGAGTAGTATGTTAAAGCTGCTTTTATGGCTCAGGTATCTGCGGAAGAAGAAAATTGTATTCTTAAGCATTGCCGCCGTTGCTCTATCCTGCACTCTTCTAATCGTCGTCTCCAGCCTGTTCAACGGCTTTATCGAAGCCGTTGAAAGAGCCTCAGCATTTCTTGAGGGGGATATTACCATATATCCCGGCGAGTTTGTTGAAGGTTATGAGCCGTTTTTGGACAGACTCGAACACCTGCCGGGGGTGGAAGCCACGGCGCCATTCAGCTGGGGCTGCGGCAGTCTGTTGCATCTTGGCCAAGGTAACGTTCGGCCGGTATTTTTTCTGGGTGTTGAACCTGTTCGCTGCGCGAAGCTTTCGGATTTGAAGGTCTCCTTACTCGGTGCCGCTGCGAGCACGGCCCCCCCGAGTTTTGAGGTGCCGGGCTATCCGAATGATGTGGGCGTATGGGTTGGGATTGGCCTTTTGGCTGAGCCGGATGAGCAGACGGACGAATACGATTTCGAGGCCATAAAAAAATTGATTGGTCGGCAGGTTGTGCTTACTACGGGCAGATGGGCGATTGAGGAGTCCGAGGATTTGCCGGGTGACTCGAGCGGGAACCAAACATTGTCGGCAAGCGATTTTAAACGCGTTACTACAAAGCTTAGGATTGCTGATATTTTTTTCACGGGCCATTACTGGTATGACCATTTACTATATCTGCCAATTGGAGAAGTTAACAAGATTCTACATCCTGAAGAAAGCGAGACGGTAGTAAACGCAATGGGCATTAGACTATCGCAGCCGGCCGATGCCCCGCGTATCGTGCAGCAGGTGAAGGCGTACTGGAGCCGTTTTGCCGAAGAGGACCTCGGCTGGGAGCCGGCCAGGATTCAGTTTACGGAAATTCAAACTGCCCGGCAGAACAGGGCATTGGGGCTGGAGATAATTCGCAAACAAATGAGAGTGTTAATGTTGATACTGGGAGTGATATGTTCGGTAGGTGTGCTGCTGGTCTTCTGTATATTTTATATGATTGTTATGACAAAGCAGAAGGATATTGCGATAATAAAAAGCTGCGGAGCAAGCAATGGCTCTGTAGTTTCGATTTTCCTGGGTTTTGGTATCTGTGTTGGTATCGCAGGCTCAGCGATTGGTGCTGTGCTGGGATACATTGTAATCAGAAACATAAATACGTTTGAAAACTGGATAAGGATTATTTTCGGCCTGAAGCTTTGGCGAAGCAGCGTTTACATTTTTGATAAAATCCCCGACAGAGTGGACTGGTCCTGGAGTTGCTGGATTATTTTGGCCGCCGTCGCTGCCAGCGCCCTTGGTGCTCTCATACCTGCAATCTTGGCGGCCTGGACAAAACCGGTGGACATACTGAGATACGAGTGAGATGTATAAGCTTATTCTGCCGTTTAGATATCTGGTTAAAAAACGCATCACTCTGCTTGCGGTGCTCGCGGTTGCCCTGTGTGTTTTTGTTGTTATTGTGGTGATGACGGTTTTGTCGGGCCTTACAAGTGGAATTAAGGACAAATATCATTCCTTCATTGGCGATTGTGTTGTAGGCAGCAAGTCTTTGGTCGGCTTTGTTTATTATGAAGAATTTCTGGACAGGCTCGAAAGTGCTGAGTTTGTTCAGGCCGCCTCGCCGGTAATAAAAAGTCCTGTACTGGTGAACGTCAAGATGTCTGCAGACCGGATGTATACAAACCGAATGGGGCAGCTTATGGGTATTGACCCCATAAGGCACAGCCGGGTTACCGGCTTTGGAAAGTGGCTGAAGCATCACAGACAGAATGTTTCAAAGGTTTTCACATCACCTGACGAACCGAATCTGCCGGGCTGCGTCTCGGTGCACGCAGCTCTTGGGTGGCTTGCTGATGCAAATGCCGATGATACTGTGCCGAAGATAACATTTGACATAACTTCTCTGCCACTGACGGGAAAAGGCGCTCTGGCAAGGGCAGGCATGGGCCTTATTAACACTCGCAGCTTTTATGTTACCGACATAGCGCCTGTTGGTTTGTGGCGCTTTGACCGAGATACTATCTATGTGTCATTTGAAGAAGCACAGGCCCTTTGTGGAATGAATCTCGGCCCGAAACGCATAAATGTAATTCACATAAAGTTTAAGCCCGACGTGGACTTACAAATCGGCCGTGATAAGGTTACTGAATTATGGGATGATTTTGTAAAGACTACGGCCAACCGCGAGTACGGCGATTTGCTCACACAAGTCAAAGTGAAAAGCTGGAAGAGTTACCAGAGTGATGTCATTTCTGCTTTGGATACCGAAAGGATGATGATGCTTTTCATTTTTTCACTTATTGGATTCATAGCGGTTTTCATTGTATTTGTGGTTGTCTATATGATTGTCAGTCACAAAAGCAAAGACATTGGCATATTGAAAAGTATAGGTGCCTCGAGTGTTAATGTCGCGGCGGTATTTCTTGGATTCGGATTTCTGGTAGGTGTTTTCGGTGCGGGGATTGGTGCCCTTGGCGGCTGGCAGTTTCTGGTTCATATAAACAGCATCGAGACCTGGCTTTTTGAGCATTTCAAATTTCGCCTGTGGGACCAGTCGGTCTACCCGATAGGTAGCATCCCAAACCAAATAGAAGCAAAGCTTTTTAGCGGGATAATCGTCTTCGGCATCACGGCGTGTTTGATTGGCGCCCTGGTACCGAGCATACAGGCGGCAAGACGCAGGCCTATAGAAACTTTACAGGTAAGTCAGTTATAATCGGGACCTAAAAATGGTAAACAATGAACCGAACAATCAGTCCACGAATGAGGTTATCCTCGATGCCGGCGGCCTGTTTAAATCTTATCCCATCGGTGCGACACGGCTGGAGGTCCTCAAAGGCGTTGATTTTGCCGTAAAAGCCGGTGAATTTGTGGCGGTTGTCGGGGCTTCGGGCAGCGGCAAAAGCACCCTGCTACATATACTTGGAGGCCTTGACAGGCCCGATAAAGGCCGAGTCAGGTTCCGGGGAGTGGACCTGGCAAGCTTGAGTGGTCGCAAGCTGAACTATTTTCGCAACAAGACGGTTGGATTTGTCTTTCAGTTCTATCATTTATTGGACGAATTAAATGTACTGGAAAACATCGTTTTGCCGGTAATGGCCGGCATTGGTGTACTCGGCTGGCTCAGTTGCCGCAGGCAGGCCAAAAAACAAGGCAATGAGCTGCTTGAATCGCTCGGACTGGCGCACCGGAGTCGGCATAAACCCTTCCAGCTTTCCGGCGGTGAGCGTCAACGCGTGGCCATTGCCAGGGCCTTGATAAATCAGCCGAGCCTGATTTTGGCCGATGAGCCGACGGGAAACCTTGACTCTGCCACAGGAAGTGGTATTCTGGATGGGCTTGAAAGGCTCAATAGTTCCGGCCAGACTATTGTTATGGTTAGTCACGATGAGCAGGTGGCCGCGCGTGCCGGCCGAATTGTACGGCTCGCTGACGGTAGGCTCGTCTGAGTGATGAACGTATATTATATAATTTCGAGAATCGCGCTTTACGGAGATTTTTATGTCATTGAAGATATGGCTTGATGGCGAGCTTGTTGACGAAGCTGAGGCGAAGATATCCGTTTTTGACCATGGTCTGCTTTATGGTGACGGCGTTTTTGAGGGAATTCGCGTTTACAGCCGAAGGATATTTGAGCTGGCCGATCACCTCGACCGGCTCTATCGGTCCGCAAAGGTAATTCGCCTGGTTATTCCTATGGATAAGGCAAGCCTCGCGAAGGCCACAGAGAAGACTGCCCGCGCCAACGGCATTATTGATGGTTACATTCGGCTCGTTGTTACCCGCGGAGTCGGAACGCTCGGCCTGAATCCCTTTGTTTGTGAGAGCAGTCGCGTTTTTATCATTGCCGACAACATTCAGCTTTATCCGGAAGAGCTTTACGAGAAGGGCCTGTCCGTCATAAGTGCCACAACCGTGCGTAATCACCCGCTTGCGATACCTCCGCAGGCAAAAAGTTTGAACTACCTAAATAACATCCTCGCCAAAATCGAGGCGCTCGACAACAACGTGCCGGAAGCGGTAATGTACAATCACGAGGGTTACGTCGCTGAGGCAACCGGCGACAATGTCTTCATCATCAGAGACGGCGTGATTTTGACCCCGCCGTTCGAATCCGGCTCGCTGGAGGGAATTACCCGCAGCGTTGTCATTAGGCTGGCAAAAAAGGAAAAGCTGCAGGTTGTGGAGAAGGACCTTACACGATTTGATTTATATGTTTGCGACGAATTCTTCCTTACCGGCACCGCCGCTGAGGTCATTGGCGTGGTTGAGATAGACGGCAGGGTTATTGGCAACGGCAGCCCCGGCCCCATCACTAAACTGCTGCGAAAGAGATTCTTCCAGTACGCCCACTGCAAAAAAGGATAACACATTCCGCTCCGGCCAGTCGGGAGTCAACTTTTATACAACCACCTTCGAGGCTTATCTCGAAGATAGTACTGTCAAATCCTCTGCTCTGAGGGCAGCTCACCTGTTAAAATCAAATGTCGCCTGAAAGATTTTGCTCAGGTTTCACTTTACTGATAATGTGGGCTGTGGGAAAATGTCTGGAAAGATAACCAATTGACAATTTAGGAGAAATGCAATGAAAAGACAAAGTTTGAATTATGTTTTCACTGCGATAACATTTTGCCTTGTCTACTTTACGGATTTGTACGCGGTGAAACTGCCTGAGGCCGGCGCAGGATTGACCATTTATAATGAAAATTTTGGCGTAGTCAAAGCCAGACGCCAAATCAACTTCAAGCAGGGTATCAACACCCTCAAGTTTACGGACGTCGCTTCCGCTATTGATCCTACGAGTGTAACCTTCGAGTGCCTTTCTGCGCCCGGCAAAGTTGTGATACTGGAACAAAACTATGAGCACGACCTCGTTGACACTGCCAGTCTGCTGAAACGCTACGTCGATAAAGAGGTTAACGTGACAATAAAAGGCAGCGCCGCCGAAAGCACGGCCACACTCATCTATTCTGCTACGCAGAGATGGTGAGTATATTTGGCATTTAATGGTCCTGTTTAGAGGGTTGTACTATGAAGCGAAATACTGGAAATTTAATCGTCGATTTTATTAGCTTTGTTTTATTGGCGGCATTAATTGTCACGGGTTGGATTATCAGGTTTATCTTACCGCCGGGCACTGGTGGCCACGGCCGGCTTCTGCACAATGGAGCAGGCAGGGAGCACGTCAGGACTCTCTTTTCTATGAGTCGGCATCAGTGGGGTGATATTCACTTTTATCTGGCAGTGGCTTTTGTTGCTTTGATGATTGTACACGTCGTTTTACACTGGGCCTGGATAAAAAGCTATATTAAAGCCGTGTTTAGTTTCTCTCCAAGGGGCTG
>Ga0315539_1000078_pt1 | contig 70185 bp, 66 predicted proteins | sample SalMarSW160150MG_FD_203097 | JGI IMG/M metagenome (GOLD analysis project Ga0315539, IMG submission 203097) | Salt marsh sediment microbial communities from the Plum Island Ecosystem LTER, Massachusetts, United States - Salt Marsh Sediment SW1601-150 ...
CTCATCTTCTCTTCGTTGGGCATAGTCCCCTCGGTAACATTATCATTTGAGTGAACTATACCTCTTCGGTAACATTATACGTGAGTGAATACGGAGTGTTGACATCCCGACCCAGGGCTGGTAAAATGGGGCAGGTGTGCTGGGCGAGGTGCGCGGCGCACTGGGGCCCTGAGCGGGAGGACCAGCTTTCCACAACGTTTCCCCCAGGCCGCTGACGTCGGCTTGGCTCTCTCGAGGGGCAACGCCCTGCCAGGCCCCATCATCGCTGGAGTACCTCGTCGTTCTCTACCTGTAGCCGTGAGGAGGAAGACCTTGTTGGACCCCGAGAAGGCGGTACGCAGCGAAGCTCGCAGGATAGCCTCGGCCTTCAGGGAGGCGGGGGATCGGGCGCGCAACGAGGCCGAGCTGCGCACCGCGGCCACGCGCATCATCGGTGACTTCGCACAACAACTCGGTCTAGATCTGGACCTCCGCGAAGAGTACACGCTGCTGTCTGGCCGGGCCGACGCGGTGTATAACCGCTTCGTGATCGAGTACGAACCTCCCAGGTCCCTGAAGGACCGGAACAGCCACAGTTCGAACGCCCACGCCATCGGGCAGGTGAAGCATTACCTGGAGGAGCTGGGCGAGGTGGAGCGGCGGAAGCTGAAGCGGTTGGCGGGGGTGGCGACCGACGGGCAGTACTTCATCTTCGCCCGGTTCCGCGATGGCCACTGGCGCGTGGACGACCCTGTGCCGGTGGCAGCTTCTTCCACCGAGAGGTTCCTGCGCTATCTTACCTCTCTCAGCACCGAGCTGGCCCTCACGCCGGACAACCTGTTGAGGGACTTCGGGGAGGGCACCCCGGTGGCCGGGGCCTGTGTGGGCACTCTCTACGCTGCCCTGTCACGATCCGATCATGCCAAGGTGACGACGCTCTTCGAACAGTGGCAGCGCCAGTTCAGCGAGGTCTGTGGGTGGGAGAGGCAGTCCAGCCGTCTGGACATGTCCGCTTTGGCCTCCGGCTTTGGTGTGGATGAGGAAGACCCCGATCCCCTGCGTCTGTTCTTCGCCGTGCACACCTACTACGCCACCTTCATCAAGCTGCTGGCCGTACAGATAGCCTCCTACTACGCCTTCCCCAAGCTGGGCACCGGGTTGCATGAGGTAGCCAGCTACTCCAGCGACAAACTGCGCTCGTATCTGGAGAAGATGGAGCGGGGCGGCGTGTTCACCGACTTTGGCGTCAGCAACTTCCTGGAAGGGGACTTCTTCGGGTGGTACCTGGACATGTGGGTGGAGGAGATAGACGAGTCCATCCGGCAGGTGATCACCCAGCTCGCGCTCTACTCGCTGGTCACGCTGGACGTGGACCCGGAGGAGACGCGGGACCTGTTGAAGAAGCTGTACCAGAACCTGATGCCCAGAAAGCTCCGCCACGCCCTCGGGGAGTACTACACGCCCGACTGGCTGGCGGAGCGGTTGCTGAACCAGTTGTGCGGTGCCCCCAGGAAGGGAGAGCGGCCCAGCATCGACCCCAAGAAACGGCTGCTGGACCCCGCCTGCGGGTCGGGCACCTTCCTGGTGCTGGCTATCCGCCGCATGAGGAACTGGGCCGAGGAGCGGATGATACCGGAGCACGAAGTGCTGGAGAAGATCAGCTCTAACGTGGTGGGCTTCGACCTCAACCCGCTGGCGGTGATCTCGGCCAGGACCAACTACCTGTTGGCTTTGGGTGACCTGATCAAGCACAGGAGAGGAGAGATCAGCATCCCCGTTTATCTGGCCGACTCCATCCTGACTCCCACCACGGGGGAGACGCTGTTCGATCAGGACAGCTACACCTTCAACACGGCGGTGGGCAGGTTCTCCGTGCCCCGGTTGCTGGTGGACGCCCAGGACATAGACCGGCTGGCGAAGATGCTGGAGGAGTGTGTGGAGATCGAGCTGACGGGGGAGCAGTTTCAGCGTCGCGCGGCGGAGACCTTCCCCGCCTTGGAGGAAAATGAGGGGCAACTGGCTCTCGCCGGAGAGCTGTACCAACGGTTGAAGGAGCTGGACGAGAAGGGCATCAACGGCATCTGGGCCAGGGTGATCAAGAACGCCTTTGCGCCGCTGTTTCAGGGACGGTTCGACTACGTGATGGGCAATCCACCCTGGGTGAACTGGGAGAGCCTGCCGGAGGAGTACAGGAGAGAGACCGTTCCTCTCTGGCATCAGCACGGCATGCTGCCGCCAGGAGGCCTCGATTCGATCCTGGGTGGAAGCAAGATGGACATCTCCATGCTGATGACGTTCGTTGCCATGGACCGGTACCTGCGAGACGGGGGCAAGCTCGGGTTCCTGATTACTCAGTCGGTGTTCAAGACGTCGGGAGCGGGTCAGGGCTTCCGAGCGTTCACGCTTGCCAGCGGCACGGCAGTTAGTCCATTGGTAGTGGATGACATGTCGGAATTGAAGCCTTTCCCGGGAGCGGCCAATCGAACCGCCATATTGGTGTTGCGGCGTGGCGCACGTGCGCGATATCCAGTCAAGTACATTCGGTGGCGCGGCATGGGCGGTAGGCGCACCATAGCCGAGGACTCCTCGCTTGAGCAGGTAGCGGCACTGACCGTGCGCCGCGTGTTGGACGCTGAACCTGTGGATGACTCGGACCCGACCTCAGCCTGGATAACGGGGTATCGCGCCGCATTGAAGGCGTCGCGGAAGCTGATTGGCTCGTCCCCTTACGAGGCACACGAGGGTGTCAATACGGGGGGTGCCAATGCCGTATACTGGATCGACGTGCTGCACGAGTCTCCAGGAGGCAGCTTGGTCGTACGGAATGTCACCGAAGGAGCCAAGCGGAAGGTCGACGAGGTGGAGGTGGCGATTGAGGCCGAGTTGGTCTATCCGTTGCTTCGCGGTCGTGATGTAGACCGCTGGAGCGCCGTGCCGTCAATACATATTCTGATGACCAAGGTTCCTGGCACCGCCCAGAAGGCCATCCCTGAGGCGGGGATGAAGCTAGCCTACCCCAAGACCTACGCGTACTTGGCGAAGTTTCGTCGCCCTCTGGGGCTCAGACGCGATGCAGTCCTCTTGCGACTGCAGGGCAGGGTCCCCTTCTATTCTATGGGCGCGATCGGTGACTATACCTTTGTGCCACACAAGGTTGTCTGGCGGGAGGTGTCGAACTATATCCAGGCTGCGGTACCGCCCTTGCCTACGAGAAGGGACAGAGTCGCCATTCCCGATCACACTCTCGTGGCCGTCGAAGCTGGGTCGCAAGCCGAGGCTCATTACCTCTGCGCGCTGTTGAACTCCTCTGCTGCCAGCTTCGTTGTGGTCGGCTACATTGCCATGCATCCTTCTCCGCATATCATGCAGAAGGTCGGTATCCCCGGGTACGAGGAGCACGAGGACGTGCACGCGCACCTAGCGAGGCTCTCAGTCGATGCTCACGAGGCCACTGCAGCCGGGGACACGGCTGGCGTGAAGGAGATCGAGGAGGAGATAGACCAACTGGCGGCGGAGCTGTGGGGCCTGACGGCGCAGGAGTTAGCCGATATCAAACGGAGCCTGGAGGAGCTTTTATAGCTCGCGAGGCTCCAGTTCGTGGTGCGGCCCACGGGGACCAGCCAGGAGACCCGCGTTCTTAGAAACTCGAAAGGAGCAGGAAAAATGTACGCAGCGCTGACCACGTTCACCCTCGGCCCAGGGTCGAAGGAGTTGGCCGACCAGATAGGAGCACATCTCGGGGCCACGCTCCAGGGTATGAAGGGCTTCCAGAGCATGACCATGTTCGGGGACTACGACACCGGAGAGTACGGCGGCTTCAGCGTCTGGGCGACGAAAGAGAATGCCGAGGCCCCTCTAGCGGGCACCGAGGAACCGATGAAGCAGGCGGTGGGCAACCTGCTCAAAGGACCGCCCGTTCGGAAGGTGTTCGAGGTCTGGGAGGCCCCGAAGAGCTAGACTCGTTTCGGTGCGAAGAAAGAAGCCACGTCCCCGTGGGTCGCACAATCCAGGGTCGTGCCGGTGCACAGGCCCGCGAATCGCTTGATGGGAGGTCCCTCGATGTCGAAGGAGCAGACCGTACCCCAGGAGCGCCTGGCAGAGCTGGACGCCGGGCTTCAGCGTGTGAACGAGGTTTGGAGCGCCTGGGAAAAGGAACTGGGTGAGGTGCAGCAGCGCCTGGAGCAGGAGGGCATGGACAAGCTGGAGGCCGTGGAGGTGGTCCACCGCCGTCAGATGGACGCGTTGCGGTCGGGAACTGGGCCCGTCACCTTTGAGGAACTACACGCACTGCTCGATGAGCTATTTGAAGCCTACCTGGAGGCGGACGAGGGCCAACGCCTGCTCATCCGAGGCTTCTTCGAGGACAAGGACCGGCTGAGGAAGTACCTGCACAGCTACGTGGGAGGCAGAGCCGCCCCGCTGCTGAGATCTACGGGAGAGACGAGGTGGCTCCGCCTGGGATTGGCCGCGGCCTCCATCGCCGATCAGAGGGTAGACTATCGAGACCTGCTGATCTGTCTCGGAGAGCTGTGGCTGGCCGCGGAGGAAGCGGGCATCGCCCCGGCACGCTACTTCAGCGCCGTGGCCAGGATCTCGGGCGAGGAGCCTGTGTATGGCAATCGCTCCACGAGGGAGTTGCTGCGGGGGTTCCGCACCTCGGCTCATCTGAAGTCTATCAAGCAGCGAGACAGAGAATCTCGAGCGTGAAGGTTGTGTCGCAGGTGCCAGGATCGACGTTTGTGGGCCAGCGATCGTCTAGTTGGTGGCTCGATCGCCCGTGAGTTGGCGTGTGCGTAGCGAGGTGCGCAGGAGGGAAGCATGTGGAAGGAGTTCAAGGAGTTCGTGTTACGAGGCAACGTGGTGGATATGGCGGTGGGCATCATCATCGGCGGGGCCTTTGGCACCATCGTCAAGTCGCTGGTCGGTGACGTGGTCATGCCGCCCATCGGCCTGCTGCTGGGAGGAGTGGACTTCGCCAACCTCTTCGTGCTGCTCAAAGAGGGCGCACCCGGGGCACCTTACGCGTCGTTGGCTGACGCGCAGGCCGCGGGAGCGGTGACCGTCAACTACGGCGTGTTCTTCAATGCGCTGATCAGTTTCCTGGTCATCGTCTTGGTGATCTTCTTCCTGATCCGGATGATGAACCGGATGCGCCGGGAGGAGGAAGCGCCCGCGGAGCACACGACGAGGGAGTGCCCGTTCTGCCTGTCCACGATCCCCATCAAGGCTACGCGTTGTGCGTTCTGCACGTCGCAGTTGGGAGAGGCTGGCTGAGAGACGCTGTGGGATGCGAAACAATCCAGACTCTGGCAAAGGAGGTATGTCTGATGCTGAGAAGATGGGCCGCTCTTTCCGGTTGGCTGGCTGCTGCGATGGCCGTCAGTGGGTTCACTGTCGCCCTTGGGGCAGGTGGTGAGCTGGCTCAGTATGTCTACGCGGTGATCGTGTTGATCATCGCTGCGCTGGCGGCGATCGCGGTTTGGTGGTGCATCGACGTGGGGAGCGCACGCAGGGAGACACCTGCGCCGCCCCCGCAAGTGGCCGACGATCTGACACGCATCGAGGGTATCGGGCCCAAGATCTCCGGTCTGCTTCAGGAGGCAGGGATCTCCACCTTCGCACAGCTAGCTACGACTAGCGTGGAGCGCCTGGAGAAGATCATCGCCGATGCCAACCTGACGGCGCTGGCAGACCCTGGCACGTGGCCTGCACAGGCCAGGCTCGCCGCCGAAGGGCAGTGGGAGCGGCTCGACGCGCTGCAAGAGGAGCTGAAGGGCGGACGCCACCGGTGATGGACACCAGGGCCATTGATCTGACGTGATGGGGCCTGGTTTGCCGCCGAAGTCCCGGTATATGGCGGAGAAGGCGGCTGAAGTCGATTGGCAAGGCGTGTCACGATGCTGGAGTCTGTGTAGCCGCACGGCATGCCGTGCGGCTACGGAGTAGTCTTGGACGCCGGCCGATCTTGGATGGGTCGAGCCTCAAGGCAGCCAGCACCAGGTTTGGAGTGGTTTCTTGGGCGGGTGGTCACCTTCCATTCACAGACGTCACGGGCCATGTGGCAGGAGGCAGGCGTGGCTAAGAAGCGCAAGCAACCGGACGCCATAGAAGCGTGGGTGGAGTATCAGGACCAGAAGTTCGACCGTGGCTATTGGGCGGGCCGGGTTTCGCCGTTTTGGCCGGGCAAACGACCTAACACGGCGGGCTACTACCTCCTGGCAGCAGGGATCTTCTCCGTAGCAGCGCTGCTCTTGGCCATGTTGGCGTCCGCTGCCGTGAGTGGAACGCTCCAGTTGGACTGGTCGGGCATGCTCGCGATCGGGTTCTTCGGGGGGTCGGGCGCGCTGTCGATAGCCAGCGGCGTTGCGGTATTGCGGAAACCTCGCCGCGGGAATAGGACTGATGGGTGATTCTGGACCGTTGAAAGCCAACTCCGTCCCGCCGTCGGTCGGAAAGCGAGTTGTCCGGACGCGTTACGGATGGCGCGAGAGCCAACTGTAGCCGCACGGCATGCCGTGCGGCTACAGAGTAGTCTTGGACGCCGCTCGATAGTGGATGGGCCAAGACGTCGGGGCCATCAGCATGAGCCGTGAGGTGGTTTTCGAGTCATGAAGTACAGACCAGCGGGCTCGGGCGAGATCGTTGAAGAGCAGGACTATAGCAAGACCATCATCTTCTCGGGCGATGACTTTGAGGTGCCGGGTCACCTGCTGCAAGTGGTGACGGTGCCGCCGCGGACGAGGCAGCGCCTTCACCTGCACCGAGAGCAGACGGAGGTCTTCTACGTGCTGGAGGGCCAGGCTCTGATCGAGATCGGCGGTGAGGAGTACTTCGCACGGCCGGGAGACGCCCTGATATGCAGTCCGGGAGACCGGCACAGCCTGTGGAACCAGTCGGACGACGATTTCCGGTTGGTGGTGTTCAAGATCAACAGACCTGAGAAGAACGACGTGGTGTGGATCGAAGGAGAGGATTCTTGAGTGTTCTGGTCCGCTTTGGTATGATTACGCTGGACACGGATCTAGGCAAACTCGGATAGCGGCGCAGATGGAGGAAGGAGAGCACGATGGCTAAGGCTTATCCCCATGGGAAGGGCACCGTCAGGTGGGTCTCTACAGACTGGCTACAGGCTCATCTCGAAGACGCGGGGCTGGCGATCCTCGACTGCCAGCCCAATATCCACGACTACATCGCGGAGCACATCCCTGGGGCCGTGTTCTTGCCCGAGGGCCTGCTGCGGGCGTCTCGCAAGGGGACGCCCGGGGCCTACGTTTCTCCTGGGAGCATCCAGCCAGTCCTTCGGCTGCTGGGGCTGCGGGCCAGTTTGCCCGTGGTCGTATGCACCGGGACCGGGCCCGTCAAGGGTTGGGGCGATGGGCTGGAACAGACGATGGTGGCCTACTCCCTGGCCCGCTTTGGCCACGACGAGGTCTACGTTCTGGACGGCGGCATCGACAAGTGGAAAGCGGAGCGAAAACCCCTGACCAAGGTCTTCCCGAAGGTTGAGGAGTCGGATTTCGTCGTACAGGTGCGCCAGGAGTACTTCGTGGAGTACGAGGAGTTCAAGGCCATCAAGGACCACGAGGGCGTTCTCCTGCTGGATGCGCGTCCGGCAGCCGTGTACGAAGGGCAGGGCCCATGGATCAAGCCCGGACACATACCGGGCGCGGTCAATCTGCCGTGGGCCAGCCTGATGGACGAGGAGAACAAGCGGCTCCTCAAGCCGGACGAAGAGATCCAGCCCATTATCGAGGCCCGTGGTGCCACGCCGGACAAGACCATCGTCTGCTCCTGTGGCACGGGCCGGGAGGCGACGAACGAGTTTCTGCTCTTCAAGTGGTACCTGGGCTATCCCAAGGTGAAGATCTACGAGGGGTCCTTCACCGAGTGGACCTCTTACCCGGAGAACCCCACGGTGACGGGAAGGAGTCCACGGTAGCCACGCCTGTCCTCGCTTACCACGGACGGAGGTGAATGATGCTCTTCGAGCGTATCGAGTCGGAGGGTCTGGCCCACTATTCCTACCTCATCGGCGACCAGAGAGAAGCTCTGGTCATCGACCCCAGGCGTGACTGCGAGGTCTACGTCGAGAGGGCCTATGGGGAGGGCATGCGCATCAAGTACGTTCTGGAGACCCATCGGAACGAGGACTACGTCGTCGGTTCGTTGGAACTCGCCCAGCGCACGGATGCCGAGATCTGGCATGCCGACGGGCAGCTCGATTATCGATACGGGCGAGCGGTGGAAGACGGCCAGACCTGGAGAGTGGGGCGGTTGGAGGTAGAGGCTTTGCACTCCCCTGGGCACACCCCGGGCAGCATGAGCTATCTGCTCCGGGACCCCCAGGGAGAGCCTTGGATAATCTGCACCGGTGATGCGCTTTTCGCGGGAGACGTGGGCAGGGTGGACCTGCTGGGTATGGACCGCGCGGAAGAGATGGCGGGCCTGCTCTACGAGACTCTGTTTGGCAGGCTCTTGCCGCTGGGCAATGAGGTCATCGTGTGCCCCGCCCACGGCGCAGGCTCCGTTTGCGGCACCGCCATAGCCGAGCGTTTGTGGACCACCATCGGGCTGGAGCGCAGATTGAACCCCCGGCTCCAGTTCACAGACGAAGCACAGTTTGTGGCCAACGTAGCCAGGGAGCTCGAGCGGCCTCCTTACTTCAGGCGTATGGAGAAGTACAACGTGGAAGGGGCGGCGGTGTTGGGTGCGCTTCCGGCGCCAATGCCCGTGAAGCCGGGGGAGTTCGCGAGTTGCCGGGAGCAGGCCCTGGTGGTGGATGCCAGGATGGAGTTGGGCTTTGCCTCGGCCCACGTGCCCCAGTCGCTGTTCGTTTGGTTAGAGGGCTTGCCTGCCTTCGCGGGATGGTTCCTTCCCTACGGCACGCCCATCTTGCTGGTGAGTGAAGAGGAGAGCCCCGAGCAGGCCACCCGGTATCTTCTGCGGCTGGGATACGACGATCTCGCGGGCTACCTGTCGGGTGGAATGCTGGCCTGGCACACCGCGGGCCTGGAGAGCGACTCCGTGCAGACGGTCACCGTGCAGCGATTGTGTCTTCTCCTCGACGAAGGAGAAGAGACGTCGATTCTGGACGTGCGCAGCGAGGAGGAGCTGGAGAAGGCAGGACGCATCCCCAATGCGTTGCACATCCACCTCACGCAACTACCGGGACGCCTGAGGGAGGTGCCCAGAGATCGCGCGGTGTACATCTTCTGCGGGAGCGGCCTGCGCTCGATGATCGCGGCCAGTCTCTTGAGACGCGAGGGCTGGGAGCGTGTGTCGGTGGTGTTGGGCGGGCTGGCCGGGTGGAACTCCGTGACGTGTACGCTGGAGTAGAGAGTCAGAAACGGGGAAAGCCCGCGAGGAGGGACGGATTTGGGGGAGGAAGGGGTATTCAGGAGCGCACTGCTGGCGCTGTGGCTCTGCCTGTTCCTCATCCGTGTGTACTACGCGGCGAGGCTGCGACGTGCGGGTGAGAGGGTCTCGCCAGGCCGCCAAGCCGTGCAGCAGCGTGAGGGCGCCTTGGTCTATGTGGCGCGAGTGCTTCTCTTCTGCGCCCTGATTGTGACGTTGGTGTTGTACACCTTCAAACCGCAGTGGATGGGCTCGTTCCTCATTCCCCTTCCATCGTGGGTGCGCTGGGCGGGTGTGGTTCTGGGCCTCCTCTGTCTTCCCTTCCTGGTCTGGGTCCAACACGCGTTGGGCAGGCAGTGGTCCAGCGATCTCCAGTTGAGGGAGCAGCACGCCCTGGTCACCGAGGGGCCGTATCGATGGGTCAGGCATCCCATGTACTCTGTCATCTTCACCTTCCTGGCGGCGCTCTGTCTCGTGTCGGCGAACTGGCTCTTCTTGCTGGGCTCCGCTGCGGCTATCATCATGCTGTACAGGCGCATCGACCAGGAAGAAGAGATGATGATCGGACAGTTTGGGGATGAGTATCGATCTTACAGGGCGCGCACAGGGCGCCTCCTTCCGCGCCTGGTTCGAGGCCGCGAGTAGCCAGCAGCCACCATGGCACGGTGATCGTAGCGTGAGGACGGCTGCGACACGGCCCGGCGAAAACAGCAGGCTCTCGTAGCCGGGTTGGTGGCGGTTTGGCGGTTGGGGGGAGAATCGATGGGCAGGGTCATCTATCAGCGTGCACGTCTGGAGTGCGGTCTTCCGCAGGCGTTCAAGATGTTTACGGTGAGCGAGCTCGTGGAATCGTGGCTGACTCCGTCGGCAGACGTCGAACCGTGCCCAGGGGGCAAGTGCGAGCTGTTCTGGGACCTGGAGAACAGGGAGGAGAACAGCACCATGGGGTGCAAGGTGACGGCCATCGAAGAGGACAGACTCCTCTCCTTCGAGTGGAAGGGACCCACCCAGTTTCGTCACTTCATGAACGAGGCAGATCCCTTGACTCACGTCGTGGTCTTCTTCTTCCCTCGCGTGGATGAGTCGCCGGCATGGACCGAGATCCACCTGATGCACTCGGGTTGGAGGAGCTCAGACGAATGGGAAGAGGCGCGACAGTGGTTCGACAGGGCGTGGGGAAAGGCTTTGCAGGAGCTCGAGAAACAGGTGAATAGCAAGGCAGGGAGCGGAAAATTGCCTGGACGATGACCATCGAAGGCCAGAAAACGGTTGGCTATCTCGGCCTGGTCTCTGGAGAGGCCATCCTGGGCGCTGACATCTTCAGGGACCTCATCGCGGGCAGGAGGGACATCGTGGGAGGAAGTGGCGGCCGGAACTTCACCCCAAGAAAGGATAAAGGGCGACCATGGAAGAGTACGATCTGATCGTCATAGGCTCAGGCGCCGGGATGAACGTGGCCTCGAAGGCTGTCCAGGGAGGGATGAGGGTGGCCCTGGTGGAACACGGCCTGATGGGAGGAACCTGCCTGAACACCGGCTGTATACCTTCCAAGATCCTCCTCTACCCCGCCGACGTGATCCGGGAACTACAGGAGGCCAGCAGCATCGGTGTGCAGGCCACCGTTAGCAGCGTGGACTTTCCCCTCGTCATGCGGCGCATGAGGTCCTTCGTAAAGGTGGACAGGGAGCAGATGGAAGAGGGCGTGTCCATGGTGCAGGGTCTCACGTGGTACCGCGACACCGGTGAGTTCGTGGGCGAGTACCAAGTGGGGGTAGGCGAGGCGACGATCTCGGCTCCCAAGGTCGTCATCGCCTCCGGGGCCAGGGCGCTGGTCCCGCCCATCGAAGGTCTGGAGGAGACGGGATACCTGGATCACGTGTCAGTTCTCGACCTGGAGTCGCTGCCCGAGAGACTGATCATCATCGGTGGGGGATACATCGCCTGCGAGTACGGGCATTTCTTCTCTGCGCTGGGGACCAGGGTGACGATCCTGGAGATGATGCCGCGTCTGCTGCTGGGAGAGGACCCGGAGATCTCGGAGGTGGTCAGGAGGGTGTTCTCCAGGTACGTGGACGTGCGCACGAACCACAGGGTGGAGAAGGTGGAAAAACGGGGCGATCTGAAGGTCGTAACCGCAGTGGATACCGAGAGCGGTCAAGGGCGCGAGTTCACCGCCGAGGAGGTGATGCTTGCCGCTGGCGTTCGCTCCAACTCTGACCTGCTCAAGCCGGAGAAGACTGGTGTGGAGACCGACGAGCGCGGGTGGATAAGGGTCGATCCCTACCTCGAGACCAGCAAGCCGGGCATCTGGGCGCTGGGAGATGCCACCGGTAGGTTCATGTTCAGGCATACCGCCAACTACGAAGCCGAGATCGTGTCCACCAACGCCCTGTCCGGTCACAGGCACGAGGTAGACTACCACGCTGTTCCCCATGCTGTGTACGGTTTTCCACAGGTAGGTGCCGTGGGACTCACGGAGGCAGGGGCCAAGGAGGTGGGGTACGAGATCCTGGTGGGCAGAGCAAGCTATATGGATGTGGCCAAGGGATATGCCATGGGGGAGGAGGACGGCCTGGTCAAGGTGGTGGTGGAGCAGGGCAGCGGCAAGATACTGGGCTGCCACATCGTGGGTCCCCACGCCGCGATCCTGGTTCAGCAGATCGTGTACTTGATGAACGCTGGCGAGCAGGACTACGTCCCTCTGACGGATTCGCAGGTCATCCACCCGGCCCTCAGCGAGGTAGTGATCAACGCCTTCGGCAACATGGCGCCGCCCGATCACGTCCACGCGCACTAGTGATGGCGCCGCGTGAGAGCACTCGCACGCTGAGTGAGTACGAGACCTTGACTTGCCGCTTGGCTCTGCCTATACTGTCCGCGGATGGTGAGCTTCGTTCGCAACGGGGAGGTTGCGGGACGTCGGTGGTACGAGGCGGGCACGGGCAACTCCAGCAACGAGGACCAGAAGGTGAAGATGCGGGGACCAGGAGGTGCGGAAGTGAGGAAGGCCGGACTGAGGAGCGTTGGGCTGGCTGTCTTGCTGCTGGGGCTAGCCTGCGGCACGGCCTTGGCTCAGGTGAGCCTGAGGATAGTGCCTGGGTGTGTGGAGTGCTGTCCTCTGGAGGGGCTTGGTCCCTGCCCTGACTACGCGGCCTTGGTCACGAGTCGAGGGTGGGAGCCAAATGAGCGGTTGATCCTGGTGCTGACTGGCCCCGGCCCTGCCGGTCCCTTTGGCACAGGCTTCCTGGGTGCTGACGATCAGGGACGGCTTGAGGTGCAGTTGATTTTTCTATGTGAAAACCCCTGGCTGGCGGACGACGAGGCGACGGCCCAGTTCAAGGACAGCTACTGGTGGATACACCCCGACTGGAAACCAGCCGACTACGGCCAATGGCGACTGGAGGTCAGCGGAGAGTCGGGAAGCGTGACGGGACGGTTTCTCTTCGTAGAGGATTGTAGCGCTGCGGAGTTCGTGCCCGAGCCGGCAAGCATGATTCTGCTGGGCGCCGGGTTGGCGGGCCTCGCCTGCTACGGGGGCCTGAGGCGGCGAGGGTGAGCCGACGGGTCGAACTGGTCCGACGTAGAGACTAGGTTCGGAGCCGCCGTTCAGTCATTCTTGGTCCTCAGCCTTCTGAGCAGCTCCTCGCGGCTGAGGGTGTTAGCCACGTTGGGAGGCTCGGCCCAGCCTCGGCGGGCCGTGGCCACCCCGAACCTCATCACCCCCAGGCCCTGGTCGTGGTGGGCATCGCTGCCCAAGGCCAGCATGATTCCGCGTCCGATGGCCTTGCGGGCTAGCTCCCCGTCCAGGTCCAGCCGGTTGGGCTGCGCATTGACCTCCAGCATCGTTCCTGTCCTGGCCGCTGCCTCCAAGATGGCTTCGAAATCGAGGTCCACGCTGTCTCGCTGGCCCAGAAGCCTTCCCGTAGGGTGACCGATGATGTCTACGTGTGGGTTTCGCATGGCCGCGACAATGCGTCCGGTCATCCTCTCTCGCTCCTGCCGCAGGCCGAGATGAACCGAGGCCACTACCACGTCGAACCGCGCCAACTCGTCGTCTGGTAGGTCCAGACCTCCGTCGGTCTTGATCTCCAGCTCCACTCCTGAAAGCACCCTGAAGGGAGCCAGCCTTTCGTTGATCGAGGCGATTTCGTCCCGCTGACGTGCGAAGTCTTCGGCGCTGAGCCCCCCTGCGACGCGCAATCCCTGGCTGTGGTCCGTGATCGCGACGTACTCATAGCCTCGCGTTTTGGCTGCCATAGCCATCTCCTCTACGCTGCTGGCGCCATCGCTGTAGACGGTGTGGGTATGGAGATCGCCCTTGATGTCCTGCTTGGTGATCAAGTGGGGAAGGCGGCCCTCCCGTGCCGCTTCCAGCTCTCCGCTGGCTTCTCTCAGCTCGGGGGGGATCCACTCCAGTCCCAGGGTCGAGTAGACCTTCTCTTCCGTGGCACACGAGGTCACCGTGCCGTCCTGGTGCAGGAAGCCGTACTCGCTCAGGCTGAGTTCCGCTCGACGCGCCAATCCTCGCAGGGCGGCGTTGTGGTCCTTGGAGCCGGTGAAGTGCTGGAGCAGGGAGCCGTAGTGCTCTTCCTCGAGGACCATCAGATCCACCTGGAGGCCGTTCTCGAGGTAAACGGTGGCCTTGGTGTCGCCGTGGGAGCTGACCTCGTAGACCTGAGGGAGGGATATGAAGTGGTCCACAACCTCTTGCGGGCTGTGTGAGGCGGCCAGAATATCGATGTCGCCCACGGTGGGCGCGCAGCGACGAAGGCTGCCCGCAGGTGTCACGCCGTGAGCAACCGGGCAGTCCCGAAGAGCGGCGACTATCTCGTCTGCGACGGGCAGAGCCGTGGCTAGCAGGTGGCGGCCAGAGATGCGGTGCAGCGTCTGGATGCCCTGAAGGATACGCTCCTCGGACTTGGCGCCCAGCCCCTTCAGCCTGCGCAGCCTGTGCTGGCGGGCTGCGGTTTCTACGTCGGGAATGCTGACCAGACCCAACTCGTTGTACAGGAGGCTCACCGTCCTGGGACCCACGCCAGGGATGCCCAGCAGGGAGAGCACGCCGTCGGGGATCTCGCTTTGCAGCCGCTCGTAGAACTCCAAACGTCCGGTGTGCAGCATCTCGTCCACTTTGGCTGCGATGGCTTTGCCCACCCCGGGTATCTCCTCCAGGCGGCCCTCCTCGGAGAGGGCACTCATCTCCTCGGGATAGTGGGCGACGGCCTCCGCGGCCTGGCGGTAAGCCCGCACGCGATACCATTCCTCGCCCTTGATGTCCAGCAAGTCGGCGATGTTGGAGAAGACCTGAGCTATCGACGCGTTTCCCATCGTGCGCTGTGCCATCTACTGTCTCCCACGGGCTAGTATGGGCTACACTACCTGACTCTGGCGGCTGCGCTATCTGCGACTACACCATAGCTGTAGAAGACCTCACGGCATCCTGAAGTGTGTCGGACCCGGCCTGGTGAAGGTCTCTGGACACCCCCAGCGGGGCGGAGTCTTCTGGTACGGTGCAGGGCAGGGAGCTTGGATGCCTTCCCCAGGACCCTGACCTGGTGCTGTGTGCCAGACGGATTGCCCGTTGTTCGCTTCTATGGTATAATGAGGCAGTCGCGAACGCGCAGGGCGACGACAAACAAGCGACCCTCGCACTCCCGCGGCAACTCAGCCCGGGGAAAGGAGGACGACGGTGGGAGAGGAGATAACCATCCAGCACTGGATGATACTCGCGTTTCTGTTCTTCATGGACGTCGTTGTCCTGGGCTGTCTATTCCTCATCGCCATGAACAAGATCTACCTCTTGCCCTAGGACGACCTGCCTCCCCGCGAAGCCGCCTCACTGCCTCTTGGGCTCCTCGTAGCGCACAGGTGGCGCTTCTCCTCGCCGTCTTCTGGCGTACTGCACCGTGAACTCTGCTCCCAGCAGGATGATCAGACCGCTGATGTAGGACCACAAGAGCAGGGCGATCACCGCTCCCAACGACCCGTAGACCAGATTGTACGTCGCGAAACTGCCCAGATAGATGGTGAATCCGTTCTTGGCGACCTCCCACACGACGCTGGCCAAGAGTGCACCAGGAAGCACCTCGGTCCAGGCCACCCTCGTGGAGGGAAGAACCGTGTAGAGGAAGGAGAACAGCAGCACTGTGAAGATGTAGGGCAGCCCCGTCGACGCCAGATCGATCAGCGACAATCCGCTGATTGGTGTATCCGACGGAAGCAGCCTGGCCAGGCGCTCTACCACCTCGAAGGCTGCTGTGGAAAACAGAGAGAGTGAAAAGAGCAAGGCGACAAGCAGGACCAGCCCGGCGGCCAAGGCTCGCTCCGCCCAAGCTGGACGTGGCCGTTCCAGGTCCCAGGCCAGGTTGATGGCCCTGCTGAGGCTACCAAACACACCGGAGGCGGCCCAGATGAAGCCGACGACACCGATCACGCTGGCTGTCCCTCTCAGTTCCAGCACACGCTCGATGTTTCTCTGCACAAGCTCCGTGGCAAAGGGCAGATAGGTACCGACTGCGGTCAGAGCTGCCTCCTGTGCCTGTTGCGAATTGAGTACGAAGCTGCCCAGCGAGATGAGGAGCAAGGTGAGGGGGAAGACAGAGAAAAGCGTGTAGTAGGCGATGGCCGCGGCGTTGGCGTTTCCCTGGTGGGCCATGAAGCCCTTGTAGGTACGTTCGCCGACCCCCAGCCACCCGTCGCTTCTGGCGTTGAGACGAACCCAGCGGCGCACGAGCTTCAGCCTGGTCTCCCAGACGATGTCGCTCCAGCGTTGCAGAGCCAAGGATAGTCGAAACACGTGTGGACACTCCAATGGTGGAAGCCATTCTACGGCATAGACGCCCGCAAGTCAAAGTCTGCCTCGAGCCCTCCGAGAGTCTTGTGGGGTCAAGCTCGTACTGGTCCGGATGGGGGGCCTGGTTGGGCCGAGAGGGCTGCCCTGCTCGACGAGAGAACAGGGTCCGGCTACCTCTCCAGTGCGTAGCTATCTCCGACCTTGTACAGCCCGGGCAGCTCCACTGGCAGCCGGCCTCTTGGTTCCTCGATGCCGAAGAGTACCTGGGCCAGGGCCTGCATAGAGACCGGGGCGCGGCCGTAGGTAGCGAGGTATGTGGAGACCTGGGGGTAGCTCAAGAGGTCATAGGGCGAATCCAGGGCCACGGCTATCACTGGATGCTTTGCCCTCAAGGCCTCCACTAGCGCAGCTTGCTCGGGGTAGTCCACGACGTCGCAGGTGCCGACGAGGATGAGGTCCGCAGTCCCGGCCAGGGCTGTAGCTTGCACGAACTCCCGCGACGTGGGCCTCTCGCTCACTTCCAGGATACTGGCCTGGGGAGTGTGCTCCAGCACCGCCTGGCCCAAGCCCGCTCCACCCTGGGGGTAGACGACCAGCAAGGACGATTCTGGGGACAGGGGCAGCAATCCTTCGTCGTCTCTCAGCAGGGTGATCGAATCCAGGGCCACCCGCTGAGCGGCGGCCAGATGGTCTTCGGTGCCCACCCGCTCCAGCGCCTGACGTGAATCTGGCGGCCGCCAGTCGAGGATGCCGCGCCTGGCCTTCACGAGCAGGATACGGCGCACCGATTCGTCCAGCCTGCTGGTGGGGATCGTGCCCTCCTCCACCAGTTGGAGCACCCTGTCATAGGCGGGGAGCTGTTCCGAGGCCGGGTGCCAGGGTGTGTAGCCGAACAACAGGAGGTCCGCCCCAGCCTCGAAGGCGAGGGCGGTGGCGGTGGGGAGGTCGTACTGATCCATCAGCGCGTTCATGCTCAGCGAGTCGGTGGCGATGAGCCCTTGGAAGCCCATGCGCTCTCTGAGAAGCGCTTGCAGGATGTCTGGGGAGAGCGTGGCTGGCCGGTCGGGCGCTGGATCGAGCGCTGGCACGCTGACGTGGGCGGTCATGATGCAGTCCACACCTGCTGAGATCGCGGCCTGGAAGGGTGGCAGCTCTACGGCCTCCAATCGGGCCAGGTCGTGGTCGATCACAGGCAGGTCGTAATGAGAATCGACACTGGTATCGCCGTGACCGGGGAAGTGTTTCGCTGTGGCCAGGACACCATGGGACTGATAGGTCTCGATCATCGCCGTACCCAGGCGGGACACCAGTTCTGGCGCGGAGCCGAAGGAGCGAGTGCCGATCACGGGGTTGAGGGGGTTGCTGTTGACGTCCATCACCGGGGCCAGGTTCATGTTGATACCCACGGCCTGCATCTCCGTGGCCATGACGTTGGCCATCAACTGCGCATCCTCGACAGAGCCAGTGGCGCCCACCGCCATGTTGCTGGGGAAGACCGTCGCGCCCTCGGGGAGCCGCAGGATGGGCCAACCCTCCTGGTCGGCAGCCACGAGAAGGGGTATGCCCGGTTCGTTGGTGGTTGCTGCCTGTTGAGCGTTGGAGATGAGCGTGGTCAGGTCTTGCAGAGTAGTGAGATTGTGGGGAAAGATGATGATCCCTCCCACGTGATATTGGGTGATCATCTGCTCCAGGGCCGGCGAGAAGTAGGTCTCGTTGAAGTGGACCATAAAAAGCTGGCCCACCTTCTGCTCCGTGGTCATGTTGGCCAGGATCTCCTCGACGTTGGCCTCTTCGGAGGCTGTGGTGGGGGTTGGCTGAGCTTCGGAAGTGGGGCTGGCTGCGCTGGTCGGGGAAAACATGGCAGGAGTTGGCGTCGGACTGGCGATGGGTGTGACTTGCAGACAGGCTGTGGACAACAGCAACAGGGCCGCACACAGGGCACTGTGCGTCAGCAGTCTGCATGGGCGTGGAGGCTTCATGTGGTTGTGCCCTCTGGAGCATCGTGGTGGAATCTGCGGTGTTTGTAGGAGTAGCACAGGCGGAGCCACTTGTCAAGCACTACCGTCAGAGTAGGTTGACTCCCTTGTGACGTCCGTTTATGGTGCAGGAGAGGGGCCAGGAGCGGGAAGTGACGAAGAACGAGAGCCCCAGACCAGAAGTCCCCGACCTCGAAAATCTGCCCGAGGACGTGCAGAAGGCCATGGCGCGCGCGCAAGGCCACCGAGGAGTTGCCGCCCCTGGAGGAACTGACAGCCCTCCAGGAGGCCATGCTCGGCCTGGGCGAGATGAGCGCCGTCGTGGGCAGGATGAGATTGTCTTCCGAGCAGGAAAGAGAGTCGGGGGAGGAACCAGCGCAGGATGGCCAAGGGCAGGAGCCGGGGTGAAGACAGGAAAACGTGCGCCGGCGTGCGTGGCGCGGGACAAGCGGTCGTGAGGATTGCTGACCCGTATTCCCTACGCGACTTGTCAACCGGGGTTCATCTGGTATACTTGGGTTAGGAGTCGATCTACCGGGTGAGGAGAATGTACGGAGATAGGCGATCCAGCCGGTTCTCGAAAACTGGTTTCGGGCTTGTGGTGCTGTCCCTTCTTCTGGGACTGCTTCTGACCGCGGTTCTGCCTTCCAGTGCGGTAGCGCCCGTGCTCTCCGCACCAACCGATCAGGATGATCCCGGTTCCTCATCGTCCAGCGAGACCTCCACTGTGCCGGGAGGTCTGGGGATGGTGCCGTCGAGTCCGGACAAGCAGAGCCTGGTGCGCCTACCCGAGATGCTCGGCGCAGCGGAAGATCTCCCTGAGGCCGTCGATCTCACGGAGTCCTCGTTGTTGCTCGAGGGCCAGCCATCGGGGGACGGGATTCCCCCCGTGGGCTACCAGGGCGATACGTCAACCTGTACTGGCTGGGCCACCAGCTACTACTACAAGACGTACCAGGAGTGGCTGGAACACGGGTGGGACCTGGGGAACGGTGGCCCCGATTATGACCACATCTTCAGCCCCAGCTTCGTGTACAACCAGATAACGGCGACAACCGACTACGAATGCGACGATGGTGCCGAGATAGGCGACGCCATGGCCCTCATCGTCAACCAGGGGGACCTGCCCTGGAGCGAGTTCCCGTGGATCTCCTATCCCTCCTACAACTGCAGTACGCAGCCTTCACCTGCGCAGAAGAGCGCCGCGCTGGAGTACGACGGCATCAGCTATGGGGCGTTTTTCATCGACGTCGGGCCTCCATACGGTCCGCAACTGAACCACAATCTCGCGCCTTTGAAGCAATGGCTGGCCAACGATGATCCTTTCGTGCTGGGGTTCCCCATCTACTCCGAATTCGACTACTACGACTGTTTTGAAGTGGTCACACCACCTGCCAACCCTAGCAGCTACCGGGGCTTGCACGCCGTGGCCGTGGTGGGCTATGACAACAACTGGGCTGGAGTGGGCGGCTTCAAGATCGTGAACTCGCATGGTGCAGGCTGGGGCTGCTACGGCTATGCGTGGCTCTCGTACAGCTTCGTGCGCAAGTACGCCTGGGAGGCTTGGTGGATGACCAGCAACCGGCCACCCTGGATCGATCCTCACGTGCCTGATCGTTACAGCCCCAACATTGGTGATTGGATCGTCGTAGACCTGACCCCTTACGAAAACGACCGCGAGGACAGCGGAACAGGGCTGAAGTGGTACGTGGAGGGGGCGGACCACTGTATCGTGCACGGCCAGGGCAGCTCCAACGACGTACTCAGCTTCCAGCCCAGTCCTACTGGCTACACAGGTTACGACGAGATCACCCTCGTACTGCGCGATTCCGAAGGCGCGGAGGATCGGCAGGAACTGACCCTGGGCTGGTTCGATCTAGACATAACCTACTACCTTCCTCTTGGGCTCGGCTACTGACCTGACCCATCTTCTTCTATTCGCTCCGACCGTGGGCGAGCCAAGTGCCTCGGCTTTCGGGTGACCTCACGGCGAACCTGCGGACGCCGGAGTCCTTCGTGTGTCGTACTACCTGGCGTGGACAGCGTGCTGGGGTTCTGCTACAATCCTGGCGAGTCCGTGGGTCCATCGGTAGTTGCGGTAGTCCGGGCAAGGTGAGACCGTGAAGATACGTCTGGAGGGCTTGCTCTCTGCTCTCCCCTGGCTGAGCGAGGTCAACACAGGAGGTGTCTCTATCCGTGGCCTGGCCTGCGACTCTCGCATGATCGAAGCGGGGGACCTCTTCGTGGCCTACAAGGGCGTGGAGTCGGACGGGCACCACTACATTCCCCAGGCCATCGAGGCAGGGGCGGTCGCTCTGGTGGTTGAGGATGAGCGGTACCTGCGGCCAACGTCCGGGGGTGAGTGGCCCATTCCTACCTTCCTCGTTCCCGACGGAAGGGAAGCCCTGGCCCATCTGGCGGCGGCGATCCACGGGTTCCCCTCCAGGAAGCTGCGGCTGATCGGCGTCACCGGGACCGACGGCAAGACCACCACCATCAATCTGATCTGGTCGGTGCTGCGTGCCTCGGGGCACACAGCAGGGCTGATCAGCACCGTCAATGCCGTTATTGGGCGGGACTCGTACGACACCGGTCTGCACACGACGACCCCTGATGCGCTGGAGGTTCAAGGCTACCTGGCTCGGATGGTGGAGGCGGGAGCCGAGTTTGCATTGCTGGAGGCGACCTCCCACGGGCTGGCCCAGCATCGGGTGACCGCGTGTGACTTCGACGTGGCGGTGGTGACGAATATCACCCACGAGCACCTCGATTTCCACGGTAGCTTCGAGGAGTATCGGGAGGCGAAGGCCCGCCTCTTTCAGAGTCTGAAAACCTCTGCCCGCAAGCCGGGAGTGGCCAAGGTCGCCGTTCTGAACTCCGATGACGCTGCTTCGTTCGAGTACTTGCGAGACATCCCCGCCGACCTACGGCTGACCTATGGGATGGCTAAGGAAGCAGACGTGAGAGCCGTGGACATCGCTCTCACGCCTTCTGGAGCGGCTTTCACTGCCCTCACTGCTGAGGGTGACTTCCAGGTGCAGACGAAGCTAGCAGGACGCTTCAACGTGTATAACGCTCTGGCCGCCATCGCGGTGAGCCTTTCGCAGGGGGTGGCAGTAGAGGACATACGGCATGGTATTGAGGCGGTGGAGCAGGTGACCGGCCGCATGGAGCGGGTGGACGTCGGCTTGCCCTTTCAGGCGGTGATCGACTTCGCCCACACTCCGAACTCGCTGCGAAACGCCCTGGAGGCGGCCAGGGGGATGGCCACTGGTTCGGTCATCGTCGTCTTCGGGAGCGCTGGGCTGCGGGATCGAGAGAAGCGACCCCTGATGGGGGAGATCGCCGGAGAGTTGGCGGACGACATCGTGATCACCGCCGAGGACCCTCGCACCGAGGACCTGGACCAGATCATGAGACAGATCGCTCAGGGGTGCGAGAAGGCGGGCCGCCGCGAGGGCATCGACTACTGGTGCGTTGGAGACCGGGCAGAGGCCATCCAGTTCGCGGTGTACATGGCAGAGGAGGGAGACCTGGTGCTCGTCACCGGCAAGGGTCACGAGAGGTCGATGTGCTTCGGCACGACGGAGTATCCCTGGAGCGACCACCAGGCGGTGAGACAGGCTCTCTTCAATCGCAGCGCACGCGAGGGCGGGCCCTAGATGTCATCAGCATCACTAGGGAGGAGTGTTGTGGTTCCCGACCCGTCGATGCCCTTGGTGACGGGGAGAGGCGTCAGGGGCCTCAGCGGTATTTGAGGAGGAGTGGTGCCCATGTCTCTATTGATGCTGAAGTCGATCCTCACCACAGTGGCCGTCATCGTGGCCGCCGGTCAGGCCATCAGCGGGCTGCGCTTGAGAGGGCGGCTGAAGGGACTGCCCCTGCCCGTCGGCGCCTTGCGTTCCTGGCATCGCCTGGGTGGTGACGCCGTTTTGCTTCTCACCTTGAGCGTGGCCCTCATCTGTGTCATCCATATTCCTTACAGTGCCTATTCGCTGCGAGTTCCTCTGCACGCCGCTCTGGGCGCTCTCGCGGCGGCGATCCTGATAGTCAAGGTAGTCATCGCACGCCGTTTCCGGAGGTTTCTCGGACGCGCGGGCGTTTACGGTGCTGCCGCAGGCTTCTCCCTGCTGGGTTGTTTTGTGGCCAGTGCATTGTGGTACTTTGTGTTGGTGTGGCTATAGGAGGGGACGATGAAGGTACGGACAACGATCCTCGTATTGATCTTGGTGGGATTGGTGATCGTGGGCCTGGTGGTGGCCTGCGGAGGGGCTCAGGAGGAGCCGGCCGCCCCGCCACCGGAGGAGGGGCCGTCTGGAGAGCTCGCCGGTGAGGAGCTCCTCGAGACGCGATGTGCGCGCTGTCACGCGCTGGACATCGTAGAGGGCGCGACCAAGACCCAGGCGGAGTGGGAATCCACCGTCCAGCGCATGATCGCGAAAGGCACTGAGTTGACCGACGCCGAGGCGCAGGTCCTGGTGGAATACCTGGCGGAGACCTACGGGCCTTAGGACGAAACACGTCCGCTCGGTGCGTGGGGGATGCGGGCCGTCCGTGTCCCGCAAAAACGTCACACAGTGAATCGCACGGGGTGATTCGGTATAGCAGGGTTGAAAGGTGCCGTGGAAATGACCTCGTGCGGGGGCTGTGCTCTGGCCTGGATCGCGGCTTTGGATGCGGGAGCGGGCGAGCAACCAGCGTGGGGCTCGCCCGCCATGGTAACGGGGAACGGTAGCGCTGTGGAGGGGAGGTGAGGGATGGCCGAGGGCCGGATGTGGCACGAAAAGGGTTCCTTCTGGGAGACGACGGCTCCCTTGCTGTTCACGGAGCGACGGTGGGAGTACGCCCCGAGGGAGGTGGAGGCGATGGTGTCCCTGCTGGGACTCACCTCAGGGGCGAGGGTGCTCGACCTCTGCTGTGGCGTAGGCAGGCACTCCCTGGAGTTCGCGCGGCGTGGCTTTCGGGTCACGGGCGTGGACAGGACGGCTTCCTATTTGGAGGAGGCGCGGAGACGCGCCACACAGGAGGGGTTGGAGATAGAGTTCGTGCAGGATGACATGAGGTCCTTTTGCAGGCCAGAAGCCTTCGAGGCCGTTTCCAACTACTTCACCTCCTTTGGCTATTTCGCGAGCGAGGATGAGGAACGGCAGGTGTTGGACAACGCCTACGCGTCGCTGAGATCGGGTGGCACGCTGCTCATGGACATGATGGGCAAGGAGATTCTGGCTCGCGTCTTCCGGGAGCGCGACTGGCGCGAGGAAGACGGGATGCTGATCCTGGAGGAGAGGAAGCTGGCCCCGGACTGGAGTTCTCTGGACAACCGATGGATCATGCTCAAGGACGGAGACCAGCGAGAGGTAACGGTGACCACCAGACAGTACTCCGCTGCTGAGCTGGGCAAGCTGCTGAAGGACGCTGGGTTCGACCGGGTGGACGTCTATGGGGACCTGAGTGGAGTGCCCTACGACATGGCGGCGAGGAGACTGATCGCCGTGGCGCATAAGAGTGACTCGAAGTGAGAAGAGCGGAGAAAGAGATCAGGGACAGACAGACGATAGAGTCGATACTGGAGAGGGCCACGGTGTGCAGGCTGGGGCTATGCTCTAATGGTGTGCCCTACGTGGTTCCCTTGAGCTTCGGTTACGAGGACCATCGGCTCTACTTCCACTCTGCCCCCGGGGGCAGGAAGATCGAGATCATCAAGGACAACCCGAACGTCTGCTTCGAGGTGGACGTCGATGAGGAGTACGTCCCCGCGGACGTGCCCTGCAACTGGACGGTGAAATACCGCAGTGTGATTGGCTTCGGCAAGGCGCGCCTGGTGGACGGCGCAGAGGAGAAGAGGAAGGCGCTGGACGTCATCCTTGGGCACTATGCACGTGGACCGTTCGAGTATGCCGAAGGGGCCGTGGACAAGGTTGCCGTGATCGAGGTCGAGGTGGAGAGCCTGACAGGGAAGCAATCGGGGTACTAGGCCCTGGACGCACTGGTCATTGAGCCATGTCTGTGTACGATGGGGTCTCGGCGGCGACGGTCATAGCGGGCCAGGCCGCTCTCTCGAAGACAGACATGGTCACGTCGCCCAGGCTGGTGGGAACCACCTCGCTGAAGGCCAGCTGGTAGTCCTGCCCCATGTGGCCCAGGAGTTGCTGGTTCAAACCCGGTGTCGAGGTATCGTCGAGGATCACGTAGTCGAAGTAGGAGCTCTCCAGAGCACTGAACCGCGCCTCGTCGCCCTTGACATCGCCGAAGGTACAGGTCGTGCTGAAGGTATCCCAGATCTCCAGGTTGGACCAGCGGGGCCCGTGCAAACGCAGGTAGTAGTTGTACACCGCCCCGTTCTCAGCCAGCAATACCTCATCTCCCCCCAAGCGCTGCTCCAGATAGGAGACCATGCCGCCAGAGTCCGGCCAGAAGTTCTGGAATCCCCATAGTTGTTGTCTCGACAGAAGCAGCAGAGCCAGCATGGCCACGGTGACGCCGTAACCCCAGTCCGCTCTCTCGCTTGGCGCGGGCGATTGGCTGCCTGGTATGGAGCCCAGGCCCATCCCAGCGGCCGGTGCCAGGAGAATGAGCCCGTAGGCCACGTGTTTGTAGAAGGCCTCAGCGTCCTGGTTGGCGAAGTGGTAGAGCAGAATGGCCGCTCCTCCGCACATCAGAGCGGAGGTCAGGAGCCGATGACGGGGTCGCCGTATTAGGGCCACCAGAGCGAGAAGGATACCCGGTCCGAGATAGGTGGCGCTCTCGCGCAAGAGTTTCAGGTTCACAGCTTCGTACTTGGCATACTTGCTGGCCACGGACACGAGCAGGAAGCGCGATACCAGGTCCGAGAAGTTGTAGCCGACATAGGCCCCGATGAGGACAACGAGTGGCAGGGCGAAGTACTTCCAGGCGAAGAACCGCTTCCTGTGCACAGACACGGCCAGGAGGACGAGGGGCAAGTAGAAACCGGCGGGATACTTGGCCAGGACGGCGAGGAAGCCCGCTACGGCCGCCAGGAGGAGGGATCGCCTGCTGTCTCTCTTCAGGCCGCGCGCCAGGAGGAACATGGTGGCTGCCAGGAGGGCGTTGCTCATGGCGTCGTAGGTGCCGAAGCGGCTGATGAAGATGGCCGGCCCCGACAAGGCATAGAACAGAGCAGCGCAGCAGGCTACCTGGCGGTTGAATAGTGTGCGTGCGAAGAGGAAAACGCACAACACCGCCAAGGCGCCGAAGAGCGAGTTCAAAAAGCGGACCGCCGACAGACCACCGTAGGCATCGACGACCCTGGAGAGGACCGGGAACATCCATACGAATCCGGGGATGCGCATCAAGTATGAGAGCGGCGTTCCCGATAACGCTTCCACGCCGCGTTGGATGAGAGACGCCTCGTCGAGGAAGGCAGAGTTGTAGGATAGATTCCAGGACCTCAGCAAGAAGGCCGCTCCGATGATCACGGTCAGGGCCGCGCTCTGGGGGCCGAGGCGAACAAGAGCCCCGCGCAGCCTCCCCATCTCCCTGAGCATAGCTTCGGGCCGTGGCTGAGGTAGTTGCTGAGGCAGCAGGGCGGCCATGGGCACCTGAAGTTGGATCCAGGCGGCGAAGATGCACCAGAAGGAGTTCCAGAGTAGAAACGAGGTCATGCCCTGCAAGCCTGCCCAGATCACAGCCAGCAGGGACAAGGTGGCGATGGCCAACTGCGGAGAGACGAGGAGCAGGTCTCGAAGCCGGTTACGTTGGGTGCGTTTCTTCTTCTCCGTGACGCCCGAATTGGGCTTCCATCTCCTGGCGCCGAGAGCGATGAAGGTAGCCGCGATGTGGACGGGGAATAGCCCGGCCCACATGCGGAACGTCTTCAGGAAAGGCGCGGGGTAAGTCAGGACGATGGCGGCGCTGAACATCAGGGCCATGTATGGTGTCCGAGCGATGAGGTAGTGCCAGTTATCTGCAAGTAACGCTGGCGTGCCGGTGAAGATGGACCAGATCGGCACCAGGGCGAAGGTAGGGAGTGCGAATGCAGAAGCGAGGTAGAGCCAACCCAGCTCCACGTATTGTAGCTTCTGGGCCAGGCTGAGGCCCTTCCTGAGGAAGGGGTTGTCCCAGAAGAACATGCGCAAGGTGTCGGTAGCCCATCTGCCCCTCTGGTCGTAGAAACCTCGAACGTCGTCGGGTGCGAGGCCGGTGCTCAGGGGATGGTTATGGTAGACGGATCTCCAGCCTGCGTCGTGCAGGCAGAGTGAGGTGTGCAGGTCCTCGACGATGTTCCAAGTGCTGAACCCGCCTATGCTCTCCAACGCCTCCCGCCGGTACATGATCCCCGATCCACAGCTAATGGCCGCGTTCTGGCTATCCTTGGCGGGCTGCATGGCCCGGTAGAAGACCTGGTCCAGATTGCCAAAGGGATCGCCAGTGGGGACATGATACCGTTGGGCCGTCTGCACGAAGGCGAACTTCCGAGCGGACGGCGAGTCGAGCTGGAAGTATCCCAGGCAGAGCCGTACGATCTGTGGCTCGACAACCTGATCGGCGTCCACGAGGAGAACAAACTCCTCATCGGTGTGGGCTAGACCGTAGTTGAGGTTGCCGGCTTTGGCATCCTCGTGGGTGGGTCTTGCCAGGTAGCGGCAGCCATGCTGTTCGGCCAGCGCTCTTATGTCCTGGCAGTTGCCATCATCGAGCACATAGACCGTGACCTTTGGGTAATCGATCCTCCTGGCCGCAGCGATGGTGCGACCGACGACCCACGTTGGCTCGCCACAAGCCGTGACGAAGACAGCTACCGTGGCGTTGGGATCCGCAAGCGGCAGCCCTTGGGGCCGGTGGAAGCGGGGATACCACGCGTCGGCGGCGAAGATAACACCCAGGATGAAGGTCAGCAACTCGGCGCCGAAGAAGGGAACAGAGATGTACCAGGCCTCCCAGTTGATGACCGAGGCGTGCCAGACGAGGTACCCGATTCCCCAGATGACAGTGAGAAGGGCGAGGGTCTGTCCCAGAAGGCGACGGCGGCGATCTTCCCGTTCGCGATAGCGCCGGAACTTGCCGCGACCGTGCACGTCCCCCAAATATGTGCCTAATCTTCCGAAGCGCCTTTCCATGGCATTACCTCGCCCTCTCGTGCACATATCATAGTGTGCCGGGATTAAACGGTCATAAAAGGGGGCTTAAAATGCTCTTAAATGCGAATCGAGGGGCCAAGGGGTCAAGAGGGACTGTTTGTCTAGGCCGCCGTGGGATGGAGAGACCCGGGGTCAACAGGGAGGGATACTAGATGCGCGGCCTCGGAGGTGGGTTCGACCACATCTAGTGGTTTGGGATGCGCTGGGGAGGAAGCTGGTGGCCTGGAAGGAGGTCAAGTGATGCGGATTATTCCTCACCTGGAGGCTTGGCAGCGGAGGAGAGTGAGCGAAAGTGCGCAATCGGGAGGGCTGATGTCTGTGGGTGGATGCGCCGTCAAGCTGGGTTTGATGGAGACCTGCTCTGGTAGGCGGGCTGAAAGCTTGCCCTACGTCCCCGGTCGGGCACGCGGCCAATTGTGAACGGAGACGCTCGGCTGGGGTCCACTGGGAGACAGGAGATGATCGCTGCTGGTAGTAGTGGCCTGGGGACTGGTAGTGAGATGGACAGATCATAGGACGAGGGGTGTGCACCAGACGCGAGAATGCCACCCCCCGGGGTGGCATCTTTCCAATCAAGTGCGGTGAGGATAGATTCCTAAGGTATCATAGCCAGCACGGTGACCGAGCGGCTGACCAGGTCGATGAGGGGCTGCGGGTACAGTCCGATGATCATCACCAGAACCACGCAAATCACGACCGCGGCCATGGGGAAGCGCGGCAGGGCCAGCCGTTCCTCTACAGCGGGCGGAAGGAAGAACATCTGCCGCACGATGTTGAAGTAGTAGACCACGGAGATGACGCTGTTCAGTACTCCGATGATCGCCAGGTAGTAGTACCCCGCCTGTACCGCCGCCCCAAAGACCAGCAGCTTGCCCACGAACCCGGCCGTCGGTGGCAGTCCCGCCAGAGACATGAGGAAGATGACCATCACTGCGGCCAGGGCCGGAGCTCGTCTGACCAGGCCTTTGTAGTCATCTATCTCGTCGGAGTTGGTCACATGGGAGAAGGCGATGACGGCGATGAAGGCCCCCCCATTGGTGAAGAGGTAGGCCATCAGATACAACAGGACCCCGTGGACTCCACTAATGGTGATGTAAGGGCCGATGCTCACGATGCCCACCAGAATGTAGCCTGCCTGGGCGATGCTGGAGTAGGCCAGCATACGTTTGATGTTGGTCTGCCGCATAGCGGTCAGATTGCCCAGGGTCATGGTGACCAGGCAGATGCCCATGAGGATGGCTACCCAATCGAACTGGAACAGAGGCAGAGCGGTGAGCAGCACCCTGAGCAGTATGGAGAAGCCCATGGCCTTGGGGCCCACGGAGAGCAGCGTGGCTACGGGCGTGGGCGCGCCCTCGTAGGCGTCAGGAGACCACTGGTGGAAGGGCACTAGCGCCATCTTGAAGGAGAAACCCGCCAGCATGAGCAGGATGGCGGGCAAGATCAGAAAACGGGTCGGTGGCATGGTGGCCCGCATGCCCGCCAGTGCGGAGGCAATCTCGGTCAGGTCTGTGGTGCCCGTGGCTCCGTACATCAGCGACATGCCGTACAGCATCAGAGCGGAAGTGACAGCGCCGAACAGGAAGTATTTCAGCCCACCCTCGCTGGACTTGGGGTCGTCGCGGAAGAAGCCCACCAGCAAGTATGAGGTGAGGCTCATGAACTCGATGGAGAGGTAGATCATGATCAGGTTGGTGGAGCAGGCCATCAAGGTCATGGCTAGCGCTGCCAGCAGGAGCAGCCCGTAGAACTCGCCTCGATAGCGGGTGCGAACCTTCATGTACTCCAGAGAAGCCATGATCACCAGTCCCGCGGCCAGAGAGGCGATGATGGTGAAGTAGAGCGAAAAGGCATCCACCCGCACCATGCCAGAGAGCAGTGACGCGTCGGCGCCCTGCGACAGCAGGTAGATGGCGGCCAGCAGGGGCGGGGCGAAACCTGCCAGGGCGAGGTAGGCCAGGCCATCCTTGGCCTTCTTGACCACCAGGTCCAGGCCCAGCACCAACAGGGCCCAGACGAGGAGGAGTAGCTGCGGTGAGAGCAAGATCAAGCTTTCAGCCCAGTCCAATTTGGAACCTCCATTCGTCGAACCAACTCCCGCCGGACTACCCGCCGATCATCAGTGATAGGGTGTGCAGCATGTTGTAGACCGTGTTGTTCATGATGTTGAGGATGGGGACCGGGTACAGGCCGAAGAGAGCCATGAAGAAGATCAGGGGTACCATGCACAGCACTTCGTACCGCTCCATGTCGGCCAGGCCAGCCCACTTCTCGTTCGCCGGGCCCAAGAACATGCCCTGGATCACTTTCCATAGGAAGAAGGCGGCGGTGACCACTACGCCTAGGACTCCCAGAACGGCGAGCAGGGGTACGATGGCTACGGCGCCCCGGAAGACCATGAACTCGGCCACGAAGCCGGCCAGACCAGGCAGGCCCAGGGAGGCCAGGCACGTGGTGATCATGATGGCGTAGTAGCGGGGCACTCTGTTGGCCAGACCGCCGAAGGCTTTCAAGTCCCTGGTGTGCGCTCGCTCGTAGATCACACCCACGAGGAGGAATAAGCCTCCCGTGATGATGCCGTGGTTGAACATCTGCATGATGGCGCCGTTGATAGCGATCGTCGCGCTGTCCAGCAGGGCGGGATTGCCAGCCATGTTTCCCCCCGCGTAGGCGGCGGCAGCCACGCCCAGCATCACGTATCCCATGTGGTTGACGGAAGAGTAGGCGATGAGCTTCTTCAGGTCCCACTGGGCCATGGAGACGAGCGCACCATAGACGATGCTGATCAGCGCCAGCACTCCCACGATGGGCGCATAGGTCTGGAAAGCTTGCGGGAAGATCGGGAGGAGGATGCGCAGGAAACCGTAGCAGCCCAACTTGAGCAGCACGCCGGCAAGGATCACGCTACCCGCCGTAGGGGCCTCGACGTGGGCATCGGGCAACCAGGTGTGGAACGGGAAGAGGGGTACCTTGATGGCGAAGGCGGCGAAGATGCCCCAGAAGGCCAGACCCTGCAGAAAAGTGTTGTCAGAGAAGGGTTGTCGCGACGCCATCTCTATGATGTCGAAGGTTCCTTCGGCGAAGTACATGGCCAGGATGGCGATCAGCATGAGCACGCTGCCGGACAGGGTGTAGAGGAAGAACTTGATGGCGGCGTATTCCCGACGCTCGCCCCCCCAGACGCCGATCAGGAAGTACATGGGCACCAGCCCGATCTCCCAGAAGACGTAGAACAGGAAGAAGTCCAGGGAGGTGAAGACTCCCATCATGCCCATCTCCAGGAGGAGGAAGAAGAAGAAGTACTCCTTGACCCGCACCTTGATCACGTGGGAAGAGTAGTAGAGCGAGATGACGGTCAACAGCGCGGTTAAGAAGACCATGGGCACGCTGATGCCGTCCACACCCAAGCGATACTTGATGTTCAGGGTGGGTATCCACTGGTACTCTTCCGCGAACTGAAGCGTCGCGGCCTGGGAATCGTAGTTGAACCAGACCACGATGGAGAGGACAAGAGGGATCAGACTGAGCAGTATAGCGAAGAGCTTGATGGCCCTCTCTTTGTCCCGGGGGATAGCCAGAACCACCAACGCCCCCAATAGTGGGGTGAGGGTGATCACGGTCAGAATCGGGAAGCCTTCCATTTAAGCATCCTCCTCGAAGTCTACTTACATGTACAGGAACACGCCCATCAGCAACACCACGCTGATGACGACGATGACCATGTAGTTCTGTACGCGACCGGTCTGGATGTAGCGGAGCTCCTCACCCACGGCTGAGGTCACCCGGCCCACACCGTTGACGATACCATCGATGACGTAGGTGTCGAAAAGACCGCTCACGTACGCCCAGCGCTCGGTGAGCTTGCCGACCAGATTGACGATGGTGTCGATGATACCCAGGTCGAACCTGAAGAGTACGTCGGCCAGACCGATGGCCGCGCGGATGACGGTGGCGCGATAAATCTCATCTATGTAGTACTTGTTCCTCAGCAGGGTCCAGATGACACCCAGGCGCTCCAGGGGGTCTCGCTGGCCCTCCTCGAGGGGCTTGCGCCCGTAGAGAAGATAGCCCAAGCCGATTCCCAATCCCGCCATGGCGATGGAGATAAGCATCACCGAGCCGTTGAACCCCACGTGAGGCAGGTGGGCGTAGTGCCAGTGGCTGAACTGCTCGGCCAGGAAGTGATGGAAGGGGTTGTTGCCCAGGAGTGGCCCCAGAACAGGCAGCTCTGCGGGCACGCCCAGCAACCCCAGCAATGCTGCACCCACGGCCAGGAGGATCAACGGCACGTACATCACCGGTGGACTCTCGTGGGCGTGGATCTCCTTGTTGCGCGGCTGGCCAGCGAAGGTGAGACACACCTGCCGGGTCATGTAGAAGGCCGTGATGAAGGCGGCCAAGGTACCCATCACCCAGACCACAGGGTTCTGTACGAAGGCGACAGCCAGAATCTCGTCCTTGCTCCAGAATCCGGCCAATGGCGGCACGCCAGCCAGGGCCAACATGCCCACCAAGAAGGTCCAGAAGGTGTAGGGCATCTTCTTGCGCAGGCCGCCCATCTCCATCATGTCGTTGGTGCCCACGCCGTGGATGACCGAACCCGAACCCAGGAACAAGAGTGCCTTGAAAAAGGCGTGAGTGATCAAGTGGAAGACCGCTGCCACGAAGCCGCCGATGCCCAGAGCCATGATCATGTAGCCTAGCTGGCTGATGGTGGAGTAGGCCAGCACTCGCTTGATGTCGTCCTGGGCGATGGCCACGGTGGACGCGAAGAAGGCGGTGATAGCGCCAATGGCGGCCACCCAGGCGAGTGCGGGCATCCCGCTCAGGACCAGGAAGATGGGCAACATCCTGGCCACCAGGAAGACGCCAGCGGCGACCATGGTGGCGGCGTGGATGAGCGCCGAGACAGGGGTTGGGCCCTCCATGGCGTCGGGCAGCCAGACGTGAAGCGGAAACTGGGCCGACTTGCCCACGGCACCGCCGAAGACGAGCAGCGCCGTGATGTACATCAGGGTGGGATTGGTCTCCGCCAGGTGCTCAACGCCTGCGAACACGGTCTCGAACCTCAAGGCTCCCGTCTGGGAGTAGAGGATGACCATGCCCAGCATGAGCAGCACGTCGCCGATGCGGGTGGTGATGAAAGCCTTCAGTCCAGCCCACATCGCAGACGGCTTCTCGTACCAGAACCCGATGAGCAGATAGGAACAGAGCCCCATCACCTCCCACGAGACGAAGAGTAATAGCAGGTTGTCGGCCACCACCAGGCCCAGCATCCCTGTGGCGAAGAGGCAGATGTAGGCGAAGAAGCGCGAGTACAGCGGGTCCCCCTCCATGTAGCCCATAGAGTAGATGAAGATCATCAGGCAGACAGTGGGCACCATGAATAGCAGGGCCACAGTGAGGGGGTCGATCTGCATGCCTATGTCCAGCGTGGTGGCGCCAGTAGGAATACGCAGCAGTGTCAGGTGAACCGCTGGCTCCTCGGCGAAATGCGGCATCTGGACCACCGCGTTGAAGACGATGACCATGGAGAGCAGCCAGGAGATGAATATGGCGGCCACCGCCAGATAGCTACTCACCTTGTGATATCGCCTCGCGTAGATGGCGATGATCGCAAAGGTGAGGAGGGGAACCAACGGGATGAGGGGTACTATCTTAACAAGATCTTCCATTGTCACCTCTTTGCCCAGCTATCTCACTACCAGGCGATGCCTCAGAACTTCATCATGTCTACGTCTTCGACGACGACGGTTTGCCGGTTGCGGAAGATGGAGATGATCAGGGCTAGCCCGATAGCTGCCTCCGCGGCGGCGACGGTGATCACGAAAACCGCGAATACCTGGCCGGTCAAGATGTCGGGCGTGATGTACCGCCAGAAGGCGATGAGGTTGATGTTGACGGCATTGAGCATCAACTCGATACCCATCAGCACGCCGATAGCGTTTCGCCTGGCCAGAGCTCCGTACAGGCCAATGCAGAAGAGGATGGCGGCTACGATCAGGTACCAGCTCAAGGGTATCATAGCTCTAGCTCCTTATTCCTTCTCTTCCTTCTCCTCACGCGCGATGACTATCGAGCCGATGAGGGCCATGAGCAGTAGCACGGAAGCGACCTCGAAAGGAAGGACGTAGGTGCCCATCAGGGTCTTACCCAGCGCGGCAATGGCATCGGGGATGGCAGGCGCATCTGATACCTGCCAGTTGGCGGTCACCACGACGTAGAGCAGGACCGCCGCCAGGCAAACGGCCACCAGAAGGGCCACCCACCACTGCTCGTTCCAGGCGCGCGCCTCCGTGCTCATCAGCTTCTCGGTGAGCATCAGGGAGAAGATGATCAGGACGGCGATGGCCCCCACGTAGATCAACACCTGGACGGCCGCCAGGAAGGGAGCCTCCAGGAGGACGTAGAAGCCAGCCACCATGAACAGACAGAGTATGAGGAACAGCGCGCTGTAGAAGATGTTCTTGCTGGCAACCACTCCGATGGCGGAGCCTATAGCAGCGACGGCAAGGATCAGAAAGACAAGCTGCATGAGGGTCATGACGCCACTGCCTCCTTCTCCTCGGCGGGCCAAACCCCGTCGGGGGCGTACTCGCGGCCCAGTTCCAGCATTCGCTCCAGGTTGAGGATGAGGGCCTCGCCTTTCTCGTAGGCACCCACCTCCAGCAGAGGAGAGTGGGCCAGGGCCCCGGTCGGGCAGATCTGCACGCAGAAACCGCAGAACATGCACGTGTTCATGTCATACTCGTAAGACTCGGGCACCCTCTGATCCTGGACCTTCTCTTCCGCCGCCGAGACCTTGATGCTCTCCGTGGGACAGGTGCGCTCACACTGCCCGCAGGCGATGCACTTGGTGATGCCTTTCTCGGGGTCGGTGAGCATCATCAGTGGGCCACGGTAGCGGGGGAACATGGGCACTTGCTGCTCGGGGTACTGGATAGTGAAGGCGCCACGTTCGGTGATCCCCATGCGTTTGTACACCTGGCCCGAGGCGTATCTCCTCGGAAAGTGCCTCAGGTCGCCCACGTAGGTGTCTACGAAGCGTCTGAGGGTGACCGACATGCCTTTGAGTATTCCTATACCGAGCATAGTCTCAGTCCTTCTCTGTTCTTCGAGGCTGTCAACTCTTGGCCTGCGGTGTCGCGGTCCTGGGCACCAACACTACCTCGCGCTTCTCTCTCTTCCAGCGTGGGTACTTCACGAGGGCTATACCCACGATCATCACCACGTTAGCTGCCAGGAAGGCCATGGCCCCGACTAGACTGTTGTGAGGGACGAGCTTGGCGACGAGAGCGGTGATCATGAGATTGGCCAGGGCTAGAGGCACGAGCGTCTTCCAGGCGAAGTTCATCAACTGGTCAACCCGCAAGCGCGGCAGCGTGCCTCGCAGCCAGATGAGGACAACGTAGAGGAAGTAGGCCTTGATGAAGAACCAGGCCCAGGACGGCAGTATGGGGCCCTGCCATCCTCCCAGGAATACGGTGGTGGCGATGCCGCAGATACTGAAGGCATTGATGTACTCCGCCAATAGGAACATGGCGAACTTGATGCCACCATACTCGATGTGGTACCCGGCCACGATCTCGGATTCCCCCTCGGGCAGGTCGAAGGGGGAGCGGTTCACCTCGGCGATGGCAGCGGTGAAATAGAGAACGAAGGCCAGAGGCTGCAACACGACGAAAGGCAGACGCCACTGGCTCTGTGCTTCCACGATGGAAACCATGGATAGCGAGCCCACCAGCAGGAGCACGCCCACCACGGAGAGGACCATGGGTATCTCGTAGCTGATCATCTGGGCCACGGTGCGCAGTCCCGACAGCATGGCGTACTTGTTCCGGGAGCTCCAGCTCGCCATGAAGATGCCGATGGTGCCCAGAGAGCCGACGGCCACGATGTACAGAAACCCGATGCTGAGATCGGCGGCCACCATTCCGCGGCCGAAGGGCAGGACGGCCAAGATGAGAAAGGTGGGGACAATGGGCACGATCACGGCGAGGTTGTAGACCAGGCGGTCAGCCTGGGTGGGGGTGATGTCCTCCTTGGTTAGCAGCTTGACCATGTCGGCTACACATTGTAGCAGTCCCCACGGTCCGAAGCGGTTGGGCCCGTACCTATCCTGGAAACGGCCGATGACCTTGCGTTCGAACACGTTGATCCAGATGATGGATCCGAGGCCGAAGAAGATGAGCACGAGGACCGTGGCGAACATCATGACCAGAGTCACGCCCCACTCAGGCAGGAAGTTCGCCAACTGGGAGGAGAGCCAGAAGCTCATGTTGACGAAGATCTGGTCCACGAACTCCAGTATGCCCTGGATTGACTCCATAAGCCGCTCCTACTCTATCTATCCACCTCACCCATGGTGAGGTCGATGCTGCCGATGACGACGACCACGTCGGCTATCTTTCCACCTCTGCACATATAGGGCAGCGCCTGCAAGTTCACGAAGCTGGGAGCCCGGATCTTGTAGCGGTAGGGGCTCGTCTCGCCGTCGCTCACCAGGTAGAAGCCCAGCTCCCCCTTGGGCGCTTCGATGCGGTGGTACACGTCACCCACAGGAGCCACGAACTTCTTCTTCTTGGGGGTTGAGGTTTCGCCCTCCGGGAGGTCCCTGAGGGCCTGCTCCAGGATTCTCACACTCTGCCGCATCTCGGCGATGCGCACCAGGTAGCGGTCGTAGACATCTCCGACCGTGCCCACCGCGATGTCGAAATCGAAACGGTCGTAGATGGAATAGGGCTCAGCCCGGCGGATATCGTAGGGTACCCCCGAGGCTCGGAGCAAAGGCCCGGTGCAGCCGTAGGCGATAGCCACGTCCGGAGGCAGGACACCTACGTCCTTGCACCGCATCTGCATGATCTCGTTGTCCGTGATCAAGCGCTCCAACTCGTCTATGAATCCCGGCAGGGCGTCCACGAACTCCCTGCACTGGGGCAGGAACGCTGGCGGCAGGTCCGCTGCCACCCCGCCGATCCAGAAGTAGTTGGGCATCATGCGGGACCCAGCCGTCATCTCCCACATGTCCACGACCATCTCCCGCCACCTGAGGCAGTAGAACATGGGTGTGAAGAAGCAGCCCAGCTCATTCATCAAGAAGCCGATGGCCACCATGTGGTTGACGATGCGGTTCAACTCTACCATGATGATGCGGATGTACTTCGCTCGCTCCGGAGGCTCGATCTCGGCCAGTTTTTCCACGGCCAGGACGTAGGCAAACTCGTTGGACATGGGGCTGATGTAGTCCAGCCGATCGGTGAAGGGGGTGTTCTGTATCCAGTTGTTCTTCTCGCCGATCTTCTCGTGATTGCGGTGCAGATAGCCCACCACCGGCTCCACGTCGACAACAGTCTCCCCATCCACGGTGAGAATCAGGCGAAACACACCATGTGTGCTGGGGTGCTGCGGTCCCATGTTGATGGTGACGGTCTCGGTCTTCAACTCGGTCATGCTCTCGTTCTCCGCTAGATGCTAGCTGAACGTGTACTCGTCTACGGGGCCGGGGTAGTCTTTTCTCAAGGGATGGCCCTCGAACCCCTCCCACATCAGGATGCGCTTCAGATTGGGGTGGCCGGAGAAGCGAACACCCATCAGGTCCCACACCTCTCGCTCCTGCCAGTCTGCGCCAGACCAGATGGCAACCACCGAAGGGACCTCGGGGTTCTCCCTCGGGGCGTGCACCTTCAAAACGACCGGCGGACCTTGCTCCTTCATCGAGCAGAGGTGATAAACGACCTCAAAGCGATCCTCGTAGTCGACTCCGGTGATGGAGGCACAGTAGTCGTAGCCGCCCTCATCCCGCAGGTACAGGGCCAACCCCAGGAGGTGTTCTGCTCTGACCAGGATGGCGGGATCTTTGCCTTCAAGGTACTCGAGCTCGAACTGCGGGAGCTTCGCCGTCAGGGTGTCAAAGAGATCTCTGGTGCTCATGCGCTCTTCTCCCCTTTCGGCAGCACCAGGCCCTGGGGTCCGTACTCGGGGACGGGCAGCTCGCGCTCCACGCCTTTGCGATACCAGGGGGAGGTGCGGATGGTCTCGTTTCTCATCTTCTGGTGTAGCTTGAACACGCCATCCAGCAAGCTCTCCGGCCTGGGCGGGCAACCGGGCACGTACACGTCCACGGGCAGGTACTTGTCTATGCCTGGTACAACATTGTAGCCATCCTTGAACGGACCTCCGGAGATGGCACAAGCGCCCATGGCCAGAACGTACTTCGGCTCGGGCATCTGGTCGTACAGACGGACCACCTGGGGAGCCATCTTCTTGGTGACTGTGCCGGAGATGATCATCAGTTCCGTTTGTCGAGGTGAGGCACGCATGAACTCCATGCCGAAACGGGCCAGGTCGTACCGCGAGGTGAGGGTCACGATCATCTCGAAAGCGCAGCAGGCCAGGCCGAACATCGTAGGCCACACAGATCCGGCCCGCCCGAGGTTGTAGATCCAATCGACGGGCGTGATGAGCACGTTCCGCTGCAACTCTGGAGGCACCATGTCTTGTTGGGTCATTTCCACTCCCTTTCCTGGCCCTGGTTTCTGCTCACCATGGCCTAGCGGCTACACCCACTCCAGGGCGCCCTTGCGCCAGGCGTAGACGAGGCCACCCAGCAGAACCATGAGGAAGAGAAACATCTCCACCAGGGCGAAGAGACCGAGTTGGCCGTACGCCACGGCCCAGGGGTAAAGAAAAACGGTCTCCACATCGAAGACGAGGAAGATCAGGGCGTAGATGTAGTACTGGACCCTGAAGCGTACCCACGTCTCGCCGACGGTTTCGAGACCGCATTCGTAGATGGATTTCTTGACTGGGGCTGGCTTCCTAGGGCGGAGGAGAAAGGCGAGAAACAAGGCAACCAGGGGAAAAATGGCGGCTACGACCAGGAGCAGCCCGATGAGCGCGTAATCTGTCACAGATACTACCTCCTTGCGAATAGCCCCTTTGCCGATGTACCCTTGTCTGCCGACCAACAGGCCTCTCTCGGGGCGTATCTATGCTTGTCCAACTGGCCTACCACCATCCCAGCCACACACGTTAGATTGTAGCCTCGGTTGGGTCTTTGGTCAAGAAGCGGGAGACTGCATATAATCGGTAGCAAGGTACACAACGCGAATATTATACCCATCGTCGGGGGAAAGGCAAGTGGGCAGAGATCACGCTCAGATAGCCCCAAGTGAGATCCAGGCTCCCGCCAGGGAGGAGTGGGATGGGTTCGTCCTGAGCAGGGGAGGTCACCTTCTCCAGTCGTGGGGCTGGGGCGAGTTCAAGGGTCGCTTTGGTTGGGATACGGAGCGGTTGGCGGTGTGGGACGCCGGCGGCCACGAGCTAAAGGGGCTGGCCCAGGTACTGATCCGGCGTTTGCCGCTGGGGAGCCTGGCCTACGTGCCCAAGGGCCCTGTGGCCAGACCCGACGATGAGGAGACCTGGGCGCGGCTGCTGCGGATGCTGGGCGACTTCGGCCGAGAGAGGGGCGTCACCTTCCTCATGATCGAGCCGGACTGGGAGGGGGAGTTTCCTCTGTCTCAACTCTTCACCGAGGAGGGCTTCAGAGCCTCCGATCAGGCGATCCAGCCTCGGACGACCATCGTGGTCAGCCTGGAGGGGGAAGAGGAAGAGATCCTCTCGCAGATGAAGTCCAAGACCCGTTACAACGTCCGGTTGGCCGAACGCAAGGGCGTGACGGTGCGCGAGGGGGGCGAGAACGACGTCTCTCTTTTCCACGGCTTGATGGAGGAGACGCGGGAACGAGCCGCCTTCGGCATCCACGACGTGCAGTACTACCTCGAGGCGTGGCGAACCTTTGTTGCTCAGGACCAAGCCAGGCTCTTTCTGGCCTACCATGGCGATGAACCCCTGGGCGGATTGATGGCCTTCGCCTTTGGCTCCACCGCCTACTATCTGTACGGTGCCTCTTCGGACAGGCACCGCAACCTGATGCCCAACCATCTGCTCCAGTGGCGGGCCATGGTGTGGGCCAAGGAGCGCGGCTGCACCAGCTACGACCTGTGGGGCATCCCCGACGAGGCCGGCGAGGACGAAGAGGACATGGAGGAGGTCCTGAAGCGAGGCGGCCTGTGGGGGGTCTATCGCTTCAAGCGTGGCTTCGGGGGCGGGGTGGTGCGGTACTCGCCGAGCTACGAGTGCGTGTACTCGCCTGTCTTGTACTGGCTGGGGACGAGGGTGTATGGTCGGGTGAGGGGTGCATAGTCATGGCCCTCAGACTGTGGTACAATGGTTGTGGATGTCCAGAGCTGAGTCACGGAGGCGCAAGATGGCAAGGAATCTGGGAGAACTGACGGCTGAGGAGTTCGAGGAACTGGTCGAACGTACCATCGATAGGCGCTTTGAGGTGTGGCTGACCCAATTGATGGACGCCTTTGAAGGGCTAAGTGACGAGAACGGTGACGAGCTCCGTCCGGAGGTTGCGGCCTCTCTGCGGCGGTCGCTTGAGCAAGCGAGGTCGGGAGAAGGCACTACTCTCGACGTGTTTCGGCGTGAACTGGGCCGATGAGCGGCTTCGATGTCATTCTCACGCCCGAAGCGCAGGCAGACATCGGGCGTCTTGACCGGTCTGTGCAGACCCGCGTGCTGCACAGGCTCGAGTGGATGGGCGAGAACGTTGACTTGATGCGACACCTGTCCCTTCGAGGAGAGGAGTGGAGGGGTTGCTTCAGGTATCGGCTCGGCGATTATCGTATTATCTACCTCCTCGATCGAGCGGGGAATAGGCTGGTGGTGCTCAAGGTTGGGCACCGCCGCGAGGTGTATCGTTGAAGCTGGACCGGTGTGCTCCGGCGTCGGCTGGGAACAGACGAGAGGTTGCCGGGGGAGCCGCCAACGACTATGGCCCGAGCCGCGCTCTATTCATCCCCATGACGTGAACGCCTGCTTCGAGACGCCTTGGTTTTCCGCGCAGATGGTCCAGAAACGGTTTGGAGTGTTTCATCCCACCGCAATGAAAGGACTCCGACGCCTTAAGCAGATGGGCATTCTGCGAGAGATCACGGGCAAGGAGCGGAACAAGCTCTACTTGTCGACGGCGGTCGTGGATACCGTGGAATAGAAGCCTACTTACACTACCCTTCGGTAATGCAAGTTCTTGGCCTTTCGCTTACATTGTCGACTGGTGGTGCGCCTCAACGCTCGGGGCTAGTAGCTGCACTGGACAGGAACTTTCAGGGCCGGCGGGATGGTGGTGCGCTACTCCCCGAGCTACGACTACGTGTACTCGCCTGTTTTGTACTGGCTCGGGACGAGGGTGTATCCTCGGGTGCGGGGTGCCTTGGGCGCATAGTTGAGCATAACCCGTCGGCCACTTGGTCCGTTCTCAGCAGTCCGGTGTCACCACTGTCTTCCCTTGCCCAAGTCCCGTTGACGGTTTTCCCCAATCGTGCTACGATTTGGATGTGGCCTGACCAACTCACTGCTGATCCCCGCGGAAGGGTGGAGGCACGAGATGGACCCGGAGCGATTCACGGATAGCGCAGCCGGACGCGTGGTGCGAGTCGGGAGAGGAAAGGAGGCTTACTGGGCCTTCGTTCCTCACGACCTGCCGCCTGCGCTGGAATGGGACAAGAGGCTCGTGCTGGTCCTTGCGGAGGCCGAGCGCTCACTGGGCGAATTGGCGGGTCTGGGGCGCACGATCCCCAATCCCCATCTCCTGGTGGGGCCGTTCATACGCAGGGAGGCCGTGCTCTCCTCCCGGATCGAAGGCACCGAGACCGACATCGCGGACCTGTACGGTTACGAGGCTGGTCAGTTGCCGCTGCCCGGATTGGGTCGGCCCGGGGCCTCAGAGTCGGACGCGCGGGAGGTGCTACACTACGTCCGCGCCCTCGAGTACGGGTTGGAGCGCCTGGACACGTTGCCCGCGAGCCTGCGGTTGCTGCGGGAACTCCACGAACGTCTGATGGAGGGCGTCCGTGGCGAACGAGCCACTCCGGGGGAGTTCCGTCGCAGCCAGAACTGGATCGGCAGGCCGGGATGCACGCTGAACGAAGCCGACTTCGTGGCCCCGCCTCCGACTGAGATGCTCACAGCCCTGGGTGCCTTCGAGAAGTACTTGCACGAGCAGGACGACCAGCCCGAACTGGTGCGCTTGGCCTTCATCCACTACCAGTTCGAGGCCATCCATCCCTTTCTCGATGGTAACGGGCGTATTGGGCGGTTGCTGGTCTCACTTCTGCTGGTCCACTGGGGGCTGCTGCCTCTGCCGCTGCTCTACCTGAGCGCCTTCTTCGAGGGGCACCGGGATGGGTATTATGACCTGCTCATGGCGGTCAGCGAGAGAGGCGCCTGGAGGGATTGGGTGGAGTTCTTCCTGCGGGGCGTGGCTGAGCAGGCGAGGGACGCCATGGGCAGGGCGAAGCAGTTGCAGGACTTGCAGCTAGCCTGGCGGGATCGGCTGGCAGGAGTTCGGTCGGCGTTGCCTTTGCGCTTGGCGGATCACCTTTTCGATTCCCCGGTGCTGACGATACCCCAGGCGCAGGACGTTCTCGGGGTGACGTATCATAGTGCACGGCGCAACGTCGAGAAGCTAGTGAAGGTTGGCGTTCTACAGCCAATGGGCGAGGTAGGTGGGGCGAGGGCTTTCGCTGCAGGCGAGATCTTGCAGACGGTCCGGTTGCCCTTTGACTGAACCCGGGCGATTGTACTTTTCGGCCCCAAAGTACAATTCATCGCACGATAGTTGTACCTAGGTACAATTGTGCCAATTGGGCGGAGAAAGTGGTGCGCTTCTCCCCGAGCCACGACTATGTGTACTGCCGCGCTCTGTACTGGCTGGGGACGAGAGTATGTCCGGGGTGTCCTGGGCGGGTGGCCAGGCGGGAGGCCTGGCGGGCGCCCACCAGGGCCCAATGGTCAACATCAAGAGGTGAACGATGTCTCTACTTGATGCGTTCTTCGGAGATCGTACTCAGGGTGAGCGTGTCATCGGGACCTACCTCTACCCACCGTCCTTGTTCGGGGCAGGCTTCCCCAGAGATGGCTATCAGTGCACCGAGGTGCTAAGACGCATAAGGATTGATGCTTGCGATGTCCTCGTCACAAGAATGGGCGGTCTGTTCATCCAGCCGCCGGAAGAACTCAGCGACCTGTACCATGGTTGCGACACTCCTGACCTAGCCGTGTCAGATCTGGACGACAAGTTGGCATTTGAGGAGACCACAGCCCAAGCATTCAATCTGTTGATCTGCGAACTCGCGCTGCTAGGCGTCGTTTCGGAGCCCGCCTCGCCAGTGCACATCAACTATGGGTGGCTCATCGATAACCACGCGCTGGTGCTAGTCGCTTCGGGCGGTCGCGAGTTGTATCTTGAACGGAGCATCGGTGCCAATACGGCGCTGATTGGCAACCACTGGATCGGGTGGCCGTTGCGTCCCGAAAGCCTCCTCGACGAGGCGGCCGGTCTTGCGCACGCCAGAGTGCTCGCGGCTATCTCGGCCACACTTCTCTCCCTGGTGCCCGGAGCGTACTACTATTACTCCCGTCGGCAACCTGCCGAGGCGTTGATGGATGCCTGGATAGTGGCGGAGCAGATACTCGATAGCATGTGGACTGAGTACGTACATGGTGTGAAGGGCGGCAAGCGAAAGAAGCGACTGAGGGATTGGCGGACCTACTCGGCCAGCGTGAGAATCGAGGTCTTATACACAACTGGCGTCATCGATGGGGAGATGTATCAGGAACTGCACCATGCGCGGGGGGCTCGTAACCAGTTGGCGCACCGAGCCTTGATAGACTTGACCTCTGCGTCACAAGGCATGGGTGCCATGAAGCGGATCATCGAGTTCGTGTGCGGCACCTCGGTTGCCCACGCCGACGTGTCAGTTAGCGTCAACTGGTGAGAGCGGAGTGGCCGTCGCGGGCTTCTGCGCAGATGGGGCGGGCGGTCCTCGCAGCGACAGGACGCCAGAGAAGGCGGTTGAAGAACCAGTATTTCGGTGACATCAACGACTATCGTAAGTACGGGCTGCTGCGCGTCCTGACCAACGGCGAGATCAAGACCGCCATCTGCTGGATGCTCACGCCGGACGATGGGCGCACCGACGGGAGCCGCATCAACTATCTCTCGGAGCCTGAGAAGTGGCGCGAGCTCGACCCTCCACTCTTCGACCACCTGAAGGAGGTGCTCCTTCAGCGCGGCCTGCGCAACGTCTCCGAGATCGAGAACTCAGGTATCCTGCCCTCGTGCGTATTCCTCTCCGACGTCGTCCCGGACGACGGGGAGAGCCGGAGAGCGTACTTCCAGCGCTTGACGGAGCTGGTCAGGGGCTGCGATCTGGTCTTCTTCGACCCGGACAACGGGATCGAGGTCCAGTCCAAGTCCTATGGTCGCAAGGATTCCTCCAAGTTCCTCTACTGGGACGAGATAGAGCACCTCTGGAACGCCGGTCACTCTCTCCTCATCTACCAGCACTTCCCCAGGGTCGAGCGAGATCCGTTCATCGAAGGCATGGCCCGCGAACTGATGGACAGGACCAGCGCACCGGAGGTGATCTCCTTCCGCACCTCGCACGTGGTGTTCTGCCTCCTTCCTCAGGTGAAGTGTCTGGACTGCTTCCGCGGGCGCAACAGAGAGGTGGAGCGGGTGTGGGGCGCTCAGATACGGGTTGCCTACCACGCTCGGTGACCTGCCAAGCAACTCGGCGGGCACCCCTTCACGCGACCTCGTGGTCGGACAAGGTGGCGGTCGCACCCTCCTTCGGTGAACTCGGGAGCGAACTTGCTTGGCGAGGGCACAGGATTGAGGAAGGTAGGAGCGGCGAGGCTGGACTCGCCTTTCAGTCCGTGGTACGATGGCCAGCGCGTGGGCATGCACGGATGAGGAGGGAGAAGGAGGTCGTGGTGGGGAAGCGGGGATGGGAGACAGCGGCTCTCCTTACTCTGGTGGCGTCACTGATTCTGGCGGGTTGTGCGGGCGTGGGCCCTTTGCACACGGACTCCGAGCGGGTCGACCTGCACGGGGCCGAATCAGTTCGTGTGGAGATCAACCTCGGTGCCGGGGCGCTGCTGATAGACGGTGGAGCTGCCGACTTGCTGGAGGCGCAGTTCACCTACAGCGAGGAGAGCTGGAAGCCCGAACTGGGGTACGGCGTCGACGGCACACAAGGGACGCTGAGCATCACGCAGCCCTCTGGAGTAGGGACCGTTGGCTGGCCCAGCGTCCGCTACGAATGGGACCTGCGCTTCAACAGCGACGTGCCCATGGACATGAAGGTGAACATGGGAGTGGGCGGAGGGGATCTAGACCTGGGGGACCTCAACCTGGGAGAGTTGGAGATTGACGTGGGCGTGGGTGGGGCCGAGATCGACCTGACGGGAAGCTGGGAGAGGGACCTGGAGGCCACTGTCCACGGCGGGGTGGGAGGTCTGAAGCTGGTCCTGCCCAGGGACGTCGGCGTGCGAGTGGAGGCGGAAAGCGGCCTGGGAAGCGTGGACGCTTCAGGGTTCAACCGCGAGGGTGATGTCTACACCAACGATCTCTACGGGCGGACGGATGTGACCTTGAGCGTCAAGCTCGATGTGGGCATCGGAGGCGTCGGTCTGGAATCCGCCGACTAGCCGCATGTCCAGAGTGTGTGGAGAACGGCGCACGGGATCATGCGGGTTCCCCAGCAGGGCCTCGATGGCCCCGTTGTGCCCGCCGGCACTTGACCTTTTCATCTCCTTGTTTTATACTACGCGCCAATACCCGGCCGGTCTGGGAGAATCCGGCCAGTTTTGTAGTAGATAGGTAATGAAGATGAGCCAGTATCCAGGAAGGCGACGATGGTGCGAGGATGCGCCTGTCAGATGGTTGACCGAATCGCCTAGAGATCGATACTTCAGAGGTGAAGAAAGTGGAAAACAGAAAGCTGGTGCTGGCTTACAGCGGGGGTCTGGATACCTCCGTCCTGCTCAAATGGCTCCTTAACGAAGGATACGACGTCATGTGCTTCGTGGGTGACGTCGGTCAGATCGACGACTTCGCGGCGGTCGAGAAGAAGGCCCTCGAGACCGGAGCGTCCAAGGTCTACGTGGAAGACCTGCGGAAGGAGTTCGTCACCGATTACATCTTCCCCGCGCTCGGTGGAAACGCCATCTACGAAGGTCGCTACCTGCTGGGAACCTCTCTGGCCAGACCTCTGCTGGCCAAGGCGCAAGTGGAGATCGCCGAGAAAGAGGGTGCGAGGTACGTCGCCCACGGCTCCACCGGCAAGGGCAACGACCAGGTGAGGTTCGAGCTGGCCTACTACGCCCTCAACCCCGAGATCAAGGTCGTCTCTCCCTGGAAGGACCCCAAGTTCCTGGCCCAGTTCGAGGGCAGGGGCGACCTCCTGGAATACGCCAGGGAAAACGGCATCCCCGTCAGCGCCACGGCGGACAAACCGTACAGCGAAGACGACAACCTGATGCACATCAGCCACGAGGCGGGCGTGCTGGAAGATCCGCTGTACAGACCCGACGAGAACGTCTTCAACAGAAGTGTCTCCCCCATGGAAGCCCCGGACGAGGAGACGATCATCGAGATCCACTTCAAGGATGGGGTTCCGGTGAAGGTTGTGAACAAGGGCGACGGAACCACGAAGACCGATCCGTTGGAGTTGTTCCTGTATCTCAACGAGCTGGGCAGCGAGAACGGCATCGGGCGTGTGGACATGGTGGAGAACAGGTTCATCGGCATCAAGTCCAGGGGGGTGTACGAGACTCCCGGAGCGACGATCCTCTGGGCGGCGCACAGGGATCTGGAGGGCGTCGCCATGGACAAGGAAGTGATGCACCTCAGAGACATGCTCATTCCCAAGTTCTCGGAGTTGATCTACAACGGGTTCTGGTTCTCCCCGGAGATGGATTTCCTGATGAGTGCCTTCAACAAGAGCCAGGAGGTTATCGACGGCAGGGTGGTGGTCTCCTTGTACAAGGGAAACGTGACCGTCGTCGGACGGGAGTCCCCCACCTCGCTCTACGACCAGGATCTGTCCAGCATGGAGGTGGAGGGCGGGTTCGACGCCACCGATTCGCTGGGGTTCATCCACATCAACGCCATCAGGCTCAAGGCTCACAACATCGTGCTGCGGAAGAGAAGGCCCTATGACTGGAGACAGAAGCGAACCGAGCGATAGCCCCACGAAGCTGTGGGAGAAGGGTTACCGTCTGGAGCGTGAGGTGGAGGAGTTCACCGTCGGAGAGGACTACCTCCTCGACCGACAACTGGTCAGGTATGACTGCCTGGCCTCCATCGCTCACGCCACGATGCTGGGGCGTATAGGTGTCCTCGAGGAGCAGGAGGTGCAGAGCCTGGTCGACGAGCTGAACAGGATCATTCAGCTTGACGAGAGAGGCGAGTTCGAGGTCTTGCGGGAGCACGAGGACTGCCACACCGCCATCGAGAACCATCTCACACGAGAACTTGGAGATCTGGGTGAGAAGATCCACACCGGCAGGTCGAGGAACGACCAGGTGTTGACTGCGCTCAGACTGTACTACAAGGAGGAGATGGCTCAGTGTAAGGGACTGATCTCTGAGCTGGTGCAGAGTATCCAGCAGTTCGTGGTCAGACATGGAGAGGTAGGCCTTCCTGGCTACACGCACACCAGGAAGGCCATGCCTTCCTCGATGGGGCTGTGGGGCGAATCCTTCGTCGATTCGATGAGGGACAACCTGCGGCAAATCGACGCTGCCCTGGAGTTGATCGACCAATCACCTCTGGGCACGGGGGCCGGATACGGCGTGCCGCTGGACCTGGATCGGGAGTGTATCTCGGAGCTGTTGGGGTTCGCCAGGGTGCAGGAGAACCCCATCTACGCCCAGCACAGCAGAGGCAAGTTCGAGGCGACCATCCTCCACGTTCTGACGCAGGTTCTGCTCGACCTCAACAGGATGGCGACCGATCTGATAGTGTTCAGTTTGCCGGAACTGGGCTACTTCGAGCTCCCGGAGGAGCTATGCACCGGGAGCTCCATCATGCCGCAGAAGAGGAACCCCGATGTGCTGGAGTTGGTGAGGGCCCGCTATCACCTGGTCGTGTCGTACGAGTTCCAGGTCAAGAGCACCATCGGCAACTTGCCCTCCGGCTACAACCGCGACCTGCAACTGACCAAGGGTCCCACGATGAGCGGGCTCCGGACAACGCAACAGTGCCTGTCTGTGATGGCTCTGGTGTTCGGGAAGCTGGGCGTCAACGAAGAGCGATGTAGCGCGGGTCTCACCGACGAGGTCTATGCTACAGAGAGGGTGTATGAGCTGGTCAAGAAGGGGGTGCCCTTCAGAGAGGCGTACAGGCGGATCTGTGAGAAGTCGTAGCGAACTGCCAGTCGATTGGCGGCAGGACATGGAGCGAGGGCGGCTCCATCTCGAGTTCCGCGCCCGGCCTGGGTGGAGTTTGAGAGGGTAGGCTGATGACGGTGCTAGGCGTTCTCACTTGCGAGGTGCTGGAGTTGGAGTTCGCGCACCTGCTCAGTACCGACGGAGATATCGGCCGGTTGACGGTGCTGGACGACGGACGATCCGCGCGTCTCTTGTCAGCACTGCAAAGCCCCAGAGACGGAGACGTGAGGCGCATATCCGCCCTCGAAGAGTTCGCCCCTGAAGGTGGTCGCCAGCCAGAGGTCCTGGTCCGGGTGCTGGAACTTGGACTGCACGTCTGGCCGAAGAAGCTTCGTGAGGCCTTGGTGGAAGCTGCTCGAGAGATGAGCCAGCACGTCGATGCGCTATTGCTGGGCTATGGACTCTGTGGCAACGCCCTTGAGTCGCCCAGGGAGCTGCTGTCGGACGTCGCTGTTCCCGTGTTCATCCCCATGGACCAGGATCATCCGGTGGACGACTGTGTGGGGTTGCTGATCGGCGGGCGCGAACGATACTACGCAGAGCAGTGCAAGGTGGCAGGGACGTTCTTCATCACGCCAGGGTGGGCCCACCATTGGCGCCGCATGTTCGAGCGCGAGATGGGCGGCATGAGCGTGGACCTGGCGAGACGGTTGTTCGAGCACTACGAGCGCACTCTGCTCATCTCCAATCCGGTGACGTCTGACCACGAGATGCGGGAGGGTATCCGCGAATTCGTCGAAATGTTCGGGTTCCGGATCGAGACCTGCGCAGGTACCATGGACATCCTCAAGGGGACCTGGGAAGAGGCCAAGGGCTCGTTGCGGTCCCAGGCAGGCTGAGTTGCCCGTCGCGTGCTGGCGTCAGACGCGGCCGGGATGTGGGGTCGTTATTGCTAGCACGAGCGGAGATCATGGGTCAGGTCCTGCACCTCGCCTAGCTGGCTGGCCCAAACCTTTGGGCTAAACGCGGTCCGGGCAGCCCCCCGATTCTCCGCGGCGAATTCCAGGCCACCCTGCCATCCCTGAGCGGTCCCATGCGGCCTCGCCAGGTGCGCGACTAGGTCCTGGGTGCTCCACCTGGCAAGAACTGGCTGGCAACCCTCGGCGTGCGCCTGGAGAGATCCTGACAGAAGGCTTGTCGTTTGGCGTTCCGTGTCGTACAATAGCAACGGAGTACATGGTGGCAGCGTCTATTTGGCGGTGGCGACTCCCCGTTCGGGGGACATGACAAGCTGTGGAGGAGGTTGAGATGGAGCGCAGACGCAGGTCGAGCCTGGTTGGGGGAATCCTGCTCATCCTGATAGGGGCCTGGTTTGCGGCCCTGCAACTGGTGCCGGGGCTGGGAGACTGGATCAACATCGAGTTCACGTGGCCCCTGATGATCGTCGCCGTGGGCGTGATCCTTCTCGTCGTCGGCCTGATCTTCGCTGTGCCTGCCCTGGCCGTCCCGGCGTGTATCGTTGGCGGTGTGGGAGCCATACTATACTGGCAGGTCGCCACCGATGGCTGGGTCACGTGGGCCTTCGCCTGGGCGCTGATGCCTAGCTTTGTGGGTCTGGGGATTCTTCTCTCCAGCATTCTGGAGGGACGGACCGCCAAGGGGGTGCGTGAAGGGGGCTGGCTGATCCTCATCGGCATCGTGCTGTTCTTCATCTTTGGCTCAGTGTTCGGGTCGCTGGGCTGGCTGGGGCCGTACTGGCCGCTTCTCGTGGTGGCGCTGGGCCTGCTGATGGTGATCCAGGGGCTGCTGCGGGTCCGTCGATAGCATTGGTGACCTGGACGGTCGATTGCCAGCAACGTACTCTCTGCCGACCTGGCGTAGAGTGCCGAGTGGAGAGGGGAGGGAAAGATCATGAGAAGGATAACACTGGCTGCTGGCGTGATCCTCATCGTGGTGGGCGCGGTGGGCGTCCTCGATGCCCTGGGACTGGTCAGCGTCTCCATCTGTGGGTTGTTCTGGGCCGCGGTCTGGATCGGGCTTGGTGTGTGGATCGTCTGGGGGGCGCTCACCCGGGCGCCCTCTCCTGCAGTAGAGGAGGCCTCCATTCCGCTGGACGGTGCAACCAGCGCCCGCATCACCATCAGCCACGGGGCAGGACGCTTGCAGGTTGGTGGGGGCGCCGAAGCCGGCGTGCTCCTCCAGGGCACGTTCGCCGGTGGCCTGATCCACGACCTCAGCAGACAGGGTGACGTGCTGGAGGTCAAGATGCGCGTCCGGGGCGAGGGCCTGTTGATGGTGCTCCTTCCCTGGAGATGGGCCAGGTTGCGCGGTGCGGGATGGACGATGCAGCTAGCTGAGGATATCCCGCTCACGCTCAGGATCGAGGGGGGCGCCAGCGAGAACTTGCTGGATCTGGCGGACCTCCAGGTGAAGGAGTTGGAAATAGAGACGGGGGCCAGCTCGACGAGGCTGATCCTGCCGGCGGGGGCGGGTCACACCCGGGCCAGCGTCGCCTGCGGCGCGGGGGCGGTGGACGTGCGGGTTCCGTCGGGGGTGGCAGCTCGTGTGCGGGTCCAGACCACCCTCGCAGAGGTGAAGGTCGACCGCAGACGCTTCCCGATGGCAACCAGCGGGGCCTATGAGTCGCCGGAGTACGAGACAGCAGCCAACAAAGTGGATCTGGTCGTGGACGCCAACCTCGGCTCAGCCCAGGTGCACTAGTGCGCTTTGCGGAGGGTGACGCACCGGAAGGTGTCTAGCCGTGTCCCATGGAGGGCGACGAGGGCGGTTCGAGGCCCCTCTACACGGTCTAGAATGGAGGAGGAAAGGCCATGAGACCTCATGTCAGGTCGGTGGCGGTAGTCTTGCTGTGGGCGTCGTCCGTCTTGCTGGCTGCTGGATATGGCTTGGGCGTGGGGCGCTGGTCACTCATGCAGAGCGAAGGGCAGCAGTTGTCCGGCAGGACGCACTACGAGAGCCTTGACCTGTCGTCTCCCGAGGCGGCGGTGCATGAACTCTGTGCAGCTTTTCGAAGGAGCGACTACGCGACTGTCTATCTGGTGCTGGCCCCCCGCACACACTTCATCGCGCAGCAATACATGAACCTACTGCTGTGGGGCTATCTAGTGCGCGAGGAGGCAGCCGACGACGTGGTACAGGAACTGTGTGTCGTCTCCGAGGGGTTGGGCAATTGCGACTATGAGGGTGACTCGATGTTCTGGTTTGACGATCTGATGCTGGGTGCAGAGAAACACTCAGCGTTTCTGATCGATCTCAGAGGAAGGGAGACGATCACGGGCAGACGGCCGGCAACGACTGATGAAGGGCGTCCTGCGATCGACGTGACCGCTACGGTGGCGGGCATCAGCGGAGAAGTCGTCTTCCGCACGGTTCAGGTGTCGGCGAGTGGAAAATGGCGAGTTTTTCAGGTTATTGTTCCTGGTGGAAACGAGGAACGTATTCCCTGGTCGGTGCCTACCGCCGAGTAGGAGGGGTTTGCGGACCACCAGGGAAACTATGACTCCAGCGGAGCAAGTGCCAATTGTTGTTTGGAGGCTAAAGGATGAGTGTGGTTGAGCGGGCCGCGGCCACGATGGAGGAAGGCTTCAATTGCGCGCAGTCGGTATTCTCGGCCTTCGCGCCAGAGCTGGGGCTGGATCCGGAAATGGCCCTGAGAGTAGCCACCGCGTTTGGAGGTGGCATGGGGCACAGAGGAGATACCTGCGGCGCAGTCACCGGGGCTTTCATGGCGATTGGGTTGAAGTATGGAAGGCTCAGCGCCGACGACGAGGAGACCCGGGACCTGGCCTACAGCCTGGTGAACCGGTTCGTGGAGGAGTTCGAATCGCGTCACGGTTCGGTCGTGTGCAGGGAGTTGCTGGGATTCGACCTGAGCACCCCTGAGGGCGCGCGACTATCGGAGGAAAGGTGGCCGGACCGCATGCCGTGCAGGGGATTGGTGCGGGACGCTGCCACGATCCTCGAGGGGCTACTGTCGTAGGCAGGTCCGCAACGGTCACCTTGCGCGGGTTTGGTGACCAGGAGTGGCAGCCGGATGGTTGAGGCGTGACGAATCACGAGGAGCAGAGCGTCACCACAGATTTCGGGTACCAGCAGGTCCCGGTCCAAGAGAAGGCCGGGCTGGTGAGCGCCATCTTCGACTCCGTGGCCAGCAGATACGACTTGCTGAACGACGTGATGTCCTTCGGCGTTCACCGTCTGTGGCGGCGGTTCGCGGTCAGCCTTTGCGAGATACGGCCGGGACAGCGAGTGCTGGATCTGGCGGGGGGCACGGGCGAGCTCACCGCCCGCCTGGCGCGACTGGTTGGCCCCGAAGGTCTGGTAGTGCTCGCTGAGATCAACGAAACGATGCTGCAACTCGGACGGCGCCGACTGGTGAGTGAGGGTCGGGAGAGCTCCGTGGAATACGTCCTGGCCGACGCCGAGAGTCTGCCCTTTGCTCCCGACTACTTCGACTGTGCTGCGATAGCCTTCGGCCTGCGCAACGTGACCGATCAGGAGAGGGTCCTGTCTGCTATGTACGGGGTCTTGAAGCCTGGCGCCCTGGCGATGATTCTGGAGTTCTCACGCCCCACGGTGTGGGGTTTTCAGCCGCTTTACGACTTCTACTCGTTCCACGTGATGCCCATCGTGGGTCGGATGATTGTGGGGAATGGCGCGAGCTACCGCTACCTGGCGGAGTCGATCCGCGTCCACCCGGACCAGGAGAGGCTCAAGGGCATGATGGAGGAAGCTGGTTTCGAGCGCTGCGAGTACTTCAATCTTAGCGGCGGCATAGTTGCCGTGCACCGCGGCTTCAAGCCGATCTAGACGCGCACCTGGCCTGGCCCATGGATCTCAGCTTTTTGCTGCGAGGACTGGTCATTGGGTTCTCTATCGCGGCCCCGGTAGGGCCCATCGGCGTGCTGTGCATCCGCCGGACGCTGACCGAGGGACGGGCCTCGGGCCTCTTGTCAGGCCTGGGGGCGGCCACGGCGGACGCTATCTACGGCTTCATCGCAGGGTTCGGTCTGACCTACGTGTCCAGCCTACTCATGGGCTACCAGACGTGGATTCGGCTTCTGGGTGGGCTTTTCCTCTGCTATCTGGGGTTGAAGACCTATTTCTCCAGGCCGGCCGAGAACCCGGCCTGGGCGGAGGGACAAGGGCTCTGGGGAGCCTACGCCTCCACCTTCTTCCTGACCCTCACCAACCCCATGACCATTCTGGCCTTCACGGCCGTCTACGCCGGGCTGGGGATCGGAAGTGCTACCGGGGACTACGGATCGGCGACCCTTCTGGTTTTGGGGGTGTTCGGCGGCTCAGCGACGTGGTGGCTCATTCTGAGCGGCGGCGTAAGTGTGCTGAGATCGAAGTTCAGCCCTCGCACCATGCGTTGGGTCAACAACGTGGCCGGGATCGTCATTCTGGGTTTTGGGGTCATGGCGCTCCTGAGTCTGAGAGGCTAACGGCCCCGCTGCGTCTGGGCCAGAATGACCTCGACCACACATCTCTGAACCTCCTGCCCTTCGGTCGCGTTGGGGAGAACACCTCTCCATGTTTCGTCAAGATGTCGTCAAGCGAATACCGGGCTGGCTAGCCACGGCATTGGTAGTCCTGGTGACCAGCGCGTGGACGCTGTGGGGCGTGGCAGAGACGTACTACGAGGGCTGGTGGGGCCCTTGGAGTGTCAGGCTGCCCTATCTGGTCCCGGCTCTATGTTGCCTGGCACTCTCCCTGGTGGCGGTGACCTGGCCTCGTGTGGGGGGCTGGCTGCTGGTAGGCATCGGGGGTGGCTTCACGGCTTGGTGGTGGACGATGAGTGCCCGCCGTGGACTCCTGACTCCCGGGATAGTGGTGGGCACGTTCCCCGTGAGCGGGCTTCTCGTGGTCACCGGCATACTGTTTATCTTTGAAGGCCGGAACCGTCGCCGGTTGAAGGCAGGAGGGTGGGAGCCCTCGGAGAGCTGGGCCCGGTGCTATGCGCAGCAGTTGGCAGCGGTGGGTCTCCCGCTGCTGGTGGCCGTGGTCATCTCCGCCTATTGGCTGCCCACCGTGCTCAGCCGCTTGGACGACGGCGAGCGAGAGGCCAGGTTGATCGAGGGCAATGGAGTCACGCTGGTGTGGGCGTCCGCCGGTCCGGGCTGGTCTCGGGGACTCGACGTGGCGGCGGGGGACAGCCAGCCGCCACCGGGCCCGGTGGTGTCGTGGAATGACCTCGGCTGGTACGGAGTACGACCTGTGGGATTCGGGGACAAACCAGGCTACGAGGGCAGGTATGCCACGGCCGAGGAGATGGACTCCACAGGCCTGTGCCGCTACCTCAGCGCGGATGGCCAAACCTTGTCGACCGAACCCCAGGACGTGTGGCGTATGCCCACCACCCAGGAGATCGTGCGCTCCCTGGTTCGAGATGGTGCCCATGCCGGCTGCACGTGGGATGGCGTCTCAGGGAGTGCTCACTGCAACGTTACTCCCGACAAGGAGACCCCTCTCTGGGTTCCCAGTTGGTCCCCCATCTACTACTGGTCTGGCGACCAGTACGACGAACACGAAGCCTACTACGTTAGTTACAACGGCTCGATCATCAGCTACCAGGACAAGTCCTGGGGTAATCCGAGGCATGGTTATCGCTGCGTACGGGAGCCGTGAGAGTGGGCTCAAGGGAAGAACGAGGCTGTCTATCTTCTGTCGGCGAACTGCTGTTGAGGGGCGCAGATCTGTGAGAGGAGAATGCTGTGCGAGCACCTGTGATCAGCGTGGAGTATGACCCTCGGTGGCCCGCTCAATACGAGGAAGAGAGGGACCTGATCTTGGCGGCAGTGGGGGACTGGATCGTGGGCATCGAGCACGTGGGAAGCACAGCGGTGCCCGGGCTGGGAGGCAAGCCTATCATCGACATCATGCCGGGGGTGCGGCGCCTGGCGGACGTGGAGCACTGCATCCAACCCCTGGCGAGCGTGGGCTACGAATACGTGCCCGAGTACAATGAGATTCTGCCGGAGAGGCGCTACTTCCACAAGGGTCCGCCCGAGGACCGCACTTTTCACCTGCACGTGGCGGAGCGGGCCAGTGGCTTCTGGGAGCGCCACGTGCTGTTTCGTGACTTCCTGCGGAGACATCCCGAAGAGGCGCAGGAGTACTACCTATTGAAGAAGGAGCTGGCCGCCAGATTCGGCCGTGATCGGGAGGGCTACACCGAGGCCAAGAAGTTTTTCATCGAGGGGATAGTGGCCAGGGTTCGACTGGATCTCCAGCGACAATCGTAGCCATGATTTGCCCGCCGGACCTCGCTTCGGGGCGGCTGAGGGGAGCATGGGTTCTGTGCAGGGGCCAACGGTGCAGAGGCTGACCAAGAGGGCCAAAGGGGAGTTGATGCAGGTGCTGGCGCAGGCTTTCGACCAGCACCCCATGGTCGCTGTCCTGGGAGGCGGCGCCGGGGAAGCCACAGCGCTGGTGGAGGCGCTCGTAGGTTTTCACTGGGGCAGAGAGAGCCTGCTTCTCTGGGGCATCCGGACCGACGACGGGCTGGCATGTGGTGGAATCTGTGTCGATCCCCGGGAAGACCCCTCACCGCTGGCTCTGGCGCGGCTGGCGTGGGACGTGACCAGAGCAGCAGGGTGGCGAGCCGTCGGCGAACTTCTGGACGTGGAGAGACGCAAGCCTCTTTACCGGGAGCGTCATCTGGAGTTGGTGATGATGGGGACGCTGCCGAAACACCAGCGCCAGGGGTTCGGCCGAGCTCTCCTCCACTGGCTGTACGAAGAGGCAGCTACGGACGGATATCGGGGGATCCTTCTGGTAACCGATAGGGATACGCCAGCCTTCGACCTGTACCGCAGCGAGGGGTTCGATCTGGAGAAGGGGTTTCGCGCGGGGGAGCAGAATCTGTGCTGGATGCGACGCGCGGTGTGATCTCGGGCCACGCCTGTGTATGGGCAGCAACGCTGTTAGGCGTGAGGTCGTGAAGGTTGGGGCAGGAAACCATGGACGTGGTGAAGGTTGAGGACAGGGAGCGATGGAACGGGGCCATCGCCCGGCTGCCCAAAGCGCACGTGCTCCAGTCCTACGAATGGGGCGAGTTCAAGAGCCGCCACGGGTGGAAGCCCTTTCGTCTGCTGTTCGAGAGGCGAGGTGCGGAGGTGGCCGCGGTTTCTGTCCTCTTGCGCGGGCTGCCCCGAGGGCCGTGGGGAGTGATGTACGTGCCCAAGGGCCCGGTGCTGGATTACGAAAGCCTAGACCTGCTTGAGATGGTGCTGGACAAACTCGAGGGGCTGTCCAGAGAGCGGCGGGCCATCTTCATCAAGGTAGACCCCAATGTGCCAGCGAACAGGAGCGATGTGGCGAGGCTGCTCGAAGGGCGCGGTTGGCGCGCCTCAGCGGAGCAGATCCAGTTCCGCAACACGATGCTCATCGATCTGCGACCGTCGGAGGAGGAGCTGCTGGGGGCCATGAAGTCGAAGTGGAGATACAACGTACGCCTGGCCCAGCGGCGCGGGGTGGAGGTTGTCGAGGGAGGGATAGACGATCTGCCGCTCTTCTACGAGATGTACACCACCACCAGCGCCCGCGACGAGTTCATCATCCGTCCCTTCTCCTACTACGCCGACGCCTGGGGGACCTTCGTGAGCCAGGGACGGGCACAGTTGCTCCTGGCACGACGTGAGGGAGAGGTTCTCGGTGGGCTGATCCTCTTCCACTTCGGCAACAAGGCCTGGTACATGTACGGTGCCTCCACGGACAGACACCGCAACCTCATGCCCAACCACCTCTTGCAGTGGGAGGCCATGAGGTGGGCCAAGGCTCAGGGCTGTGCCTTCTATGACATGTGGGGCGCACCCGACGTGATGGACGAGAGCGACCCGATGTGGGGTGTGTACCGGTTCAAGGAGGGTTTCGGAGGAGAGTTCACGTCCTACATCGGTGCGTACGACTTCCCGGCGTCGAGAGCCCTCTACTGGGTGTACACAACTGCGATGCCCAGATTTCTGGACCTGCTCCGGTGGCGGCACCGACGGAGGCAGAGCGGTACGCTCGGAGATGGCCTCGGCTATGGCTGAAGGATTCCGGCCCAGTCGGGGCCTGTGTTTTACACAGCCTTTACATACCGGCAACGGCAGGCTTACCGTACCTCCCGATACTGGTGGTTGAGGCCGAAAGACGGCCACAAGCTATCGGGAGGTAAGAGCAGATGAAACGGAGAACGAAGCTTCTAGTGAGCCTGGTCCTAGTGGGGGTCCTCTTCACCGCGACCGGGACGGCCTGGGCAGAGGAGTCGGGAGAACGCGGTGCTCTGCGCGGCCAGGTGGTGGCCATCGATGGAGACACCGTGCTGGTCAGCACAGTCTCCGGCGAGGAGCGGACGGTGATCGTGGGGGAGGACACCCGGCTGCGTTTCCCTGGCGTCCGGCAGCCCTCCATCGAAAGCATCGAAGCGGGCGACTACGTGGGCGCCTGGGGGGAGATCGACGAGGACGGCGACTTGCTGGCGACGATGGTGGTTGTTTTGCCCTCTGAGCTTGCGCAGCGCAGATTCGTGGTGCAGGGGCACGTAGCGGCGATCGAGGGACAAACCCTCATTGTGGAGACGGGTCAGGGGGAGCGAATCGTGGTCACCAACGAATCGACGGGCTTTCGGATCCCTGGGGTGGAAGATCCTGGGCTTGAAGACATCGCGGTGGGTGATCCCATCATGGGCCTGGGCAGGCCAGGCGACGAGGGCAACCTCTTGGCCCGCATGGTGGCTATCGTCACTGCGGGACAGGTGCAGCGGCACACCCTGCGCGGCGTGATCACGGCCATAGGGGGCGATACCATCGGCCTGCTCACCCATCGGGGCGACGTGCGGGTGTTGACCGACAGGGAGACCATCTTCCGTTTCCCTGGCGTGGAGGACCCTGGTATCGACGACCTTGAGGTTCGTGATCGGATCGTCGTGGTGGGGACCTGGGGAGCCGAGGGAGAGGTCTTCAACGCGCGCGCGGTGACCCTCATACCCAGGTGGCCCTCGCACCTTCGCTTTCTCCGTGGCGACGTTACGGGCATCGAAGGTCGGACGATAGTCCTGAACGCCTTGCAAGCAGAGGTGGCGGTGCTCACCGATGGGGACACGGTATTCCGCATCCCCGGGGTGGACGAGCCCGGATTGGAAAATCTGAGAGTTGGCGACAAGGTCGGCATCCTGGTCGCTCGAGCCGAGGATGGAGGATTGCTGGCCAAGGTGGTGCTCGTCAGGAGGCCCGATGAGTCCATAGCCGAGGCCATAGCCGCCCCCATAGAGACGGCAACAGCCCTCATGGACTCCTTTGTTCGGCAGGTGAGTGACAACTGAGGGGGCGAGGAGGCCAGGATCTGACTGATCCGAGCAGCGTGATTCCCAGGAACGCTAAGGGGCATGGGAGATCATCCCATGCCCCTCGATTCCTCACAGATGCCTCGGCTATCTGGTGAGCGTGCTACTCCTTGCGCCTAGAGCGCCAGCGCATGGCCGCGTAGCCGCCAAGGCCGGCGAGCCCGGTCCATAGCAGGGCGATGGACCCAGGTTCGGGCGCGACTTCCACCCACGCTGGCTCCCCCCGTACCGTGGTGCCAGTCTGCGGTCTCTCTACGTGTCACCACGTCCCGCCCCATCTCTACCCGTGCGCCTACGGCGCACTGGGTAGAGTCGCTCCATCATCGCCTTCGTTAAGGCCATAAGCACCGCATGTGGGATAGTCAGATGCCATCGCTGGTCGTCGTCATCTTTCCACTCCAGGCGCACCGTCCCGCTCTTCTGGTCAAACTCCAACCACGCCTGGGTCTCCCGCCCATCCTCCGCGTGGGCGACCAGCCCTGATTGTAGTGCTTCTCTCAATGCCTGCTGCCACTGACTCATCCACCAACCTCTACCAAGGATGCTGCCTCTTCTCTTCCGCTTCCTTCTTCATCATCTCGACCGTCGCCCTGCGGTCCAGATACCATTGTGGCTCGGTGCTGACTTCCTCACCCAGGATCAGGTCGCCCAGCTTGCCTTCCAGGCCTGTAGCTCCGTTCGCTTCCGAGGGGTGGAGATTGACTCTCGCGACATCGGCCCACTCGCCAGGGCCCAGCCTGCCGTTGAGGTTCGGTGGAGAGTCGGTCCAGCCGGACTGAACGCCACCTTGGGAGAGGGCCGTTGCGGGCACTGCGAGAAGCGCCAAGAGGCCGAAACACAGCAGTACGGTGCTCAGTCTGCCCATCTCTCTTCTTCCTTCTTGACTCGTTCGAGACTGTACCGAGACTGCTGTCGTTCCTCCTGCACCAAGCATATCACAATCTGTTGCTGCTGTCAAGGCAATCAGTATAAACGCAGACATGTTGCGCAGCGGCATGACCTCGTGTACCGTGCGTCGCTCACGCCGCAACATAGCCACGCCCGAGCAGGTTCAGTAGATGAGCAAAGGGGCATGGGAGATTCTCCCATGCCCCTCGATTCCTAACAGATGCCTCGGTTATCTGGTGAGCGTGCTACTCCTTCCGCCTAGAGCGCCAGCGCAGGGTTGCGTAGCCGCCAAGGCCGGCCAGACCGGTCCCTAGCAGGGCCACGCTCGCAGGTTCGGGCACGAACTCCTCTTCCTCAGCGAGGCACACCTGCCCGAAGGTGTCGGGCCAATTCGGCTCCTGGTCGATCTCGAGCAACCCCGCGGGCCACTCTGCCGCACCGTCTCCCTTCCAGTACGGGGGCCCAAAGTACCCCTCGTTAGTTTCGAGGAAGATCCCGGCGTTGAAGCAATCGCCTGGCGCAACATCCAGCGCCGAGGTATGGAGATCGAGCCGCACCTCGAAGTTGGTGGAGCCCCATCCCAAAGCTCTCCTGTACCCGGGTGGGTCGTACTGCCAAGGTGTACACCAAGCATCCTCTGAAGCCGGCGCAAAGTAGTCGTAGTCGTAGTCAGTCCCCACGTAGTGGGCGCTTTTAGATATGTAGCCACCTTCGTCCGGGCTCTGGGTGCAGAAGTTGGCGGCCCATCTCCCGTCACCAAGGGTGGGTTCATCCTCGAACAGGAAGTAGAACGTGGTGCCCCAGTAGTCGGGATCCCCAGCAGGGGCGCCGATGTCCAGGGAGACCGCCAGGTAGAGGTAGCGGTTGTCGTTCATGAAGCGAGCCCACCCGCTGACCTGCTCTGTGCTGACATCCTCACCCAGGGTCAGGTCACCCAGCTGGCCTCCCAGGGGCGCGGCGACGAAATCGCCCTCGAGCGGATGGAGCTTGACTCGTGTGGCATCGGTCCACTCGCCGGAGGCGAGTTTGCCGTTGAGGTTCGGTGGGTAGTAGGTCCAGCCCGACTCAATGCCACCCTGCGAGAGGGCCGTTGCGGGGATGGCCATGAGGGCCAACAGGCCGACACACAGCAGTACGTTCCTTGCTCTGCTCATCGCTCTTCCTCCTTGACTCGTTCGAGACTGTGCTGAGGGCACTGTCGTTCGCTTTGCATCCAGTATACCAGAATGTGTCATTCCTGTCAAGCTACTTGGTGTATACATGGCCGATTTGCGCAACAGCGCGGCCCTTTGTACCGCTCGGTGTTCATGGCGCGGCGTCGCCACGCTGGGGCACATTCGGGTGGGTAGGCAAAGTGGCATGGGAGACTATCCCATGCCACTCGATTCTCAACTGGTGTCTCGGCTCTTGGGTGAGCGTGCTACTCCTTGCGCCGTGAGCGCCAGCGCAGGGTTGCGTAGCCGCCAAGGCCGGCCAGACCGGTCCCTAGCAGGGCCACGCTCGCAGGTTCGGGCACGAACTCCTCTTCCTCAGCAAGGCACACCTGCTGGAAGACGTCTGGCATGTCCTCCTCCTGCCAGTTCTCAGGCCAGACCGCGCCACCGTATCCATTCCATTCCTCTGTGAAGTAGTATTCAGAGGTTTGGATGTGGATGCCGGCGTTGAAGCAATCGCCCGGCGCGACGTCCAACGCGGAGTTTCTCAGATCGAACCGTACCTCGAAATTGGTGGAGCCCCATCTCAAAGCTCGCCTGTACCCCGGCGGGTCGTACTGCCAGGGCGGGCATGGGCCCGCCTCTGAGAACGGCGCGAAGTAGTCATCGTCGTAGTCAGGCAGCGGGCCGCGCATGCTACCAGATACGTAAGCGCCTTCATCCGGGTTCTGCGTGCAGAGGTTGGCGGCCCAGCTCCCGTCTCCCATGGGCGGTTCGTCCTCGAAGAGGAAGTACAGCCAGTCGCTCCACCAGTCGGGGTCTCCCGCAGGCGCACCGATGTCCAGCGAGACGGCCAGATAGAGATAGCGGCTGTCGTTCATGAAGCGGGCCCATCCGCTGACCTGCTGGGGTGAGACCTGCTCGCCCAGCGGGAGACTGTTTCCGTCGCCTCCCAGGGGTGCGCCCTTCAACTCCTTAAGGGGGTGGAGGTCGACTCTGGTGGCGTCGGACCATTCTCCAGCGCCGATGGTGCCGTCGAGGATGGGCGGGGAATCTGTCCAGCCCGAATCAGTGCTATCTTGTGAAAGGGCCGTTGCGGGGATCGCGAGTAGCGCCAAGAGGCCGACACACAGCAGTGCATAGCTCGCTCTTCTCATCGCTGTTCCTCCTTGACCCGTTCGAGACTGTGCCGTGAGCGTTGTCACTCGGTCTGCACCCACTATACCAGAGTCTGGCGCCTCTGTCAAGGTGCTTGCTCTGTATGTGGCCGTCTTGCGCAGGGGCGTGGCGCTCCATACTGCAAGTCGCGCGTGCCGTGCATTCCCATGCTGGAAATCCTTTGCCCGACCGGGGTGCCATGTTATAATACCATGGGCCTGGACCGCGAAGGGTTTCATAGCCTCTGGTGGCTATCCTGCTTCCCAGGAGTCCTCCCAGAGGGTCTGGCGCCTTCGGGCACCCTGAGTTGCAGTGGCGAGGAGGACGGTTGAGTCAAACTGAGACGCGGGAGACTAGGTCACGCAGGCGGCGGGGTCGGGAGCAGCAGCTTGCTTACCACGGCCAGCGCGAGGCGCGCCAGGATGGGTGGGCGCTGCGGTGGCTGCTGGTGCTGGTCCTGCTACTGGGCTTCGGGCTGCGCCTGTACGAGCTGGACGGCAAGGGCCTGTGGTACGACGAACTGGGCACCGCTCTCTACACCTCACCGGATAGGTCGCCGTTGGAGGTGATCAGGGGGCCGCTGGAGGTTCCCCTCATCCCCGCTCCACCCCTTTACTTCCTCAGCACCTACCTCTTCCGCCTGCTGAGCCAGGGCGATTTCGTCCTTCGCTTGCCATCAGTGTTCTTTGGAGTGCTAGCCATCGCTGCCACGTACGTTCTGGGCAAGGGGCTGCTGGGTCCGCGGCAAGGGCTCGTGGCGGCGTTCCTGCTCAGCATCTCCAGCTTCCACATCCGGTACTCACAGGAGGCGCGGTACTACGCGCTGCTGATGTTGCTGGGCACGGTATCGCTATACTTCTTCTACAGGGGCCTGCGCCACAACGACGGCCGGTCCTGGGCGGGCTACGTTGTGAGCTCGACGCTGGCGGCGTATACCCACCTCTTCGCCTTTCTCTTCCTGGCGGTGCAAGGGGTATATGCGGTGTCGTCGGTGCTGCACGGGCGCCTCAGGGCAGGACCCGCTGCCGCGAGGCCGGAGACACCGCGCCCCTGGAGACGAGAGCCTTTCTTCTCTTTCCTGGCCTCGGCCGTCGTGATGGCCCTACTCTACCTGCCCATGCTGCCCTTCACCCTCAGCGGTCTCCTGGGGCAAAAGGGTCTGGCAGGTCGGGTGCCTACGGCGGTGAGCCGTACGAGCCTCAGCTATCTCGCCGGTATCCTGGATCTGTTCGGTGCGGGGCCGGGACTGGCGCTCCTGTGCTATCTGTTGGCTCTCTGTCTTGGTCTCTACTTTCTGGTGCGGCGCGCACGACAGCAGTTGGTGCTCGCTGCACTGTGGATGGTGTTGCCGTTCGTCGTCGTGCTCCTCGTTCCGGCTGGTCACAGCTTCCGACTTCGATACGTGATCTTCGTGCTGCCCGTTTTCCTGATCGTGGTTTCAGCCGGTTTGGTGGGGCTCGGAGACCTGGTCTCGCGATGGGCTGCCAGAAGGTGGTCCGGGGCGAAGGCGCGCGCGATGGCCACGCCTGTCGCTCTGGCGATCTTCTGCTCGGTCTTGGGCATGCTTAGTTTGGGGGCCTTGGGCAGGCTCTGGGACGAGGGGAAGCAGCCCTGGGACAAGGCGTCCTCCTTTCTTCAGGCCGTGGTCGGGCCGTCAGAGGTGGTAGTAGCCACCGGCGAGGATTACGCCGACCGCTTGCTGTACTATGGCTACGACGCGAGCGACGTGCGGTATCTGGCTTCCTGTCCCTGTCCGTCGAGAGTGGTGCTGGACGACTGGCACAGATTTCCCGACCTGGCGTGGGGCTACGACGCAGCGTGGCTGCTGGACCCCAATCCCAACTATCGCCATCTAAGACCTGGCGGGCCGCTGGCCCAGGAACTGGAGGGCTACGTCTTCCTGCCGCCCGTGGTGTTCGAAGGGCACAGCGGTAGTAACACCGTGGAGAGAGATCTGCTGGCTCCCTTCACCACTTCGGACATCAACGTACTCCTCGCCCTGGCCAGGGAATCCGAGCTCAGCGATGAGGAGGTCATCCGGCTGGGCACCAGTGTCGCTCGCCAAGCCGACGAGTTGTTCCCTCAGGAGACGCGCTTCAACTTCACGCTGGGGGAGTTGTTTAGGTTCTATGGGAGTGAGGAGGAGGCGGTGGAGCAGTACGAAGCCGCCATCGCCGAGGACCCCGACTACTACTCGGCGTACGAAGGGCTTGCTCTCATCTACATCGCTCGTGGGGACTCACAGCAGGCTCTGGGACTGTACCAGGGGCTGCTGGCCAGGGGCATTGTCCACGAGAGCGATTACCACTTTCTCTTGGGAAGCCTGCGCTACGTTGAGGGTGACCAGCAAGAGGCGGCGAACGAGTTTGCCCTAGCGGTCGCCATGGATGGGGACAACGTTGAGTACCGGTTGCAGTTGGGGGACGTGTATCGGGCCCTGGGCCGGTTCGACGAGGCTATGGTGCAGTACGAGGAAGTCACGCGGCTGGACGCTTCTCACGTGGGAGTCTACTCCCGACGAGCCAGCATCTATCGCGCTGAGGGCCTCCTGGCCGAGGCAGCTAGCGAGTACCAGATGGCCCTGCAATTGCGGCCTGACAATCCTCTCTATCATGCCATGCTGGCCGATACCTACCGGTACCAGGGGTTGCTCGATGAAGCCGTCTTGGCGGCAGAGGAGGCCGTACGGCTGGAGGAGGGAGAGGCGGCCTACCACGTGCTTCTCGGCGAGGTGTATCAGGCTCTGGAGCGACTTCCTCAAGCGATAGCCGAGTTCGAGATAGGCGTGCAACTCGCTCCGGAGGTGGCACCCTACTACCTGGACCTGGGAGATGCCTACCGGCTGGCCGGGAGGGAAGAGGAGGCAGCAGGCGCCTACGAGCGGGTCTTGGAGCTGGACCCGGGCAACGAGACGGCCAGCGAGAGTCTGGAAGAGCTGCGCTAGCGTGCTGGGCGGAACCTATGATCTTTCGAAGGAGATGTTCCTGAACTGAAGATCCTCGTAGGTGCCAGGCCGGTGGCGAGGAGGGATCTCCTTGCCCACAACCACGGTGATCTCATTCACTCCTGGTTGCAGATAATCGGCAGGAATCTGATAGCTGAGGGACACCCAGCTTCGGCTGTAGTCTTCTGTGGGAAGGTACGGCGGTTGCACAGGGTGGCCGTTCACCAGCAGGTAGTTGGTGCGCTCGTTGTTCTGCATGACCTCCATGTGCAGCATCCACGTGCCCTCCTCAGGGTCTCGAACGTAGAACTCACCGGTCCAGACGGGGCTGGGGAGCTGGCCTTGGTACAGAGGGACCCAGGGTGTGGGCCAGTGGTTGTCCCCCAGATGGATGATCACGTCCTCGGCGAGGGCTCGCGGACGCTCATCGGACGGTGCCCTAGTAGTGACCCGTTGCATTGCTTGCAGAGTATCCCTCAGCCGGGCAAGTATTCCGCCCTTTGGCATCGCGGTCAAGGCACGGTACGCTGGCCTGGGTTCGCCGCTTGGATCGATGAGCCCATACCCAGCTCTGTCGTCATCGGCGGATAGGCCGCAGCCGACGTTCCACACGGTGATCAGTTGCAGCCAGGACCATTCTTGCCGGGCGATACGGAAAGCTTCAACCAGGTACTCGGCCTGCTCCTCGGGACTGACTCGCTGCCACGCTTCGTGCTGCGCCGGCGAGGTGGTCCAGCCCAGTTCGGTGACCCACATGGGCTTGTCTCCATCGCCGTGGGCCACCATGATCTCCCTGAGATCGTGCACCCTGGCAATGTTCAGACCCTGATGGGCGTCATGGGGATCATCGGGTGGATGGCCGAACCCATAAGCGTGGGTGCCCAGCACGTCGAAGTACTCACTGGCTCCCGCTTCGTACATTCGCTCCAGGTAGAGCCTGTCGTCCACTGCCAGGGCGGTCTGGTCGTTGGTGGGAGCCAGCCCTGCGCTAACCACAAGAGCGTTGGGGTCGGCCTCCTTTATCCTGGCGTAGGCCACCTTGAGCATCTCCACGTAGGCTTCGGCATCGGGCTCGTCGCCGCCCCATTCATCGGCGAGGTTGGGCTCGTTCCAGATAATGTATCCTCTGATCTGCCCTTTGTACCGCGAAGCGACGGCATAAACGAAGTCGCTGTAGTCGCCCAAGTCGTCCGGGGGAGCGTTCTCGGCCGGTTGGGAGCGAGCCCAGTCAGGGTGCTGATCGAGCCGGACCACGAGGTTCAGTTGGAGGTACTCGGCTCCCCGAACCACAGCGTCCGGCTGTTCCCAGTTGTACAGACCGCGCCACCGGGCGATTTCCCTCCAACTGAAGACCTGAACCACCCAGTCGAAGCCTGATTCGTGTGCAAGGGCGAGTTCTCTCCCGTCGCCACGCAGGGTGTGCATCCCGTGTGCCACTCGATCTGGCTCGAGGCGATGGATCTGGCATGAGTTGACCGAGAGTGCCACTACGGACAGCAGCAACAACGTGTGTAGGCCGTATCTCGAGGATGCCCCTCTCTTGGTGGCTCGAGGATGACGTATGTGTGAGATTCTCCGATTCTCTCGTGCGCTGAGCCCGGCGCCAGTCACTGCACAACCCCCTTGTAGACTCCATCGGGTGTGCCTGCGTACAGTACGGCACCGTCAGGATGTATGACCAGGGAGCTCACGCTGGAGACAGCCAACCCGTCGCTCGCCGGCAGCCAGATACGGCCTCCATCTTCGCTCCGGAGACAGCCATGGTACTTCGTGCCTGCATACATGGTGCGAGGGTCGTCAGGATCCAGCACCAGCGCAGAGACGGTGATCTGTGCGAGGGCTTCGCCCCACGGGTGCCAGCTCAGCCCACCATCGTTGCTTCGGAAGACCCCTCTCGTGGTGCCAGCGTAGATCAGGTCTCGATGGTGGGGATGGATGGCCACGCAGAAGACACTCATCCCTTCCAAGCCTGCTCTGCTCCAGGAGGAGGCCCCGTCGTTGGTTGTGTACAAGCCATCTTCGCTCCCCGCGTAGAGGATCGAGGGACGCTGTCCATCAATGGTCAGGGATATGATTTCCAACTCGTCACTCATGCCCTCCCAGCAGGGGCGCCATGAGACCCCGCCGTCGGTGCTCTCGTATACGCGGTCGTAGAAGACGCGTACGTATATGTGTCTCTCGTCTCCTGGAAGAACGGCGATGGCCCCAATGCCGGCCTGGAGAGCGGTTCCGGTGGGCGCCCACGTGTCGCCGCCGTCGGCACTCACGTAGACGCCTCTCCCATTGGTGCCTGCGTACAGCAGGTCACGATTGGACGGTGGTATGGCGAGTGACAGGACACCGTAGCCGCTTTCCCCTTCCTCCAGCCCGTTTGCTGTCTTGGCCCAGGAGTTACCGCCGTCTGTTGACATGTAGACACCGTCGAAGGTGTTGCCAGCCCACAGGACTCGGGGATCTTGCTCGTCTAGGACCAGGGCCTCAATGGGCACACTGCCCAGTCCCTGGTTCCTCTGCTGCCAACTGATGCCGCCATCGGAAGTGGAGTAGACGCCGTCCCAGGCCCCTACGTACACTCGCTCCGGGTATGTAGGGTGCACGGCGATGGTGTAGATGGCCCTCTTCAGGGAAGCCCACTGTTTCCACGTGCGGCCGCCATCGTCGCTGCGAAACAGGTCCCCCCTGGCCGAGCCCGCGAAGACGGTTCGGCTGTCAACGGGGTGGAAGACCACCACATTCACACGACCCTGCAGCCCAGTGTCGGCTCTGGTCCAGGAATGGCCGTTGTCTTGTGTCTGCCAGAGGCCGTCTCGGCTACAGGCGAACCCGGAGTTGCTCCTTGGATCCAGGGCCACGTGAGAGATGAAGGAGCCTTTCAGCTCAGGAACCTGGTTCCATGTTCCACCTTCGTTGTGACTAACGTATAAGCCCTCTCCACTTGTGCCGACCACAATGGTGCGTCCAGAGTCATCAATGGCCAGGCTGAGGATGGTAGTCCCGACCAGCCCCTGAGCGGCCCGCGTGAAGGTTCGCCCGCCGTCCGTGCTGACGTAAAGCCCGTGGCCGTCGGTTCCCACATAGAGTCTGCCACCATCGCCCATGGCCAGGGCATATACCGGGGCCTTCGGCAGCTCACCAGCAATCGCATGCCAGGAGTCACCGCCATCCGTTGAGCGATAGGGGCCGTTGGTGGCTCCAAGGTACACAGTGCGGCTGTCTGTGGAATCCGGCTGCAAGGCGAAGACCGACAGACCGTCTAGGCCACGAACTGAGGCGCTCCAGGATTCCCCGCCCGAAGTGGTTATGTACAATCCCGAATCGTGATAGGCACCGGCAAGCACCACGTCTGGGTCGCCGGGGTGGAGAGCCAGAGCGACTACTGGTGCGTGGCTGGTCATCTCCTGACCAATGCGCTCCCAGACGACTCCTCTGCTCTGCGGCGGCCTTTGCAGTGTGACAGCGGGGAGAAGAAGCAGTGCGTAGAGGGCTGCCGTGAGGACAAAGATTGCGGCACGCTGCGGAGCTGCGCGATTGCCCATCTTGCAGCGATTCTACCAGCCATTCACGACACTGGCAAGGCTGGAGTAGAGATGCCCAGCGCGGCCTACCGGGCACGGAGCCGGCCAGTCGTGGGCGATGGGATCAGCCGTGGTAGTGTGGGGTGATGTAGCCGACGAGGCAGAGAGCGTCGAACAGGACCAAGCTGCCCACATACGTGGCGGCCACGATGCTGGCCTTCAGCCGACGTGTCAGGCGGCGCAGGCCAAAGGAGAAAAGGGTGGCGATAATCACCAGCCCGGGGAAGAGGTATCTGCCTTGTGGCTGCCATTGGCTGCCTATCATGGGGAGGAACGTTTGCACAACCAGGAGAGCGAAGCCGACGAGGAAGACGAGCAGAACTGTGTCGGAGGAACCCGGTGCACGTTTCACCTTTGCGCGGAGGCCCCTGAGCAGTCCAATCCCCCAGGACAGTAGACCTGCGAACGAGACCAGTGCAACCAGTGCGAGCAGGGCATACCATCCTGGATCCAGCGGTAGTGTAAGCCAGCCGAAGTTGGCCCAGAACCCGGCGAAGGTCAGCAGAGTGTAGAGTAGGTACCTTCTCAGTGAGGTAGGATCGTAGCTGCGAGGATCGAGCAACTGGCTCGACGACAAGTAGCCACTGGCGACACGGGCGGGCCTTTGGAGACGGAGGGCGGGGATCTCCGCCGAGCCATTCCCCAGCCAGTTGCGCGCTTCCTGCCCTTCTTCCAGCAGAGACAGGTCATCGAAGAACAGACCTTCACCACCTTGCTCAGGACCGGGACTGGAATCGAGGATCACTCTCATGGTCCTGGCTGAGGGGGTGACCTCAAACGTCACCTCATGACGCGTCCATCCTGAGCCAGCGATAAAGACCTTCGCGCTCCGCCCCTGGTCATCCTCCATGATTATCGATCCCCGCTGCCTTGCCCCAGGGCTGGTGACCCACGCCTTGAGGGTGACCGTCTTCCCGCGCAGGGCTCTGACTGTGTTGAAGGGCAGTGCTTGCATCAGTCTGCCGTCTGTCGCCTCGAGCGAGTAACTGCCGGACCTGGCGAGTGTTTCGCTCCTCGTATCAGCCGACGATCCTTGCAGCGGCATCCACTGAGCGGCGTCTCCGCCTCGCCAGCTCAGGAGTATGGCCAACAGCAGCAGCGTGAGCATGGAACCCGCGGCGACAGCGCATCTGCAACAGTGGCTCAGAGGGACCCGGCGGCGGTGCACGTGGACTGCGATGACCACCGGGATCAGGGTCACAGTGAAGAAGGACGTTCTCTTGGCCAGCAGAGAGAGAGCTGCCAGGCCGCAGAGGGTGAGGCCGGAGCGCCACGAGAGACCCCTGTTGAACATCCTGACCAGTTGCCACGTGAAAAGCGAAACGAAGAGAACGGAGAGAACGTCGTTATTGGCCGAGGCTCCGATGAAGGAGAACATGGGAAGGAGGGCCACGAAGGCGGGAACAGCGACAATCATGAAACGGTCCTCTGGGAACAGTTCGAAGGCAGTCAAGCTTGCAACGGTCACAGCTGCCGCGCTGAGAAGAACCGAGAACCAGCGCATAAGGTACAGTCTGGCGAGGAGGTCTCCTTCGGGCAGGGCGTTGAATGCTAGTGCTGGCAGCAGGTAGTATAGAGGGCTTTCGTCGCCAAGCTGAGTGCCGGAAAGCTTGAGGAATGGGTCGTCCGAGAAGGAGGCAGGCACGCTATCCGGCTCCTCGCGGCCTACGAGAGTCCAGAAGTCGGACTGGAGCATGGAGGTCATCATGTCTCGCTGTAGATCGGGGGAGGTATCCTGTCTGGTGAGAAACCAGCCTTTCTCGGAGAGCAGGATGGCGTACTCGAGGTGACGGGGCTCATCAGGCGCCTGCCACGGGGGGATGATGACGCTGTACAGCAGGCCACTCGACAGGCTCAGGCACAGGAAGGCTGCCACAAGTGCCAGGCGGCGCGAGGTGAGGTCACGCAGGTATGCGGCCATCTGTCCCGGACGAAGATGCCATGATCAGGCTACCACGGAACGCTTCGATCTGCCGTGATGCTACTCCAGGGATCATATACGGCAGCTGATCACTGGAGGACTGCCGGCATGTATGAGCGATGGCTGGAAGAGGCAGTGATCCAATCCGACAGAAGGCACCGATCGCTGGGAATACGATTGCCGTCGGCGTCGAACGCGGAAAGACGCTGCATGTTCTCTAGCAGATACATGCCCGTGAATACTTGATAGCTCCCTCCTTGCACGTTGCTGGGGAGACTGATGCAGTGCTGGTCTGCTATGGTCTCACCCTGTTGCCAGTAGGTGGTGGGGTAGAACCCACCCCGGGGCTGGCTGTCGTTCTGGGCCACGGTCTGGTCTTGATCGTTGACCACGTGTACGAATACTGAGTAGTCCTCTGCGATGTCGCCGAGGACCTGCCAGTACAGAGTCACGCAGCCGTATCCCGTGCTGAAGAGTCTGTCTTCAAGGTCGTATCCCGCCAGAGCTACTCGATCACCAAGCTGGTAGTGGAGCTCGTGCTGGATTGAGTAGTCCGGTGTCTCTGCGAACTCCACAGGCAGGCTGCCAAACACAGCCGCACGGTGGACCGGTGCTCCCGAGTCGTACGAGACGGGCAGATGTTCCCCTGCAGGATAGGTGTACAGGGCAACGTAGATGCGGGCCAGGCCCGGAGCGGGAAACTTCCGACTCAGACGGACCTGGTATGAGTCCTGGACGATCTCCCCC